>ERZ809074.3108-NODE-3108-length-16365-cov-5.931024_pt1 | contig 16365 bp, 13 predicted proteins | sample MGYA00520795_ERZ809074 | MGnify/ENA primary metagenome ERZ809074 (study PRJEB31570, sample SAMEA3212989) | Homo sapiens | biome: human-gut; feature: human gut; material: fecal | place: Sweden | collected 2011 ...
TTGGGCCAAGATTAAAATAATTTCGAAAGCCCGCATTTCTCCCGGGGCTCAAGCCCCGGGCTTCCTGCGGGAAATTCTGTGATGAGCACGCGCTCACCGCGCCCTGTGGTAAGTTTTCCGAGCTCGGCAACGCGCCCCTTGCCGAAAACAATGTGGGTAGGCAGATAAAGGTCAAAGTCCTGCATGTCTTACTCCTGAAACCAAGTTCCCGAAACGGGATGTGCTGGCATTGTAGGATTTCAAAAGGCCGCGGCGCCCTCTGCTTCTTTCGAAAATCTGCCTGATTCTCTTCAGGTGTCATGCGGTACTGATTTCATCTTAAGGCATTCATCCGTTTACCTTAATTTTTAAAAAAACGGACTAATCCGCGCACGGTATTTTATGCGTTAACCCCTGATTTTTTGGGCTTTCAGCTGCTCTTTCGGTCTCTAGAATCCGATTCGAATTTTTTCTGACTGTTGGTTGATCCCAGTACAAAATGAAAACAATGATGAAATCCGTCGCCGTTGCCGGACTGATTGCAATGGCCTCTTCCACCTACGCTGCCGGCTTTATGCTGACTGAGCAGTCGGCATCGTCCCTGGGCCGCGCCTACGCGGGCGCCGGCGTTGACGGCACCGATATTTCCGGCGTTTTCTACAACCCCGCCACGATGACCCTGCATCCGGGCACGCAGATTCAGGCAGGCTTTGTCGCGATCGGCCTTGACCTGGACCTGGACTACAAGGGTAACGACGGCACGACCGAAAACGAAAACGGGCGCGCCAACACCCAGCCCATTCCCTTCGGCTACATCAGCCATCAGGCGACAGACAACGTCTGGGTGGGCCTTGCCATGACCGTTCCCTTCGGCATGGGCACGGAATACGACGACAACTGGTCTCTTGCCAAACGCGGTATTTCCGCTCAGGTTCTCACCTTTGACTTCAACCCCAACGTTGCCTGGAAGCTTTCTGAGAAGGTGAGCCTCGGCGCCGGTATGTCCATTCAGTACGCGTCTGCTGATCTGAAGATGAGGGATCTGGCCGGTCAACAAGATATGCCTCCGACCGTAGACGGTGAAGTTGATGCCGACAGCTGGGCCTGGGGCTTTAACGTCGGCATGATGTGGACGCCGGTGGATAATCTGCGTTTTGGCTTGTCTTACCGCTCTAAGGTGAATCATCATGCCAAGGGCGATTTCACGGTCAACAACTTACGCCAGGGAAATACGGCAATTACCGGTGATAATCTGACCGGAGCATTGACGAACACAACACTGCGAGCGCTTTGGGGAAAACATGATGCCGCGGTCTCTCTTTCCACCCCGGCTTGGCTGATGGCCACCGCCGCGTGGGATGTGAACGACCTCCTGAGCCTCTATGCCACTTTCCGCTGGACGGATTGGTCGTCCTTCAAGGTTCTTGACATTAACTACTCTGTCGGCTCGGTTACAAAGACAAAGCCTGTGCGTAACTTCTGGAAGGACACCTACCTCGTCTCCTTGGGCGCCGACATGCGCTTCTACGACTGGTGGACGATGCGTGCCGGTATCGGTTACGAAACCTCGGCCGTGGATGAGGCACGGTACCGCACGGCCATCATTCCGGATGCTGACCGTCTGTGGCTCGCCCTGGGTTCGTCCTTTAAGGTTGCCAAAGACTTCCAGTTGGACGTTTCTGCCGCGTGGCTGCACGGTATCGGCGAACGTGACCTTTACGCAGATGAGAATGGCGGCGTGAAGGCCGGCCGTTTTGATACGCTCGACGCCTATCTCCTCGGCGTGCAGATGGTCTACAAGTTCTGATCTGTCTGATGTGACGCACACGGGCCTCGTTCCCACCGGGACGGGCCCGATAAAAAACGCCTGATCGATTTGTCCGCTCAGGCGTTTTTGCTTGGCGGCCCGCCTTAAAAAGCGGGCCTTATTTACAGAGACTCAGAATATCAGTCCTTCTTTGAGCGGTTCGCGAAGAAATTGACTTTCTGGATGTCTTCCGTGCGCACCGTAAAGAGCTGGTTCATCAGATCTTCGGTGAGGTTTTCAGCGTCCGTCATGGCCTTAATGCTGAAGGCGTCCAGTGCCTTCTGAGCGGCCTTGGGATTCGTTTTCACGGTCTTCACGTAGTCCTTTTCGAACGCGGCCTGGCGCTTGGCAAGGTCGGCTTCAAAGGCGCCATAAGCCTTCTTGACGATCGGTGCGAGCTTCGGATAGTCCGTCATCACCAGCGTCTGGAGCTTACGGAACTTCCAGTAAAGGCTCTTGCTGTCGGCCTTGTCCGTGCCCATACCCCAGTGCTTCGGGTAAGCGGACATGCCCGAATACACCGGCACATAAACGGAAAGGTCCGCCATGCCCATCGCGAGGTAGGTGACCTGACCGATTGCCTTCGGCAGCCACGGCCTTACCTGCATGACGTGCGATTCATACGTACGAAAAACGCTGATCGGACGGTAGGGTTCCTTGTCGCCCTTGAGCCCATTGGTGTACGGGTCGTGGCTTGCAAGGGGCCCTGAAGCGTAGTGGTTGCGCATGATCGCGGTGAGGTCCGAGACCGTGATCTTCTGATCGGGTTTAACCCACACCGGGAACGTGCGGCCGGTTTCGACGTTTTGCTTGAGGCTCGGCGTCAGAATGCGCTGCACTTCCCAGACGCGCGGGTCGTTGTAGTTGCGGTCGCGGTAGTCGTCGCGCGTATAGGCCTTGGAGAAATTAAATTCGCCGTCTTTCTTCGGATCGTAAAAGCCGTTTTTAGTGGCCCACTGCACCAAGGTCTTCGAGGCCATAAAGTCCGGGCTCTTCGGGTCGTACTGCTGCAGGCGCCCCTGGTTGCCGGAGGCAAAGTACTTGTCCTTCGGGGTGCGCTGCGCGAGCCACTGATGTCCCGTGCCGGTTTCAAAGTACCAGGATTCGTTGTTATCGATTAAAACAACGCCGAAGCCTTCGCCGGCCCCGATCGTTTCAACGATTTTCCCGAGAATCTCAACGCCTTCACGGGCGCTCTTTGCGCGCGGCAGGATCACTTCCGGGATGTCGTCTTCGGTGATGCCGGTTTCTTCGTTATAGGGATCGAGCTTCAGGGCATCATCACGGGCAAAAATGGATTCGGTACCGGAAAAGCCGACGCCTGCTTCATTAAAGCCTGTGGCGCCGTGAATCTGCGTCTTCCAGTTGGGAACCGTCGTGTAGCGCAGGCCGTTTTCCGCGACCGGATACTCGAACTTGTTCGCGCCGTTGTGGTCCGCGGAGCGGTACATGCCTTTGGCGTTTGTAGTGGCCGGGTGAATCAGAAGGTGCTGGGCTTTCAGTGCCGAGCTGTCGGCGCTGCGGGCAATGAGAAGCGACCCGTCGGCGCTCGCCTGAGAGCCGACAACGACAGTGGTGCAGGCCAGGGCGCTGCCCCAGGCAAGAGCGGCTGCCAGGGCAACGGTTGCGAACTTCATGGGTTTCATTTTGACATTTCCTCGTGTGGCAAGTGTCGGAAAGCGGTCGGCAGCAGGGAGTACGCCTGCACTACCGTCTCGGGGAAATGAGTCGGTGACCGCCAAAGTCTCGCGGAATGAACGCGGTGGGGATGTGCGTTCACGCCGACTGCCACATTACTCCACCTAGGCAAAAACAACTAGTCTTTCAGCATGTTCAGGCAAAAATTTCGAATCAGACCTGTGCGTCCCGAACTTTGCAGGCCGCAACCGGCGAAACCCTGCGAAAACAATCCTTCAGGACGTAAAACACCCTCTGACAGAAATGTCAGTCATAGCCTTTTCTCCCGTCAGGGATATCCCGAATGGGACTGATTCATAAGAAAATTTATTGCGGCGTGATAGGTGCCGCACGATTGAAGAGAAGCCTCCGAACGTTTAAGATGGCCCCCTCAAATTCAGTCAAACAACAGCATGCTGTAGTCAATATGAAGAATAACCACAAGCTGTTGTTTTCCAGTTATTCGTTATCGCTAAGGGAAATCCATGTCGGTCACCATCGATTTAAGCCGTGATGAGCGCTTTGATGAGCTCGGTCTGATCCGCCTGCGTGAAAGCTACATGCGTCCGGAGGAAAAAAGTCCTCAGGAGCGCCTAGCCTTCGTTGCGGAAACCTTTGCCAGCAATCCCGAGCACGCCCAGCGCATCTACGACTACGCAAGCCGCCAGTGGCTGAGTTTCTCGACGCCTATTCTGTCGTTCGGCCGTAGCAAGAAGGGCCTGCCCGTTTCCTGCTACTTAAGCTACATGGCCGACAGCGCCGAGGGGCTTGTGGACACGCTCTCCGAGGTCAACTGGCTTTCGATGCTCGGGGGCGGCGTCGGCATTCACGTCGACATCCGCAGCGCCGACGATAAGAGCGTGGGCGTGATGCCGCATCTGCGCGTCTACGATGCCGCGTGCCTTGCGTACCGCCAGGGTTCCACCCGCCGCGGCTCCTACGCCGCATTTCTCAACATTGATCACCCCGATGTGATTCAGTTTATTGAGATGCGTAAGCCCACGGGCGACCCCAACCTCAAGGCGCTCAACCTTCACCATGGCGTGAACATCACCGACGCCTTCATGGAAAAGATTGAAGCGAGCATGCGTGATCCGGATGCGGACGACTCCTGGGAACTGAAAGACCCCGCAAGCGGCAAGGTCATTCAGACCGTGAGCGCGCGTGAATTGTGGCAGCGTATTCTTGAAATGCGCATGCACACCGGTGAGCCCTACCTCGTCTTTATCGATACGGCGAACAAGGCGCTGCCCTCATGGCTTAAGGATAAGGGCCTCAGGATTCACGGCTCCAACCTCTGCACGGAAATTTTCCTGCCGACGAACCCCAAGCGCACGGCCGTGTGCTGCTTGTCGTCCGTCAACCTCGAGTACTACGATGAGTGGAAGAACGTCCCGGGCTTTTTCGACGATGTGATGGAGCTTCTCGATAACGTCCTGCAGTACTTCATCGACCATGCGCCCTCCACCATTGAGCGCGCCCGTTATTCGGCCCTGCGTGAACGAAGCGTGGGCCTGGGAGCCATGGGGTTTCATGCCTACCTGCAGAAAAACAACATTGCCTTTGAAAGCGTGATTGCGAAAGTCGTGAACCGTGAAATGTTTGCCCGCATCCAGGAAAACGTGATGGCTGCGGACAAAAAGCTCTGCGAAAAGCGCGGGCCCAATCCCGATGCCGCCGACTCCGGTGTTGCACGCCGCTTTTCTCTCACGATGGCCGTGGCCCCGAACGCCTCGAGTTCCCTCATCATGGGCGGCACGAGCCCCTCGATTGAACCGTACCGCGCTAACGTCTACCGTCAGGACACGATTTCGGGCGCCTACATTGTGAAGAACCGGTTCCTCAAGGCTGAACTCGCCCGCCGGGGCCTGGACACCGATGAAGTCTGGGCGGATCTCACGGCGCACGACGGCAGTATTCAGCACCGCACCGATATTCCGGACAACATCAAGGCCGTTTATAAGACCGCCCAGGAAATCGATCAGCGCTGGATTATTGAATTGGCCGCCGACCGCCAGAAGTTCATCGATCAGGGCCAGAGTGTGAACCTCTTCTTCCCCGCTGACGTCGCGATTCCGTACCTGCACGCCTGCCACTTCATGGCATGGAAAAAGGGCCTCAAGTCCCTTTACTACTGCCGCAGCGATAAGCTCAGAAAAGCCGACCGCGTGGGACAGGTGGCCGTGCGTAAGCGCATCGAAGACGAAATCGACATGAAGAGCGTCGCCGATGACACGACCTGCCTTGCCTGTGAAGGGTAACCGAAGAAAGGATTGAACGAAAATGCTCACCACATCCCGCAATTACTACAAGCCCTTCTCCTACCCCTGGGCCTACGACGCTTTTGTGCAGAGCGAACAGATGCACTGGCTCTGGACGGAAGTGCCAATGATTGAGGACGTCAAGGACTATACCCTCAAGCTCACCGACAGTGAGCGCGACTTTCTCACCAAGATCCTGCGCTTTTTCACACAGGGCGACATTGACGTTTCAGGGGCCTACGTGAAAACGTATCTGCCGCAGTTTCCGCAGCCCGAAATCCGCATGATGCTCTCAAGCTTTGCGGGCCGCGAAGCCGTGCATATCGCCGCCTACTCGCACCTCATTGAAACGCTCGGGATGCCCGAGACCGTTTACAACGAATTCCTGCAGTACGAAGCGATGGCTGCCAAGCACCACTTCTTTGAAGAGTGCTTAAACGACGAAAACGAGCTTGCGGCGCAGATTGCCGCTTTCTCGGCCTTCACCGAAGGCATGCAGCTCTTTTCGAGCTTTGTGATGCTCTTAAACTTCACCCGCAACGGCGCGATGAAGGGCATGGGCCAGATCATCAGCTGGTCGATTGCCGATGAGACGCTGCACACCGACTCGATGACGAAACTTTTCCGTGAGTACATCAAGGAAAATCCGAAGCTCTGGAATGATCAGCTCAAAAAGCGGATCTATTCCATTGCGGAAACGATGGTGGACCTCGAAGACCAGTTCATTGCTCTGGCGTTCGGCGTAAGCGAAATGAAGCGCTTGACCAAGAAGGACGTCGAGGACTATATCCGCTACATCGCAGACCGCCGTCTCATGGGCCTCGGGATGAAGCCCATCTTTAAGAGTGAAAAGAATCCCCTGCCTTGGGTTGACGCAATGCTCGGGGTCACGCACACGAACTTCTTTGAAAACCGTGTCGTGGACTACGCGCAGGGTGCTTTAACCGGTACCTGGGGTGACGTCTGGGGCTCTGCCAAGTAAGTTAAGAGCCGGCTTTGCCGGTTCTCCCCGCGTCAAGCAGCCCGCCTTCTTTTGAGGAAGTGCGGGCCGTTCATTTTCTGTGCCCGGGCCGGCGGCCGATAAAAAGGCGGCAAGGTCCAGTAAAACCCTGCCGCCCGATCCGCTTACGAGTCAGTCAAGACTTTATACGGATCAGAGCCCTTTGGCCGCGTTGGCGCCCGCCGTACGGCCGAAGGTCATGACGTCGGCGATGGCGTTGCCGCCCAAGCGGTTGGAGCCGTGGATGCCGCCGGTGACTTCACCCGCGGCGTAAAGCCCCTTGATCACCTTGCCCTCGGTGTCAATCACCTGGGCCTCCGTGTTGATGTGGAGTCCCCCCATCGTGTGGTGCACGGTCGGAACCTTCTTACAGGCGTACCATGGGCCTTCGGTCATCGCACGGTCGGCCTTGTTGTTGGCGACAAAACCGTACTTATCCTTGGCGCCCTTGGTGACCACGGCGTTGTAGCCGGCGACAGCGGCCTTGAGGTTCTTGGCGTTCATGCCGGTCTTGGCGGCAAGTTCGTCAAGGGTATTTGCCTCCACCACGGCGCCCTGCGCGACCATGTTTTCAATCGTGGCGCCGTTGGCGTCGACAAACGTGCGGCTCGGATAACGCAGATGGTTCACAAGGACCCAGTAGGTGGAGTCCTTCTGCGCGAAAATGGCCTTGGCAAGCGTATCGCGCGCTGCACCTTCGTTCACAAAGCGGTTGCCGTCAAGGTTGACGAACAGGCGGTTTCTGCCCGAGGTACGGATGTTTTCCATCAAACCGGTACCCGGCGTGCCGCAGGGGTGAATCTGAATGTCGGACATGCCGATGACGTCAGCGCCGACAGCCTTCCCCATGACAATGCCGTCCCCCTGCGCGGCCTTGGCAAGGTTTGTGCAGCCGATGGAGCTGTCAAGCTTCACTTCTTTCCAGACGCCCGTGTTGACTTCCTGCCTGAGCTTAATGTTGGCGCCGAACCCGCCGGTCGCAAGAATCACGGCGTTTTTAGCGTTCACGGTCACAGGCCGCCCCTTATTGTCGGCAATCACCGCCGTGACGCGGCCGTCTTTGTATACGAGCTTTTTGGCAGCCGTGTCGGTCAGAACCGTAATCGAGTCCTTGTGTTCGGCAAGGTACTTCTCAAACACACGGATGTAGGAGTTTCCGGACGGCGTTGTCGGATAGTGGCTTCTCTGCCAGAGAGCACCCGTGGCAGTGCCGACTTCTTTTTTGAACTGAACGCCGAGCTTTTCCATCCAGTGAACCGACCCAAGGGCATTATCCGTCAGATAGTGCACAAGCTTGGGATCGCCCACGTTGTGGCCGCCCTTCATCGTCTGGTCATAGAACTTCTGCACGGAGTCAACAATCCCCTGAGGCCCCTGGCGCTGGGGATCCGGCGCATTTAAGGCGCCTTCAGAAACGTTGGTGGAGCCGCCCAAAAAGCCCATCTTTTCCAAAATCACGACCTTGGCGCCGTTTTGGTTCGCGGAAATCGCTGCGGCAAGCCCTGCGCCGCCACCGCCGATCACCACCACGTCACCCTGAAGCGTCACAGGGGCCGTTGCGTGTTTTTCGACGTTTTTCTGCCAGGCCTTGAGGTCGCCGCCCGCTTTTTCAATGCAGGCGCCTACGGCGGCTTTAAGCGACATCGAGGAAAGCGAAGCGCCGGTAATTGCATCAACACCCAGGGACTGATTCTTCAGAATCTTGTCTGTCATGAGCTTTAAGGCGACTTTGCCCACGCCGATCGTTTCGAGGTTTTTACTGGTGTCAATCGCGGTGATGCGGTTGTCTTTAATCGTGACCTTGACGGTCATCGGGGCGTTGTGGCCCGGGACGACTTCGGTGTAGGTGCCGTCCTTCATGCCGGTCTGATTGGTGGAAGCACAGGCGCACAGCAACATGGCTGCCGCAAGCGCTGTGAGCTGACCCTTACGAATCATCATTGTCTCTCTCCTTCCGCAAGTTGTTTGGAAGCGGCAGAGGATACTGATACAACGGGAAAAATCCTCTGTCCTCGAGACTGAATGTAGGGGGTTAAAAGCGAATGTTGTTAGGGTGTTTTGCTTAGTTTTGACGTGTTGTGTCAACTCAGAAGGAATTTTGTCTCAACACAGCAAAAAGCAAACGAGAAGAAAACGCGGGACGCGAAAAAAAGCGGCATAAACCCAAGGGGGTAAGCCGCTGTTGGTCTCCGGCAGACAAACGGCTGTTACTTCTTTTTCTTCCCTTCGGGGACTTTGCCTGTGATCGCGGCTTCGCCGAGCTCAAGCCAGGTCTTACGGGCATAACGGAGCACCAGGTAGAGAACGACCGCCGTCACGACGCCGTAGAAAAGCGCAATCCAGATGTCGCCCTTCCAGAGGCCGATTGCCATGCCGACACCGGCAAGAAGCGAAATTCCCTCACTCCAGCCGAAGGACGTGGCTTTTTTTACCTGTGCTACGTCAACGCCTGCGAGCTCCTCGGCGCTGATGATGCGCTGCGGAAGGTCGGGTTCGGGCGTGATTTCGCCGTGCTCGGCGGGAACGGCAATGCCTCTGTCGCGGCAGACGCGCTGCAGGGCCTCAAATTCACTGGTGGTCATTGACGACTTAAAGCGCTCAAGAATCTCGCCTTCGGGGGCCTGGGCAAGTTCTGTGGCCATGGCACGGACTTTTTTGCGGTTGACTTCAGGCATAACAAAACCTTTGGTTAATAATCTAGATGCGGGCCAAAAGGACGGTGACGAAAGCACTCATCCCCTCTTCCCGGCCTTCAAACCCGAGTTTTTCGTTGGTCTTGGGTTTGACGGAAATGCGGCTGACATCCACAGACATAATGCGGGCAATGCTTTCGCGGATGGCTGTGAGATGTGGGTTGATCTTGGGCTTTTGGGCAATGAGAACCGCGTCGAGGTTCACGAGTTCCCAGCCTGCGGCGCGCACACGCGCGAAAGCGTCTTTGAGTAAAACGCCGCTGTCGGCACCCTTGTAGGCGGGATCGGTGTCAGGGAACAAAATCCCGATGTTGCCCAGGTTGGCGGCGCCCAACACGGCGTCCGTGACGGCATGCAGCAGCACATCCGCGTCACTGTGACCGTCAAGGCCCTTCGTGTGGGGAATCGTGACGCCGCCAAGAATCAAAGGACGCCCTTCGACCAGACGGTGGGAGTCATAACCGATGCCGGTACGGATTTCGGGGAGCACCGGCTTCTGAGAGTTTTCAAACATCATGCGGGCCAAAGTTAAATCAGCGGGTCTTGTTATTTTAAAGACCGAGGGCTGCGCTGCAACAACGCTTACGCGGCCGCCCGCGGCCCGAACGGCGCTTGACTCATCCGTGACGTCGGGGTGTTTCTCAAGTGCATTTAAAAGCGCAAGCCCGGCAAAGGCCTGAGGCGTCGCAATGCGCCAGAGATGCTCGCGGGAAATGTCCTCAGTGATAACGTCGGCAGCATCGGTGCGCTTAACGGTATCGGACACAGGGACCGCCAGCACAGCGCCGGCTAAAGGTCCGTGTTTAAGGATATCGGTTTTGGCTTTATCAATGAGCTCTGTGACGTCATCGGGATCCACGAGGGGCCTTGCGGCATCGTGCACCAGGACGAGCGCATCTTTCAGTGTCTCCGTTCCGATTGCTTTGAGCGTATTTAAAACCGTTTCACTGCGCGTGGCGCCGCCCGTGCGGAAGAGTTCGGCTTTGCCCAGGTCAAGATCCGCGGCATAGCCGTCGGCGGGACTCACGCCCACCACGATGCGGTTAATCTGACTGACGGCAGAAAGCGAAGCAATGCACGCCTGAAGCACCGTTGGCGTTGAGTCACCGGCGATCGATAGGTACTGCTTGGGATGATCAGCTTTCATCCGGCTGCCCACGCCCGCGGCAGGAATGACGGCAATGACGGATTTAAATTCCATGGATGAAAGCCTCACGTTTATGGGATACAGAAAACCCCTCCTCGGCCGAAACCAAGAAGGGGTTTAGGGCTAAAGACTACGCAAGTCTAATCAAAGGATTAGAACTTGTGGAGAAGACCGAACATAACCTGGGTGGTCTTGAAGTCCTTATCACTGTACGTGCCGTCAGTGTTGGTGAAGCCGTCTTCCATGCTGGTCTGCATGTAACCGGCACCAGCGTAAAGGTTCGTACGCTTGGAGAACGGATAGGTGTAGCCGACCTGGATGATGTAGGCGTCAGCAGAAATCTTGGCATCTTTCGTGTCGTAGTTCACATCGCCCTTACCGTAACCAGCACTGACGAGGAACTCACCCGCACCGATCGGGGCCGTGGCACCAACGTTCACACCGAAACCATCAAAGGACCAGCGCCATTCCTTGTTAAGGACGCGAGGATCTTCCGCGTAGTTACCCTTCATGCCGGCATAGTTAGGAGCCGCCTTGAAATACTGACCAGCGAGGAACACTTTGGCAACGCTGAAATCATAAGAACCGCCGAGATTGATGGTGTAGGAATCATCGTACTGGCTGTCATCGTACACGGTCGTGCCGGCAACACTCTTCTTGTTCAGGTATTCAACCAAACCGAGCACCTGGAGGGCACCGAAGTCAGCCTGAGCGCCGAGAGAGAAGAGACGATCATCGCCAGATTCGTTTTCAGTAGTATTACCCATGGTGTACTGAGCGTAAACCGTGACCGGACCAACCTTCGGGGAAACATAGGCTAAGGCGTTGTTGTAGCGGCTATCGTAGTTGGCCGTAACGGCAAAGTGACCGGGCATCTTGCCCCAGCCCGAACCAAAGGGGCTCACGCTGCCCGCGTAGAAACCGACAGAGCCGGCATCAGAACCGATACGACCCATACGACCGGCGTAGATGCTGCCGAAGGGGCCGGACACACGAAGCGTCGCTTCACGTGCAAAGATACCACCGGCGCCCAGAGCACCGGTGTCGGCGTCGAAGCCGCTTTCCAGTACGAACCCAACCTGGTAGCCGTTACCAAGGTCCTCAGAACCTTTCAGGCCCCAGCGGTTGCCGCTGGACATACCGGAATCGAGCGAAAGGGTATCCTTGGCATCAGACAACCCGGTTTCATCGTAATGAACATAAGAAAGGCCCGTATCAATACGGCCGTACACATCCACGTTCGCTGCAAAAGCGGAACCTGCAACACAGGCGCCGAGCACAGCAACAGCAATCAACTTCTTCTGCATTTGGAATTCTCTCCTTTAATTAGCGGATTCAGCCGCCCAAGCCTTTTGATGCCTGAGTCGGCTCACCGTTAGTGCGACTGTATCGGATTTTTTCCGGCAAGCGCAAATAATCTGTTTGTCTTATTTGAGGTATTAACCGTGTTTTTACTGTTAAATCAGACGGTAAAACACTTTTCCAGCCGATAAGATCTTTTGGGTATTGATATTACTCTATTGATTTAATTAAAGAATTGGTCAATACCCTTCTCTGACGGATTGTGATTGACGGCTCATTTCCAAAAATAAAGAATTGGTTTTCATTTGTTGTTTTTAAGCAACAAAAAGCCCGGATCTCTCAGGATTTCCGGGCCTCATAAATACAGGGTTTCAGCTTAATTCAAAGGCGGGCCTTTCTCCTTTTTTGGCCTTGCGCTTTTCCTTGGCTGAAGCAACGCCCAGGATCGAGGCAATCGGCTCAAAGGTTTTGCGGTGCTCAGGACACACGCCTAGGCGCTTAATCGCGTCGATGTGTTCTTTAACGCCGTAGCCCTTATGTTTGGCAAAGCCGTAACCGGGATAGCGGAGATCGAGCTCATCCATGCGGTGGTCACGCGTTGTCTTGGCAAGAATGCTTGCGGCGGAAATCGCAGCCACCTTGTCGTCGCCCTTTACGATGGCGTTTGCCGGGTACGGAACTTCCGGGAGGCGGTTGCCGTCCACAAGCACCAGTTTGGGTTCAATTCTTAAGCCCAGCACCGCACGGCGCATCGCGAGCATGGTGGCTTTAAGGATATTCATTTCCTCGATTTCTTCGACCGAGGCATCCGCCACACACCAGCAGAGGGCCTTGGCTTTGATTTCTTCAGCGAGTTCATCGCGGCGCTTGGCTGTGAGCTTTTTGCTGTCTCTGAGGCCTTCGATCGGTTCATCGGGATTCAAAATCACGGCTGCGGCGTAGACAGCCCCGGCTAAGGGGCCTCTGCCAGCCTCATCCACCCCCGCGATGAGGTCGCCCGAGTCAACGAGCATCATGTCGTTAAAGAGGTCGTCCATGCGGGACGCCACAGCCTTTTTTGCCATCCTCAGACTCCCAGAAGCGGTTTATCCGGCACCCATTCAAGCTTGATGCGCTCCCGGATGAGTTCGGGGTCGGCGATGTACCGTACGTCCCCTCCGAGCCCCGCGGCAAAAATGAGGCGGCCTCCGAGCCAAAGAAGGGGTAAGGACCCCCTTTCAAAACTCGGGATTTTTAAAGCCTGATAAAGGTGCTTGAGATTGCGGCTCGGCCGCAAAGCCCAGAGCTTGAGTTTTTCGCCGCCACGTCTGGACCGCACAAACAAAGGCCCCTCTTTTAATTTTTGAGCATCAAAGCCGGCTTCGCCTTCTTCGCACGGTATAAACCGCAGTACCCCGCCCCAGAGTCCCAGGCTTATCTCGGATTCGCCCTTCCAGACAAGATCCATGTCGCGGGAGACATCGCGGTTTACAGGATCGCAGTCACGCAAAACGAGGTCCGCGCCCCAGCGGCGGATTTCGCGGCCGTCACAGCGGATCGTAAGGCGGCTGTCGTTGTGCGTTTCCCTCACCTGCCGCAGTGCCTCAAAAAGCCGGACTTTGGACGGGGGGCGCACGCCTTCAGCGGCAAGCCAGCTTCTCAGACACAGAGCCTGGCGCGCGACCGGCAGCATCAGAAGCTTGGCAATGACGAGCGAATGGCCGTCAGCGGCACGGCACAGCGCCACATCATCGCTTCCGACGCTTTTCATGACGTCCGCGGCCTGCGCCACAAGCGTGACGCTTCGCGCGGCAGCCGCGCGCCAGCCGGGTCTTACGGCATCCAGTTCCGGAAAGACTTTGTTGCGGATGAGGTTACGTAAAAAACGGTTGTCGGCGTTACTGTCGTCCTCGACAAACGAGAGCCGCGCCTTTTTGACGTAGCTCTCGATTTCTGAGCGCGCCACATCAAGCCAGGGCCGCGACAGCACGAGGCGCTCGGTTAAAGCCGCGCTTTCCATCGTGCGCACGGGACTCATGGCGGAAAGCCCTTCGGGACCGGCGCCTCTCATCCACTGAATGAAGAAGGTTTCGATGCGGTCGTCAAGGTGATGCCCCGTCATGATCACATCGGAATTCGTTTCGTGCGCAATGCGCTTCAAGGTCTGATAACGGGCCTCACGCGCGGCGGCTTCGATGCCGGCGGGCGACTGGCGGTTCACATAAACCTTTTCGATCCTCAGCGGCAGACGCCACTTTTCGCACATGGCTTTGGCGTGCTCGGCCCAGGCGTCGGCGTTCACGGAGAGCCCGTGGTGCACGTGCACCACCGTGATTTCAGCGATCTGCGTCTGATGCGGCTTATGGTAAAGCTTCGCCAAAATATCCACGAGGGCCGTTGAGTCACGGCCGCCCGAAAACGCCGCCACAATCCGTACCGGATTCACGGGTCTCAGACAAAACACTTCCGCGGGGCTTGCCGCACGGCGCTCGGCCACGGCGTCAACCGCGGCCTTCACGAGCTCCGTTAAGTGTTGTGCCGGGGTCGGTCCGCGCTTTGCTGCCGCCTTCTTATTCTCAGCCTTGGGCATCGGTCTTTACGGCTTTGTTAGCGGAACGGGGTTTGGCGGGCGACTTCTTTGCCGCTGCCTTTTTAACGGGCTCGGCTGCGGCCCCGGCGTCGCCCTCATCCGCCTTTTTGGCGCGGGGCTTGCGGGCTGCGGGCTTTTTGGCGGCCGGCTCGGCTTCGGTTTTATCTTCGGCCTTGGCTTCCACGGCGTCTACGGCTGTGAGCGCCGCGGCTTTCAGGGTTTCCGCCGTTTTCTTTTCTTCGGTTTCAGGGGTTTGAACCGTTTCAAAGCGCCCGTAACTCATGATGCGCGCAAGACGCCGCTCACGCAGTTCATCCGATGAAAGGCTCATGACTTTGCGCAGTTCATCAATCAGGGTCTTTTTAAGTGCCGCTGCCATGAGCTTCGGATCACGGTGCGCGCCGCCCAGGGGTTCAGGGATCACTTTATCCACAAGCCCGAGCGTTAAGAGTTTGTCTGAGGTAAGCGCCAGGGCTTCCGCGGCTTGCGGCGCCTTGTCCGCGGACTTCCAGAGAATGGAGGCGCAGCCTTCGGGGCTGATCACGGAATAAGTCGCATACTGCAGCATCAAAACGACGTCGGCGACGGCAATGGCAAGCGCTCCGCCCGAGCCCCCTTCCCCGATAATCGTGGCAATCACGGGAACGGTGAGCTTACTCATCTCAAGAATGTTGCGGCCGATGGCTTCGGATTGGTTGCGTTCTTCGGCGCCGATTCCCGGATAGGCCCCGGGAGTGTCCACAAACGTAAAGACGGGAAGTCCGAACTTTTCAGCTAGTTTCATGAGCCTCAGGGCCTTGCGGTAGCCTTCCGGGCGGCTCATGCCGAAGTTGCGCTTCGTGCGCTCACGGGTGTCGCGCCCCTTCTGATGCCCGATCACCATCACGGGGTGTTCGCCCAAACGGGCCAGGCCCCCGACGATCGACTGATCATCGGCAAAGGTACGGTCACCGTGGAGTTCATGAAAGTCTTCAAAAACGGCATCCACGTAGTCAAGCGTGTACGGGCGGTTGGGATGGCGGGCGACCAAAGCCGTCTGCCAGGGCGTGAGCTCCCGGTAGATTTCCGCGGTCTTTTGCGTCATTTCGCGCTCAAGCCGCGCAATTTCGCTTTGGTGCTCCGTGCCGTTTTCCAGAGCGTCGTTTTCGAGTTTTTCGATCTGTGCGTCGATTTCACCCAACGCTTTTTCAAATTCAAGGAAAACTTTCTTCGACATAAGGTTTATCCGTTCGTTTTTGGCGGAAAGCGCGGCTTTCCGGGTCAATGTAATCAGTACTGTACGGGCGTTTGAGTGCGGCTCCGCCACAAAAGCCACGTGGCGGCCGTCCTGTAGGGTTTCCAAGCTTCTGAGAGCTCCCGGGCCTTTTCAACCGACCCGTAAAGGGCTTCGGCCGCTTTTTTAACGCCGAAATCGTCCACGGGGAAAACGTCCGGGCGGTTAAGCCCGAAAATCATCACCATGTGCGCGGTCCACGGGCCCACGCCGGGAAGGTCATCGAGCCTTGCAAGAATCTCGGCGTCGGTTAAGGGGGTAAGTGCTTCGGGCGTCAGTTGCCCGGTCATGAAGCCCCCTGCCAGAGCCCTTAAAGCCTTCACTTTGGTTTTGGTGAGCCCCAACGCCGCGAGCGCCGTTTCGTCCGCGGCAACAAGAGCGCGCGCAAGTTCTGCGCCTGCCGTATTGCCCGCAAACGCAAGCACCCGGCTCTGCGCGGCTTTAGCGGCGCTGTTATGCACCTGCTGACCGCAGACGGCACGCACCATCGAGCGCATCAGGTCATCGGTTTCCTGCAACGCCTCTTCGCGGCAGGATTCAATCACGCTCTGCAGCACGGGGTCGCGCGCGACGACTCTTAAAGCATCAGCCCACCAGGCAACGATCATAGAAATTCCGCGAGGAAACCCGCGTCTTCAGACGCGGGAGGAATCGCGG
>ERZ809074.3110-NODE-3110-length-16348-cov-20.843737_pt1 | contig 16348 bp, 13 predicted proteins | sample MGYA00520795_ERZ809074 | MGnify/ENA primary metagenome ERZ809074 (study PRJEB31570, sample SAMEA3212989) | Homo sapiens | biome: human-gut; feature: human gut; material: fecal | place: Sweden | collected 2011 ...
AAGGCATTGAGCGAAAAATACTTTGGCCGCGATATTTCTACGGAAGAATAACCTTTGTGAAAAACATAGAAGGGGCTGCTGCACACGCAACAGCCCCTTTTGTTTTTGGGGAAATTATACCTTGCGAAGGATGCCGTCGGTCAATTCGACGCTGTCGCCTTCCTCCATTCCGCCGCGGCGCAGCGCTTCGTCGGGGTAGGGGAGCACGCGCCGCGTGCCGTCAGCACCTTCCAGCACTACGTCAACCAGAATCGGCTGGTCGGCGGGCGGCTCCTCGCAGCCGTACATCTGTTCCTCGATGCGGGAAATTTTGTATTTCATGCAGCTTCACGCTCTCTCCGGGGCGGTGGGTCCTGTCTCCACGGCCTCGATTTCTTTGATCAACATCTCATGGCCCTGCAAAAGATGGGTGCGCGGGCTCTGGCAGTGGGGGCAGGTGCGGCCAAACTGCACGGTGGGGTACTGTTGGCCGCAGTCCTCGCACACGGTCACGGCGGGGATGGTCTCCACGGTCAGCACCGCGCCGGGCAAAAGCTCCGATTTCGCCGCCGCCCACTTCCAGCAGTCCTGCAGATAGCTCTCCACCACGCCGGAGACCTCGCCCAGCTGCAGCGTCACGCGCCGGATGCGCGTCACGTCGTTCTGCCGGGCCACGTCCTCCACCGTACGGATGATGTGGAATACAATGCCAAGCTCGTGCATTACTTCTCCTTCTTGGCAAAGCGGAGCTTGATCTCGCGCTTCGCCATGTAGGGCAGAATGGCCTTGAACTTGTCCTCGCTCCTGACCATCTTGCTGCACTCGGGCAGGTCGCGGTGCAGGCGGATGGCATCAAACTCGCACTTCGTCGTGCAGACGCCGCAGCCAATGCACTTGTTCGGGTCCACAACGCTGGCACCGCAGCCCAGACAGCGCGCTGTCTCGATTTTGACCTGATCCTCGGTCAGCGTCAGGTGCGCGTCGCGGAAGGAGCGGTGCGCGTCAATGCCCGCATCCAGCGCGGCGGACTGGCGCGGTGCGCGGCCATACTCGCCCAGCGCCAGATTCGACTTGTCCAGCTCGTGGAAGTCGCGGCGGTTGCGGCCAATCGTCAGGCTTGTGTTGGGCTGCACAAAGCGGTGGATGGAAATTGCCCCCTGCTTGCCCGCAGCAATCGCGTCAATGGCAAACCGCGGCCCGGTGCAGACGTCGCCGCCGACGAAAATGTCCGGCTGGGCGGTCTGGTAGGTCAGCGCGTCGGCCACAGCGCCCTGGCCGCGGCCCAGCTGCACGGCCTCGCCGTTCAGCAAATCGCCCCACTCGATGCACTGGCCGATGCTTAAAACAACGTTGTCGCACGGCAGGGTGATGGTGTCGTTTTCATCGTAGGTGGGCGCAAAACGGCCCTCCGCGTTGTAAAGGCCGGTGCACTTTTTCAGCACGACGGCGGTCACATGGCCGTTCTCGGAGAGGAACTCCTTCGGGCCGTAGCCGCAGGTGATTTTGGTGCCCTCCTCCTCGGCCTCGGCGATTTCCTCCGGCGAGGCCGGCATCTTGTCCCGCGGCTCCAGACAGACCATCGTCACGCCGTCGGAACCGCAGCGCAGAGACACACGCGCCGCGTCAATGGCAACGTTGCCGCCGCCGATGACGACGGTCTTTCCGGTCATCTTGCGGCTCTCGTCACCGCCGACGGTGCGCAGCAGATGGACGGCGGTCTCGATGCCCGCAGCGTCCTCGCCGGGCACACCGGCCCGGCGCCCGCCCTGGCAGCCGATGGCGATATAGAACGCCCGGTAGCCCTGTCGGCGCAGCTCGGCCAGCGTGACGTCTTTGCCGACCTCGACACCGCAGCGGATGTCAACGCCCAGCTCCCGCAGAATGTCGATCTCTGCGTCAATGACGTTTTTCTCGAGCTTGAACGAAGGAATGCCGTAGCGCAGCATGCCGCCGGGTCGCTCGTTTTTCTCAAACACGGTGGGCTTGTAGCCCTGCACTGCCAGAAAATAGGCGCAGGACAGACCCGCGGGGCCGCCGCCGATGATGGCGATCTTCTGCGGCCACGGGCCCTGCAGTGACGGCTGGACAACGTCGGGCACGTAGCGGTGCGCGGCGTTCAGGTCCTGTTCGGCAATGAACTTCTTGACGGCGTCGATGGCAACGGCCTGATCCACGGTGCCGCGGGTGCAGGCGTCCTCGCACCGGCGGTTGCAGACGCGCCCGCAGACGGCGGGGAAGGGGTTCTCCTTTTTAATAAGCGCCAGCGCGTCGCGGTAGCGGCCCTGCGCGGCCATTTTCAGGTAGCCCTGCACGGCAATGTGCGCGGGGCAGGCCGTCTTGCAGGGGGCCGTGCCGGTGTCATAGCAGTTGATGCGGTTCTTGTCGCGGTAGTCGATGGCCCACTTGTCGGGGCCCCACTTCACGGCGTCGGGCAGCTCCTGCTTCGGGTAGGTGATGGGGCCGTCCTTCGTGCAGAGCTTCTGGCCCAGCTTGACCGCGCCCGCGGGGCAGTACTCGACGCAGCGCCCGCAGGCCACGCAGTTCTCCGGCTCGACACGCGCCACGTAGGCCGAGCGGCTCATGTTCGGCGTGTTGAACAGCTGGCTGGTGCGCAGCGCGTTGCAGACGTTGACGTTGCAGTTACAGATGGCAAAAATCTTGTTCTCGCCGTCGATGTTCGTGATCTGGTGCACAAAGCCGTTGTCCTCGGCCTTTTGCAGAATTTTCATCACTTCATCGTAGGTTACGTAGTGACCCTTGTTCGTCTCGACGAGGTAGTCGGCCATGTCGCCCACGCCGATGCACCAGTCGTCGGGGTCGTCGCCGCAGCCCTCGCCCATGGCGGCGCGGGACATGCGGCAGCTGCACGGACCGGCGGCATACTTGCCGTCGTACTTTTTCAGCCAGTGGGAGATATGCTCAATGTCGGCGGATCGGTTCTCGGTCTCGATGGCCTTTTCCACCGGGATGACGTGCATGCCGATGCCTGCGCCGCCCGGGGGCACCATGGCGGTGATGTGCTCCAGCGGCAAAAACGTCATCCGCTCAAAGAAGGCTGTCACCTCGGGGTGGTCAGCGATCTGCTGCTTGTTCATGTTGAAGAACTCTGCGCTGCCGGGCACGAACATCGGCAGGATGTACTGCTTTTCGCGGCGGGGATTCTCCCAGTTGTACTCCAGCAGACCGACGACGGCCATCTGCTGCAAAAGCGGCTCCAGCTCCCCGGCAGGCTTGCCCGTGGCCTTGACCAGCTCGGGCAAGGTCATGGGCTTGCGGACCTTCATTTTTAAGGCAACGTCCGCCATCTCGTCGGTCACGATGGACGCCAGGCCCCAGTATTCGGGGTCATCCTTCGTCAGAATGCCCTTTTTGGCCGGGATGCGGTCCGTGATCATCTGGCCCAGCCTGGCAATTTTCTCGCGGTACGGCTCGTCCCTCGGAATCTCGAAGGGCAGCCTGCTCTCATCCAGCGGGAACGCAGTGGGTTTGCTCATGGTGTGCTCCTTTTTTGTGCCGTTGCTCCGTTTTTTGCACAGTAGGGGCCGGGCATGCCCGGCCCGGTTGTAAATGGCGGACGGGCGATTGCGGCAAGGCCGCGGGCCGCACATGTGCGGCCCCTACAACGCGGCTGGATTATTTACGCCTGCCACGTCTTAACCTGCTCTTTTAGCCAATCGGCCCATTCGTCAATGCCCTCGCCCGTCCGGGCGCAGATCGGGATGACCCTTGCGTTCGGGTTGCGCAGGGCCACATACTCGCGGCATTTGTCCATGTCAAAGTCAAAATACGGCAGAACGTCGATCTTGTTGACAAGAACGACGTCGCAGACCTGGAACATCAGCGGATATTTCAGCGGCTTGTCGTGACCCTCGGGTACCGACAAAATCATCGCGTTCTTCACCGCGCCGGTGTCGAACTCGGCAGGGCAGACAAGGTTGCCGACGTTTTCCAGAATCACCAAATCGAGACCCCCGGTGCCCAGCCCGGCCAGTCCCTGCCGGGTCATCTCGGCGTCCAGATGGCACATGCCGCCGGTGTGCAGCTGAATGGCCTTGGCGCCGGTCTCGGCGATGGCGCGGGCGTCCACGTCGGAGTCGATGTCGGCCTCCATCACGCCGATGCGCAGCTCATTTTGCAGCGCAGCAATCGTGCGGCGCAGTGTCGTGGTTTTGCCGGACCCCGGTGCGCTCATTAAATTCAGCAGAAAGATTTTTTCCAGCTTCAGCTCGGTCCGCAGCGCGGCGGCCTGTTCGTCGTTGGAGGCAAAGATGCTCTGCTTGACCTCGAGAATTTTCACGTTGTCCATGGGGTGCTCCTTATAAATTGGTATACGGTCTCTGCTAACATTTTAACATCGTGTCAAAAAATCCGCAATCGACGAATATGACAAAGAAAATTTGCGCAGTACGGACAAGATGACGAAAAAGCCCTAAGCCTTCCCCCTTGGGGGAAGGTGGCCCCGCAGGGCCGGATGAGGGAAAGGCGTGCCATAACCGTCCGCAAACGGATTGCAGCCGTAAACTTCGCCCTCATCAGTCACCTTCGGTGACAGCTTCCCCCGAGGGGGAAGCCTCTGGTTTTATAAAATGCTCCACCACCATCCGCTGCGCCTCCGGCGTAAACAGCAGCACTGAATACGGCGTGCCGCGGGCGCTGACCTTGTCCTCGCTGCGCAGACCGGCGTCCACACCGGCAGGGGTCGGCACGTAGTAAAAGCCCTTCGTCGGCAGTCGCTCCATGCCGATAAGCCGCTGCGCCAGCAGCCACTCGTCGATCTCCTTGATGGTCGGTGCCTTCACATCCGGGTCACCGGCGGCTTCGATCAGCGCGGCCTTCAGCTCCGCGCCGGTATAGCTGTCCTGATAGTTGAAGCTGCGCGCATCCTCCGCCGTCAGGTAAAACGCGGGGCGCTCGGCCTTCGGCGGCTTTTTCTTCTTCTCGGACGGCAGCGGCTTTTCCGGCTCCGGTGCGGGCGGGTCCAAGCTCAAAACGGCGTCGGGGTGGTCGGCGCGGTAAGCGTCAATGACCGCAAAGAACGCGGCACCGTACTTTTCATACTTGCGCTCACCCATGCCGTAGATGCCCAGCATATCCTCCGCGCGGCGCGGCGCGCGCAGGCACATATCCACCAGCGACTTGTCACCGAACACGACGTAGGGCGGCAGTCCCTCGCGCTGGGCGGTGTCGAACCGCAGCTGGCGCAGCTGATTGAACAGCTCCAGTCCGGCGCTCGTCAGCGCGTCCATCGGGCTGCGGCGCTTCGGCTTCGGTGCGCGGGCCTGCTCCGGCTCACGCTGCGGCGGCAGCTTGACCAGCACCTGCCCGCCGGCCTTCAGCGGGGCAATATCCCCGATGTGCAGCACGGCGTACTGGTCGTCGCTCTGCACCAAATATCCATCCTCCAGCAGCTGGGCCAGCAGGCGTTCCAGCGTCTCGCGCGGGGTGTCCTTCATCCGGCCGTAGCTCTTGAAGCGCTCGGCTCCCAGCTCCCGCAGACGCGCACGGTTCGCGCCCTGTAAAGTGCCGAACAAAATCGCTTTGCCGTACCGCCCGTGCAGCTCGGCCACGCAGTTGATCATCCACTTGGCGGCGTCGGTCATATCGACCTCGTCAAAATCGTTGTTGCAGCTGCCGCAGTTGCCGCACGGCGCGGTGGGATGCTCGCCGAAATAGGCCAGAATGTAGTTGCGCAGGCACTCCGTCGTCTGGCAGTAGCGCTCCATCGTCTGCAAGCGCTGCAGGTCGCGCTGGCGCAAAAGGTCGGCCTCCTCGTCGTCCATCTCGGCAAAATCCTTTTTGTCCAGCAGAAATTTGTTGATGATGACGTCCTGCGCCGAAAAAAGCAGCACACACTGCGACGGCAGCCCGTCACGCCCGGCACGGCCCGCCTCCTGGTAATAATTCTCCATGCTCTGGGGCATGTTGTAGTGCAGCACGAACCGCACGTTGGACTTGTCAATGCCCATGCCAAAGGCGTTCGTCGCCACAATGACCGGCGCGGTGTCGTAGATGAAGTCATTCTGATTTTTGCGGCGTGCTTCGGCGGACAGGCCCGCGTGATACTTTGTGGCCGCAAAGCCGTATTCGGTCAGAAGCTCCTGCAGCTTGTCCACATTCTTGCGGGTGGCGCAGTAGATGATGCCGCTCTCGCCGGGGTGGTCGCGCAGATATTGGATGACAAAATCGTCCTTGCGGCGGGTGCGCTCGACCTGAAAGTAGAGGTTGGGCCGGTCAAAGCCGGTCACAAGCACCTTCGGGTCGTGGAGCCGCAGCGTGCAGACAATGTCGTCCTTGACCTCCCGCGTGGCCGTGGCCGTGAACGCCGACACGATAGGGCGGCGGGGCAGACTGTCGATGAAGTCGAGGATCTTTAAGTAGCTCGGGCGGAAATCCTGTCCCCACTGGCTGATGCAGTGCGCCTCATCCACCGTGACCATCGAGATGTCCGCCCCCGCGGCAAAGCTGCGGAACACCGGGCTTTCCAGCCGTTCAGGCGCGACGTAGACGAGCTTGTAGCTGCCCTCGGCCGCCAGGTCCAGCGCGCGGGCGATCTGTGTCTCGGTCAGCGACGAGTTGATAAATGCCGCATGGATGCCCGCTGCGTTCAGCCCCTTGACCTGGTCCTGCATCAGCGAGATCAGCGGCGAGATGACGAGCGTCAGCCCCGGCAGCAGCAGGGCAGGGACCTGATAGCAGAGCGACTTGCCCGCGCCGGTGGGCATGATGGCCAGCGCGTCCCGCCCGGCCAGAAGGGCGCTGACGATCTCCTCCTGCCCGGGGCGGAAGGAGTCGTAGCCGAAATATCGTTTTAACGCTTCACGCGGAGTCATGAAGGACCTCCTGAACTTTTTCTTCCATTATACCACATCCGCACCCCTGCGGCCAGAGAAACGCGCACTTTACACCGCGCACCGTCTGCGGTATACTGGTAGCAAACCATAAAAACAGGAGCTGTCGCTATGATTCTGGATATTGTTGTGGATGTACAAAAGGACTTTATCACGGGTGCGCTGGCGAACCCCCAGGCACAGGCCAACGTGGCCCACCTGGCCGAGACCGTTAAGGCCCATGCCCGGGCCGGGCACTGGCTGTTCCTGACGCGGGACACCCACCCCGACAACTACCTAGCCACGCGGGAGGGACGCCGCCTGCCTGTGGAGCACTGCATCGAGGGCGAGGACGGCTGGAACTTTGCGCCCGAGCTGGAGAACGCGCTGGACGGTACCGACCCCGAGGTCTGCCACATCGTCAATAAGCCCACCTTCGGCAGCTATATGCTGCCGAGCGAGATCCTCGACGAGCTGATGGCCCACAACAAGGCCGTGGACGACATTGAAAAGATCGTCATCTACGGCTACTGCACCGACATCTGCGTCATCAGCAACGCCATGGTGCTGCGCGCGGCCTTCCCGGAGACGGAAATCGAAATCCTGTCCGACTGCTGCGCCGGGGTCACGCCCCAGTCCCACCAAACGGCGCTGGACGCCATGCGGGCGTGCCAGTTCACAATCGTATAAAGCGTATAAAGGCAAAATTGAAACCGGCGCACTCTTGCGTTTCTCACCGCATTGTGCTATACTTTACACTGTAAAACTGAATACGACAGCAGGTGCCTTTTTATGCCGCCGTTCGGCGCATGGGAAAGGGTAAAAGGGAAGCGGGTGCAAATCCCGCACGATCTCGTCACTGTGATAAGGGAGCCTGCCGCCAGGGTGCATTTGCACCGGTCACTGGGTTTTGACCCGGGAAGGCGGCGGCAGGCGTTGAGCTTTCAGCCAGGAAACCTGCCTGCTGCCGGGTACGGGGGCGCACCGCCCCAGATCACGAGGAATTGGTTGTACCGCAAAGCACCTGCTTAAAATACGGGGTCTTTTGTGTTGCCATTCTGCACGCAAAAGACCTCGTTTTTTACGGGGTCAATTTCCGTGTGCCCTGCTGTTCTCTCCCGTACTGTCTCCCAGCTTTAAACAAGGAAAGGAAGTAAGAACACATGAGAAGGATCACCTACAAGAAAGCTGCCGCTGTCGCCATGGCCGCAGCACTGTCCGCCGCCCTGCTGGTCGGCTGCGGCAGCACCGCCGCGAGCACTGACAGCGCTGCCGCGAGCACCGTCGCCGACGAAAGCACCGCAGAAGATGCAGAAAAGACCGCAGACGAGGGAGATGCAGACGAAGTGGCCGCTAAGAACTGCGCCGATTTGATCGACGCTATCTACGTGCAGGAGCGCAGCGCCGACACCGATGCCCAGTGCGAGGCCGCCAAGGCTGCCTGGGATGCCCTGACCGACACCCAGAAGGAGCTGGTCGAGGGCGAGAACGCAGACCCCGACTACTTTGGCCGTGACACCGGCGACGCCGGCAAGGACGACCCGCGCAATGCCGACGACATCGGCGAAAATGAGCTGCTGGTCGTCAGCTTCGGCACCTCCTTCAACGGCAGCCGCGCCGCTGACATCAAGGGCATCGAGGACGCCCTGCAGGCCGCCTACCCGGATTGGAGCGTCCGCCGCGCCTTCACCGCGCAGATTATCATCAACCACGTTCAGGCCCGCGACGGCGAGAAGATCGACAACATGGACCAGGCGCTTGACCGTGCCGTTGCCAACGGCGTCAAGAATCTGGTTGTCCAGCCTACGCACCTGATGCACGGCGCCGAGTACGACGAGATGTGCGAGGCGGTTGAGCAGTACAGGGACAAGTTCGACAGCGTTGCCATTGCCGAACCCCTGCTGGGCGAGGTCGGCGAAGATGCCACCGTCATCAACGCCGACAAGGAGGCCGTAGCCGCCGCCATCACCGCCGAGGCCGTCAAGACCGCCGGGTATGACGACGCCGCTGCCGCCGCTGCGGACGGCACCGCCTTTGTCTTTATGGGCCACGGCACGTCCCACACCGCCAAGGTCAGCTACAGCCAGATGCAGACCGCGATGCAGACGCTGGGCTATGACAACGTCTTTATCGGCACCGTTGAGGGTGAGCCCGAGGACACCGCCTGCGATGCCGTTATCGAGAAGGTCAAGGAGGCCGGTTACACCAAGGTCATCCTGCGCCCGCTGATGGTCGTCGCCGGTGACCACGCCAACAACGACATGGCCGGTGCCGATGACGATTCCTGGCTGAGCCAGTTCAACGCTGCCGACTGCTTTGAGAGCGTCGACACCCAGATCGCAGGTCTGGGCGAGATCGGCGACATCCAGCAGCTCTACGTTGACCATGCCGGGGCCGCCATCGATTCCCTGAACGGCTGAGAAAGACCCATTCTGCCCGGAGGGTAAGCTCCGGGCAGTTTTTTGGTTTTTGGGAAAGCACGGCAGGGGCCGGGTGTGCCCGGCCTGCGTCCGATGTGATGCCCTGCCACGACGTAGGGGCGGATTCCATATCCGCCCGCGCCGCCTCCCGCCAATGCCTGACAAATATGTATAGAATGAGGTAAGGAAAGCATGAAAAAGCTCCAACTCGCATCCCTGACTCTCGCTGCCCTGCTGCTGGCGGGCTGCGGTGCGTCCGCAGCGTCCACCGCCGAGAGCACGTCCGAGGCGGTCTCCACGGAAGAAACCGCCCCTGCCGCCACCGCGGCCCCGGCCCCTGCCGTCACGAAAGCCCAGGCCCCCGCTGCCGCGCTGCCGGACGGCGTATACACCGCTAAGTTCAACACCGACAGCAGTATGTTCCACGCCAACGAAGCCGTGGACGGCATGGGCACGCTGACGGTGGAAAACGGCACGATGACCTTCCACGTCAGTCTGCAGTCCCAGAAGATCGTCAACCTGTATCCGGGCATGGCCGCCGACGCCCCCGCCCACGAGAGCGACTGGCTGCAGCCTACCGTTGACACGGTGACCTACTCCGACGGCACCAGCGACGAAGTGTACGGCTTTGACATCCCCGTTGCGGCTGTCGATGCTGATTTCCAGCTGGCCATCCTCGGCACCAAGGGCACCTGGTATGACCATACGGTCAGCGTCTCCGATGCCGAGCCTGCGGCAGAGGATGCGGCTGCAGCAGCCGTCGAGATCCCCGCCGACGGCAGCTACACCTGCGCTGTGACGCTGGAGGGCGGCAGCGGACGCGCCACCGTCGAAAGCCCCGCCGCGCTGACCGTGGCCGACGGCATTATGACCGCGACCATCGTCTGGAGCAGCCCGAACTATGACTATATGCTCGTCGACGGCGAAAAGTACCTGCCCGTCAACACCGACGGCAACTCGACGTTTGAGATCCCCGTTGCCGCGCTGGATACCGCGCTGGCCGTCACGGCGGACACCGTCGCCATGAGCACCCCGCACGAGATCGACTATACCCTGACCTTTGACAGCGCGACGCTGGCCGCCGAATGAGGCGCGCGGCAGCTTTTGCCCTGCCCGTCCTGCTGCTGGCAGGGTGCGCGGCTGCATCCCAGGCTCCCGCGCAAACGGACGCCCTGACGATAGAAAACCGCTATCCGCTGGAATATGCGAAACAGTTCACGGTGGATGTGTGCGCGGGCGGCTATGACCTCATCACGATTGACGGCAGCCGCTATCTCGTCGTGCCGGAGGGGGCCGCTGCGCCCGCCAATCTGGACGCAGACATCACCGTTTTGCAGCAGCCTATCCAAAATATCTACCTTGTGTCGTCGTCCGCGATGGATCCCATCATCAGCATTGGCGGGCTGGGGGCTGTGGCGCTGTCCGGCACGCAGGCCGAAAACTGGTACCTCGACGCGGCCCGCACCGCCATGGAGCAGGGCGAGATCGCCTACGCGGGCAAGTACAGCGCGCCCGATTACGAGACGATCCTGTCCGCCGACTGCGGCCTTGCCATCGAGAACACAATGATCTACCACACGCCCGAGGTGAAGGAGCAGCTCGAAAAATTCGGCGTGCCGGTCCTCGTCGAGCGCTCGAGCTACGAGAGTGACCCGCTGGCCCGGATGGAATGGGTCAAGCTGTACGGCATCCTGCTGGGCAGAACCGAGGAGGCCGAGCGCATTTTTGACGACGCTGTGCAGCGCATTGCACCGCTGCTGGACGAGGAACCCACCGGCAAGACTGCGGCGTTCTTCTCCATCACCTCAAACAATCTCGCCACGGTGCGCAAGGGCGGCGATTACGTCGCCAAGATGATCGGGCTGGCGGGCGGCAGCTACGTCTTTGCCGACCTGACCGACAGCGGCAACAATCTGGCGACTGTCAATATCTCGCTCGAGGATTTCTACGCTGGGGCGCGTGACGCCGATGTGCTGTTCTACAACAGCACGATTGAGGGCGAGCTGCGCACAATGGATGAGCTGCTCGCTAAATGTCCGATGCTGGCGGACTTCAAGGCCGTGCAAAGCGGCAGCGTCTGGTGTACGTCGCAGAGCCTTTTCCAGCAGAGCATGGAGCTGCCGGAGCTGATCCTGGATATGAACAAGGTGTTCACCGAGGATGACCCGGACGACAGTGAATTGACATTTTTGACGAAGCTGCACTGAAAATTTAACGCGGCGGCAAAAACGGGCGCACAAAACCGTGGCGCATCTGTAGGGGCGGATTCCATATCCGCCCGCACCATTGCCGCCCGCCGCAAAGGGAACCACGCATGCACACCTCCAAACGCATGACAATTGCATACCTCGCCATGGCGGCGGCCCTGCTGGCGCTGTTTGCGCTCAACCTGTTTTGGGGCAGCGTTGCGCTCTCCCCGGCGGACATCGCGGCGGCCCTGCTGGGCCGCGGCACAAACGCGCTGGCGGCCAACATCCTGCTGCAGCTGCGCCTGCCGCGCGCCGTCATGGTCGTGCTGCTGGGGGCGGCGCTCTCGGTGGCCGGGTATCTGCTGCAAACGTTTTTTGCCAACCCGATTGCCGGGCCGTTCGTCATGGGCATTTCCAGCGGGGCCAAGCTGGCCGTGGCGCTGACGATGGTCGTCTTTTTGAACCGCGGTCTGCTCACCGGCTCACTGACGCTGATTCTGGCGGCGTTTGCCGGGGCCATGGCGGCCATGCTGTTTGTGCTGGCCGTGGCGCGCCGCGTGCAGCAGATGAGCATTTTGGTTATCTGCGGCGTCATGATCGGCTACATCTGCTCGGCCGTCACCGATATTGTCGTCGCCTTCGCGCAGGATTCCAACATCGTCAACCTGCACAACTGGTCGATGGGCAGCTTCTCCGGCATGACCTGGGGCAATGTCGCCACGGCGGCGGCCATCGTTCTGCCCTGCCTGGCCGCTGCGTTTTTGCTCTCCAAGCCGATGGCCGCCTACCAGCTGGGCGAAAGCTACGCCGCCAGCGTCGGCGTGCCGGTGCGGGCGTTTTCCGTGGTGCTTGTGCTGCTGTCAAGCCTGCTGGCGGCCTGCGTCACGGCGTTTGCCGGACCGATCTCCTTCGTCGGCATTGCGGTGCCGCATCTGGTAAAACATACGCTGGGCAGTGCAAAACCGCTGCGGGTGCTGCCGGGTTGCGCACTGGGCGGCGCGGCATTTTGCCTGCTGTGCGACCTGATCGCCCGCAGCCTGTTTGCACCCACCGAGCTGTCCATCAGCTCGGTCACAGCGGTGTTCGGTGCGCCGGTGGTCATCTGGCTGCTTGTGCGCCGCCACAGCGGGGAGGGCACGGTATGAGCTGTTGTGAAACGCAAAATCTCGCCGTCGGCTACGGTGCGCCGCTGCTGCGGGACATTGCCCTGCACGCCGAGCGCGGCAAAATTCTGGCGCTCATCGGTCCGAACGGCGCGGGCAAATCCACCCTTTTAAAAACGCTGGCAGGGCAGCTGGCGGCGCAGGGCGGCGCGGTGCTGCTGGACGGGCAAGACCTGACGGCCTACACCCCCAACGCCCGGGCGCGCAAGCTGGCGCTGATGCTGCCCCACACGGCCCGCACCGAGCTGACGTCCTGCTTTGAGGTCGCCGCGGCCGGGCGCTACCCCTACACCGGGCGGCTGGGCATTTTGTCCGATGCCGACAGGCAGCAGGTGCATGACGCCCTGTGCCTTGTCCGGGCGGAGGAACTGGAGGACCGCGATTTTGCCAGGATCAGCGACGGCCAGCGCCAGCGCGTGCTGCTGGCCCGCGCGGTCTGCCAGCAGCCGGAGATTTTGCTTCTGGACGAGCCAACGTCGTTTCTGGACGTGAAGGGCAAGGCGGAGCTCATGGACATCCTGCAAGTGCTGGCGCATGAGAAGAATGTGGCCGTCATCGTGACGCTGCATGAGCTGGAGCTGGCCCAAAGGCTGGCCGACGCCGTTGTCTGCGTTGCGCCGTCAGGCGTGTCCGCTGTGCTGGCACCGCAGGACGCCTTTGCACAGGACAATATCTGTGCGCTGTTTGGACTGAGCACCGACCAATACGCGGTGCTATTTGCCGGGAGCGGCGCAAAGCCGAAGCCCCAATTTGAGCACTACATCCGCAGCGGGCAGCGTTTACTGCGCTGCGGCTATACCACCGGCACCTGCGCGGCGCTGGGGGCGGCGGGCGCGGCGCGGCTGCTGCTGACCGGCCACGCGCCGGAAAGCGTTGGTCTGCGCACGCCCAAGGGCATCGTCGTGGAGGTCGCACCGCAGTTCTGCCGCCTGACGGCAGACGGGGCCGCGTGCGCCATCGTCAAGGACGGCGGCGACGACATCGACGCCACGACGGGGCTGCCGGTCATTGCCGCGGTCACACTGCTGCCCGACGCGCCGCGCACCGTTACGATTGACGGCGGGGCGGGGGTGGGCCGTGTGACAAAGCCCGGCCTCGACCAGCCCGTCGGCGCGGCGGCCATCAACCGTGTGCCGCGGCAGATGATAACCGAGGCGCTTTTGCGGGAGGCGGACGCCGTCGGCTACGGCGGCGGGTTCGCGGTGGTCATCTCCATCGAAGGCGGCGAGGCTGCGGCCAAGCGCACCTTCAACCCGCATCTGGGGGTCGAGGGCGGCCTGTCGGTGCTGGGCACCAGCGGCATTGTGGAGCCGATGAGCCAGCAGGCGCTTCTGGATACGCTGCAAATCGAAATCCACCAGGCAGCGTTGAAAAGCCGCCACCTGATTTTAGCCCCCGGCAACTACGGGCTGGACTACCTGGCCGCCAACTACCCCGCGCTGCACGAGATCCCTATCGTCAAAATCTCAAATTTCATCGGCGAAGCGCTGGATATGGCAGCGGCGGAGCACTTCGCGGAGGTGCTGATCGTCGGGCATGTGGGCAAGCTCGTCAAGCTGGCGGGCGGCATCATGAACACCCACTCCCGCTGTGCCGACTGCCGCACGGAGCTGTTCTGCGCCCATGCGGCGCTCTGCGGCGCGGACGCGGCGACCTGCCGCGCCCTGATGGACGCCGCCACGACAGACGCCTGTCTGGACATTCTGGACGCCGCGCAGCTGCGGGAGCCGGTCATGGCCAGCCTGCTCACAGCGATCCAGACGCATCTGGACCGCCGCGCGGCGGGGGCGTTCAAGGTCGGCGCGGTGCTGTTCTCAAACCGGAACGGCCCGCTGGGCCAGACAAAAACTGCCGATACACTGTTGAAATTGTGGGAAGGAGCCTGACATGGTACATTTTGTGGGGGCCGGTCCCGGCGCACCGGACCTGATTACCCGGCGCGGCGCGGCCCTGCTGCAAACGGCGGACTGCATCATCTACGCGGGCAGCCTGGTCAACCCTGCGCTGCTGGGGCTGGCGGGGCCGGACTGCGCCATTTATAACAGCGCCGAGATGACGCTGGAGCAGGTGCTTGCCGTCATGAAAGAAAACGAAGCAGCGCACAAAACCACCGTGCGTCTGCACACGGGCGACCCCTGCCTGTACGGCGCAATCCGGGAACAGATGGACGCGCTGGACGCCATGGGCATCGCCTACGACGATACGCCCGGCGTGTCGAGCTTCTGCGGTGCGGCAGCGGCGCTGAACGCCGAGTACACGCTGCCCGGCGTCAGCCAGACCGTCATCATCACCCGGATGGAGGGCCGCACCCCCGTGCCCGAGGGTGAGCGGCTGGCCGCACTGGCCGCCCACGGGGCGACGATGGTCATCTTCCTCTCCATCGGCCTGATCGACAAGGTGCAGGCCGCGCTTCTGCAGGGCGCGTATACGCCCGCAACGCCCGCCGCCGTTGTCTACAAGGCGACGTGGCCGGAACAGAAAATTGTACATTGCACCGTCGGAACGCTGGCCGAAAGCACCCGCGCGGCGGGCATTGCCAAGACGGCGCTCATCGTCGTCGGGGACTTTTTGGCCGCGCGGTATGACCGCAGCAAGCTGTATGACCCGGCGTTCACGACGGAGTTCCGAAGGGGGACGGACCGATGACCTGCGCGTACATTGCGTTCACGGCGCGGGGGCTGGCGCTGGCGCAGCAGCTGGCAGCGGCCTGCCCTGGCAGCGTGGCCCGCGGCGGTGCGGACGGTGTCCGCCTGAACGATTGGACCGCTGCGCAGTTTGCACAAAGCGACGCACTGATTTTTGTAGGAGCTGCCGGGATAGCGGTGCGAGCCATCGCGCCGCACTGCCGCAGCAAGGCTGCGGACCCCGCCGTCGTTGTGCTGGATGAGGGCGGGCGGTTCGCCATTCCGCTGCTGTCGGGGCATCTGGGCGGCGCAAACGAGCTGGCGCAGCGGCTGGCGGCGGTCTGCCATGCCGTGCCGGTCATCACGACGGCCACCGACGGACGCGGCGTTTTTGCCGTGGACGAGTGGGCCAAGCGCCAGAACTGCGTCGTGGCCGAGCCGGAGCGCATCCGCTGCGTGAGCGGGGCACTGCTGGCCGGGCAGAGCGTTTGCTATGCCGCCGACTGGACTGTTTCCGGCACGCCGCCCGCGGGTGTAGAGCCTGCAGCCGCCGCTGACCGCGCGGATTTTGCGCTGACGCTGACCCCGACGGGGGAGGCGCTGCACCTGATCCCCCGCATTGCGGTGCTGGGCGTCGGCTGCAAGCGCGGCACGACGGCGGAAAAGTTGGAAACAGCCTTTGCGGCCTTCTGCGCGGAGCACCATTTCGCCCCGCAGGGCGTTGTCCGCGCCGCCAGCATTGACTTGAAAAAGGATGAGCCGGGTCTGGCGGCGTTCTGCCAGGCGCACGGCTGGGAGCTGGACTTTTATACCGCCGCTGCCCTGCGCACGGCTAAAGGCCGCTTTACGGCCTCCGGCTTTGTGCAGAGCATCACGGGTGTGGACAATGTCTGTGAGCGTGCGGCGGTGCTGGCTGCAGACGGGGTGCTGTTCATCCCGAAGTGGGCGCACGACGGCGTGACCCTTGCCGTGGCGCTGGCCCCCTTTGCCCCGGATTGGAGATGGAGAAATGATGAACCGTAGTCTTGTGTACGTGGTGGGGCTCGGCCCGGGCGGTGCGCAGTATTTGACCGCCCAGGCGCAGTGCGCCCTGCAGGCCGCCGACGTGCTGTGCGGCTACACGGTCTACATCGACCTTGTGCGCCC
>ERZ809074.3128-NODE-3128-length-16259-cov-5.816897_pt1 | contig 16259 bp, 16 predicted proteins | sample MGYA00520795_ERZ809074 | MGnify/ENA primary metagenome ERZ809074 (study PRJEB31570, sample SAMEA3212989) | Homo sapiens | biome: human-gut; feature: human gut; material: fecal | place: Sweden | collected 2011 ...
TAATCCCGCTAAGGGAGACGACTATTTGGTTGGCCTCGAACAGGCGGTTGTCAATTATCAAATCGTACTTCAAATTCTCAGTAATTTGGTATTCCAAGACAAGTATATTATTACTATTCCTGTTGATGAAGATCTTTCTGGCATAGATTGGTCTGGCCGGGATTACTCAACTAGGAAAATACTGTACAGACAGTGCCATTGTTTGCTTACATCAAATGCAGGAACCCGTAAATGGGCCCTTGCAAAGGGAGAGGAAGATGAAAGAAAAAAAGAATTCGGATCGATCATGCCGTGTATATGGGGATCCGATGCACACGATTACGATCGTATGTTCGCTCCTTCGGAGGACAGAAATTGTTGGATAAAGGCAGAGTTGACTTTTGATGGATTGCAACAAATCCTATTCGAACCAGATGAACGAGTAAGAATTCAGAAGGATTGTCCGGAAGAAAAAGATCCTCACCAGATCATTGACTATATTCGATTTTGTGATGATCGGTTTCAAGAAGAAGCAATCTATTTAAGTGAAGGCTTGACATGCATTATAGGGGGAAAATCGACCGGAAAATCCATTCTGTTGCGGCACATAGCGGATGCGGTTGCACACAAGCAAGTCGTTGATAGAGAGAAAGCTGTTAAGAATGTCAGGCCTCCGCTTGAAGTTTCAGTGGAAGTAATGTGGAAAGATGGTACTGCGGGCGAAAGAAGAATTATTTATATTCCTCAATCTTGGCTTAACCGAGTTGTTGATGAAAAAGATGGTGAATCCGCACTAAATGATTTGTTATCAGAAATCCTCATTCAGCAAGACGATGTAGCCATTGCTGATAGAACGCTCCATGAAGCGATCAAGGGAGAAATGGAGGCGGTAAAACATTCTATTCTGGACTACGTTACTGCTAAGCAACAAGCTGAGGAACTAGAAAAAAGGCTTCTGGCAGATGGACGTAGTGAGGCTTTCGAATCAACTATAGTTGCGTTGACTGCTCAACGGGAAGAATTGAGTTCTTCAGCAGGCATAACTCCTGAAATGTTACAAAGATACTCCGAACTAGAGCAGCGGATTGGTGAAATCAATGAATCGATAAGAAAACTGTCTAGTGAGGAAGCAACGCTGGATTTTTGTGGTTCCCCATTTGTATATGTACCTGTGTTTACGCAGCTCGATCGAGATGAAAAGCCAATTTACTCGCTGGATAATATACCAACAGTAAAGGACACTGTTCTTGAGGTAATTCAAAAAATGAATGATTCTGCCAACGCGATATGGGTTCCCGCCCATAATAATGCCCGAGAACAGATCGCTGATGCAAAAAAGAAGCTGGATGAAGAATTAGGTACGCTCGCTAAGGAGTACGCTCCTCTGAAACAGAAAATAGCGATTAATGACCAGTTAAAGAGGATTGACGATCAGCTAGGAGAAGAAAAAAGACGGTTAATCCTGGCAAAGGAGATGGAGCAAAAAAGGAAAGAGAATCTAGATAAGGCAAATGTTCTAAAAAGACAAATTGTTGCTTCAAGAGGACGTATTCTTCAATTCTATGCAACATTCTGCGATTCTATTAACGCAATCAATAGACCGGATACTTCATTAGAGTTTTGTGCAGTAACTGACGTTAAGATGAAAAGCCTATATGATGCAATTTCATCTTTATTTGATAACAGAGGATTCCGTCAGTTCAAAGAAAAATATGGCTATGCTTTATCTGATAAGGATGATTTGTGTGTCGATGACAATCTTTTCATCAATCTATGGGATGCAATGCTTAACAGTTCTTCCTTGGGCGGCCTGTCTATGAAAGGCGGAAACACCATTCAGACAGTGCTTGAAAGGTTGTTCAGTGATTGGTATCATATCCATTTTTCAGTAAAAAGCGGAGATGATACAATCGATCAAATGTCACCCGGAAAAAAAGCATTGGTATTGCTCGAATTGATTATTAACATCGAAAAAGGCAATTGTCCCATTCTTATTGATCAGCCTGAAGATGATCTGGATAATCGTTCGATATATGCTGATCTTGTGCAGTATTTAAAACAGAAGAAGCATGAACGCCAGATCATCGTCGTAACACATAACGCAAATGTTGTTGTTGGAGCTGATGCCGAAGCAGTCATTATCGCTAATCAGGAAGGCCGTGAGACAAAGAATAGGTCTCGCCGTTTTGAATACCGTTGTGGTGCAATTGAAAACACTTCTCCGCTTATAGATTCAGACGGAATGGAACTGGGCGGTATTCTGAACCAAAAGGGTATCCAAGAACAGATTTGTGACATTCTAGAAGGCGGGAAAAAAGCGTTTGAACTCAGGCGGCATAAATATTCTAGCGTATAACGTGCGTGTGTGTAGCCATCGTGCCGCCTGTACAACGCTACACGATAGTCCACAAAGTTACACGTTACCCCTACAACGCTACACGTTAGCCTCACAACGTTACACGATTGCTCCTTGCTAAGTAACCGCTCAATAATCCCGCACCCTGACGCCTCCCTCTAATCGTGCGATACTTATCCATAGTACTTGAAAAACTGGAATCCAGAAAAACAAGCAAACTTGAAAAACTATGGAGAGAAGCATATGACGATACCGGAAGCAAAGCGAATCACAAGGATGAACGAGTGGGGACAGCGGATTCATGAGCGGCAGCAGAGCGGTCAAAGCGTGCGGGCATGGTGCCTGCAGAACGGGATACGGGAGAACAGCTACTATTACTGGCTGAGAATCATCCGGGAAGAGGTTCTTTGCGAAGCAGAGAACAAGAGCGGTGCGCTTGTCAGAGTAGAACCGGAAAAGCTGGCGGTTGAGACTGCATCATCTAAGCCCTCCTCCGGGGGAATCGTGATTCGGACGCACGGCGTGGAAGCCGAGTTCCCGTCAGATACGGATATCGGGACTCTCGCTGCGTTCGTGAAGGCACTAAGCCATGCTTGATTTCAGCCGCGTACAGAATTACTACATCGCCTGCGGCTATACAGATATGCGCAAGCAGATAGACGGTCTGGCCGCACTGGTGCAAACCCAGTTCGGCCAGGAAATGGATGAGACGTCGCTGTATCTGTTCTGCGGAAGGCGGGCGGATCGCATCAAGGCGCTGTATTGGGACGGAACGGGATACATCCTGCTGTACAAACGCCTGACGGAGAAACGGTTCCAATGGCCGCGAAGCGAAAAAGATCTCAAAAAGCTCACGCTGCAGGAATTCCGCTGGCTCATGGAGGGGCTGTCCATTACCCAGACGAAAGCGTTTGTTCCGGGAAAGCCCGGAACCGTCTGCTGAAAAAGTCAATGATTCTCTGAAAAAAGTGAGGAAAACCAAAAGGATTTTGCCCTCTGCATGTCGAATTAATCAGGCATGAAGGGCGGTGAAAGCAGCATGGAGCAAACGGAAATACTTCTTGCAATTCAGCAGCAGCTGACCATGCTGCAAAGCACCATTGATACGCTCAGGGAACAGAGCCGGCAAAAGGATGAGGAGATTGAGAGGCTCCGGCAAATCATCCTGAATCTGCAGCGCGCCCAATTCGGACAGCGCAGTGAGAAGCGGACGTACGTCCTGGACGACGGGAATCAGCAGCTCAGCATGTTCGACACGCCGAAGAAATCGGAGGAGACGCCCGTGCAGGAGCCTTCGCAGAATCCAGAGAAGGAAATCCGTGTCTCTGGTCACAGCCGGAAGAAAAAACGCACGCTGGAAGAACTCTGTGCGTCGCTGCCTGTGGAAGAGAGAATCGTGGATCTGCCGGACGATGAAAAGGCGAACGCCAACGGACATGCGCTGGTCTGCATCGGACAGGAGTATATCCGTACAGAGCTTGTCCTGGAACGCGCCAAAGCGAAGGTTGTCAAGCATTACCGGAAAGTTTACGCAGACCGCGAGCTTGAACAGGAGACCGGGTATTCCGAGGTGTTCAAGCCGGTCATGCCGCCGCCTCTGCTGGCACACAGCTATGCCTCTGCTTCCGTCGTCGCCGATGTGCTGATGAAGAAGTATGTGGACGCCATGCCCCTGTACCGACAGGAGCAGATGTGGAAACGCATGGGCGTGGAGCTGAAGCGCGGCACCATGGCCAATTGGGTCATACAGGTGGCGGGCCTCTATCTTCGTCCCTTCTGGAAGCGGATCCGGAGCGAACTGCTGACCCAGAGCACGATTCACGCCGATGAAACGGTGATGCAAGTGCACAAGGAGAAGGACAGGCCTGACACCTCGGAATCGCGCATGTGGGTCTATTCATCCGCCAAACGTGCGAGCATCCAGCTGCGATGCTTCGAATACCGGGAGAGCCGAAGCGGGAAATGGGCGAAGGATTTCCTTGAGGGCTTCCACGGCGTCCTGATCACAGACGGATACAGCGGCTACAACAAGGTTGAGGACGCAGAGCATGCGGGCTGCTGGGCGCACATGCGCAGAAAGTGGCTGGAAGCAATACCCGAAGGCGCCGATGCAAAGACCTGCAACGCTGCGCAGGGCTACGAGTTCTGCAACCGGCTGTTTGAGCTGGAGCGCCAGTTTGAAAAGCTGACCGCGAAAGAACGCCTCATGCAGCGCAAGGAGAAGTCAAGCCCGGTTCTCGAAGCGTACTGGACATGGCTGAATACGATTCCCCGTCCGACAGGCAAGCTGAAGGACGCTGTTACCTATGCGCAAAACCAGAAGGCGCGCCTCTGTGCGTTTCTTGAGCATGGCGAGATTGAAATCAGCAACAACCAGGTTGAAAACGCCATCCGTCCCTTTGTCATTGGCCGGAAGGGATGGCTCTTTGCCGATACGCCCCAGGGTGCGGAGGCGAGTGCAATCATCTATTCGCTTATGGAAACGGCAAAAGCCAACAACCTGCGGCTGGACGACTATCTGCTTCATCTGCTCAGCATATTGCCTGAGCGCGCAGAGCAGAGCAAGGACTTTGAGATTGAAGATCTGCTCCCCTGGTCAGAAGAAATGAAGTCGTGGTTCTCGGCGGTGTGAATGCCGGGAACCACGACTTTTCTGTACCGGGGGTTTATTGAGCGGTTACCTTGCTAACGTGTATCGTTGTGAAGGAAACGTGTAACGTTGTACATCGCACCTCCCCACGACCACAAAAAACAAGGACTCTTCGAAGGTGGAAAACCTCGGAAAGTCCTTATTTTATTAGGTTTTTTGGCTGTCGGGGTCCATAAATCCTTGTATCATTTTCGTAGTTTAGATAGATGACGGATTCTCGGGCACGAACACGGCTCACAGGCAGGGCTTTCAGAAGCTCATGAAAGACGCCATGGACGGAAAGATCGACATGATCATCACAAAGGCGGTATCCCGCTTCGCCCGTAACCTCATGGATTGCATCGGCTGGGTGGAAGCGCTGCAGAACCACGATCCGCCTGTCAGGGTCTTCTTCGAGCAGGAGAACTTGGATACCATGTCCCAGACCAGCGGCATTATCCTCTTCGTGCTGGCCATGGTCGCCCAGGAAGAGAGCCATATGAAAAGCGAAGCGATCCTGCTATCCCTTGAGTGGCGCTTTAGCAGAGGGCGCTTCCTGACGCCGCGCCTCTTTGGCTATGACAAGATCGAGGTCCCGGACGGCTTCGGCGGCAAGAAGAAGGTGCTGGCCATCAACGAAAGTGAAGCCCGCGTGGTGCGGTGGATGTACGCCACTCTCGTCAACGGAGGCTCTCCTGAGGAGATGGCGGAGGTCTTGACCGAGATGGCCATACCAACTGGCGGCCGCCGCAGGGACGGGACCCTGAACACCCATTGGACAGCCAGCGGGATCATCGCCATTCTGCGCAATGAGAAGCACTGCGGTGATGTGCTGGCCAGAAAAACTTACACGCCCAACTATAAGGACCACAAATCGAAGCGGAACAACGGAAAGAAGAACAAGTATTTCCAGCCCGACCATCACGACGCCATCGTCAGCCGCGCCATGTGGAACGCAGCCCAACGGATACTGAACAGCCGGAAGTATGGCCATGAAGGCACCTATCTTCCCATGCGCATCATAGACCACGGCGCGCTGACCGGTTACATCTCCATGAACAGGTCCTGGGCAGGCTTTGACTTTGAGGACTATTACCGAGCTGGGCAGATCTCCATGGGCATGCTCGATGAGGAACTGGAGATCGACCTGGGCACAGAATACCTGCCCGAGGGTGGCCGCCGCATCGGTGGCCTGGTAGATGACCATGGTATTGCTCAGATTGCCCGCGATCTGACTGCCGCTGAGCAGGAGATCAAGGATGAGCTGGAGGGCAAAACGGCGGATGAGACAGACGCCCAGAGCAAGGAAGACGCGGTCAAGACCTTTCAGGTGGTTCGCGGGGATATGTTTTCACGGGTCCATGAACCGGTCATCCGCATCACGACCAACGGCATCACCTTCAACAAGAGCTGCGTGGCGAAGTTGCCCGGAACAGAGACGGTGGAGCTGCTGTTCAACCCGGTCGAGCGGATGATGGTTGTGCGGCAATGCAAACCGGATCACCCCAATGCTATCCCATGGGATTCCAAGTACAAAAGCGCTGCGCCGCTGAGCAAGGTGCTCTACGACAGCATGGGCTGGGAAACGGATTACTCCTTCCGCGTACCCTGCCAGACCGTCTCCAATCCCAACATGGCTGTGGTCGGCAACGCGGTGCTGGTCTTTGACCTGGATAACTACGTGGGCCGAGCGGTGAGCAAAAAGGATGAGGTCATTATCGCTCGGAAGGAGGCGGAAGCCACATCTGAGCAGCGTGAAGACGCCAAGAGCTACTATTACCCGCCCGACGACGATGAGCCCCAGGAAATCCGAGACATGGAAGAGCGATTCCAACAGGCGGTCGAGGTGAACAAACGGCTCTTCGGCACGCCGGTCTTTCAGCATGAGCCTGGCGTGCGCGGCCTGGGCACGGACTGCAGCACAGATGAATGGGACATGATGGCGGAAGCGCGTCCCCTCGACATTGCCCATACCGTTGACACCGCCACTGTGGACGATCTGCTCATGGAGATCATGGAGGACCCGCCAGTCCTGCCGCAGACGCCGGAAGCCTATGCGGAGCCCATCCAGGTGGACGGGTCCACAGAGGAGGTGTAGGCGCATGTCGACATCCAGGAATCCGGCCAAGAGCCGTCCGCTGTCCGCCAACGTCAAGCGCCTAATGCGGCTGGCCAGGGCTTCTCCGCAGAACAATCAGGTAATCAAGGTGGCCCGCCAGTTCACAGCCCGTGACCTGGCTTACTGCCATAAGCAGGGCAACCTCTTCATGGAAGCAGCGTCCATGGGCTTTACCATGGCGGATTTTGCCCCGCTCTACATGACCAGCCAACTGGCGGGCGTGTTCGATGTCAGCTTTGCGGCTGCCAACGGCATGGAAAACGATGAGCTTTCCAATCTTCTCCGCGTTCCCATGCTGCTCAAGAGCCCCGAGGCCATCGTGGAAGCGCTGTATTGGATCGACGACATCATTTCAAAGGCTGAGGACGATCAGAACAAAAGCCTGCTGATCTCCCAGGCCTATGAGGCGGAGCGATTGCGCTTACCACCCGCGCTGGCCGAGCTGCCTGATGAACCAAACCGCAATGTAGATGAATTGGCCTACGCCTATTGGCTCGGGTATATCTACCGCTGCGAATGCCTGCTGCATGAAGAGTCCAGCCGCATGGTATACGGCGCATTCGAGGAGCCGATCATGCGCGCGGCCTATCAGGAGCTGATCCGCAGTCCCCTGGGCGAGAGCAATCTGGTGGACAGCGCGGTGGAGATCTGCAGGGAGCTCGACAAGGTGCTGGTTGAGAAGATATGGCCTGCCAAGGCAAAGCACCAGAAGCGCTTACAAGCCAAGGAACTGGAACGCCCTGGGGCGATCATGCTGAACGGAAACGACAATCAACGACAAAAAGGAGGCTGATAAACCATGGTGGACACTAAGCAACCCTGGCCTCAGCAGAGGCCGAGCTTTCGACCGAGCCCGCCTGGCATGCCGCGAACGCCATACCCTGGAGCGCAGCAGCCAGGCCTGACAAACATCCCCGGCATGGGCGGCCTGACGCGTGAAGAACGTCAGGAAGCCCAGCGATTGGCGGAGGAGGCAAACTTCAGCTTCGTTGGGTATCAGGTGGTGCGCCGCGAGTTTATATCCCACCGCTTCGATCCTGCCATGACCATTCGAGGCAACAGCATCACCTTCAACAATTCCTGCATCAGCAAGCTGGAGGACGCGACGTACATTCAGTTCCTCATCAACCCTACGGAACGCAAGCTGGCCATCCGTCCCTGTGACGAAGGCGCGCGCGATGCGGTCCGCTGGTGCGTGATCAAGGGAGACAAGCGCAAAAGCCGCGAGATCACCTGCAGGCCCTTCACGACAAAGCTGTACGAGCTCATGGGCTGGGAGGAGATTTACCGATACAAGCTGCAGGGCATGCGGATCAACTACCAGGGTGAAAGCCTTTACCTGTTCGACCTAAGCTCAAAGGAGGCGTTCCTGCCCCAGAGCCGCGACCCAGATACCGGCAAACTCAAACGCCCCAAGCCGATCCTGCCCAGCGAGTGGCTGGAGACCTTCGGACTGAGCGTGGATGAGCATACCGCCTCCACACAGATTGACCTGACAGAGGGCTTTGTTGCCTCAGACATCTCAGCAGCCGGTGACGGGGCTTCTCAGCCGCCCACCGATCCTGAAACCATGGAGGTAGTCGAATGAATACTCCAATATTGCTGACCCTCAATCTGCTGGAAGATTCCATTCTTCTCAACGAGGGTGTTTTGGATGCCTTGGACTGGCCGCGCCAGGTCCAGATCATGATCAACAAGGACGAAAAGATGCTGCTGCTCCGCGCCTGTACCATTGATGATCAGCAGGCCGTCGTTGTGCCGGAGGAGCGCACCGTCCAGTTTGAGATCAGCGGCAGGAGCCTGCTGCGCAAGATTCGTCACCTGGTCGGCTGGGAAGACGACCGCCCGAGGCTCTGCTATGGCGAATACCTGCCTGCGCATCAGGCAATTCGCTTTAGCCTGGCTGACGCTCAACCCATCGATATAGACCCACAATAAACGCGCAGAGGTAGGAGGTTACAAATGGACCGTGATATGCTCTTCAGACACTTGGAACAGCGTTACACCTCAAAACGCGACATGATCTCCCGCGTACCTCTCGGCGTACAGCCGGACGCACTGTGGCAGGAATTGCTGAACCAGCGACGGTCCAAAAGCACAGTGCTGCCTCTGTACAGCTACAAGGGAACGCCCTATTGGTACGTAACCACGGACAAGATGATTGCCGCAAGTGAGAAGATCGTCGAGGCCATGTATGAAAACGACTCGGATTATGACCCTTACGCGGAGCCGCCTACGGTTTCCACCCTGGAAGAAATCTTCTTCACCAGCTATGTCGAAGGTTCCCAGATGACCATACAGGCGGCGATGGATTTTCTCACTGGCGGCCAACCGCCCCGAGACATTGAAGAACAGCTGATTACCAACAACCGCGTGGCTGGCAGCTATGCGAGCGCAAACCTGTACCGCCCCATAGAGGCAGGCCTCTTGCGGGAGCTGATTACCATCCTGACAGACGGCATGGATGAAGGCGGTCAGGACTACCGCACGACGGAAACCGTCGATTATTCCCCAGCGGACGGAGAGCAGTTCAGCTTTCCGTCCGCCCGGACGGTTCCGGACCGTGTGGGTGAACTCTCCGCATTCCTCGCTTCCCCTCAGATTCATCCGCTGATCAAGGCCGCTGTTGCACAGGCGTACATGATCATCCTGCGCCCTTTCCCGGAAGGGAATGAGCGCCTGGGGCGTGTGCTCTCCAGCATGATTCTGCTCCGCGCCGGTTACTCCTTCTTCAGCGATGTAAGCCTTTCTGCCCTGATCGCCCGCAAGAGCTATGGCTACTACGAGGCGATGGCCAACATTCTGCGCGAGGAGAACGGCGGCGACCTGACCTACTTCCTGGAGTACTTCCTTGAGCTGCTCTCCCGGGCTGTGGACGAGCGGCGGCTGCGGATGACCCAGCGTGAAGAACAGGCGCGGCAGGCGGAGCAGGAGCTGGCGAAGACGCCCCTTGCATCCGCGCCGTCGCCTCCGGTCCCTTCGCCTGATGACAGTCCCCATGAACGTAAAGCCATAACCCCGCAAACAGAACACGCTCAGGCAGAGGAGGTGGCTTCGGACCTGAGTGGGTTTCAGGCAGTCGCCCTGACGGAGACCCTTGAAAGCGGGATTGACCGCACAGCCCAAGGAACGCCCATTGAGCTTCTGACGCAATACGCGAAAGACCCTACCAAGGTGATCGGGCAGATGTCGGCGTTCCTGCTCATGCGCATGAAAGCCGGTAAGATGCAGTTCACCACAGCAGAGCTGGCTGAAGCCATGCACATCATACCCCGTCAATTCAGCAGCAGCATCCGCTACATGAAGGAGCAGGGAATCATCCAGCTGGAGCGCAGGGACAGCCACCAGAAGTACTATAAAATCTGCACGGAAGAAGAATCCAAAGCGCTGCTGAACCCGCAGGCCCAACCCGTGGAAACGGGCGGCTACGACCAGGATGTGCTGGACCGCGTTGACGAGCTTGTGCAGTCCAATTCACCCAAGGACAAGCGCATCGGCGGACTGCTGTTGGAATGCATGGCCAGGGGTGAGATCACGGTGGATGACTATGCCGCCATTGGGGAATCGTCCAAATGGTTCGGCGACATGCAGCTGGCCTCCCAGCTGGGATTGGTGGAAAAGACGTCCCCGCAGCGCTACGTCATTCTTCGGCATCTGAAGACAGGCGCGCTTTCCCTGAGCAAAGGCCAGAAGCGGTTCATCACGGAGATGTATGAAACCTTCGGCGACGATGTTTTCTCCACCGAGATGGTGATTGCCACCCTGGATTACTCCGGTGCCCATGTCAGCGCTTACCTGCATCAGTTCACCCTGCTCAGGATTCTCGACTGCCGAAAGGAAGATGTATACCGCTATCAATTCCTGATCAACCCCGAGGAGCACCCGGAATACTTTGAACCGGCCGCATAAGCCATGACAGGGATGGTGGGTGGGAAAGAAAGGATTTCATCATGAATCACCTGACAGCGTTACTTACGGACAAGGATTACATCGTAGATCTCCTGAACGGCCCCTGCATGCCCAGCAATGAGAAACGGGAGCACACGCCGATCAACCCGGACTGGGTTGACATGGAGGCCTCCGCCTCAGTCACTGAAGCGTTTCACAACCTGCTGCCCAAGGGCATCCCGTATCAGACCTACATCATCGTCGAACGGAATCCGGACACACTGTATGACGGGACCTGCGTTGACGCCAACGAGAAGCGGCTGCGTTATTTCGTCATCAGCGTTATACCGGATACGGAGTTTCCCTTCGATTACAGCTATCCACTGATCCACACCATGTGGATGGTCAGCCTGCATTGCTGGGAGCTCATAAGGGCTGCCCTTGGCGCATGCACGAAGGAAATGCAGGTGCTGCTTGCCAAGAACCCGGTTCCGCCTATCCTGAACAACGCGCGCCTCGAATGGGTCAGCCTGTACCTGGGCAGAGGACCGTATAAAGGCATCTGCAAGCTGTCCGAGCAGTGGGTGGAGGCGGAAGATTTCGATGGCATCGACGCAGACATTCACCTGTACAAGGTGCGTGAGAAAGCTAACGATCCGCTGCTGCAAAAGCTGATCGGCGCGTATGATGCGGACTATCCCATTGCTCAGCGCGAGGAGGCCGGGACCAATGCACCCACAGAAGTATAAGCATATCTGTGAGGTCTGCGGCCGCAGCGAGATTCTGACGCCCGAAGAAGCCTTTCAGGCTGGTTGGGATTATCCACCGCGCATGGGCTTCTTCGGCGTCCTGTCGCCCCGCACCTGCCCGGACTGTTCCCTGATGGATACGGTCTGGGCAGCGCTTGTACTGAAAGGCATGGGGCCAGATGATCTCACGGACGCCCAGAAGGAAACCCTGCTGCGGATCGTAAACGAGCCTGACAGCGTCATGCCTGAGGAAGAAGGGCCGCAGCCATGAGAGCCCACATCATACGAAATGCCATCCGCTGCAACCACTGTGGAGACGTGATCGAAAGCGTCCATCGGCATGATTTCAGGACCTGCCGCTGCGGCTGTGTATCCGTGGACGGCGGGCACGACTATCTGCGCCGATGCTCCGCCAATGGACCGGAGGACTATACCGACCTATCTGAGACAGTTTTCCCTGAAAGCCAAACCAACAACGAGGAGGAACACAACACATGAGAAAACTCGCAAGCATTCAACGCATCTGGAAGATTGAGCCGATTGAGGGCGCTGACCGCATTGAGCTGGCCCACGTCCTGGGCTGGCAGTGCGTCGTCAACAAAGGCCAGTTTCAGCCCATGGACATCGGCGTCTACTTTGAGATCGACAGCTTCCTGCCGATCCGCCCGGTCTACGAGTTCATGCGCTCTTCCAGCTACAAAAAGACCGATATCATGGGCGAAGGCTTTAAGCTACGTACCATGCGCTTTCGTGGCCAGATTTCCCAGGGCCTGCTGCTGCCCCTGAGCCAGTTCCCAGAAATCCCCGCAGATGCCGCCGTGGGTGACGATGTGACGGAACTGCTCGGCGTTCGCAAATGGGAGATCGAGGAACGGGCTACGACGGGCGGAACCGTCATTGGGAACCTGCCTTACGACATCCCGCATACCGATGAGACCCGCGTGCAGGAAGAACCGGAGTTGATCCAGGCTTTCGCCGGGCTGGAGTATTACATCAGCACGAAGATGGACGGTTCTTCCCATTCCCTGGGGATCGACGAGAACGGATTCCATGTTACGGGCCACAACTATGAGTACACGGACGACGGCAGCAGTTCCTTCTATGAACTGATCAAGGCGCGTGGGTACCAAGAGAAAATGGAAGAGTACGCGCAGGAACTGGGGCTCAAGACCCTGACGATCCAGGGCGAGCTCTGTGCGCCTGGTATCCAGCAAAATCGTCTGAGGCTGACGAAACCGGAATGGTACGTTTTCACCATCCGCGAAAACGGAAAGCGCGTCGGTCTGAAGCGGATGCTCCTCATCTGCGAGGCGCTGGATATGACCCCGGTCCCCATCGAGGAAGTGGGCATGGACCTGCCTTCCAAGTACCCGACGGTAGAGGCGCTGTTGGCCCGTGCTGACGGGGATTACCCCAACGGCGGAAAGAAGGAGGGCATCGTGGTCCGTCCGACCACGCCGGTATTCTGCCCGCTGATCAGCGCCAGCCTGTCCATGAAAATCGTCAGCAACAAGTACCTGCTGAAGAACGAGGGCTGAGCCCCGGCCTGGAGTGAAGGACGCAATGATGAACAAGGTACTCTTCCTGGATGTTGACGGCGTTCTGAACAACGGTGAGTGGGCGTTCAATATGCACCGCCAGGGCGTTCACGTTTACAGTGACGATCTTCTCTATGAACCTTCGCTGGAACAATTGTGGCGGATCGTACACACGACCGGCGCACTTATCGTTGTATCTTCTGCCTGGCGTCAGATCCCCACATGCTATCAGCATCTGCAGGAATGGCTGGCCAAGTACGACATGGAGGTGTACGACAAAACGCCTTATGTCGGCGGTGAGCGCGGGAATGATATTAGCGCTTGGTTCAACCGCCATCCCGGCAACTGGCAGTATGCCATTCTGGACGACGATGACGATATGGGAGATCATATCGACCACCTGGTTCGCACCGATTTTGACCTGGGCCTGACTGAGAGAGAAGCGAATCGGTGCATTGAGCTACTGCAGAGGGAGGATTGATACACATATAATTCTATAGTGCCCATACTCGCCTGTCTACGTCACTGCTGACGTATTTGGACAAAAAATGCCGGGCTGTTGCGCGTTTCGCTCCAGCTCGGATTTTTGAATCAGTGACTCTTTCAAAATCGAATATCGATGAGGAATAACGCGAAAAAAGTTTGAAATCCTAACAAAAAAGTGTTGCATTTTCAAACCATAGCGCGTATAATAATATGGCTGGTGAAAGGAGGCGAAGGACATGATGTCAATCAATGATAGAGTTAAGAGCTTGAGAACACAACTGCATCTGTCTCAAGACTACGTAGCAAAATACCTTGGCGTAAGCAGGTCTACTTTCACTCAGATGGAGAATGGCAACAGAAAAATCTTGGCTGAAGAGCTTTCAAAGTTGAGCGTATTGTTTGGGATATCGGTTGATGCATTACTGAATGAGAATGAGCTGAGCCAGCCAGCTACAGTATTTGCGAGGAGCTTTGAAAGGCTCGATGAATCTGATCAAGCTGAAATCATGAACCTTATACGTTTTAAGGAACAGATGAAGGCTCAGAGGGCTAAATGATGCGATTTGGAATAATAGCGAAAGACTTTTCTGATCCAGAAGCATTGGCGTCTGCTTATCTATCTAAATATTTTGCGAATCAGAAGATAGAATACCCCATCAATCCTTTTCGTATGCTCAAGGATGAAGGTGTTCTATTTTCTCTTATGGATTTTAAGAAACTGGAAGGCGTTTATGTTCCCGCTGAAAACAGTGAAGATATTCCTGTTGTTGGTATTAATGTGAACAGGCCAATAACAAGGCAAAGGTTTACGGCAGCGCATGAACTGTGCCATCATTTTCGTGATGCGGATAACCAGATTTCATGCCCTATGTATGGGAAAAAGAATGCTATAGAAAAATACGCCGACAGTTTTGCTGCTGCATTGCTTATGCCAATGCAAGAATTACGCCATCAAGTCAATAAAAAAAAGAACTCTCGAGGGAATGTTTCTTTTGATGATGTACTTGAGATTGCCGACTTCTTTGGCGTGAGTTTCATTTCGTGCCTATTCAGGATAGCATATAAAATCCATGCCATTGATGGCGATACGGAGCCTGATGAGCTTCAAAAGCGGGCTAACAAATACTGCCCTGAGAAAGTTCGTAAAAGTCACCACTTAACGTACACAAAGCTATATGAAGGCCTTATGGATTGCTATCAAGAACAACTGGCATTTCATCCAACTGATTTTGCTCGAAATGTATTTCAGAGTAATTACATCTACAACGACAGTCGGATGGAAGGCTTGAATGTTTCACTAGAACAAGCTGCAGAATGTGTAACAGACCTTAGGCTGAAAATGCAAAACAGTGAGTATTGTAATGAGGCAAATGAAGTATTTATGTCAATTGCCGGTCATTATGATATGTACCAAGATATTTTTGCCGAACCAGTCAAAGAAACGCTAACTGTGTATGATACTCTTCTGCTCAACAAGAAACTTTTCTCACATTATCCTAACCCAGACTTCGGAGGGTCAACGAGGCAGAATAATGTATTGGTCCTTGGAGCAAAATTTGAAACAACTGATTATCATGATATCTTCACAGAGCTCGCGAAAGTTGACGCTGAAATTCGTGATTTCTTCTCAAGACGCCATGATATTTCTATGAGCGAGTACGTTAAGCATGTAGTTCGAACACATCATCGAATTACTGTAATTCACCCTTTCCCGGAGGGTAATGGAAGAACATCACGAGCATTCATGAATGTTCAACTTGTCCGAGCGGGGATAATTCCTGTATATATCAAAGTAGAAGATAAAAAGGCATACATCGATGCCTTGGCCCGTGCTGATGCTCTACAGGACTATGATGAGCTTTATGAAATCGTCTTTAGACTGATTTTCCGATCTTATGTTGAATTAAACCTTCGTCAGGAATAGAGAGTATATCATTTTGCATGAATAGAAGATAATTCCGAGCTGCTGTACATCAGTGGCTCGGTTTAATTTATATGCAATCATGCAGATTCCTTGGACAAATAATTAAAACTTACCCTCCTTGGCCCCTCAACTTACCCCCCCTCCCGGCGAGGCGTCGTAAATCATTAAACTGTATCAGAGACGGAGTTTTCATATCGGTATAATGCCGAAGATTGGTGAAGCCAGCCTGCAGGGCAAAGTCCTCAAGGTAACGCTTCTGATTCAGGATGCTGTTACTCTCCCCGGACAGATCATCGTCCCGTGAGAGTCGCTCATACAGTGCTGTGATCCCAAGACCCGGTTGCCTGTTTTTTCTCATTCATTCCACCTCCCTTCTGTCAGCTTCCGTGGCCATCTACAGTGTAACAAATTGAGCACCATTCCGTGCGTTGCGCGGATCCTTTGGACGGCTGCTCATGGTCAGGCTTTCCGTTTTCGTCAGGATCACATTGTTCCATGGATCCGGATCAATGAACGGCGCAATGTCCGCGTGCGTACCCCATGAAGCGTTTTGTCAAGTGCTTTTTTGAGTTATTGACGCAAATTCTTGTG
>ERZ809074.3136-NODE-3136-length-16210-cov-3.885051_pt1 | contig 16210 bp, 13 predicted proteins | sample MGYA00520795_ERZ809074 | MGnify/ENA primary metagenome ERZ809074 (study PRJEB31570, sample SAMEA3212989) | Homo sapiens | biome: human-gut; feature: human gut; material: fecal | place: Sweden | collected 2011 ...
CATCGGAAATTCCTTCTGTCATCTGCTCTTTCCGGAAAAAAGCCAGCTCTTTGCGCTGCTTGAAAAAGCCTCGCGGGAGGGTTTAAGTGTGACCCTTTCCTTTTCCTATATCCGGGATTTTCTGCTGGAATCCACAGAGGAGCTTCTCGATGAACTGTCCGCCTGGTGCGGCCAGAAAGAAAGGTGGCTCGAACTTCTGGTCAACGACTGGGGTCTGGCAGAACTTCTCCGAAAAAAGAGGAGCCCCTATCTGGAGCCGGTTCTCGGCCCTCTTTTAAATAAGAGAAAAAAAGATCCGAGGCTGGCCTGGAAGACAGGAAGCCTGGAAAGTCTGGCGGAAAACAGCCTCAATGCGGACTTTTACCGGGAGTTTCTGGCGGAAGAGCTGGGAATCCGGCGGTATGAGTGGGAGGCCTGCGGCTACCCGATGAAACTGCCCCCGGGAAACCATAGCCTCCATCTGCCCTTTTACCAGACCAATACCTCCCAGTTTTGTCCTCTCGCGGCGGGAGTCCTCCGGAAAGACAGGGGAAAACAGAAATTACCGGAAAACTGTCCCCATTTCTGCGAGAGCTACACCTACCTCTATCCGGAGCATCTCGCCATGGCGGGGCGGTACAATTCTCTCTTTGCGCTGGACCGGGAGATCCTGAAAAAACCGGAGCATTTGGAGGCTTATCGGCAGCAGGGCGTGGACCGGCTGGTGATCAATCTCTTATAAAGAAGGTGAAGGTATGAAGATTGTGGCAGGCCTTGGGGCGGTGGACGAATATATCCGGTTTGCCGAGGCCGGGGCGGATGAATTTTTCTGCGGTTATGTGCCCTATGAGTGGAGCCGGGAGTACGGGACGGCGCTGGCCCTCAACCGGCGGGAGGTGTTGAATTATCAGGTGCAGCTGGGCTCTTTCAGTGAGCTGGAGATTCTGGCGAAGCTGGTGCGGGCCTATGGCCGGCCGGTGCATCTCGCCTTCAATTCCCTCTATTACATTCCCGAGCAATACCCCAAGATTGCTTCCATCGTGAAAAAATGTCAAAGTCTTGGCTTTGAGACCTTTATCGTCGCTGATCCGGCCCTGTTTCTCTATCTTCGTCGGGAAAAAATAGACTGCAAAATTCATTTAAGCGGGGAAACCGGGGAGGTCAACCGGGAAATGCTGGCATTTTTCCGACGGTTCGGTCTTCAGCGGCTGATTTTTCACCGGAAAAATACGCTGGAGGATATGGCTTCCGTGATCCGGGCGGGAGCGGGCCTGGAGTTTGAGGCCTTCGTGCTGAACGAGCTCTGCCAGTTTACCGGGGCCTTCTGCAATTCCCTTCACTGTGATGAGCTGGGCCATCTCTGCCGGGTGCCCTATGAGTTGGGGAGAGTGAGGAGGAAGCTGTTGTCGGGGAACAACGTGAATTTTGATGACGAAGCTTTAACCTTGGATGAGGAAGGTTATCTCTGCGGAGCCACCGGCTGCGGCCTCTGCGCTCTGTATGCCCTCCAAAGGGCTGGAATTACCCACTTAAAGCTGGTGGGCCGCGGAAATCATGCAGATTTTATGGAAAAAGATATCCGGAATTTGCGGAAAGCCCTGGATATCCTGGAGGGCTCCTCTTCGGAAGCGGACTTCCGGAAAGAGATGAAACGACAGCTTTTCCCGCGGGGCTGCAGCGGAAACTGCTATTATGCGGAATCAGGATAAATAGCTGTAGAGAAAGGAGCGCATCCGCAGGGGAACCAAAGAAGCCTTTCTCATCAGCACGGTCTTCAGCCTCGTGATTTCCGCCCTGGTCTTTGGTTTCGCGAGACCGCTTATGGGAATCTTCATAGACAGCAGCGAGACGGCGGGATTATGGGTGATGCATCGTCAGAAATGAGCAAAGTCATCGCGAAAGCGGTGGCTTTTTTCATATATATAGTTTTTTCCTATATCAGGGTATCAGATTTTCGCATACCCCTATATGCCTGGAATTTATTGACAACAGACGAAAAAAAAGTATAATAACACTAAGTCTATCGAAACAGTAGGATTTGAGAGAGGAGAAAACTTATGAAAAAAAATCTGGTAAGTACTTTGGCAATTATCGCAGCAGCGACAGCAGTATTCGGAATGACAGCAAGCGCCGATGACGTAAAAACAGCAGAAATCGTTCTGGAAGCAGAGAACGCTCCTTATACCTATGAGGATGACAACGGGGAACCGGCAGGATATGAATATGAGGTACTGAAACTCATCGACGATTATCTGGATGACTGGACCTTCAATTATACCGTACTGGATTATGAGACCGCTCTGGCAGGAACCACCAGCGGAAAATATGATCTGGATTCCGGCTGCAAATTCCGTACACCGGCAAGAGAGGAAGCCTTCCTGGTATCCAATCCTTACAACTATTTCTTCATGAATCTGGTCGTGAAGAATGACAGCGGTATCAAGAGCCTGGAGGATATGGACGGAAAGAGCATTGCCCCCATCGTTGCAACAGACGGCCGTGCAGTCACTCTGGCAGACTGGATGGAAAAACATCCGGATATCAAGCTTGATTTCGAAACGCTGGCAGCATCCGGAGCAATGGCAGATGAGATCACCAGCGTGGAGGATGGCGTTTACGATGCTGCTTATCTTTCCGCAGAGCAGGCCAATGCGATCCTGGATGAGACCGGCTATGACGATCTGACCATTACCGACCGTGTAGACGGAAGAGACACCGCTTTCCTGATCAACAAGGATCAGACAGAGCTTCAGGAGGCAGTCAACAAAGCCATCGACGCTCTGACCGAGGACGGCACTTTAAGCAAACTGACCGAGGAGTTTTTCGGGGAGGACAACTTCGAAGTAGCAAAAGAGCTGGGTCTTCGCGACTAATAAAGAAAGAAAAAATCACAGTTACAGTTCATGGCCGGGTGTCATGGACTGTACTGTTGTAATAGGAGTATTTGCATGTGGAGAGGACATGAATTATTTGTTTCCAGCCTACCGTTGCTCGTGGAGTATATCCCGGCAACGCTGTTTTATTTTCTGACACCGACGGTGATCTCACTGGTCTTAGGAGCCCTGATCTGCCGGGTGCGGGTGGGAAAAAAGAACCCGCTTTACTGGCTGGTTTCTCTGTTTGTTTCCTTTTTCAGAGGAACGCCGGGACTGGTTCAGATCTATATCGTATTTTTCGGACTGCCGAAGCTTTTTGAACCCTTCGGAATCAATATCAACCGCTGGGATGCCGGAATCTTCTATGTTATAGCGACCTGCTGTAACTTTTCCAGTTTCGTTTCCGAGGCTTTCCGGGGCGCTTATGAGGCCATCGACAAGGATCAGATTGAAGCGGGATATTCCATCGGTTACAGCCGCTGGCAGTGCTTCTGCCATATAATCGCGCCTCTGACCATGCAGATCGCTCTTCCGAACCTGAAAAATCTGGAGATCGACCTCCTGAAAGGAACCGCCACCGCTTACGTCATCGGCGTTGTGGATGTCATGGGCCGGGCGGACAAGATCATTGCCCAGCACAGAGGTTACGGTCAGATCTGGATTCTTCTGGCGGCAGCGATTATTTATTTCCTGATCAATGTGGTCATCGAGCTGGTCTTCAACAGTCTGACCCGTCATTACAGCCGGCATGAAAGGGGTATCGCATGAATCTGAATGTAAAATTTATGATATCGGACATTCCGACAGTGCTTGGCGCCCTGCCGGTAACGCTGAAACTGACCTTTGCGTCGCTATTCTTCGCGATTCTGCTGGCTGTGCTTTTTGGAATCTGTATTCTGAAAAAGATTCCGGTGCTGAGGCAGCTGGTGATCGGATTTAATACTTTTATCAAAGGTGTTCCTCTGATCGTCCAGCTTCTGTTCTGCTATTACGCGCTTCCCTATGTGCTCCGGGCCTTTGACGGTGTGTTGGGATATCATTACGATCCGAAACATCCTTCCTATTTCGGCTTTGCCGTTGTAGCCTTCGCCTTCAACTACGGAGCTTATATGACGGATGTGGTGGTTTCCTCCTACAAGGCTGTGGACAAGGGGCAGCTGGAGGCAGCTTACTCCGTGGGAATGAGTACGTTTCAGGCCATGTGGAAGATCGTGATTCCCCAGGCAGTGGTGATTTCCCTTCCGAACCTGTCCAACTATTTCATGTGGCTTCTGAAAGCGACCAGCCTGGCTTCCGTGGTAAATGTGTTTGAGCTTCTGGCGACGGCGAGAGCTTCCACCGCAGTCAATTATGCGATCCTCGAGGGCTATCTGGTGGCAGCAGGCATTTACTGGCTGGTATGTATCATCGCGGAGCAGATCCTGAAGCGGATCAATAAGAAAATGAATCGTTATCAGAAGACCGTTTCTGCGGTATAAAAGACAGGAGACAGAAGATATGGCAATGGTAGAATTAAAAAATATCAGAAAAAAACTGGGCGGCGTCGATATCTTAAACGGCGTGGACCTTTCCGTTGAGGAAGGAGAGGTAGTGGTTATCCTCGGACCATCCGGTTCCGGAAAAACCACCCTTTTGCGGACCATCAATTTCCTTGGCCCTGCCGATGCGGGAACCATAACGGTTGACGGACTGACCGTGGACAGCCAGAAGCATCACCACAAGGAGACCTTGGCGCTTCGCCGGAAGACCGGAATGGTGTTTCAGAACTACAACCTGTTCCGCAACAAAACGGTACTTCAGAACATCACAGAGGGCCTGACCACGGTGAGAAAGATTCCTCACGAGCAGGCTGTGGAGACGGCCATGGCCCTTCTGAAAAAAATGAACCTGGAAAACAGAGCCTCCGCTTATCCGGCGCAGCTTTCCGGCGGCCAGCAGCAGCGTGTGGGCATCTGCAGAGCGCTGGCCTTAAATCCGAAGGTGATCCTTTTTGACGAGCCCACCTCCGCCCTCGACCCGGAGCTGGTAGGAGAGGTGCTGGGAGCCATGCGTGCCGTGGCAAAGACAGGTATCACAATGATCGTTGTCACCCACGAGATCAGCTTCGCCAGAGACGTGGCAGACCGCGTGATCTACATGGAAGGCGGCGTCATCGTCGAGCAGGGCAAACCGAAGGAAGTCATCGAGAATCCGAAGGATGAGAGGACGCTGAGATTCCTGCGGTCACTTCTCAACGAACCTATGGACTACAGCATATGAGACACCAGCGATTTACGAAGTAAATCAGCGGATTTCGAATGTTTGCAGAATTGCGGGAGCTGCCTGCAGCGGAGCAATTCGCAGGTATAGGCGTAGTAATATAATTAAGAAGAAAGAGGTAATAAAAATGGCATTTGAAAACAACATTCCGAAGATCAAAAACAACTTTGGCGTGGACGGTATGCGTGACATCAGCGCCCGCCGCGCAGCAACCATTTCCAACATGATCGAAGAGGCAGCAAAACAGGGTATTGACGATTCTTTTGCACGGACTGCCATCGGCCATTACGGCGCAGACAACGCAAAGGCTATGCGCGAGGGTATGAAGAACCCGGATGATTTCGCAGAGTTTGCCAACGAATTCGGTACTGACCACAACCGCGAGATCTACGAGATGGAAGTAGTAGAGAAGACAGAGGACAGATTGTCCATCGACTTCCATTACTGCCCCTATGTAACTGAGTGGGTAAAACAGGGCCACACACCGGAGGAGATCGCTCATCTCTGTGACCTCACGATGGAAGGCGACAGAGAGTTCGCAAAACAGTTCCCCTGCCTGAAATTCGAGCTGAAAGGCACGATCGCAGACGGACTTCCGGTCTGTCAGCTCCGGTTTACGAAAGTGAAGAAAGACTGAGGCTTATACTCCGAACTGATGTTATAGAAAAATCCACCCGACTGCCACCAAAGCAGCAGAGGGTGGATTTTTTATACACAAAAAAACTCCCCATAACATGAGGAGTGCCCGGGCGTCTGGTACACCCGGGCTATTATGAAAAAATTTATCTGTGTGTAATGAAAACATTACGCCATGACCAAGATTTTATTATCTCCTTTCGAAGACAGTTACAGTATAGCAATCAGTTATGAATAAAATATGAACAAGCAGTAAAAAATATGTGAAAATAACCAAAAACCAGCTTTTCTCAAATTGTTTTTTGGTAAAAAACAATAATAGATCAGAGCTTGATATTGGCAAAAAGTGAGCCAAGAGAGGTGGTTACGGCCTCGCTTTCCGGCAATTCGATGGTTTCTTCCTGAATTTCCTCAGCGGCCACATCGTTGAGGGCCTTCATGCTGAGGCTGAGCTTGCCGTCTTTCACGTTGATGACTTTGACTTTTACCTTGTCGCCGACTTTCAGGACAGCAGCCGGAGTTTTGATCCGTTTCTCGCAGATCTGGGAAACATGAACCAGACCGGAAAGACCGTTGCCAAGGTCGATGAATGCGCCGTAGGGCTGGATGGACTCTACGGTACCCTCGGTTACAAGGCCGATCTCCACGTTGGAGATTTTGGCTTTGCGCTCCTCGGCAGCTTTCTCGCGGAGAATCTCGCGGGCGGAGAGTACCAGATGATCGTCGTCCTCATCGGCTGTGATGACGCGGACCTCGATCTCTTTGCCGAGCCAATCGTTGAGAGCGTCCTCTTCCACATAGTTCAGGTCGAGTTTGGAAGCGGGGATGAAGCCACGGATGCCTTCCAGATAAGCCACAACGCCGGATTTTACGATGCCGGCGATCTTAACTTTGAGATTTGTGCCTTCTTCTTTGTATTTGCGGAGCTTGTCCCAGGCCAGAACTTCGTTGGCTTCTTTTGCGGAGAGAAGGATGTGGCCCTCGCCGTCGTCTCTGCGGATCACAGTGGCGGAGATCTCGTCGCCTACATGGATATCCTCAGCCAGGTTGAAGTTCGGATCGTTGGTGAAATCCTCCAGGCGGATGATGCCGTCGGTGTAATATTTGAGATCCAGGTTGATGGCGCTTTCAGAAACACCGATGACGGTTCCGGTCAGGATATCGCCCTCGTGAATCTGCTTAAAGGAAGCTTCGAGCTCCTCCTTGTAATCCTCCATGGTCTCCACATGTTCGGGAGCCTCTGCGGTCTCCGGGGTTACGTTCTTCATTTCTTCAGTCATAATCTGTAGTCTCCTTTTCTGAAAAAATATTTTTAATAATCTTAACATTTTTAGTGCAGAAAGTAAAGAATCGTGTAAAATAAGAGAGACAGCGAATGTAAGATACAACCATATTTCAGAGGAGATTTATCTATGAATGAAACCATACAGCAGAAAGTAACACCGTCCTGCGTTTCTGCTCCGGCACCGCGCAAGGTCTACGTTATCGGCCATAAGAACCCGGACACGGATTCCATCTGCTCGGCCATCGCCTATGCGGATATCAAGCGGCGGACCGAGGAGGGAATTTTTGAGGCCAAGCGGGCCGGACAGATCAGCCAGGAAACCCAGTATGTACTGGACCGCTTCCAGGTGGATCCGCCGGGCTATGTGCCCAATGTGGCTCCCAGGGTGAAAGATATGGAAGTCCGCCGGATTCCAGGCGTCAGCGACCACATTTCCCTGAAAAAGGCCTGGAATCTCATGCGTACCCAGAACGTGAACACCCTGCCCATCGTCCAGGAAGGCAATACCCTGGAAGGTCTGATCACGATCAGCGATATTGCCAAGTCCTACATGGATGTCTACGACAACGCCATCCTTTCCACAGCCCGGACCCAGTACAAGAACATTCTGGAAACTCTGGACGGCACGATGGTGGTGGGAAATGAGCACGCCTATTTTGTCAAAGGAAAAGTTGTCATTGCGGCCGCCAACCCCGATCTGATGGAAAACTACATCGAGGAGGACGATCTGGTCATCCTCGGAAACCGTTACGAGTCCCAGCTCTGCGCCATCGAGATGAAGGCCGGCTGCATCATCGTCTGCGAGGGAGCTCCGGTCTCCAAGACCATCCAGCGACTGGCAGCGGACCGGGTCTGCGCCGTCATCAGCACGCCCCATGACACCTACACCGTGGCCCGCCTCATCAACCAGAGTATGCCGGTGAAATTTTTCATGAAATCCAGTAACCTCATCACTTTCCATCTCGACGATTACACGGATTCCATCAAAGATGTCATGGCGAAAAAGCGGCACCGGGACTTCCCGATCCTGGACAAAAACGACCGCTATGTGGGCATGGTTTCACGCCGGAATTTGTTGGGTATCAAGAGACGCCAGCTGATTCTCGTGGACCACAACGAGAAATCCCAGGCCGTGGACAACATCGAGAGTGCCGATATTCTGGAGATTATCGACCATCACCGCCTGGGCTCCCTGGAGACCATGGCTCCGGTCTATTTCCGGAACCAGCCTGTGGGCTGCACGGCCACGATCCTCTATCAGATTTACCAGGAGCGGAAGCTGGAGATCCCGAAAAATATCGCAGGCCTTCTCTGCGCGGCCATCATTTCCGATACGTTGATGTTCCGCTCACCCACCTGTACGGCTCTGGACCGGGCAGCAGCGGAGCGCCTGGCTGAGATCGCCGGTATCAAATGCGAAGAATTTGCCACGGAGATGTTTGCGGCCGGCAGCAACCTGAAAGGCCGTTCTCCGGAGGAAATTTTCTATCAGGATTTCAAGAAATTCGAGCTCAACAAGGCAAACTTCGGTGTGGGTCAGATCAACTCGATGAACCCCGACGAGCTCAAGGAGCTCAAGAGCCGCCTCCTTCCCTACATGGAAAAAGCTCTGGGAGCCCACGGCGAGACCATGCTCTTCTTTATGCTGACGGATATCATTCATCAGTCCACAGAGCTTCTCTGCTATGGAGGGGAAAATGCCCGCCTGGTCGAGGAGGCTTTCCATCAGACACCGGTGGACCATTCCATCATCCTGCCCGGCGTGGTGTCACGAAAGAAACAGCTGATTCCGGCCTTTATGAGCGCCCTGCAGCAGTAAAAGGGTATTATGAAAAGAGGAGAAAAAAGAACAATGGAGAAGAAAACGACAGAAAAACAGCAGGTTTCCGTGAAAAAACAGCAGTGGAAACCTGGAAATATGCTATATCCCCTTCCGGCAGTCCTGGTAAGCCTGGGCCGGGAGGGCGAAAAACCGAATCTGATCACCGTGGCCTGGACGGGAACCGTCTGCACGAATCCGCCCATGGTTTACATCTCCGTGCGGCCGGAGCGCTATTCCTACAGTATTTTAAAAGAGACGAAGACCTTCGTCATCAACCTGACCACAGAAAAACTTCTGAAGGCCACCGATTACTGCGGCGTGCGCTCCGGAAGAGACGTGGATAAATTCAAGGAGACCGGCCTCACAGCGATTCCGGGACCGGTGACAGGCTGCCCCATGGTGGCAGAAAGTCCCGTAAACCTGGAGTGCAAAGTAAAAGAAGTGAAAGCCCTTGGCTCCCACGATATGTTCCTGGCCGAGGTAGTGGCCGTCCATGTCTCCGAGGACTATATGGAAGGAAACGGCCGCTTCTGTCTGAATCAGACCGGCCTGGTGGCCTATTCCCACGGCGAATATTTCAGCCTGGGAAAAAAACTTGGCACCTTCGGCTATTCCGTCCGGAAACCGGCGAAGAAAAAAGGAAAACATCGCAGATAAACACAAAAAACGCAGGAAGGTGTCAAAAACCGTTCCTGCGTTTTTTCAACAGCACACTCGAATCTGTATCTTGCGTGAATGAGCCAGTTATTTTCACTGTACTAGGCAGCCGTTTGATTTGGCTTCATAGCTTCTTAGCCGTCACGTCGCTTCCTCTTCGGATCGCCTGTTCCCCGTATTTTTTCCGGATCTTGTCGAGGGCGGCATCCAGTTTTTGCTGCTTCTCATTTTTCTCCCAGTCGATATCGAAGATGGAAAGCTGAACCGGGGCGTTTTCATCGGTCAGCCGGGTGGTTCGGACACCCAGAAGCCGGATCGGCTCCCCGTTCCAGAGCCTGCGGAAAAGCCGAAGAGAAGCCGAATAAAGGGTTCCGGCGGCGTTGGAAGGCGGATTCAGAGGCATCTGATGGGAGGCGGCGGAAAAATCAGCGTACTTGATTTCTACGGAAATACTTCCGGCCAGCTGCTTTCCGGCGCGAAGCCTTTTTGCCACACTCTCCGAAAGACGGCGGAGCACCGGGGCGGCATCCCGTTCCGTCAGGACATCCTCGGAGAGAGTAGTGGAATTTCCCACACCCTTGGCCCGGGCCGGAAGAGACTCCACCGGTCGGTCGTCGATACCGTTGGCGTACTCCCAGAGAAGCCTTCCGTGGCTCTTGAGATGGGAGACGAGAAGGTTCACGTCCGTGTTTGCCAGTTCTCCTATGGTGTGGATGCCCAGCTTATTTAAGACCTGGGAGGAGGAACGCCCGGCCATGTGTAACTCCCGCACCGGAAGAGGCCACATTTTCCTCGGGATCTCCTCGGGAAAAAGTGTGTGAACCCGGTTCGGCTTCTCAAAATCTGAGGCCATCTTCGCCAGAAGCTTGTTGCAGGAGATCCCCACATTGACCGTAAACCCAAAACGCTCATAAATCGTGTTCTTGATCTCGTCTGCGGCCTCCAAAGGACTCCCGTAACGGTGCGCGATACCCGTGAAATCCAGATAACACTCATCCACACTGACCTGCTCGATATCCGGAGTCAGCGTCTTCAGATAATCAATAAAAAGATGGCTGTACTGCCGGTACATCTCGTGGTCCGGCGGAAAAATCAGGAGATTCGGACACTTTTTCAGGGCGGAGGCCACGGGCTCACTGGTATAAATGCCCATCTTCTTCGCAGAAATAGACTTGGCAAGGACGATGCCGTGGCGGCTCTTCTGATCCCCTCCAATAATAGCCGGCACCTCCCGCAGATCCGGCCCCGCCCCCGTCCTCAGATTCTCAACCGAAGTCCAGCTTAAATACGCCGAATTTACATCAATATGGAAAATAATCCTGGAAGCCATATCCCATTCCCTCCCTTCTTTACAAAAGTTTATCTTTCCCACCTTCACCCATCCAACCAACAACTTTCACTTGTCACTTCACGATTACTGCCCACTACACCCAGCCCGGCACTTCGATTTCCGTCAGGATTCCTGTGGAGGCAGGGCGTCCTCAGAGCCAATACATTACGATAACTCTATCATACCCGCAACCTCACCAAGATACAAGTCTGTACAACCACTCTTTTTTCTGCTATACTTCGGTAGTACCAGCAAATTTTACGGAGGTTTATACATGAAAAAAAGTTTATGGATCTGGATTCCTCTGGCGGCTGTGCTCCTGACCGGATGCAGCGGCAACGACGGCGCGGACAGCATCGCCGAGGGCATGACAGCCATGGAAAATAAAGAATACCAGGCGGCGCTGGAAGACTTCAAGACAGCGGCGGCCCTGGGAGAAAACGATGCGGCAGCCTACCGCGGCGAAGGCCTTGCTCTCATGGGGCTCGGACAGTACGCCGAGGCAGCCCAGGCCTTTGATACGGCGCTGGAGGCCACGGATGAAAAAATGCCAAACACGAAAAGAGACATCCTCTACTACAAAGCCACGGCCCTCTATAAAAACAAAGATTACGAGAACACAATCAGCGTCTGCGACGAGATCCTGACCCTCAACCAGGAAGGCGACGCCTGTTATCTCCGCGGAGCCTGCTACATGGCCCAGGGAGATTACGACAAGGCGAAGACCGACTTTGACGCGGCGGTGGCCCTTTCCCCGAAAGATTATGACCTGGTGCTCGATATCTATGGCTGCTATCAGGAGCAGAAACGCTCCGCGGACGGAGCGCCCTATCTCGAAAATGCCCTGAATATCGAGGACTCCAGTGATGAAGGAAGCTACCAGAAAGCCCGCATCTATTTTTATCTGGAAGACTATGACAATGCTCAGAGCCTCTTAAATCCCCTCGTGGAAAAGAAAAACGGGGAGGCCATGGCTCTGATGGCCAAAATTTACCTGGAAGAAGGCGACACCACCCACGCCCGAAATCTCTGGCAGGAGCTCATCAGCAGCGCCGGGGAGAGCCAGACCGCCTATAACGGCCTCGTGCTCTGCGACATCCAGGACGGCGATTATGCTTCCGCCCTGGGAAATGTGGACAAAGGCCTGGCCTTATCCGGGGAAGAAGCACGGCAGGAACTCATGTACAACGCGATCGTTGCCTGCGAACGTCAGGGCGATTTCGACACCGCCCGGACAAAAGCCCAGGAATATGTGGAAAAATACCCCGCGGACGAGCGCGGCACCAGGGAATACACCTTCCTGCAGACGAGGTAAGCTTATGGGAATGAATACGATTGAAGAATTAAAAGAACGGGTCATCCTCATCGGTGTCAGCACAAGCGACGGGGATGACACCGAAGAATCCCTGAAAGAATTAAAAGAGCTGGCGGACACGGCCGGAGCCGAGACCGTCGGCACCGTGATCCAGAACCGGGAGGCCGTCCATCCGGGCACCTACATCGGAAAAGGAAAAATCGAGGAAGTCCGGGCCATGGCCTTTGGCCTTAACGCCACCGGCGTAATCTGCGATGACGAATTAAGCCCGGCCCAGCTCAACAACCTGGAGCAGGAGCTGGATCTCAAAGTCATGGATCGGACTCTGATTATCCTGGATATTTTCGCGGCCCACGCCCGGACCAGCGAAGGTAAGATTCAGGTAGAGCTGGCCCAGCTCAAATACCGGCAGGCGAGACTCGTCGGCCTCCGCAATTCCCTCTCCCGTCTGGGAGGCGGTATCGGAACCAGAGGACCGGGTGAGAAAAAGCTGGAGATGGACCGCCGTCTCATCAAGAGCCGCATCGCCCAGCTGAACCGGGAGCTGGCGGAGGTGAAACGCCACCGGGAGATCACCCGGGCCCAGCGAAGCCGCAGCCATATGCCTGTGGCGGCCATCGTGGGCTACACCAATGCGGGAAAGTCTACCCTTTTGAACCACCTCACCGGGGCTGGCGTTCTGGAGGAGAATAAGCTCTTTGCGACCCTGGACCCCACGACCCGTACCCTGACATTAGATAACGGAACGAAAATCCTCCTGACCGACACTGTCGGCTTTATACGGAAGCTTCCCCATCATCTGGTGGAGGCCTTTAAGAGTACCCTGGAGGAGGCAAAGTACGCCGATGTGATCCTTCATGTGGTGGATGCCTCCAACGAGCAGATGGAGACTCAGATGTATGTGGTCTACGACACCTTAAGACGGCTGGAGGTGGGCGACAAACCCATTCTGACCCTTTTCAACAAGACCGACCGGGAGGGCATCCGCACGGACCTCCGGGATCTCAAGGCCGATCAGACCCTCAAAATCTCCGCGAAGACCGGAGCAGGGCTTTCTGAACTGACTGACGCGCTGGAGGAAGTGCTCCGAAGAGACAAGATCTATGTGGAGCGCCTTTACCCCTTCGACCAGGCAGGTATCATCCAGCTGATCCGCAAAGAAGGGGAGCTGGTGTCCGAGGAATACACGGCGGAGGGCATCGAAGTCAGGGCTTATGTGCCCCGGAAGATCTACGAGAAGGTCTGAAAAAGACCTGCAAAGCCTTCAAGGGCTTTCGCACAGCAGCTGAAATTCGTCAATTTTACTAAAGACACAAGTTCTAGTGAATGATACGGGGGCCCTGCGGCCTCCGTTTTTTCGCGAAAAAGCCTATTCTCCGGGGCTTTTCGGCATTTTTGCTGCATTTGCAAAATATACTATATGTAGTGGTATATACGCAAAATGCGTCCCACATATGGTATTTTTACTGTTGACTCGAAAAGATATCTCTGATACAATAAACCCAGTCTCCGTATGGCGGGCCCGAAAATCTCATGAAAAAACAGATGGCCGGGCCCAGCGTACGGAAAAAAACAGATAAGATCGCGGAAAAGTAAAAAGACAGCGCATCGGATAGATGGAAGGAGAAGGTTTATGTTTAAAGTAGTGAAACGGGATGGCGAAGTGGCCTCTTTCAATATCGGAAAGATCACAAATGCCATCGAGAAAGCGTTTAAGGCGACAGATAAGCAGTTCAATACGGATATTATTGAGCTTTTGGGACTGCGCGTCACTGCAGATTTTCAGAATAAGATCAAAGACAGCCTCATCGACGTGGAGAGCATTCAGGACAGCGTGGAGACCGTGCTGGAACAGAGTGGCTATTCCGATGTGGCGAAGGCCTACATCCTCTACCGCAAGCATCGCGAGAAGATCCGGAACATGAAGTCCACGATCCTGGATTACAAAGATATCGTCAATAGCTATGTGAAAGTGGAAGACTGGCGTGTGAAAGAGAACTCCACTGTGACCTATTCTGTCGGTGGACTGATCTTAAGCAACTCCGGAGCCGTGACTGCAAACTACTGGCTCTCTGAGATTTACGACCAGGAGATCGCTGATGCCCACAGAAATGCGGATATTCATATCCACGACCTCTCCATGCTGACCGGTTACTGTGCCGGCTGGTCCTTAAAGCAGCTGATCCGGGAGGGCTTAGGCGGCATCGAGGGAAAAATCACCTCCGCTCCGGCCAAGCATCTGTCCGTACTCTGCAACCAGATGGTGAATTTCCTTGGAATCATGCAGAATGAATGGGCAGGAGCCCAGGCATTTTCCTCCTTTGACACCTATCTGGCTCCCTTCGTGAAGGTGGATCACCTCTCTTATCCGGAGGTGAAAAAATGCATCGAGTCCTTCGTCTACGGCGTGAACACACCGAGCCGCTGGGGAACCCAGGCTCCCTTCTCCAACATCACGCTGGACTGGACCGTTCCCAATGACCTGGCAGAGCTTCCGGCCATTGTCGGCGGCAAGGATATGGATTTCTGCTATAAGGACTGCAAGAAAGAGATGGATATGGTAAACAAGGCTTTCATCGAGACCATGATCGAGGGCGATGCCAACGGCCGCGGTTTCCAGTATCCGATCCCGACCTACTCCATCACGAGAGATTTCGACTGGTCCGACACAGAGAACAACCGCCTGCTCTTTGAGATGACTTCCAAATACGGAACGCCGTATTTTTCCAACTACATCAACAGCGATATGGAACCCAGTGACGTCCGCAGCATGTGCTGCCGCCTGAGACTCGACCTTCGGGAACTCCGGAAAAAGACCGGCGGCTTCTTCGGTTCCGGCGAGAGCACCGGAAGCGTAGGGGTTGTCACGATCAACATGCCGCGTATCGCTTACCTTTCCAGAAACAAGGCGGATTTCTACCGCCGCCTGGACCATATGATGGATATTGCAGCCCGTTCCCTGAAGATCAAGCGTGACGTGATCTCCAAACTTCTGGACGAGGGCCTGTATCCCTACACGAAACGGTATCTCGGAACTTTCAACAACCACTTTTCCACCATCGGCCTCATCGGCATGAACGAGGTGGGTCTGAACGCCGTATGGCTGGGCGAGGATCTGAGCCATGCGAAGACCCAGGAGTTCACCAAAGAGGTGCTCAATCACATGAGAGAGCGTCTCGTGGAATACCAGGAGCAGTACGGCGACCTTTACAATCTGGAGGCTACCCCGGCAGAGTCCACGACCTACCGTCTGGCCAAACACGACCGGGAGCGCTGGCCGGATATCAAGACCGCAGGAAAAGAAGGCGATACCCCGTACTACACGAACAGCTCCCACCTTCCGGTGGATTACACCGCGGACATTTTCGATGCCCTCGATATTCAGGATGAGCTGCAGACCCTCTACACCTCCGGAACCGTCTTCCATGCGTTCCTCGGTGAGAAGCTTCCCGACTGGAAGTCAGCGGCCAACCTGGTGCGTAAGATCGCGGAGAACTACCGCCTGCCTTACTACACGCTGTCACCGACTTATTCCGTCTGTAAAGAACACGGCTATATCGCCGGAGAGCACTTTACCTGCCCGAAATGCGGCAAGAAGGCCGAGGTTTACAGCCGGATCACCGGTTACTACCGTCCGGTACAGAACTGGAATGACGGAAAGACCCAGGAGTACAAGAACCGGAAGCTCTACGATATCGACAATTCCTGCCTGAAGAAAGTACACAGCAGCATTGTCACGGTTTCCAGAGATGATGTGGAGATCAAACCCATGGAGGGTGTGAAATATCTCTTCACCACCAAGACCTGTCCGAACTGCCGCATGGCCAAGGAGATGCTGAAAGGCGTCCAGATCATCGACGCCGAGGAAAATCCGGAGCTCGTGAAAAAGTACGGCATCATGCAGGCGCCGACCCTGGTAATCGTAGACGGCGCACGGACGAAGAAATACGTCAACGCCTCCAACATCAAGAAATATGTGGATACAGCGAAAGAAGCTGTCCTATCCTAAATAAAAAGAGAATCAATCGCTTGCGGCAAGTCTGCAGGCGGT
>ERZ809074.3138-NODE-3138-length-16202-cov-17.820090_pt1 | contig 16202 bp, 16 predicted proteins | sample MGYA00520795_ERZ809074 | MGnify/ENA primary metagenome ERZ809074 (study PRJEB31570, sample SAMEA3212989) | Homo sapiens | biome: human-gut; feature: human gut; material: fecal | place: Sweden | collected 2011 ...
AAAAACCTTGATTTTCCAGTGTTTTCAAAAGTATCGTTATCTAACGTCAGCTTTGCACACGTCGGTAAAACCGATATTCTTTATCTGCGGAAAATATAACGGCAATACGGACCTCCTTTTCTCCGCACCGAGAAAAACCGACGTTTTTTACCGACGGAAAATATGCCGACGGGATGCGCGTCCTTCTCCCCCGAACAAACTCGACAACTTTATAAAACGGCAGTCCTCGCCTTCTCTCCTTTTATGCGCCTCCCGACGCGCGGGCGAAGAAACCGTTTTTTCAAAATACCTCCCCCGAAAGCAAAGGCCTTCGGGGGAGGTTCTGATAGTTCGATTAAAATCCGTTTTTTCCTATATTTCCAAAGTCATGCCGTCGTAAGCCGCCCGAAAGCCGTATTCCCGCTCCGCGCGTTCCAAGGTTTCCCGAAAGGGAAAATTGTTGTGAGAATAGTGCGTCATCACATACACGGTATGTACGTCGGCTATCTTTCGCCGCAAAAATTCCCCTTTCATCGCCGCATTGTCGGGCAGTCCCATATGCCTTGCGTTTGCGCCCGCCTCGTAAAAGAGGAACGTGGAATCGAAAGTGACGAGAGCGGCCGTCTTTCCCCGCGTCCGCGCGTATCCTTCTAAAAAATCCAGCGTTTCTTCGGGCAGTCTGCCCGTATCCGTCAGGTGCAGATAGACTTTCCCCGCCTTTTCGAGATAATATACGTAAGCGCATTCCGTTTTGCTGTGATTTGCTTTGAGCGCGACGGCGGTATATTCTCCGCTTTGACCGAAGACGAACGGCTCGAAAGGTCTGACCGTCGTCATTTCTGTCGTCGAGAGCACGTCGGGACGCATTTCCCGCCGCGTGCATTCGTCAAAGACTTTTTTTACTTCCTCGTTTCCGAAAATTTGCAGCTTTGAAGAAATCCCTGACGCGTATTTATACCCGCGCAAAATGAAATCGTGCGCGTAGAAATGATCCATATGGCTATGCGTCACCAATAAATAGCGGACGGCGGCGAGATCCGCGCCGAATCTCAGCGAGTGATAATAGGCGTCGGGCGGGAAATCCACGCACACTTCGCCGTCTATCAAAAGCTGCGAACGACTGTGAAACTCGCTTTCTCCGCGGCGGCGTATTTCGCGGCAGGCGGGACAATGACAGAACACCGCGGGGACGCCTTCCGCCGCGCCCGTTCCCAAATACTGAAATTTCATACTATTTCCTTTTGATCGATCGAAATTTTCTTTCAGGCGCTTCCTTTGTCCGCGGACAAAGCGCCCGTCGCTCCCGCGACAGCGTTTCCACCTTTCCGCGCCTCGCCCTTTTCAGGGGAGCCGCCCCAAAAAACGCCGCGCGCCGCGCGAATCTCGACGCGCAAACGCAAAGAAGGCGCGGCTGTTCCCTTGAAAAACTCTTTTTAAAAAGCGCTCTGCCTTTCCTTTTTTCCTTCCCGAAGAAAACGGATGAGCTGTTCCTCGTCCTCGAAATCGTCGTAATCGCCCGTGATGCCTTCGCGGTGATAGACGACGCCGTTTTTTTCATTGCGTTCCAGACAATCCATAAGTTCCCCGATGCCGTATCTTTGCACAAAAAGCCGAAACGCGCGCGGCTTTATTTTTTGCAGCAGTCCCTTGCCGCAGTTCTCCCCGCATCCGTAGCAGCCTTCCAAGCCTTTTTCCATGCTGCAACGCCTGTTTTCGCACCATGCCGCGCCCGCGCAGCCGTCCGCCTGACATCCCGGGCACTCCCGCGCGCAAAGACAGCAGGCAAGACCGCACCTCGCTATTCCCTTTTCCCGTTCCATTCCTTCCTCCCTTCTCTGTTTTTTATGTTTCCCGACGCTCCGCGCCCTAAGACGCCGAGCCTCTTAAAAACCGTTTTTTATCAATTTTTCCAACTGCCGCTGATTTTTTATCACCGCCGTCTTTTCGGGATAGCGAAGAAGGAGATCTTTGAACTTCTTTCGCCGCGCCCTTTTGCGGCTGTCCCAAAGGATCCATCTGACGAACTCGGCGTCCATTTTTTCCGCGCATCCGTCCGTCATCGACTCCCTCGTTTTTCCGCGATAGGAGAGGTATCGCCTTCGGGCGCGGAGCAGGCAGGAAAGGCGGTGGAAATTCATAAAAACGATTTTATCCGCCTCTTCGAATCGCCGCTCCCCTTCGAGCCGAAAATAGTTGCCGTCGATGACCCATTCGCTACGACTGTCCATAAACGCCTTCACGAGTTTCTCTTCCTCGTCTGCGGGACGTTCCCGCCAGCCGGGCAGCCAATGGACCTGATCCAGATATAATACTTCCGCGCCGTACCTTTCCCCCAGAGCCTTCGCCAATGTGGACTTTCCCGCGCCGCTGTATCCGATGATCGCGATCTTCATCTTTTTCTCCGCCCTCACCTGACTTCGGGCGGAAGGGCGGAAAGGTCCGTCCGCATACAAAAATCGTACGCCTGCGCACATTCGTCTTGGGAAAGCCCCGTCGCCGCCGCCAGACAGTCCACACACGCCTCCCTGCTTTCGAACTGAGAAAGTATTTCCTTAAATTCTTTGAGCCGCGCCATCGCCTTTTCAAAATCTTCCTTCGACAGTCCTTCCATAAAGCACCCTCTCTTTTTTCTTTGCTCTTTCTCTTCCTTTTCCCCGCCTTTTGCGAACGCGGGGTCTATCTCGCCGCGGCTTTACTCCGATTCCAGAAGAATAGTGACGGGACCGTCGTTGAGCTGTTCTATTTTCATATCCGCGCCGAATACGCCCGTCCTGACGGGAACGCCGTATTCCCGTATCTTTTCGGCCGCGTATTCGTAAAGCGGCTCGGCGCGCTCGGGACGCTCCGCGAGCGTAAAGCTTGGTCGGTTGCCGTGCGAGGCGTCGCCGTACAGCGTAAACTGCGAAATAAGCAGCACTTCCCCGCCCACGTCGCGCACGGACAAATTCATCTTTCCGTTTTCGTCCTCGAAAATGCGCAGACCCGCCACCTTTTTGGCGATGTAGTCCGCGTTCGCCTGCGTGTCGCCCGCCTTGACGCCGAAAAACACCGCTAATCCGAACGGGATTTTCGAAACGAGTTTTCCCTCCACGCGCAGGGAGGCTTCCTTTACCCTCTGTACCACCGCTCTCATCACGATTCTCCTCGCGGCGCTTTCCTCCGCCGCCGATTTTGCGATTTTTAAAAAGTATACAGCAAAACGCAGGATGGGGAATTCCGAATCCTGCATTTTGAACGATTTTCAGTTTTTCGCGCAGGGCGCAAACAGGAAATAGACGCGGGGGCTATGGCTTACACCCTGCTCATATATTCGCCCGTTCTCGTATCGATGCGGATCGTTTCGCCTTCGTTGACGAACATGGGCACCTGAATAATCGCGCCCGTTTCGACTTTGGCGTTTTTCATGACATTGGTGGCGGTGTTGCCCTTGACGCCCGGCTCCGCTTCGATGACTTTGAGTTCCACGAAATTTTCGGGCTCCACGGAGAACGCGGTGCCATAGAGGAATTTCACGGTGACGACGTCGTTTTCCTTGATATATTTGAGCGCGTCCTCCACCTGATCGTGGGTGAGCATGGTCTGATTGTATTCCTCGTCCATAAAGACGTAGAATTCGCCGTCGAAATAGGAATACGTCATCTTTTTGGTTTCCACCTGCACGGTTTCGAGCTTGGCGGTAGGGTTAAAGGTCTGATCGGAAAGGACTTGTCCCGTCACGACGTTTTTAAGGGTCGTTCTGACGAACGCCGCGCCCTTGCCGGGCTTCACGTGCTGGAAATCGGTGACGGTGTAAACGCCGCTCTTGAATTCAAACGTAACGCCCTTTCTGATATCGCCTGCTAACATCTGTGCCATACAATTTTTCTCCTTGTTTCAACTGATGATTTTTTTCTTGTTTTATCTTTCCTCTTGCGCCGCAAGCGTCCGCGTTTGCGGGGACGTTTACAAAATCACAAGATTTCTGTCCGTTTTGTGCATAAAGCTCTCTGCTTTTCCGTCTTTTAACGCGATGGTATCCTCGATGCGCACGCCGTATTCGCCCGCAAGATAGACGCCCGGCTCGTCCGAAAACACCATGCCGTCCACGAGGACGTCCGTCCCGCCCTTTCTCACGGAAGGGAATTCGTGAATGTTTAAGCCGATGCCGTGTCCCAGAGAATGTGTGAAATACTTTCCGTATCCCTTTTCTTCGAGATAATTTCTCGCGATCGCGTCCGCTTCGCCGCCCGTCATGCCCGATACGAGCTTTTCCTTTACCAATTCGTGCGCGGTGAGAACGACTCCGTAAGCCTTTTTGAATTCCTCGTGCTCTTTGTCGTCCCCAAAAAGGAAGGTGCGGGTGATGTCGGAACAGTATCCGTCCACCTTGCAGCCGAAGTCGATGAGTATCTCGTCGCCGAATTTAAGCTTCGTGTTTCCCGTTTCGTGATGGGGCACCGCCGCGTGCGGTCCGAACGCCACGATCGTGTCGAAAGAAACGCTGTAAGCGCCTAACTTACGCATATTGTATTCGAGAAGCGCCGCGACTTCGGACTCCGTCATGCCCTCTCTGATTTCGGGCAGGAGCTTTAAAAAACCCTCTTCCGCAATATCGCAGGCCTTCGCGATGGCGGCGAGTTCCGATTCGTTCTTCACCGCCATACATTTCCGAAAGGCGGGCATACTGTCCACGAGGGAAATTCCCAATTCCGAAAGCTTCTTGTATTCGGGATAGAAAGTGAGTTCGAAGGGGATCCCCACCGTCTTATACTTTTTCAAAAGTTCGGTGGGAGTGTTTGCAAACCTGTCCATTTCCGCCACGCGCACTTCCGTGCCCCGCAAGGCCTTTTCCGCCGCCTCGGTATAACGGGCGTCCGTATACATGGTGGTGCCGTCTTTGTCGGTGAGGACGAAGCCGCCCTCCGTGAAAAAACTGGTGACGTATCTTCTCAAATAGTCGCAGGTGGTGAACACGGCGTCCGCGCCGACCGCTTCGAAGATCTTTTTTCCGTTTGTCTGAATCATTTAAACGCCTCTTTTTCTATATTGTAGCAAAAAAATCCCGTTTCGTCAACTATAAGCAAAAACCGATTGAAAATTATTGTAAATTTTTTATCGTCTTTTTTCTTCTCCGCTTTGTCCAAAGAGATACGCGCCTCCCTCTGCGAAAAATAGAACGGCGGCGACAAAAAGGAGGAGGGAATGAAAAACGACGAGAAAATTAACCGATTCAAAACGGAAAACAAATACGTATGCGTACAGCGAAAAAATTTCGCCTATCCGAAGCAGCGCGCCCAAGGCGAACAGTCCGACGACGGGCGTGCCGCTGACAGGACGAACGCCTTTCCCGCGTTTTTTCCTGTTCGCAGGGGACAGGAGCCACACCGCAACGGCGGAAATCATGTCCGTGACGCCGTATAGGAGCAGTAAGTCGCATAAATCCTTTCGCCCCGGCAGTTGTTCTTCTTCATACCACATATTCGCGGCCGAACCTATGACGAAGAAAAGCAGGAAAAGCAGCGCTTCGAACGACAGCAAAGACAAAGCGGTGCGTTCCGCCGCGCGGAAAAAACGACGGGCGCTCCTCTTTTCGCTTTTCTTTTCCATGTTTTCTCCTTATCGACTTTCTGCGAAGGCAGCATTCTTTCTCCTTTGGTATTCCGCGCCCTTTTCGAGCGGATAAACGCCCCGCCCGATTCGCCCTTTTCTCTCCGCCCGATTCTCTCCCGCGAGGCCGCGAAATAAGGGAGGAAAAGACTTTTTCAGGCGCGCCTGCTCTTATGCCCTTACCTATCCCATCGAAATATAAACGGTTTAAAAACACCTGCCCGCTCTTTTTTCTCTCACCCGCGCTGCCGCGCCGCGGTGTAAAAACTTACAGGCTCTCGTAGATCCGCTTCATCTCCCCCGCGTCCTCGATCTGCGTACCCGCCGATTCGCTGACGATATACGGCTGCAATTTCAGCTGTTTCAGCGCTATGGCGAGCGGATAAAATTCCGGGCCGTAAACGGTGTCCTCGAAAGTGAGGTGCTTCACCTCGCCCTTTGCGGAATACATGATCTTGGAAAAATGCGCGTGAAAATTTTTCATGCGTTCGAAGCCGAGTTCGTCGATCATGTAGGAAAGGCGGGAGAGATAATCGTCCGCCGTTTTTAGGGAGCCTTGTTCCCGCGCGTTGATATGCCCGAAATCGACGCAGGGCGTATAGACGGGGTCGATTTTGCAAAAGCGCACGATCTCTTCGATCGTGCCGATCTGCGCGAGCTTGCCCATCGTTTCGGGACAGAATTTGAGATCCTGCAACCCGTTGAGATAGATATAATCGCGGAGCACTTTCAATCTTTCCTCCGTCTTTGCCACCGCTTCTTCGCGGCAAACTTTCCCCTGCGCGGCGGGATGGAACACGACGCGCTCTCCCCCCATCAGTTTCACCATTTTGCCGCTGTCGAGCACATAGCCGTACGATTTGGCAGCCATTTCGTCGTCGGGATTGGCGAAATTGATAAAATAGGGGGCGTGCACGGAAATCTCCACGCCCTCCGCCGCAAACGCCTCCTGTATGGCGATCGCCTTTGTTTCGCTCATGCGCACGCCCCGCCCGAAGGAATACTCGAAACAGTCGAGTCCCCGTTCCCTGACGAAAGGCGCCGCTTCCTCGGTATGCGAGAAACCCGCCGCATAAAAGCAGTCCGAGTTTCCGCTCGGTCCGAATTTAATCATGAATAAAATCTCCTCCGAAATATGCCGCCGCATTGTTCCTGCGGCGGTTTACAAAAAAGCGGCAGACCGAATCGCGCCTCCCAAGAGCGCTTGACGCGATATTCACGTGCCCCGCCGCACCCTCTCTATGTCCGTTTCCAGCTGTCTTTTCAGCGCCGCGGCGCCGTCGAACTTCTCGATGTCCCTCAAAAAGCGCACAAAGCGCACGGTGAGGATTTTTCCGTACAGATTCCCCTCGAACCCGTCGAGATAGGTTTCCGTCAGCACTGTGTCGTTGTCAAAGGTAGGTCGGGCGCCGAAATTGGAAATACATTTATATTCCTTTCCGTCCACGCGGACGCGCGCTTCGTACACCGCCCGCTTTAAGGGAAATTTCCCCTCGGGATAGAGGATATTCGCCGTGGGAAAGCCCATCGTCCTGCCCACGTGCCTGTCCTCGACGACCTCTCCGCGCAGGAAAAACGGCTCGCCCAAAAATCGCGCCGCCCCTGCCGCATCCCCCTTTTCCAGCAATCTTTTGACGGCGGTAGCGCTCACCTTTTCCCCGTTCAGGCGCAGCAGTTCGGACACGTCCACGCGGACACCCGTGCGCTCCTTTAAGAAATCGGGAGTTCCCGCGGCGCCTTGACCGAAGCGAAAATCGCTGCCGCAGAAAAAAAACTCGGGGGAAAATTCCGTCGTCAACAGCTCCGCGAAGCGCGCGGGCGGCATATCTTTGATCTCCGCAAAGGGAAGCTCGAACGCGAAATCGATGCCGAGCGCGGAAAAAATCTCCTCCCGTTCGGGAAAGGTGAACAAATCGCGGCTCCCTTTGCCGCCGCCGATCGTCATGATCCCGACGGGAAGGAGAGTGCGTTTGGCTCTTTCCACGAGAACGCGATGGCCGATATGCACGCCGTCAAAGCCGCCGAGAAGCAGGGCGCAAGGCGCTTTTTTATCAAATTTTCCCGTCAGATCCGCCGTTTTCAACATTTTCGTCCGTTTTTCCTCTCCGTCCCGCGCCGAAGTGTGTTCGCACAAACGGGAACAGGCATAGTTAGAAGATGAGTTTTCGCAAGACACGGCGTTTACGCACAGACGTACAAAGACGTACGGCAAGCGAAAACCGCAAAGTATTACGGAAAGTCGGCCGTAAACCGCCGTTTTTATTTTGTGTGAACGCGCTGTGAAGGAAGGCGCGGAAAATTTTTTATCTTTCTTGTCCGTTCTCTTCTTTGGGCGCCTTTTCCCTTTCCTCGCCGCCGTCCTAAGGGCGAATCCGATTCCGAACCGTTCGTTTCCCTCGTTTCCCGCCGCGTACGTCAGCAGAGCTTGGTCCTGACCCTTGCCAATCCGTTTTTCACCTCGGCGATCCCGTAAAAAACGCCCTCCCGATATATTTTATACTGTCCTTCGGGATAGTCCGTGGCGGCGGGGACGCCGTTGAATATTTTTTCCCGTCCCGCCCCGTTTAATACGATCTTTTCAAAGGGCAGCACCCTTTCCGTGGGAATGATGAAGCTTTCCGCGTTTTCTTCCGTCAAACGGTCGGGCGGCACGGCGTCTTCTATTTTAAAATACCCGCTTTGCGTGCGTTTCAAACCGCTCATGACGGCAGCGGTGCCTATCTTTTCAGCGACGTCGCGCGCGAGGGAACGGATATACGTGCCCCCGCCGCAGCGAATTTTGAAGCAAAACGCGCCTTCCCTGCCCTCCGCCGCGCCCAAAAGCGTCACTTCGTCTATCCGCACCCGCTTGGGCGCAAGTTCGAATTCCACGCCCGCGCGGGCAAGCTCGTACCCCCGCCGCCCGTTGACGTTTTTGGCGCTGTACTTGGGCGGCACCTGCAAAATGTCCCCGCAGAAATTGGGCAGAACGGCGCGGATCTCCTCCGCTTCGGGCACGAAGCCCTCCTTTACGAGTTCCCCCGTCGAATCGAGCGTATCCGAAGTGACGCCGAACGTAAATTCCGCGATGTATTCCTTCTCTTTTGCGAGGAAATAATCGAACAGACGCGCGGCGTTGCCGATTCCCACGGGCAGAACGCCGCTCGCCAGGGGATCCAGCGTGCCCATGTGCCCGCACGGCAGGCCCGTGAGCCGTTTGATTTTGTTGACGATTGCCGAGGAGGTGACTCCCGACGGCTTATCGGCGTTGATAAATCCCAATGTTTCCACTTTTCTTTCCGTCTTCACGCTGCTCCTTTTTCTTAGCCGCCTCCGCTGCGGCCGCGCGGCGTAAGCGCTGCCAAAAACGCTTCTTTTTCCGCCACTTTGCAAGGCGTCCGAAAAGGAGAGGAACAAAACGGACTCCCGCTCTTTTTCAGACGCTCTTGCAAAAAAGGCGCGCGATTTTTATCGAAGCTCTATCCCCAGCTTGAATCTGAGGTTGCCGAGGATCTTTTTGACGAACCCGTCCAATGCCTCGGGCGTAAACGCCTTTTCCGCATCCGCGCCCGGCGTAAAAGTCAAAGTGAACGCCATGCTCTTCTTGCCTTCGGGCACCTGCCCGCCCCTGTATACGTCGAAAAGCCTCGCTTCCGTCACGTATTTGCAGGAGTGCAGGAGCACCTCCTCCACCTCCGCGCAGGTCAGTTTTTCATCGGCGATGAGGGCGAGATCGCGCTTGACGGCGGGGAATTTGGGAAGATTGACGAATGTGACGCCGTCGTCCGCTTCCCCTTTGAGAGCCTCCCAATCCAGCTCTCCGAGATATACTTTTTTATCGAGTCCGAGGGAAAGGGCGATCGCGGGGTCGAGTTCCCCGATATACCCCACCTCTTTCTTGCCGAGCAGGAGTTTCGCGGACACGCCGGGATGCAGATAGGGCTTTTCCGCGCGCTCGTAGCCGAGCTTGAAATGAAACGCCCCGGCGAGGGCTTCCACGGCGCCTTTCAGATCGAAGAAGTCGTATTTGTTGCCCCAGATCCCCAGCGCGAGGGTTTTCCTCTCCTCGGGCTGCCGCTCGGGGGGGAGGGTTTCGGACAAATACACGTTTGCGAGTTCGAATTCCCTGCCCTCGTCGTTGCCGCGGCGGATATTGCGCACCGCGTTTTGCAGCATGGAGGGCGCGAGGAAAGTGCGCATTGCCGACAGCTCCTCGCTGAGGGGATTGAGCACGCGCACCGCGTTTCGCTCCCGCGCGTCGTCGGGAAGGCGGAAAAGATCGAACTCCTTGGGCGAATAGAAGGAATAATTGCACGCCTCGTAAAAGCCCTGCGTGCGCAGGACGTTCTTTACGCGCAGTTCCTGTTTCTGCTCCGCCGAAAGCCCGCCGCCCGTCACGCTCGCCCTTTCGAGGAAAGTGGGCGTCAAGTGCGAATAGCCGTACATACGGATGATCTCTTCCGCCAAATCGGCATACCCGTCCACGTCGTCCCGCCAGCCGGGGACTTCCACGCTCAGGACGTCCCCCGAAATTTCGGGCTTGAAGAAGAGCCTCGTCAAAACGGAAAGGATTTCTTGTTTCGGAACGTCGATCCCGAGGAGCGCGTTTATTTTGGCGACGCTCGCCGTCATCTTACGCGGCGTCAAATCGGCGGCGCACACGTCTTCGCAAAGATCGGTCACGACGCCGCAGCCGACCTCTTCGATGAGGTGCAGAGCGCGCGCCATGCCCCGCCCCGTCGTGTAGGCGTCCACGCCCTTTTCGAAGCGGAAGGAGGAATCGGAGCTTTGTCCCAGCGCCCGCGAGGTCTTTCTCACGTTGTCGCGCGCGAATTTGGCGGCTTCGAAAAAGACGTTTTTCGTCCCCTCCTTGATTTCGCTGTTCAAGCCGCCCATGATCCCCGCGAGGGCCACGGGCTTCTCTCCGTCGCAGATGACGAGGTTTTCGTTCGTCAGCGCGAATTCCTTTTTGTCGAGGGTGACGATCTTCTCCCCTTCGCGGGCGCGGCAGACGACGATCTGCCCGTCCTTGATATCGTCCGCGTCGAAGGCGTGCATGGGCTGCCCCATTTCCAGCAGCACGAAATTCGTGACGTCCACGACGGGAGAAATGGAACGGATGCCCGAAAGCGCCAGCCGCTTTCTCATCCACGCGGGGGACTTGCCGCCCCTGACGTCTTCCACATAATGCCCGATATAGCGGGGACAGAGATCGGGCGCGTCCACCCGCACCCTCACGGGCTTTTTCGAAGTCTTACGCTCCGTATAGGAATAATCAGGCTCTTTGAGGGGCTTTTGAAGCACCGCAGCCACTTCGCGCGCGATCCCTAAAATGCACTGACAGTCGGGGCGATTCGCGGTGACGGAAATATCGAAAATCCAGTCGTCTAAACCGACGACTTTTTTAATGTCCTCGCCCACGGGCGCGTCTTTGCCGAGATCCAAAAGCCCGTTCGTTTCCGCTCCGGGATAGAAATCGTCGTTGATGCCGAGTTCCTCGCCCGAACAGAGCATTCCCCAAGACTCCACGCCGCGGAGCTTGCCTTTTTTGATCTTTTTTATGCCGTCGGGATTTTTTTCAAGGGCGGCGGGATTGGTTTCGCAGACGGTGGAATTGTCCAGCGCGCAGGGCGTCTTCATGCCTTCGTACACATTCGGCGCGCCCGTTACGATCTGAATCTCCCGCCCGTATTTTTCGCCGCAGTCCACGACGCAGACGCGCATATGGTCGCTGTCGGGGTGGGGAGCGAGGGATTTCACCTGCCCCACCACCACGCGGTCTATCTTCTTCCCGAGATAGAGAAGCTCCTCCACCTCGAATCCGCACGAGAACAGCTTTTCGGCAAGTTCTTCCGCGGACACGTCTATCTCCACATAATCTTTCAGCCAGCTCAAAGGTGCTTTCATCGTCTACTCCTTTATGATTTACTCGCGGAAACGCAGCGCCGATGCGTTCCCGTTTTTCGTTTCCCTTATTCTCCGAACTGCGACAAAAACCGCGTATCGTTTTCAAACAGCGCTTTGATGTTGTTGATGCCGTATTTCAGCATAGCGATGCGCTCGATTCCCATGCCGAACGCAAAGCCCGTGTATTCGTCGGGATCGACGCCGCAGTTTTCGAGTACGCGCCGATTGACCATGCCCGCGCCGAGCACTTCTATCCAGCCCGTGCCCTTGCAGAGGCGGCAGCCCTTGCCGCCGCACTCCGAACAGCTCAAATCCACTTCGACGCTCGGTTCGGTGAACGGGAAATAAGAGGGACGAAGCCGCACTTTCGTGGAGCTTGTAAACATCCTCTTCGCAAATTCCCCGAGCATTCCCTGCAAATCGCAGAGGGTGACGTCCTTATCCACCACCAGTCCCTCCATTTGATGGAACATGGGCGAATGGGTGGCGTCGTCGTCCGAACGGAAGACTCTGCCCGGGGAAAGGATTTTAATCGGCGGCTTTTCCCCCTCCATCACGCGGATCTGTCCCGCCGAGGTCTGCGTGCGAAGGAGCAGGTTGTCCGCGAGATAGAAGGTGTCCTGCATATCCCGCGCGGGGTGATCCTTGGGGGTGTTGAGGGCGGTGAAGTTATAGTAATCCGTTTCGATTTCGGGACCCTCGTATACCTTGAACCCCATGCCCGCGAAAATGTCGATGAGCTGATTTTTCACGAGCGTGACGGGGTGCAGGGCGCCCGCCTCGTATTTTCTGCCCGGCATTGTGATGTCGACGCGCTCCGAGGCGTACTTCGCCTCCATTTCCTTCTGACGGACGAGCGCCGCGTGCGCCTCGAATTTTTCTTCCATGCCCTGTTTGAACTCGTTGACGATTTTTCCGAAAGCGGGACGGTCCTCCTTGGGCAAATCTTTCATACCGCTCATGATGCCTTTGAGTTCCGCCTGAAATTTCATTTTCAGTTCGTACAGCGACCTGCCCGTTTCCGTCCTTTGCATCGCGTCTTCGATTTTCGCTTTCAGCGACTGGATTTTTTCCTGCATAACCTCGTTCCTCCGTGATAATATTTTAAAACTTTTCCGCAAAACGCGGCGCCCCGGCGGTCAATCGAAAAATTTGCGTCCCGAAGGGGGCAAGTCCCGCCCCCGCGAGCCGAAGCGCCCGTCCCTTTTTATTTTTCGGCTTTTTCCGTTTTCGCTTTCCGCGGCGGCGTTAAATTTTTTCTGCCTTTTCCAAAAAGCAACCGTTTGTTTTTACAATGCCGTTTTAAGCGGTTTAAAACGGCTCAGGCGCGCGCGCCGACCTCTTCCCGACAAGGGGACAGGGAAGGATAAAAAGACGCCCTGCGCGCCGATTAAGACGCGCAGGGCGAAAAGATTTCGCGGTACCACCTGCTTTCGTATTTTTTCAAAGCGCTCCGCCGCGGCAGGCTTTATAAACCGGGCGACCGATTTTGAAAAACACCTTATTTTCCGCTGTAACGCGCGGATCGCGTCGCCGACTACTTCCGCTCTTTTCCGAAACGTTCGAAAAAGCGGTGCGCACAAAACGGGTGCGCGTTTGTTCCCCGGCAAAGCTCCAAAGTGAAAGGGCAGTCCGATTTCCGTTTCCCCGCCTTTCAGCCTGCGAACGGGGTTTCTTTGAAACGGGGGCTTCGGCGCCCGCTTTTTCATCGCTTTTCTTTTTTATTTTAGAACATTATAGCCGTTCTTTTTGCAAAAGTCAACCGTTTTTCTTATTTCCGCCGTCTTTTCTAAAAAGTTTCCCCAAACGCGCCTCCTTTCTCCTATGCTGCTCCCTTTCTAAAAACATCCTAGCATAGGCGGCGGAAATTTCCTCCTCCGTCATTTCTTCCACGTTTTCGCGGACATATTCGGGGATTTTTTTGTACGACATCAGCCGCTTTCCCTCAAACCAATCGGGACGCAGTTTCAGACCCACGAGCGCCACGCCGCAGACCACCGCCGCTCCGATGATGTTCACCAGCATATCCATCATGCTGTCTTTCAGTCCGCTGCCCCGCACCGCGTCCGTAACATACGTTCCGTCGGGATTCATAAAAACGATGCCGTCCTTCCAGCGCTGCATATTGGAAGCGCCGGCAAAGCCCGCTATCTCGTAACTGACGCTGTCCACCGCGTATTCGACGAGTTCCCAAATATATTCGATGGACAGGGCGAAACAGAAACTGAACACGACGATAAAAAAGGGCGACAGCTTGACTTTTTTGCTTTCGAGATTGGTGAACGACAGAACGACGGAAAAGCCGATGAACGCGATGATTGCGCCGCCCGTGGTATGCAAAATTTTATCGAAGAGAATGTAATGATCGTAAAACCGATAGATCTCCCCGAGGATAAAGTGGATAAAGATAAAGAGATAGACGATGACGGCGATGAAATCGGGAATACGCACTTTGAGTTTTCTTTGAAAAAACAGGGGGATATTTAAGCAGACGATGGCAAGCACGCACATCTGTATCTGATTGACGTACGTTTCCAGCATTTCCCCCGACCCTAAAATACACTTGACGAGCGAATAGATCGCCGATCCCCCCGTCAGCAGAGTCATGATCAGCACAATCCAGTACAATACCCGATTGGCTTTGTGCTGTTTCAAAAGCTTTTCCGTTCTGTAATCGATCAATTCTTGTTTTTCGCTTTCCGTCATACGTTCCTCCACGCCGCAAAAAGCGGCAGACGACTTCTTTTGTCCTTCGTTACAGCCGACGTCAACTCATGTTTGAATACCGTGCGAAAACGCCCGCCGCGCCCCTTTGCCGCCGCTGCGACAGCGCGGTGGGCAGGCAGTGTTACAGGGCGTTCCAAAGTCCTGCAAGCGGGCGCGCCCGCCGAGATTGCGGACGGCGTCCCGGCGAAAGCGGGCACAAAACTACTTCGCAAACCCGCAATTTCGTTCTTATTGCAACAGCACCGGCCGTATGTTTGCATAGTCCGCAAAAGAATGATGCAAACCCGTAGTTTCGTCTTTATTATAACGAAAAAACGGCAAAAAAGCAAGCGTCACGCTCTTTTCTGCCGTTAATTTTCTCGGTTTCACACGTTTTTCAACTATTGCTTTTGTTGTTTCAGCAGATCGCGGATCTCTTCCAAAAGCCTCGTGTTCGCCGTTTCCTTAGCTTCCAGCGCCGCTTTTTCGGCAGCCGCTTTCTGCTCTGCGAGGCGAGCCTCCTCGGCTTTTGCCGCTTCCGCTTTGGCGATATCCTCCGCGTACTTCTTTCTGGCTTCTTCGCGCGTCAAACCCTCTTTACGGTATTTCGCAACGGCTTTTTTCTCTATTTCCAGTCCGCTCTTCATCTTGTCGCTCGCTTCCGCAAAGCTGTTGATCGCTTTGACGATGCAAAAGAGCACGAAAGCGATGAGCAGGAAATTGATGATGGCGTTGATAAAAGCGCCCCAATCGATGTAAATGGAATTTTCGAGCGAAAGTACGCCGTTTGCGTCATAGCCGCGTTTTAAAAAGGTAAATACTTCGCTCAGCGCGTCCTTGCCCAAAATCAAAGCCAGAACCCAATTGATGAGGGGCTTTAAAATATTATTGCTCAGAGAATTGACGATCGCCGTGAACGCGCCGCCGACAATGACGCCGACCGCCATATCGAGCACATTGCCGCGCGTGATGAATTTCTTAAACTCACCGAAAAATTTTTTTAAGCCGCCGTGTTTCTTTTCCATAAAGATATGCCTCTTGTAAAATTATTTATTATTTGTCGCAGATCAAGCTCCCGTAAACATTCGGAGCGTTTCAAAAATCATTGCGTAGGAATTAAGCTGATCCAAAAGGGAGTCCATAAATATAAAATTGAGAATCCACATAACGACGGAAATGACGATGCCCGCAATGGCAAGTCCCCTTCCTTTGCCGTACATATTCTTGGAGCGATTCAAACCGATGATGCTGAAAATAAGCCCTAAAAGCGGAATGAAGAAGGAGCAGACGAAGCCCGCGATCGCCATGCCGTTAGAGCCGGAGGCTTCCTGCGGGGGCTGATAGCCGCCGTTTTGCGGCGAGTAATAGTAGCCGCCCTGCGGAGGGGGATTTTGTCCCGGCTGATAGCCGCCGTTCTGCATCCCCGGCTGATAGCCGCTCTGCTGATAAGCATTATTCGGAGTCTGCGCAGACTCCGGCGGTTGATAACCGCCCGCGCCCGCGCCGAATTGATCGTTGAGGTTGATGCCTTGGGCGGGCTGGGACGCAGAAGCGTTCTCTTTCAAAGTGCCGTCGGGATTGACGGCGGGGTTAGCGTCCGTGGGTGGCATCGCTTCGTGGCGGGACACTTTTTCACCGTACTCGGTCAAAGAGCCGCAATTTTTGCACACCATGTCGTTCTCTTCGACAGGGGAGCCGCAATTTTTGCAAAACATAATTTTCTCACCTTTTCCTTAAAATACTTGAACAACGAAATTTGTTCTGTATTATTCTACTACATTTGAGGTAAGATTGTCAATAGGGAAAGCAAATATTTTTGTTTTTTATTCGACATTTTTCTTCCGAGCCTGATTCTTCTTAGGACAAAAGGATTTTTCCCCCTCTTTTTTTCTCCTTCGCGGGAAAAAAGTCCCTCCTTTTCGGCTCCTTTAAAAAAGGGCGCCGAAAAAGTGCAATCCCACCGAGGATTAAAAGAGCGAAGATTTTAAAACTCTTCACTCTTTTTAAGGCCCGATAAATTGTAATTTATTTACGCATACAGTGTA
>ERZ809074.3147-NODE-3147-length-16160-cov-14.090903_pt1 | contig 16160 bp, 11 predicted proteins | sample MGYA00520795_ERZ809074 | MGnify/ENA primary metagenome ERZ809074 (study PRJEB31570, sample SAMEA3212989) | Homo sapiens | biome: human-gut; feature: human gut; material: fecal | place: Sweden | collected 2011 ...
ATAGTGGCAGGGCTGGCTATCCATGTCTTGTGCTTCTCTACCGTACATGAGCATTCAGCCCCGGCTTGTCGGCGGCATGGACACCGTATTCTGGCAAAAACTCATCCGCCCGCTGCTACAACCTGGCACACCGCCCTTCTTTTTGCTGGATGAGGCCGTGCCATGGCAGCGGCAGGTGCTGCTCTGCCTGCGGGAGGCGTGGAAGGGCGTGGCGGACGAGCCCTTTGACTACGAGAACCGGGTGCGCTACCACCTTACCGCTGCCCTGCGGCTGCTCATTACCCAATGCGTCAGCGGCAAGGTGAAGGTATCGGAGCAGGAACAGATCGCCTCGGAGCGGATGAAGCAGATGCTCCGCTATGTAGAGGAGCACTACACCGAGGAACTGACCGTGGAAAAACTGGCTGGCTGCGTTGCCCTGAGCGAAAGCGCCTGTCTGCGCAGTTTCCGGCAGTTTCTGGGTATCACGCCCATCCAGTACGTCAAGCAGTTCCGGGTGGAAAAAGCCGCCGAGCTGCTGCGCTCCACCCGGCTCAAGACCGGCGAGGTGGGGCTGGAATGCGGTTTTTCGGACGCCAGCTACTTTATCAAGACCTTCCGGGAGATCAAGCACTGCACCCCCCGGGAGTACCGTATCCGCTTCTGCTGAGCAAAAAGTAAAAAATGCCGGGCAGCTACAGGCTGCCCGGCATTGCATTATAAAATTTCCCCCTGCCAGCGCTCCGGCGGGATGACCGGCTCGGTGACAAAGGCCTCGGGGTTCGGGGCAAGAACATGGCGGGTGACCCGGAAAATCCCCTCGGTGTCGCACAGGATACACTTTGCATCGCCAAATTTTGTATTCCGGGCTGCGCCGCAGTCCAGATATGCCTGCTCCAGCTTGACGAAATCCTCCGAGATGTGCGGCTGCTGTGCGTTGTAGTGGCGGCGCATATAGACGGTGTGCTGCGCCCCGGCTTCGTCCACCACGGTCAGCTGCAGGGGCTTGTCGGTCAGGCGGTTCGGCACGTTCAGCACCTCCTCCACGCTATGGATAAAGGTGTTGCGGGCGTGGGTGACCCCCAGCAGCAGCACTTTGCCGTGGGCTGCCCGCAGCCGGTCGTAGCAGCCGCCGGGAGTGCAGGGGGTGTTGGCGTCCAACTCTCCTTCCAGATACGCAGCCGCCCCCTTGCCGTAAGCCGCCATGCTGTGGGTGGGGTGTAGCGAGCGCACCACCCCGGGGCGCTGCCGGAACAGCTCCGGCAGAATGCCCACACAGCACGGGCTGCGGCGCACATCGAACACCCGGTTTTCCTCGTTGATGAACCGCCATGTGTGGGTGGGCAGCAGCAGCAAGCCCTCCGCAAAAAACTCCATCCATGCGTCCAGAACCGTGTCTGCGCCGCCCTCCACTGGGCCGATGGACTTCATGGAGGAATGGATCAGGATGGTCTCGTTGCCTGTCAGCCCCATTGCTGCAAGGTCGTGCTTGAGGTCAGCCTTTGTATATGCCATGTCGTTTCTCCTTTTCGGGCATTTTGTCTGTACCCAGTTTACCGCCTTTTGTGCGGCAAAGCAAGCACGCACGCAAAAAAGGCAAACACCCTGTTGTATTTGCCGGAGACGAGCCGGTATCTGCGGGGTGTGTGCCCTTGCAGCTTTTTTAGTAAAATCCTGTATACAGCATATCATCTCGCAGCGTTACCGCGAAACAAGCACAGCGCCTTGCAATTATAGCAATTTGACAGTTGTTTCCTGTTTTCTTTGTGCATTTGGTACAACAGTCACTTGATTGCAGCATTTTATCAGCACTTTTCCCGCATTGCAAAGTGGTATATCAGTTTTTCAGTTTCAGGAACAGTTCCGTGCGCGAGTGCGCATTCTTGTATACAAGTATTCAAATCAAGTTCCATTCCAGCATTGACATTCAGTTGCTGTAACGGTACAATGATACTAAGATTACATTTACCGGATAAATGGAGAACAACTATGGCTACATTACAGCACACTGATGAGCTCTATCATATTCTCGAGGACGAGATCTGCGCGTTGAAGATCCTGCCCGGGGAAGCGCTGAGCGAAAACCAGCTGTGCAAGCGGTTCGGCGTTTCGCGCACTCCTATCCGCAGCGTTTTGCAGCGGCTGGAGCAGAACCGCTTTGTGCAGATCATTCCCTGCAAGGGCACCATTGTTACCGCCATCGACACCGGCGTGGTGGACCAGCTCATCTTCCAGCGTGTTGCAGTGGAGGGCATGGTGTTCCGGGATTTTGTGCAGAGCTGCTCGCCCATGGAGATTCTTGCGGTAGAACACCTTTATAATATGCTGCTGGAAGCCGCTGCGGGGCGCAGCGACCCGGAGAACTTTGATTTCAACCACTTCCTCAGCTGCGACCTTGCCATGCACGAGTACTGGTTCCACAAGACCAGCAAGGAGTACCTTTGGGAGCAGATGACCCGCCCGCAGGCAGACTACTCCCGCTTTATCCGTCTGGACATCGTGGGTGCACGCAACGTGTCCAGCGTCGTCAGCGAGCACGCCGAGATGCTGCGCATCCTGCGTGAGAAGGATCTGGACGCCATCGAGCCGCTGATGCGCACCCACCTGTACGGCGGTGTGAGCCGTATGGGCAGCAAGATCTACTCGGACGAATACCGCGGCTACTTCAAGCTGCCGGAGAACAAAAAATAAAGAAGGCCGCCGCACAGGAAACTGTGCAGCGGCCTTCTTCTGGTTGCGCCAGCAGGAGTCGAACCTACGATGGGGGAGTCAAAGTCCCCTGCCTTACCGCTTGGCGATGGCGCATCATGCAAAATAGTATAGCATATTTTCCGCTGTTCCACAAGAGGTGCGCCGCATTTTTGCAGCTTTTTTCCGTGCGCTGTCTGCCGCATTTGCGGCGGTTTGGGTCGGTTTTTGGGCTTTGCGGCCGGGACCCTGCGTTTTCCATATCCTTCCATGTTTTTACGAAAGGCAAGTTTTGCGGGATGCGTTTTTCAAAAAACACAGTCCGCAGGGGGCACAAGATTCATATTGCAAAGGTGAAATTTATTTTTTTCCTGATTTTTCTTATTATTTTCTCAAAAGACTGTATTTTTTGTTGCGGTTCTGGTACACTGGATGTGATAAAAATAAGTTGAAGAAACTACGCCGATGTCCGGGCTGTCCCCGGGCGGGGCAGTGTCTCCATCTTTGTGAAGGAAAGCGAGGGATCTCATGAAAAAATTCCTGAAAACGCTGGTGGTCGGGCTTTGCCTGTTCACGCTGCTGTGCTGCGCACTGCCGGCTGCATTTGCCGCCGACAAAACTTCAGGGAGCAAAAAGGAAGAGAACGTGTACGCCATTGGTATGGATGCCCAAGGCGGCATCTGCTCCACCGTGGTAACCTACACGAACCTGTCCGGCAAACTGGAGAGCACGCCCGAGCAGCCTACCATGACGGGCTACACCTTTGACGGCTGGTACACCGAGCCGGTGGGCGGCAGCAAGGTGACCACCTCCACCGTGTTCACCTCCGACGCCACCATCTACGCCCACTGGACTGCCAAGGCCGGTACTTCTACCGTGCCGCAGCCCACCACCCAGCCTGCCGCCACCCAGTGGCAAAAGTATGTAGGGCCTGCACTTGTGGCCGGTGCCCTGCTTACCACCCTGCTGGTCGCCACCATGTTCTGAACACTGCTGTAAACACAATGACACCATTGAAGAAAGGGATCTTACCATGACTACTTCTACCATGAAAATGCCCGCCAGCTATTCCACCATCGAAGCCGAGGAGATGACCTATCTGGACGGCGGCGCCAGCAACGCTTATCAGTCCTTCCTGGACATCGGCAAGGTGTTCAACTACATTGCCCGCATCTTCTCCGGTGCAAGCTCCATCATCAACAACGTTAACGTCATCTACCAGTCCTTTGTATCGCTGAACAGCCTGCTGGGCAGCTTCGGCAAGTAAAAGCATCACCCCAAAGTTCAGATCCGGGAGCCGCGCTTTTTTCGAAAAGTGCGGCTCCCGTTTTTCGTACACGCTGTAATTCAGTGCATTACTGCGCAGCACTTCACGTTCCAGAATTGTGAACAACCTTTTTAAGTTTTTTGGGGGTCAGTGGCCGTTTTTTGGGCTTTTTCTATATAAAAAGCAAAAAAATGCGATATTTTTTTGGCTTTATCTCTTGATTTTGTGTCTGATTTGTTATATTGTTGTTACATGGAATGTGCTAAAATAAGGTAGTTTATAAAATACCCTTCAGACCGCGTAAGAATCGTGGCTGCAAGCGCTCTTTCAGGTATTTTTGTTAAGTAGTTTCGTAATCTTCGAAAACCTTTTCGTTCTTTATGTTTTGGGAGTATGTACACAAATGGCAGATCGTGAACTGCGGCGGATGCACCGCGCTGAACTGATAGAGATCATCTATGCGCTGAAGCAGAGCGAGGACCAGCTCAAGGCGCAGAACGCCGCGCTTACCGCGCAGCTGCAGGACCGGCAGCTGCGGCTGGAAAGCGCCGGTTCCATCGCGCAGGCCGCGCTGGAGCTGAACAACGTGTTCGCCGCCGCGCAGGCCGCCGCCGATGACTATCTGCACTCGGTGCAGGCCAGTCTTGCGGACACCAACGCCACCGCCGCCAATACCCTTTCGCAGGCGCGCAGCGAGGCCAAGCGCATTCTGGAGCAGGCACAGGCAGACGCCGACAGCCTGAAAGCGCAGGCGCAGCAGGAATGCGACGCCATGACCGCCGCCGCCGCGCAAAAACGCACCCAGACCGAGGCCGACTGCAAGGCCATGGTAGAGCGCGCCGAGCAGGAGGTGCAGCAGCGCTGGCAGGCATTTGACCACAAGGCCAACGAGCTGCTGGACCAGTATCGCAGCACAGACGGCCTGCCTTCGGAGGAAACATGAAAAAACGCGATATCCGGTTCGCTTCCATCCCTTCCACCGAGGAAGTGGCCGCAGAACGTGAGCGTCTTGCGTACCAGAGCCGCTACCAGCGGGTGCTGCGCAGTACGATCTATATTCTGGTGGTGGTGGCCGCAGCAGCCGTGCTGCTGGCTACGCTGTTTCTGCCGGTGCTTCAGGTCTCCGGCGACAGCATGAACCCTACGTTGAATGATAAAGACATTATCCTGCTGGTAAAATCCAACCACATTGAAAACGGCGAGTTGTGCGGGTTTTACTGGCAGAACAAGCTGCTGCTCAAGCGCATCATCGGGCAGCCCGGTGATGTGATCGATATGGACGTGAACGGCGTGGTCTCGGTAAACGGCGTGGCGCTGGACGAACCCTATGTGGACGCGCTGACCGTGGGCGAATGCGACATCCGGTTCCCCTATCAGGTGCCGGAAAACCGCTACTTCGTGCTGGGCGACCACCGTGCCACCTCTATCGACAGCCGCAGCAGCGTGATAGGCTGCGTTGAAAAAAGCCAGATCGTGGGCAGGGTTTTCCTGCGGATATGGCCCTTGTCCAGCTTCTCGTTGATCCATTGACCCCGGGAGGAGGTATTGCGTTATGAACGACATTCTTAAAACGTACATGGAGCGGTTCCGCGAGGACCGGCACGCCTTGCGGCGCTACACCGCGTTTGTGCTGGCACTTGCCATGATCACCACCCTGTTCGTGAACTGGCAGCTGCATGGCGTGGGCATTTCCATGACCGCGCAGTACCAGTGCAACGAGGAGGAGCACACCCACACCGCGGATTGCTACACCAAGGTGCTCATCTGCGGTTACGAGGAAGGCGAGCTTGAAAATGCGGACGAGGTGGCCGCCGCTGCTGCGACCAGCCAGCCCACCGTTGAGGAAGAGCCCGCGCCGCTGGCACTGGAGCCGCAGATCGAGTTTGTGCCCCACGAGCACACCGAGGATTGCTACACCGAGGTGCAGACCCTGACCTGCATGGAAGAAGAGCACGTCCACGGCGACGATTGCTTCGACCCCGAGGACGGCACCCTGATCTGCGATAAATTTGAGCATACCCACGACGAAAGCTGCTACACCACCGAGTACGAGCTGACCTGTGGACTGGAAGAGGGCGAGCTTGTGGAGCAGGTGGTAGAGCCCACCCAGAGCGCCGAGCTGGCGGCTATGGCTGTGGCCGAGCCTGTGGCACTGGAGCCGACGGTGGACACCGTGGAGCCCATCTACCACCACCACACTGACGCCTGCTACGAGGAAGTGCTTACCTGCCCCCTGCCGGAGCATCACCACACCGTAGCCTGCCTGAGCGACACCTCCGCCGACCTTGAGACCCCCGAGGAGTGGCAGGCCGCCAACGCCGAGGCCGTGATGACCGGCAACTGGGACAAGGATCTGCTCAGCGTGGCAAAGACTCAGCTGGGCTACGAACAGAGCGAGAAAAACTTCGAGATCGACCCCGCAGACGGCGTGACCCTGCGCTACTACTCCCGCTACGGCCAGTCTTACGGCAACCCCTACGGCGAGTGGGACGTGATGTTCCTTTCCTACTGCCTGAAGTACGCCGGTATCCCCCAGAGCGCCATCCCGCAGGAGGCCAGTGTGCTTGCCCTGCGCAGCTCCATGAGCGACATGGACTGGCTGCTGGACGGCGAGGACGGCAGCGCCGCCAATGTGGGCGACATCGTTATTTATAATAAGTACGTCACCCGCACCGTGGCTGTGGACAGCAGCGCCGATGGTGCAGCGGACGGTCTGGACGACCAGTTCAGCATGGACGCTGAGGGTGAGAACGGCGCAGAGCTTGAAACTTCCGGCGCTGCTGCGCTGGATACCGCCCCTGCCGCCGAGGACGCCCCCGCTGCCGACAGTGTGATCACCCCCGATCTCCCCGACACCGCCAACCCGGAGCAGCCCACCGCTAAGCCGGTGGACAGCGCCGGTACCTCTGCATCCGGCGCGGACACCTCTGCCCCCAGCGTGGTCTCCCCCGCTGCCGAGCCGCAGACCACTACCGTGACTGACGCTCAGCCCGTGGAGACCGTGGGCATCGTGAGCGAGGCGGACGAGAACACCCTGACCGTTATCTCCGGCGACGTGGACGGCAAGGTGGCCGAAGTCACCCTTTCCAGCGCCGAGGTTCTGGCCGTGGTGGATGTTGCCGCCGCCCAGTACGCCGACGAGATGCTCTCCTCTGCCGTTGACGGCGCACTGAAAGCCCCCGATATGCTTACGCTGGCGGGTGAGCCCACGACCGTAAGCACCACGACCGTTGGCTCTGCCTTGGACGGTACTAATTATGTTACTGATTTCAAGATTCAGAAGCAGCAGGGCAGCCAATACGTTGATGTTGCCACCAGCGTTGTCACTGACCAAATGCACGGCTACCTTGAACTGAAGGATATTCCGGCTCAGGACATTGCAAGCCATGACTACAAGGTTAAAGTAGCTTTGCCGGAGGCTTTTGACTTGCAGAGCGTTGCTTCGGAAACTGGCGACTTGATCGATCCGAACTATACCGGTCCAAAGGGCAGCGTTTGTGGCACCTACCAGTTTGTAAAGGAAAACGGTAAGTGGTACGTCCTGTTCACCTATGACCGTGATTTTATTCATCAGGATCAGGTGTCGAATACCACCAAGGTCAGAAGTACAGTCAACTTTGATTTCCGGTGGGACCAAACCAAGGTCACGACCGGCGGGAGCAATGAGTTTAAGGTCAACGAAAAAGCAAAGGTCACCATTTATATTAAGCGCGAAGAAAGCACCACGCCCGGCGAGGAAAAGAAATTCAGTCTGGATAAACAATCTGCCGGGCTTAAGTACGACGGCAAGAATGCTTACGTTGATTACACTGTAAAACTTACCCTGAAGGAGGACAGAGCAGCCCCCCTGACGCTGACCGATACACTCACAAATCCGTCCGGGGTCACCTTCGACTATGTTGACACCTTCCTCCAAGTTACTGGCCTGGATGGTTCTGCGCCCGACATTTCTTGGGCAGATACCACAGGTAGTACGGGCAAAATGATCACCTTGGGCACTAGTGGTCAGACCCTGCAAAAGGGCACCTATACCATCACTTACCGCGTCAAGGCTGATAATTTTGGCAGCACAAGTTACAACGGGGACTATTTAAAAAACTTTATCAAATTTGGTGATGATGTAGAAGGTACTTCCACCTCTATCAAAACAAAGGATATTGAAAAATCGGGCAAGCTCAGCAAAGACGGCGAGATTATCACATGGACTGTCAAGATCAACAACGGTGACGTCATGCGTTATCTGCCTGCTAACGCTAAATTTACCGATATGATCGACACAGATCAGGAATTTGTTGCCAATTCTTTCAAGGTCAAAAAGACCGATGCAGACGGCAATGAGACCAAGACCAAACCAACAGATGTCTACAACAGTACAGACCACAAACTCACCTACAACCTTGAGCCAGGCTTCAACAAGTATGAGATCACCTACCAGACAAAGGTCACAAAAGCTATCCCTCTGACCGGTCTGGATGTCAAAAACACCGGCAATCTGGAGGGCGATGGGCTGGACAGCAGCTCTGAAGGCACTGTCCACATCGACTCGGATGTTCTTACCAAAGAGGCAGTTGGTGAGCCGACTAATAATGGTACAGAGGCCACCATGCAGTGGAAGAGCACCATCAAACCGACAAATGTCAGCAGCTATATTTACTACGATTATAGCGGTACCGTGCAAGAAGATGCAACCGGTAAAAAATGCAAGGCGCAGGAGATCGACCTTGCCTCTATTGTGGTAAAGGACAAGGATGGGAATTCTGTTTCCGTTACGCCCGTCGCATGGAAGTCCGGTGAAACAGATGATTACGGCACGGATCTGGGTCTGTTTAAGATAGACTTTACAGACATTACTGCACCCGGTCCAATGACCATTACCTACACAACAAAATGCTTTATCGTCCAGCAGCTGCCAAGCTACGGTGCAACGGTCAAGAACCACTGCCGCATCAATAATGGCACTGTGGCAACCGCTGAGCAGAAAATTACAAAAGGCTCTGACACGATAAGTTACTTCTATAAGTATGCTGGTGATTGTAATTGGACGAACATTCAGAGCGGCAGCGGCAGTACTACCCTGCAGCCCGGCCAAAAGCTGCCTTGGACGATCGAGCTCAACGCGGAGGGAGTGCTGAAATGGGAAAATGACACCAAATGGGTCATTACCGATACCATTCCCCGCGGTCTGGTTCTGGACGAAAGCAGCGTTCAAATCAAGAACTATGGCGTTGCCCTGCCCGCTACATCTACAGTCACCAAAAACGCAGACGGAACCACCACGCTGGTAATCACCATGTTGCCGGAGTCGTTCAGATATACAAATAACGGTGTGACTGAGATCCGCAAGCAAATCAATATCACCTACGACACTACGCTGGATCCTAAATGTACCGACATCTGGAATGACAATACCGCATCGTTTAAGAACGTTGCCAAGTTCGAGCGCAATGGCCATAAGATAGGTGATACCTCCTTTACCGAAACAGTTACGCGCAGAGTTGTTGGCAAGAGCGGTACTTTTGACGAAACCACCGGTCTTTTGACCTATCAGGTCAAGCTGAACCCCTACGGTGCAACGCTGAACAATGGCACCGACATGGATCTGCAAGACGTCATGACCGTGCCCTCTGATTTGTGGGCTGATGGGTCTAGTAACAAGCGTGTAACGCTGGAAGGCATCTCTGTTTTTGATGCCAAGCTGCAGGCAGATGGTACGCTGGAAGCAACCACATGGCGTGCAGACCTTACCTGTGTAGCCGGAAATAACGTTGACACGTCCACCTACTATTTCAAGTACAGCAGCGATAACAGCCACCAGCTTAAGGCATGGACAAAGGTACCCGATAGCACCCCGCTTGTGCTGGTTTTCCATTACCGAGTTAATACGGAAGGTCTGGTTAAAGGCATTACCTTCACCTTTGAGAACACTGCAAAACTGAATGGCAAGTGGAGCTATGAGGATTCGAACACCAAATTTACTTCCAGTTCGGGAGCTTCTGCCGGTATCGACTTCAACTCCAACCGCTTGACCATCGTCAAGTATTCCGGCACGCCAGACAAGGTTCTGCCCGGTGCAGAGTTCAGTCTGGAAAAGTATAACGAAACCTCTTGGGATAATGTCGGCAACTGCACGACCAGCACCAGCGGCAACGTAACGCTTGGCAGTCTGGACGTTAACACCTTCTATCGCTTGAAGGAAACACAAGCGCCTGATGGTTATCGGACACCGAATAATTACCATTATTTTGTAATTTCTGACAATAGTCACAGCTACACGGCCTCTGGCGTTCCCGACTTTAAGAGTACAGACACCTTTAGCGAGTACAAGTTGGCTGAAGGGCAGAAGTTTGGCAGCTTCTACTACTACTGCGAAAACACCCCCAATGACAACTCTGACTACGTCCTCCCCTCTACCGGCGGCACCGGTACATTCCCGTATACAGCCGTAGGCGGCACAATGATGCTGTCTGCGCTGGCATATAGTATTATCCATCGCAAGCGCAGACGCGAAGGGAGGGTAGATGACTAAACTGCACTTCCCTGCTGGCTGGCCGGGGCTTGTGCCCCGCCCGCCCAGCGCAAAGTTTACGCGATAGACCGAACAAAAATACCCCCTACCCCCTGTGCAAAACGCAGGGGGGCGGCAAGGGGCAAAAAAGAAAGGGGCTTTTTCCATGAAAAAAGCAATGAAGAAACTCATGGCTGCGCTGCTGGCAGTTGCTATGGTTTGCGCCATGGTAGCACCGGCGTTTGCAGATGATGGTAGCACTACTGCTGCCGCGGCCACTGGTACTGGCAGCATTACCATCAATAACGCCGTTCCGAACCAGACTTATACGATTTACCGCATTCTGGAGCTGGAGTACCACGCAGGTACTAGTTCCTACCTTTATAAGGTCACTCCCGAGTGGAAGAGCTTTGTTCAGGCACATCCTTCGGATTTGAAGTTGGATGATAGCACTGGTGTTGTCACATGGGCAAACCCTAATACCAACAATGACAGTGATGTTATCCAGACACTTGCAAATGATGCAGGCGATTATGCTAAAAATCCCACTAATAATGTCCCTGTAGCTGGCTCTAAAAAGGCTACCGGCATAACTCTTACATTTAGCAATCTGTCCCTCGGCTGGTATCTGGTGGTTTCTGATCTGGACAATGGTGCTATCTGCTCCATTGGTACTACCGACCCGAACGCAGAAATCAACGAAAAGAACAGCAAGCCCACTATCGAGAAGGAAGTTTACGAAGGCAGTAATTCTGGCTACAGCAATGATGCCGGCATTGGTGACACGGTGAATTTCCACACCAATATTTATGTGACCGATGGTAATCCCACCAACTACATTCTGCACGATACCATGACCAAAGGGTTGAAATTCGATTCTACGTCTGTTAAGGTCTATCTCCACCGTGATCGTGCCGGTTCCGCAAACATCTTCAGCGATTATCTCACCGCCGATACCGATTATGAGCTGGTAACTTCTACTTCTGATAAATGCACCTTTGAGATTAAGTTCCTCAAGCCGCTGATGCCTTACGATTCCATCCAAGTGACCTACAGTGCCACTGTTACCGCTGATGCAGAAATTGGTACTACGGGCAACGACAACGATACCGTTCTGGAATACGGCAACAAAAACTACACTGAGCACTCCAGCACCAAGACCTACGTCTGGGAAATGGGCGTGCACAAGTTTACCAAAATCAACAATGTGGACACCCCGCTGGAAAATGCTGAGTTCCAGCTGTACAAGAAGGACGGCGAAAACAAGCAGTACGCAAAGTTCGCCGAAACCGGCACTAACACCAGCATTTACAAGCTGACCGGCTGGACTGGCAACGCAGAGGAAGCCGCCACAAAGGTCAAGACCCCCGCTAACGGCAACATCAAGTTTGAGGGTCTGGACGCTGGTACTTACTATCTGGAAGAGACTGACGCTCCCGAGGGTTACAACACTTTGACCGCCCCCATTGAAGTCATCATCGAGCGTACCCTGCCCAAAGATTCCGCCGAAGCCGCTACATTTGGCGGTCAGGCCATCAAGTACGGTCAGACAAATGCAACAACCGGCACTGACCATCTGGTACCCGTCGAGAACAACCGCGGCACTACCCTGCCCAGCACCGGCGGCATCGGCACCACCATCTTCTATGTGGTCGGCGGCGGCCTGATGGTTGCAGCAGCGATCCTGCTCATTACCAAAAAGCGCATGGAGAACCGCTAACTTCTCCGTTTTCCCCGCACAGAGCGGGGCTGCAAAGCCCCCTGCTCTGATCCTGAAACTATAACGTTAGGGAGTAGCCCATGAAAAAGAACAAAAGCACCATTATATTGATCCTCGTCTTTTTCGTGGGTCTATCCGTGATGTTATACCCCACTATCAGCGATTACGTCAACCAGCGCAACCAGTCCCGCGCGGTGGCAAGCTACGCGCAGGACGTGGACAAAATGACCGATGCGGATTACAGCGCCTACTTTGACGCCGCCGATGCCTTTAACGCACAGGTGGCCGCCAACGAAAACGCCCTTTACCGCCCGGATCAGCTTTCCGGCTACAACGACACGCTGGATATTACCGGCACCGGCATTATGGGTTACATCACCATTTCCAAAATCGGCGTGGAGCTGCCCATCTACCACGGCACCGGCGACAGCGTATTGCAGATCGCCGCAGGCCACTTAGAGGGCACCAGCCTGCCGGTGGGCGGCGCGTCCACCCACGCGGTCATCTCGGCGCACCGCGGCCTGCCCAGCGCAAAGCTGTTTACCAACCTCGACCAGCTGGAAGTGGGCGATACCTTTACCATCACCGTGCTGGACCGGGTGCTCACCTACGAGGTGGACAAAATCTCCATCGTGCTGCCCACCGAGACCGATGAGCTGAAGATCGCCGAAGGCAAGGACTACGTCACCCTGATGACCTGCACCCCCTACGGCATCAACACCCACCGCCTGCTGGTACGCGGTCGCCGCGTAGAGACCCCGGATCAGTACAAGCACCTCCGCGTTACCGCCGAAGCGCTTAAAATTGAACCCATTATTGTTGCGCCCATTATGGCGCTGCCCATGCTGCTGATCTTGCTGATCGGTATGCTGATTTCCACACGCAAACCCAAGAAAACGAGAGGTGAAGAACATGAAAAGCATTGATCTGCGTCATCGTCTGGCGGCTGTACTGCTGGCTATGTGCCTTGTGGTATGCTGCGCCCTGCCGGCGTTTGCCACCAGTGCCAACATTGTACTGGGGCGTCTGGGCTCGCTCCATGTCCGTCTGTACGACACCCACAACGATGTGCCCCTGCGCGGCGGCGAGCTGACCCTGTATCAGGTGGCCTCCGTCAAGCGCACCAACGGCAACCTGTACTTTGACTATACCGGCGATTTTACGGGCTGCGGTGTCGTGCTGGGCGATCTTTCCGACAGCACGCTGGCTGACCAGCTGGTAAAGTATCTGCCCGCTGTGCCCGCCATTGCCGCCCAGCAGGACGTGAACGAAGAGGGCTATGCCAACATTACCAAGCTGCCGCAGGGTCTGTACTTGGTCGTGCAGACCGAGGCATCCCACGGCTACGAGGCCATCAAACCCTTCCTTGTGTCCATCCCCATGCCCGATGGCGACAACTGGATCTACGATGTGGACGCCACCCCCAAGGTAGGCGCTACCATCCCGGAAACGCCGGACACCCCCGACACCCCGGATGTGCCTGACACGCCGCCGGATACGCCCGACACACCGGACACCCCCGATCTCCCGGAGCAGCCGGACACCCCGGATACGCCGGTGAGCCCCGGCACACCGGATAACCCGGTAAGTCCCGACAGCCCGGACAACCCGGTAAGCCCCGAAAATCCGGATAACCCGGTCTCCCCTTCCAACCCCGATAAGCCTGTTCTGCCCCAGACCGGCCAGTTGAACTGGCCCGTGCCGGTGCTGGCCTGCAGCGGCGTGCTGCTGTTTGCCGCAGGCTGGGTGTTGAACCGTCAGGGCAAAAAGGAAAACTGACTTTGCGCTCCTTTCTTTTCGGCACAGCGTGGCGTTGTGTACCGAATTTGCTCCCCCGCAAGGGGGAGCATTTTTTGTGCCCTTTCCCCTGCCGGGCGCAGCACGATTTTGAATGCGCTCCGCGTTGCTCTGCGCATAACCAGCGGAAAATATATTTTTTAATTTGCAATTCTGGAAAATCTGCGGATTTTCCAGAATTGCCTTTTCACGGGTGGGGTTTAGGCACGAACCCTCTCAGGCATCTCGCTTTGCTCGATGCCAGCTCCCCCGAAGGGGGAGCTTTTTGGGTGGAGTTGGCGAACGCAGTGAGCCTGAGGGGGTACACGCAAAAGAGCCGCTGTACAAAAAGTACAGCGGCTCTTATTTTATGCAATCTGTATTAGGTTTTTACTGCTGCTGGGCGGCCCTTTTGGCTTCCAGAGCCAGAATGGCGTCGCGGCGGCTCAGGTTGATGCGGCCCTGCTGGTCGATGTCGGTCACCTTGACCACGATGGCATCGCCCACGGCAACCACGTCCTCTACCCGCTCCACGCGCTTGGTGTCCAGCTTGGAGATATGCACAAGGCCTTCCTTGCCCGGGGCGATCTCCACAAAGGCACCAAAGTTCATCAGGCGGGTCACCTTGCCCTTGTAGATGGCACCGATCTCGGGGTCCTCCACAATGGTCTTGATGGTAAAGATGGCGCGCTTTGCGTCCTCCTGATCCACGGCGGAGACGAACACATGGCCGTCCTCCTGCACGTCGATCTTGCAGTTGCAGGTGGCGCAGATATCCTGAATGACCTTGCCGCCCTTACCGATCACGTCCTTGATCTTGTCGGTGGGGATCATCATGCTGAACATCTTGGGTGCCCAGCGGCTCAGCTCCTGACGGGGCTCGGCGATCACGGGCTTGATGATCTCGTCCAGAATATACAGGCGGCCCTTGCGGCACTTCTCGAAGGCCTCGGCAATGATGTCGTAGGTCAGGCCATCGATCTTGATGTCCATCTGGATGGCAGTGATGCCCTTGCGGGTGCCGCCCACCTTGAAGTCCATATCGCCGTGGAAGTCCTCCACGCCCTGAATGTCCAGCATGGTCATCCAGCGGTCGCCCTCGGTGATCAGGCCGCAGGAGATGCCGGCAACAGGTGCCTTGATGGGCACACCGGCATCCATCAGAGCCAGCGTGGAACCGCAGATGGAAGCCTGAGAGGTGGAGCCGTTGGAGCTCAGGACCTCAGACACACAGCGGATGGTGTAGGGGAACTCCTCCAGAGAGGGCAGCACGGGAACCAGAGCGCGCTCTGCCAGTGCGCCGTGGCCGATCTCGCGGCGGCCGGGGCTGCGGGGTGCGCGGGCCTCGCCAACAGAATACGGCGGGAAGTTATAGTGATGGATGTAACGCTTGGTCTGCTCGTCGGTCAGATCGTCCATCAGCTGGTTGTCCTTGGTGCCGCCCAGCGTGCAGGTGGTAAGCACCTGCGTCTGGCCACGGGTGAACATACCGGAGCCGTGCACGCGGGGCAGAATGCCCACCTCAGCGGCCAGCGGGCGGATCTCGTTGATGCCGCGGCCGTCCACGCGCTTGCCCTCATCCAGCAGCCAGCGGCGCACCACGAACTTCTGCATCTTGTAGCTTACCAGATCCAGATCGGCGGCGGACAGGTCGGGGTATTCCTCGGCGATCTTGTCCATGATGGGCAGCAGGGCTGCGTCACGCACGTTCTTGTCGTCGGTGTCCATAGCAGCCTTGAAGTCATCCAGGTACTTGTTCTGGATGGCGTGGAACACGTCCATGTCCAGACCCACCACCTGGAAGTCGATCTTTGGCTTGCCGCGCTCGGCCACGATCTTGTTGATGAACCCGATGATCTTCTTGATCTCAACGTGTGCGGTCTTGATGGCGTTCAGCATGGTGTCCTCGTCCACCTCGTTGGCGCCGGCCTCGATCATCACGATCTTATCCATAGTGGCGGCAACGGTCAGGGCAAGGTCGCTCACCTTGCGCTGCTCCTGCGTGGGGTTCAGCACGATCTCGCCGTTCACCAGACCCACCTGCACGCCGCCGATGGGGCCGTTCCAGGGGATGTCGGACACGGCGGTCACCAGAGAAGCGCCGATCATACCGGCGATCTCGGGGCTGCAGTCCGGGTCAAGGCTCATGACGGTCATGGTGATGCACACGTCGTTGCGCATCTCCTTGGGGAACAGCGGGCGCATGGGGCGGTCCACCACGCGGC
>ERZ809074.3149-NODE-3149-length-16158-cov-6.478358_pt1 | contig 16158 bp, 12 predicted proteins | sample MGYA00520795_ERZ809074 | MGnify/ENA primary metagenome ERZ809074 (study PRJEB31570, sample SAMEA3212989) | Homo sapiens | biome: human-gut; feature: human gut; material: fecal | place: Sweden | collected 2011 ...
GGGGGGGAAGGGGAGGGGCGTGGGGAGGGGAAGGAGGCCCTTTCTCCAGAAAGGGCCTCCTTCCCCTCCCCACACGTTTTCCTTTCCCCTTCCAACAAGAGGTTTCTATGCCGAAAGTTACGGTGATCATGAATTGCTACAACAGCGCGGAACACCTTCGCGAGGCGATGGATTCGGTGTTCCGGCAGTCGTGGCCCGATTGGGAAATCGTGTTCTGGGACAACTGTTCTACGGACGACAGCGCCGCCATCGCGCAGAGCTATGGGGAGAAGGTGCGGTATTTCCTCGCCGAAAAGACGGTCCCGCTCGGGGCCGCGCGCAACCTTGCCATTGCCAAGGCTGAAGGTTCTTTGCTGGCGTTTCTGGACTGTGATGACGAATGGCTTTCCACCAAGCTGGAAAAGCAGGTGATGCTGTTCAATGCCAATCCGAGGCTCGGCTTGGTGAGCACGGATACCGAGATGTTCAGCGAGAAGGGCACGCTTTCGCGGATGTTCGAGTCGACGCATCCGGCGCGGGGCATGGTGTTCCGCGAACTCATGACCCGGCAGTGGATTTCCATGTCCTCGGCCATGATCCGCAAATCGGCGCTGGACAGCCTGGGCGAGTGGTTCGACGAATCCCTGAACGTATGCGAAGAGGCGGATGTGTTTTATCGCATCGCCAAGACATGGGAATTGGACCATGTGGACGAGCCGCTGACCCGTTGGCGCGTCCACGGCGTGAACACGACGTTCCGCAAATTCGGCCAGTTCGCCGATGAGACGCTCCGTATCCTCGACAAGCACCGGAAGCTGTACCCCGGCTATGACAGGGACTATCCCGATCTGGTCGAGATCCTGACCCGCCGGGCCGCGTTCCAGAAGGCCGTGACCCTGTGGCGCGAAGGCAACGGGGCGGAGGCCCGCAGGCTGGTGGCTCCTTATGTGGCCTCGCCCAAGCTCCGCCTGTTCTGGCTGGCATCGTGGCTGCCCGGAAGCCTCTTTAATCCGCTTTCGCAGCTGTATTTCAAGCTCCCCGGCTTCCTGCGCAAATAAGAAGCGCATAAAGACAGGCGGTTGCACTTTTTCCCGCTTTGATTGTATGTCTTTCTCTTCAAGAAAAACGCCGGAATGGATTCTTGTTGAGCAGCCTCCTCGCCCTGCTTGAGCCGGGAAGGAGATGCGTTTGGGGAGGATGAAGAAATCCTTCTTCAAGAAGGTTCCTTCCTCCTCGTCACATCCCACCTCTACCGATATTCCTTATGACACGAACATATGCTTTCACAGTTGACGGCGGGCGGGTGCGGCTTGACCGGTTTCTCGGAGAGGCCCTGCGGGAACAGGATGTTTCACGTGAAAAAGTGAAACGGGCCATCCGGGATGGCGGCTGTCTTGTTGACGGGGCCGTGTGTACGGATGTCTCCGCCAAGGTGGGGGCCGGGCAGTCCATTGAACTGCGGATGGAAGCGGAACCGACATCCGTGCAGCCGGAAGAGGGCGAACTGGAGATCCTCTATCAGGATGCGTGGCTTGCCGTGCTCAACAAACCGGCGGGCATGACCGTACACCCCGCGCCGAGCTGCCCTGATGGGACGCTCGTCCATCGGCTGGTGGCGCGTTTCCCGTCCTTGCGGGCGCAGGAAGGCTTCCGGCCCGGCATCGTGCATCGGTTGGACAAGGACACCTCCGGGCTTATCTGCGTGGCGCTCACGGAAGAGGCGAGGATGCGGCTTTCCGAGGCGTTCGCGGCACGGGAAATACGGAAGGAATACCTTGCGCTGGTGCAGGGGGTCCCCGCGCCGGCGGGCACGGTGGATGCGCCGCTCGGCAGGCATCCCACGGTGAAGGTCAAGGTTGCGGTGGTGAAAAACGGCAAGGAAGCCCGCAGCGAGTGGCGCGTGCTGCACAAGGGGCAGGGCTACAGCCTGCTTGGGGTACGGATTTTCACGGGCCGCACGCATCAGATCCGTGTGCATATGGCGCATGTAGGGCATCCCCTCTGGGGCGACAAATTGTATGGAAGGGGCGGGCAGGTTTTGACGCCGCCCGTCCCCGGCGTGCTGCTCAAGCATGATCCGGCTCCGCGTCAGATGCTGCACGCATGGCATTTGTCGTTCATCCACCCGTTTACGGGTGAGAAGATGGCCTTCACCTGCCCGCCTCCGGAGGATTTTGTCCAGACGGCGCTGACCTTGGAACGACACATGCGGCGCGTCGTCGTGACCGGCGTGGCGGGATCGGGCAAGTCGCTGTTCATGCGGATGCTGGCGGAGGAGGGCGTCCCGACGTGGAGCGCGGACGCGGCGGTAATCCGGCTCTATGAGCCGGGCCGGGAGGCTTGGCAGGCGTTGCGGCTGCGCTATGGCGATCGGTTCATTCCCGACGACCGTTCGCCTGTGGATCGTAAGGCTCTGGCTGCCGCGCTGTTGCCGTCGGCGGAGTCGGGCGTGGACGTGCACGAGTTGGAAAACCTGCTGCACCCTCTGGTGCTGGATGATCTTGAACGGTTCTGGAGCGGGCAGGAAGAAGCGGGGCGGGGCTACGCCGTCGCCGAGGTGCCGCTGTGGTTCGAGTCCGGCTGGAGCCGCAAGCTGTGCGGAGAACGGCGGCCCTACGTTGTGGGGATTTCCTGCGAGCAGGGCGAACGCTGCCGCCGCCTGCTGGAAGTGCGGGGCTGGTCGGATACGCTCATGGCCCGGATGGACGGCCTCCAGTGGACGCAGGAGCGCAAGCTGGCGGGATGCGATCAGGTCATCGCCAATTCCGGGACGGAAGGGGCGTTGCGCGACAAGGCAAGGACTTTTGTCCGGGAGATGGAGCATTGGGATGCGGAAAGCCGCGCCGCATTCCTTGGGCAGTGGGAACATCTGGTGAATGAGCCTTGCCCGGAGGCGGGATAGGGTTTGCATAGCCGTTTTTACAGAGGGAGAATTTGAACGGCTTCCTTGGGAGGGCCAATCCCATATGTAAAGAGCGGGCGCATTCCGTTTTTTTCGGGGCCGTGCTGAACGGGGGCAATGTTTTCCTGCGTCGTTATGGCGGGGCGTCTCCGAATGTAACATATTATGTTTCTTGATGGTAACATTTGTTTCTTCTTATTCTCTTTTCGTCTTCCCTTGACGTGAGGTGTGACATCTTCTAGAGAACGGTAAGGGAAGCGTGCCTGTTTCCCGTGAAACAATGCCCTTCTTTATGAAGGGATTTTCCGGCGCAACCGCCCGGGAACGCTTCTGTATGGCCCTGCGGCGTGCCGTATGCGCGAAAAACGCGGCACAGAGGTTTGCCTGCCGCTTGCAAGGCAACCATGCGGAACTGTTTGGGAAGAAATGAGGCTCAGGCAGCTTCGGCCTCGTTTCACCCTTTATGTCCTCGCGCTTCTCCTATTGCCAAAGAGGGACGTTCATGGCTCGAATCATCGCCATTGCCAATCAAAAAGGCGGTGTGGGCAAAACCACTACCGCTATTAATCTCGCCGCTTCATTGGCGATCATGGAAAAACGCGTCTTGCTCGTGGATTGCGATCCGCAGGCAAACACCACCAGCGGGCTCGGCTTCGGTCAGGATGTGTTGCCGGCCAATCTGTACACGTCGTTCTTCCAGCCCGAAAAGGTTAACGAGGCCATTTTATCCACGGTTTCGCCATATCTGTTCCTCTTGCCCTCCGGTACGGATCTGGCGGCGGCTGAATTGGAGCTTGTGGATAAGATGGGGCGGGAATTCTATCTTTCCGAATTGCTGGAGCCGCTGGAAAAGCGTTTTGATTTCATTATCCTGGATTGCCCTCCGTCGCTCGGCCTGCTCACGCTCAACGCCCTGTGCGCCGCCAAGGAGATCCTTGTACCGCTCCAGTGCGAGTTCTTTGCCTTGGAAGGCATCGTCAAGCTGCTGCAAACCTATGAACAGGTCAAGAAGCGGCTCAATCCTCAGTTGGGGCTTCTCGGCGTGGTGCTGACCATGTTCGACGGGCGCAACCGCCTGACGCGGCAAGTGCAGGACGAAGTGAACCGTTGCTTCCCCGATCAGATCTTTAAAACGGTCATCCCCCGCACCGTGCGGCTTTCCGAGGCCCCCAGCTTCGGCAAGTCCATCCTTCATTACGACATCAAGTCCAAAGGCTCCGAGGCCTATCTGAGCCTTGCCAAGGAAATCGTCATGCGCAAGCCCGGCTCGCGTACCGCGAAGGCGGAGTAGTGTTTCACGTGAAAACATCGGCAGGGCGTCCCTGCCTTGAACGACTGTGAGGTTTTCCCATGTCTGCGAATGAACGTGGTTTGGGGCGCGGTCTGGATGCGCTGTTCCGCAACGTAACGCCTGCGGAGCGCGCGTCTTCGGCCAAGGCGGACAGCGCGGAGGTGCCCGCGCCCTCGGTGCCCAAGAGTACGACGACGCTGCCCATCGCCGCGCTGACGCCCTGCAAGGGGCAGCCCCGTAAACATTTCGACGAGGCCGCGCTTGACGAACTGGCGGCCTCCATCCGGAGCCAGGGCGTCATCCAGCCGCTGCTGGTGCGTCCGCGCCGGACGGAAACGGCGACCATCTATGAAATCGTGGCGAGCGCCGCTGGCGGGCCGCGCAGCGCGCCGGGCTTACCGAAGTGCCGGTTTATCTGCGGGAACTGTCCGATGAGGACGCCCTGACCGCCGCGCTTATCGAAAACCTCCAGCGCGAGGATCTGAACCCGCTTGAAGAGGCCCAAGCCATCCAGTCCCTGCGCGAGCGTTTGCCGTACAGTCAGGAGGAGCTGGCCCAGCGGCTTGGCAAGAGCCGTTCCGCCGTCGCCAACTCTCTGCGCCTGCTTCAGCTTCCCCGCCCTATGCAGGATGCGCTCAAGGACGGCGTGTTCACGCCCGGCCATGCCCGCGCCGTACTGGCACTTCCCGAGCGCGCTCTGCAGGACATCCTGTTCAATGCGGTCATGACGCGCCGCCTGTCCGTACGTGACGCCGAAGAAGCCGTCATCCACTGGAAACGGCACGGTTTGTTGCCGTCTTCGCTGATGGGGGCTTCCGCTCCCGTGGCCCGCAGTGCCCGCGCGCCCAAGCCCGCATGTATCAAACTGGCCATCCGGCAGCTTCGGGAGAATGTCGCACCCAAGGCGTCCATTTCCGGGACCGACCGCGCGGGACGGATCACGCTTCCCTACGAATCCGAAGAACAGCTTGCGGAGCTCCTGAGCCGTCTGGGGCTCTCGGTGGAGCTTTCCGAAGCCAAGCCGGAATGATCTTCAACCAAAGGATTTCCATGTCTGACGCGTCTCCGGTTCTCTTGACGCCCGATGTCGTGGGCGGGCTGGCGGGCAAGCGCGTGCTGGTCGTCGGCGACATCATGTTGGATGCCTATCTTATAGGCGATGCGGATCGCATTTCTCCGGAAGCGCCCGTCCCGGTCGTCCGGATCGAAAAGGAACGCTATCTGCTCGGCGGTGCGGGCAATGTGGCCCGCAATATCGTGGCGCTTGGCGGCGTAGCGACGCTCGCGGGCGTGATGGGCAAGGATGCCTCCGCCGATCGTATCCGGGGGCTCGTCCGTGACGAAGGCATTTGCGGCGCGTTCGTGGCACTGCCGCAGCGCCCGACCACGGTAAAAACCCGCGTCATGGCCCGGCGCCAGCAGATGCTGCGCTTGGACAGCGAGGACGCCAGCCCGCTTTCCTCCGCCGATCAGGAAGCCCTGCTTTCCGTCATTACGGAGCAGCTTCCGGCGCACGATGTGGTCATCCTGTCCGATTACAGCAAGGGCATCGTCTCTCTGTCGTTCATGTCCCGCTTGCGTGGACTGCTCGCCGCCAGCCCGCATCAGGTGAAGGTCTTGATCGATCCCAAGCCGAGCAATATAGGCTTGTACGGTGGTTCGTTCCTGCTCACGCCGAATACGAAGGAAACGGGCGAGTGCGCGGGGATGCCCGTACGGAGCCGAGAAGAAATCCTCACCGCCGGGCGCGCCATTCTGGAAAAGGTGGGGTGTCCGCATCTGCTCACGACACTCGGTTCGGACGGTATGGCGCTGTTCTCCGGGCCTTCCGAGGTTTGGCACGTTCCCACAATGGCGCAGGACGTTTTTGACGTGACCGGCGCGGGCGATACGGTCATCGCCACTCTCGGGCTCGGGCTTGCCGCCGGACTGCCCCTTCTGGCTTCTTGTGTGCTGGCGAACTATGCCGCCGGGCTCGTCGTCGCACAGGTCGGGGCCGCCGTCGCTTCACCCGATGCGCTGCGCGAGGCTATCCGTGAATTGCCCGTAACCATTACGAATTGGTAAAAATATAATAAAATTTTTCACGGAGCCTGATGGGAGCGGGATATGCCTCCAACGTCGGTTTCCCGAAAGGGAAATCGGCGTTTTTTTGTGGCGAAGATGTGGAAAGATGTTTTTCGGGGCAAGGCCGTGTTCGGTATGGAGCGGTGGAAACGGTGAGCAATATCGTGCAAGCGTTTGCTCAGGCCCCGTGCTAGCCTTTTCCTGAAAAGGAGAGCGCTGTGGAAAGTACGACTTCAAAATGCGTAATGGTTCTGGACGAAAACCTGCCTTTGGGGCTTCTCGCCAATACCGCCGCCATCTTGGGCATCACGTTGGGCAAGCATATGCCCGAAGCGGTCGGCGCGGACGTGCTCGATGGTTCCGGCAAGGCCCATCTGGGCATCATTATGTTTCCGGTGCCGATTTTACGGGGCGATGCGGAACAGATCCGAGCCATCAGAGAGATACTGTATGGGGTCGATTATCAGGATGTGATTGTTGTGGATTTTTCCGATGTGGCCCAGTGCTGCAAAAACTACGGCGAATACATCGGCAAGGCGGCGCAGGCGGACGAAAGCGAATGGCGGTATTTCGGCCTCGGCCTTTGCGGCCCCAAGAAGCTGGTCAGCAGACTGACCGGAAGTATGCCGCTGCTGCGATGAGGGCGCTCGTTTCTTTGCAGATGCAGGGAATGCCTCGAGCGTTTGAGGCATTCCCTGCATTTTTCATATGGCGATCTGGAGCCAGGACGTTTTTCCAAAAGAACGGTGAACCGTTCTCTCATCTCTTTTTATGCTTTTTTGAGCATCGCTCCATACATCAAATCGCTGCCGAAGGCATCGGGCGTGCTCTGCCACTGCTTTTCGAGCGACGCGCCGGGTGTACGGGCGAGGAACGCGTCGATCTGCCCTTCGTTTTCGGCGGGATTCATGGTGCAGGTGATGTAGGCGAGGTGCCCGCCGGAAGGCAGGTACGACCACACGGCATCGAGGATGCGGCGTTGGAGGTCGACCAGCCCGGCTACCTGCCCGGGGGTGCGGAGCGTGCGCAGGTCAGGGTGCCGGGCAAGCGTGCCGAGGCCGCTGCACGGGACATCAAGCAGGATGGTCCTGGGCGTGCCCCGCAGAGCCGGTTCGGCCGCCGAGGCGCAGAACAGCGGCGGAGTCTTGAGCACAAGGCGCTTGGCGTCGTCCCTCATGCCCCGCAGCCGGGGCTGGTACGTATCGCTGGCGGCGAGGACGGGCACGCCCAGCTCAACGAGCGCGAGCGTCTTGCCGCCGCGTCCGGCGCAGGCGTCCCACACGGGGCCTTCCCAGCGCGGCGCGTCCAGCGCTTCCAGGACGAGCTGGCTTCCCGCGCCCTGTATCGACAGCCTGCCCTGCCGCAGGTAGTCCCGCATATACTCCGGCTGGGTGCCGGGCGCGAAGCGGACTCCCGAAATTCCCACAGCTTCTCCTTCCTTGCACAGGAAGTCGCGCAGAGCCTCCCATTCGTCCCGGGCGGCGTTCACCCGGACGCAAGGGGACGGCACGACGGAGACGGCCCGCGCAAACGTTTCGGCCTTTTCCGGCCCGTAGCCTTTGGTCCACAGTTCGAGCATCCAGCGCGGCACGCTGTGGAAAACGGAAAGGCGTTCCATCGGATCTTTGATGCGGGATTCATAGAAGGCGAAGGCTTTCAAATCTTCGGATTCGGAGAGGCGGATAAGGGACCGGAGTACGCCGTTGGCGACGCGGGACAGCCCTTGCCCGAACCGGGCTCGCACGGCGTCCACGGCGGCGCTGACGCTGGCATGGGCGGGGATGCGGTCAAGGTACAGCAGCTCGTAGGCGGCTATGCCGATCATGAGTTTCATGGACGCGGGCAGCTTTTCCGGAGCCTTCATAAATTGGCTCAGAAGCCACGAAATCCGGATTTCCGACCTCAGATGCCCGTAAACGAGTTCCGTCGTCAGAGCGGCTTCCTGACGCGAAAAAAGGCCACCTGTCAATTTCGTGTCCAACAGGGATTGTACGGGGGCGCTGATGCCCGTGCGTTCCAGAATCCGGAGGGCCGCTTCACGCGCCGGAAGGGGCGCTTCGTCGTTTTGTTTTTTCTTTTTCATGCGGGGCTCGGTGATAAGGTGTAAAGGTGCGGGGAAGTCTTGGGGGGAAGGAGAAATTTTCTAGAGAAGGGGCACCCCACGTTTATCCTTCCCCCTCCAAACCTCCCCCTTTTCTCTTCAGAGATTTTTGTAAACGGGGCGGATGGCGGGCGGGGCTGTGCGAGGGGGTAACCCCGGCGGCAGTTTCCCTGCGTTGCGGGCCTCTGAACGGAATCCGTCCGATTGTTTTTTGTCCACAGGCAGCTATGGCAATAGGAATTCAATAACGGCAAAAGTCTTTGGAGAGGGAGGGATGGGGCTTGGGGAAGGAAGGGGGAAGCTTTTCTTCAGAAACGTTCCCCCTCCCTTCCCCAATTCCATTAATGCCCGGTAATACTATATTTTTTCAGCTTATACTGCATCAAACTCTTGGATATGCCGAGCAATTCCGCGGCTTTGGCCTGTACGAAGTCGGTGCGGACGAGCGCGCGGCGGATAAGCGCGGCTTCGATGCGCTCAAGGGTATCGGCAAGATCAAGCTGCACCGGAAGCAGATCCACGGCGCTCTTGAACTGCGCTTCCTCGTCGCGGATCTCGGCGGGCAGATCCTCAAGGGTGATCACGTCTCCGGGCACGAGCACAAGGCAGCGTTCGACCACGTTCTGCAATTGCCGGATGTTGCCGGGCCACTCGTAGCCGGAAAGATGGTTCAGCGCTTCGGTGGAAAACGTCTTGGGCGGGATGCCGTTTTCCTTGGCGGCCTTTTCCGCGAAGTGGGCCACCAGCAGCGGGATATCCTCGCGGCGTTCGCGCAGGGGCGGGATCGGGATGTGCACCACGTTGAGGCGGTAGTAGAGGTCTTCGCGGAACGTCCCCGCCTGCACCAGCGGCATGAGGTCCTTGTTCGTTGCCGCGACGATGCGGATGTCGACTTCGATTTCCTCGCTGCCGCCCACGCGCTCGAAACGGCGCTCCTGAAGCACGCGGAGCAGTTTGACCTGCAATTCGGGGGTCAGCTCGCCCACTTCGTCGAGGAACAGCGTGCCCCCGCTGGCCTGTTCAAAACGGCCCCGGCGCATGGCGACCGCGCCGGTGAAGGAACCTTTTTCGTGTCCGAAGAGTTCGCTTTCAAGCACGCCGGGGTTCAGGGCCATACAGTTCACGGAAACAAAAGGTTCCTGGCTGCGCGGCGAGGAAAAGTGGATGGCGCGCGCGACGAGTTCCTTGCCGGTGCCGGATTCGCCGGTGATGAGCACCGTGGCGCGGCTCGGCCCGGCGCGGTCCACAAGGGCGAGCATGTCACGGATGGCCCGGCTGCGCCCGATGATCTGGTGCTTGCCGTAGCGCTCTTCAAGGCTTTCCCGCAGCAGCTGGTATTGGCGGTGGGCGCGGGCCAGCTCGGCGGCGTTCTGGATGGAAAGCAGCAGCTCGTCGTTGGAAAACGGCTTGGTGATGTAGTTGAACGCCCCGTAACGCATGGCCTCCACAGCGCTTTCGATGGAGCCGAAGGCCGTCATGATGAGCACCGGGATGTGGGGCCAGTTCTTTTTGACCCGTTCCAGCACCTCACGCCCGGAGATGCGGGGCATCTTCATGTCGGTGATGACGATGTCGACTTCGGACTCTTCGAGAAACGCCAGCGCCGTTTCCGGGTCATTCAGTGCGGTCACGGCGTATCCCGCTTCGGTCAGCAGCGTTTCCAGAACGAGCAGGTAGTTTTTCTCGTCGTCAATCAGCAGCAGATGCACCTTGTCGTTCATGAGAATATCCTTGTCTGTCTAGCGTGTCTGCGGAGAGGCGTCGCCTTCCCGCAAATCGTTTTTCTCCGAGGGGAGCGGATCGGTCAGCGTCACGGGCTCGTCATCCGCGCTTGCGGCCGGCCGTTCGTCTTTTTCGGGAGTGTCGCCTATATCCGGCTCGCTGGCAACCGGGAGCAGGATGGTGATCATGGCTCCGCCCTCTTCGGGGTTGGTCAGGAGCAGTTTCCCGTTGTGGGACGTGATGATGGTGTTCACGATGGGCAGGCCGAGGCCCGTGCCGTGATCCTTGGTGGTAAAGAAGGGATCAAGAAGCTTGTGCAGCAGGGCGGGCGGGAAACCGGGGCCGCTGTCGTGGAACGAAAGCGCGATCATGCCGTCGTCCCGTCGTTCGCCGCGGATATGGATGGTCCCGTTGGTCCCGATGGCCTGATAGGCGTTGACCAGAATGTTGTAGACGGCCCGGTACAGCAGATCCTTGTCCCCGAGGACGAACAGGGAACCTTCCGTGTCGCGGACGCATTCCACGCCGAGGCGCTTCATTTCGCCGTCGAGGAAGCCGGTGGCCTGATTCAGCAGCGCGTTGAGATCCACGCGATCCTGACGGGGTACGCGGGGGCGGGCATAGTCGAGGAAGTCGTTGACGATCTGGCTCAAACGGCAGGACTCGTCGAAAATGGCCGTGAGGATACGCTGGGCGGGGCTGCCTTTCTCCTGTTCCGGCGTGCGCCGGATGAGAAACTCGGAGCTTGACCGGATGATGCCGAGCGGATTGCGGATCTCGTGGGCGATGCTGGCGATGACGCGGCCCATGCTGGCGAGCTTTTCGTTCTGATGGAGTTCGGCCTCAAGCTTGCGGTTGCGGCTCATGCGCTCGGCAAGGGTCCGTTCCGCCTTGATGATGAAGAACTGGAGGATGGCGAACAGGATGGTGGACGAACCAAGGCATGTGGCGAGGATGAGCCACTGGAAGCGCACGACGCTGTCGTAATCGTCGGTGATGTCCTGCGTGATTTCCAACACGCCGGTCACAAGGGATTCCGGTTTGCCGGTGCTCTCGCTGATGCCGAGATCCACGGTCAGGGGGAACATGGTCCGCAGCGAGTAACTGCCGTCCGGGATCTTGAGCATGAACATGGCGGAAAGCATGTTGACGCTGGAAAGCGTCTCAAAGAAGGGGATGCCCGAACTCATGACGCGTTCCATCGACGCGGGCGTGATGTCGGTCCGGCCCAGTTCCATCTGATTGATGGAGTAGTTGACGACCCTGTCGGCCCCATAGATGCGCAGGGATTCCAAATGCAGGCCGAGGATGGTGGATTGCACCACATCGTCGAGCTGCTGGTACTGCATACTTTGGCGCAGGGCGATGCGCCCGAACGCGAGGAAGGTAGGCAGCGTGAACCGGCGGTAGATCTGCTGGTTCAGGTTGCTGGCCATGAGCATGGCGTATTGCTGCTGGCGGAGCAGCAGCGTGTTGCGTGCGGAATTGCCGATGAAAAAGGCCAGCATCACGCTGGAAGCAAGGATCAGGATAAGCGATATCCACGAGAGGAACCGGGTCAGCCCGAACGGCAGGCCCTTGTCCACGGAGTCTTTTTTGCCGAACAAAACGAGCCTCTGAGTAGTATATGTCGGGGAGGGCACCCATGAAAAAGGCACCCGTCGTCATGCCTTCCCCTGGCTCCCTTCCCGTGAAACGTTTGGTGGGGAGGTCGGTTACGCAATAGGGATGCTCTTGAAAAATAGCCACGACTTTTTTGTTTGAACAGAGCCGTCGGCCTTGTTCGAAGAAAAAAGCCCTGATTGCCGTTGATCGTGGCAACGTGTTTCTACGGATTTCTTTTATGCCTGTACCGGAAAGGGCACAGAGATTCGAAGCACAAACGTCTTTGGAAAGGAATGGAGGCTGGCAAATCAGGGGAAGGGGAGACGCTTTCTTTCAAAAACGTTTTCCCCTTCCCCAAAGTCTCTATAGCTTTTTTTGCCTACCCCCTAGTCCAGAAATGCCTTCAAAATGGCGGCTTCTTCCGGGTAGCTGGAGGAGCCGAGGCGGGAATAGGCAAGGCGCTTGCCGAGCTCCACGGCGGGCTGGTCGAGCGGGTTGATGTTCATAAGCCAGCCGGTAAGCACGGTCGTGGCCATGAGCAGCCCCATGACTTCGCCTGCGGCGCGCATGGAGGATTCCGCCGCTTCCAGGCGGGTGAGCGGCACGCCGTTATGCACGAGGGCCGCAGCCGAGCCGAGGGTTTCGGCGTTGAGCAGGTCCCCGAAGGTCTTGCCCCGCAGCCATTCCCAGCTGTCCGGCACGTCGTCCGGGAACTGCGGGCCCTTGCTCAGGTTCGGGCAATGCAGCTGGATGCAGCCCTTGTCGGCGGGGCCGTCGAGGAACATCTGCTGGAGCGAGTGCTGATCGGTAACGCCCACGGCGGGCAGCGGCATGGTCCCCTTGCCGTTTTTGCCGAGGCTTTCCGCCCAGAGCTGGCCGAACCACTGGCCGAAAGAGGCCCATGAGGGAATATACGTGAAGAAAATCAATTGGTTGTAGTCGTGACGCGACAGCTCGAAGCACCAGTTCGCGAGCGCCCATGCGGGATGGTTGCGGAGGTTTTCCGGCTTGCCGAGTTCGTCGTTGACGAGCGGCGCGTTCACGCTGGCCGCGCCTTCGAGGAAGTCTTCCCACGGCAAGCCCATGAAGGCGGCGGGGACGAGCCCCACCGCGGAAAGGACGGAATACCGCCCGCCCAGATGGTCCGGCACCGGCAGGGACACGATGTTGTGGCGGTCGGCCTCTTCGCGCAGGTAGCCCTTCTTTTCGTCGGTGACGAGCAGCATATGCTCGTGCCACGTGTTGGGGAGCGCCCTTTGCAGCCACGCCTTCATGAAAAAGTACTGGGCCAGCGTTTCGATGGTCCCGCCGGATTTGCTGACGGGGACGACGATGGTTTCTTCGGGATTGAGGGTGGACATCTGCGCTTCGAGCACATCGGCGTCCACGTTGTCCAGAATCCACAGCCACGGTCCCTGGTGGTTCGGGAGATCCTGCTGAGGGAAAAAGGCCTTTTGGAGTGCGCGGGTGCCGAGGGCCGAGCCGCCGATGCCCAGCACGACCATATGCTTGAAACGCCGGAGCTGCGGGGTGAGCGCCTTGAGGCGGGCCGTCAGGCTGCTGCGGAAGGGCAGGTTGAGGAACGGAAGTTTGCCCGAGGCCACTTCACCGATGAGGCGGGCATTGCAGCTGTCGAGCTGCGGCTCAAGGAGCTTGAGCGCCTGCGGGCGTGTCGGGGCCGTCGTCAGCAACCGTCCGGTCCATGCGTGCTTCCAATCCAAAGTATGCATACCGTCTCCTGAAAAGTGCCGTCCGCGGGCGGCGTTTTCCGGTTCCGGGAAGCCCCGGAACCGGAGGTCAGCATTATTGTCCGATGAGGACCTTGCGGACGCGGGCGAGGGCGTCCATGAGCACGTCGTCGGCCACGGCGTAGGAGAACCGGATACAGTCCGGCGCTCCGAAGGCGTCGCCGGGAACCAGCGCCACGCCCGCTTCACTGAGCAGGCGGGTACAGGCGGCGGTGGCGTCGGGCATTTTTTCGTCATACAGGGCGGAAATATCCGCGAACAGGTAGAACGCGCCCTCGGGTTTCGGGCAGACCACGTTTGACCACGAGGCGATTTCCTTCCATGCCATATCGCGGCGCTTCTGGAAGGCCTGGCGCATGGACTCCACGCAGTCGTAGGGGCCGGTGAGGGCGGCTACGGCGGCCTTCTGGGACACGGAGCAGATGTTGCCGGTGGCCTGTCCGGTGATTTGGCTGAGTTTCTTGACGAGGTCGGGGTGGGTCACGGTATAGCCCACGCGCCAGCCGGTCATGGCGAAGCTCTTGGCAAGGCCGTTGACGACGGCGATGCGGTCCGGGTACTGCTTCCACCAGACGATGATGCTCGACGGCTTGTTGGGCTCGTAGACGAGCTGGTCGTAGATTTCATCGGCGATGATGAACAGGCCGCGATCCAGCGCCCATTTCACGATGGCGTCGCGTTCGGACACGGAATAACAGGCGCCCGTGGGGTTGGAAGGCGAGTTGAAGACGAGTATTTTGGCCTTCGGGGTCAGTGCGGCTTCGAGCTGTTCCACCGTCACTTTGAAGCCCTGCGAGGCAGGGGCCTTGACCGCGACCGGCACGCCGCCGTTCAGGTAGACCATGTCGGGATAGCTCACCCAGTACGGCGAGGGGATGAGCACTTCGTCGCCGTCATTGAGCAGGGCGGCGAACAGGTTGTACAGGGACTGCTTGCCGCCATTGCTGGCGATGGTACAGTCCGGCGCGACGTCGACGCCGTACGCGCGCTTAAAGTAACCGGCGATGGCTTCCCGCAGGGGCGGGATGCCGGGCACGGCGGTGTAGCGGGTAAAGCCCTCGTCGATAGCCTGTTTCGCGGCGTCGCAGACATGGGCGGGGGTGGGGAAATTCGGTTCGCCGATTGCCAGGCTGGTCACGTCGACGCCCTGCGATTTGAGCTCGAGGGCCTTGGCGTTGATGGTCAGGGTGGCGGAAGGCTTTATGTGGGCCATTCTTTCGGAGAATTGCATGGGACTATACCTCGGTGGCTACATGACTTTGTCGTCATGCAGTAGCAGGTTAGGCCCCGTCTGTAAATTGGTGGATATGCGGGAAGTGGAAAGGGCTTTTTTTCTCTAGCCGGGTATCGGCATTCGCTTTTTTAAGGAAAGAACATCCCCGGGGCATGGTCCCCGGGGGAATGGGGTGGGGTGCATGTCCATATTGTTGCCATTTCCTTCCGGTTGTGTGGTCGGGCGTCTGATACGCCGCGAGAAGCGTTTTTTCGTGCACGTGTTGATCGACGGCAAGCCGGATGTGGCGCACACCAATAATACAGGGTCCATGATCGGGCTGTTGCGGCCCGGCGCGCCCGTGTTGTTGTCTCCCGCGCAGAACCCCGAACGGAAGCTCAGGTGGACGCTGGAACTGGTGTGGTGCGGCGATCCTGCGGCCTATCCGCGCGGCGGCTTTTGGGCCGGGGTGAATACGAGCACGCCCAACCGGATGCTTGAGGCTGCGTTCAGGGCGGGCAAGCTGCCGTGGGCGGAAGGCTATACCTCATTCGCGCGGGAAAAGGTGCGTGGCGAGAGCCGGTTGGACGGTTTGCTCGAAGGGCCGGGGATGCCCAGGCTCTGGGTCGAATGCAAGAATGTCACCATGTCGGAGGATGACGTCGCGCTGTTCCCGGATGCCGTTTCCGAGCGGGGGCTCAAGCATTTGGGGACGCTGAAAGGCATTGTTGCCGCCGGGGAGCGGGCAGCCATGTTTTACTGCATACAGCGGCCCGATGCCTGTTGCTTCGGGCCTGCGGACATGATCGATCCGGCGTATGCCGTGGGGCTGCGGGATGTCGTGGCGCACGGCGTGGAGGTGTATCCGCACCTTGCCGTTTTGACGGTGGAAGGGATTGGGTTGGAAGCAGAGTGTTTGTCTATGGTTTAAGATTATTATGTAATACGTAGGGATGGTTCCCGGCTGCGCCGTCGGGCGTTTTCCCTACCGCGCAGGGGGCCGCCTCCCGCGGGGGCAAAGGGGGCCTGTTAGGGGCTCCGCCCCTCCGAGGCCCCCTTTGCAATCCCCCCGGAACACCCAGTTTCTCCGCTGCCTCAAGTGGGTTGCTGGCCTGCCGCGCAACGGCCCTCTTCCTTTTGGGCTTTTCTTTGTCTGCCATCCGTCGCCGGTGCGCTGCCGATGCTCCGGGAGCTAACCCGGTCTGCGACCGGGTGGATCTCCCTCCGCGCAGCGCAAAGCCCCCGCCGTTTCTCCTTCGCATGAAGATTGAAAGATGCTGGCTTTCTCTGCGTAATAAGATGAAATTTCATATTTTTTAAGAGAGGAGAAGAGCTTTTGGAATGAAGGGGAAGGGTGTTTGAAAGAAAGGGTGTATTTTTTCTACATATGCTCTCATAACGACAAATACGGCATCATTCCCGGTCGGGAGCGATGCCGTGCCTGCCACTTTTCCCCTCGCCCCCATTACAAAAGTTTTAGGGGGAAGGGGGTGGAGTTCGGGGAGGGGGAAGGGAGCCCTTTTTCAAAAG
>ERZ809074.3161-NODE-3161-length-16090-cov-6.175928_pt1 | contig 16090 bp, 5 predicted proteins | sample MGYA00520795_ERZ809074 | MGnify/ENA primary metagenome ERZ809074 (study PRJEB31570, sample SAMEA3212989) | Homo sapiens | biome: human-gut; feature: human gut; material: fecal | place: Sweden | collected 2011 ...
TGTTTTTCTGTTTTGGTAAGAGTTTTTAGCCCGGCTTTAAACATTTCGTAGTCGTCGGGAGAAACTTCGTTTTTGCGCGAATAGGCAAGACGATCGATGTCTGTTTGATTTTGTTCGATAAGGGAGCCCTGTTTATCGCATTGCGTGCGCAGTTTTTCTGTTTCTTCGTCGCGCAGTCTGTCCTGTTCGGCGAGAAAAGCAAAGAGGTCGTCTATTTCCACAAATTCGGATTCGGCGTTTTTGTGCTCCTGTTTCTGAATTTGTTCGAGTCCTCTGAGCAGGGGGCGCAAGAATCTTCTGCTGAAAAACGCGCATATGACAACCGTCGTGCAGACAAGCAAGAATACAAGCAGCACTACTGAAACGATGTTGTTGGCAACCTCGCTGTCGTATTCTTCTTTCGGGAACGCCGCAATGAGAACATAATCGGCGCCGCATAATTTTATTTGTCGTGTTTTTGCAACAAAAGTCGAATTGCCTGTTATCGATGCCAGTCCGTCGCCGAGATCGCCTACAATCAAATCGCCTTTAGGGGGGAAATAATAACCGCCGTAAACGCCTGCCGAAAAACCGTTGTCCGACTGAAAAACGTTTCCGTTTTTCGGGAACAACATACAGGTGAGATGTTCGAGCTGAGTAGACTGTGCAAAGTGTTTTTTGAAGTAATTTGCGGATATTTCAAAGCCGCAAAGTCCGTATACGACGTTGCGTGCGTTTACGATGGGAATTACGAAATTCATTGTTCTTTCCGATGTGCCGTTAAGAACGGAAATGGCGGTCAGAAACGGTTTTTTATCTATTTCTCCGTCGGAGCGTTGAAAAAATTTTGAATAGTCGGGAAATTCGTCCACGTCGAATTCGAGTCGCCATTGGCGATGAGGCATAACGTTTTTTTTGCGACCTAATTCGGAAATGCCACGGTATAAAAGCAACGTTTCGTCGGTTTCGTCGAGGGAGGCTCGTTGGAAATATAAGCCGGTTTTGTGTTTTTCCGCTGCTTCCACGCGAGAATTGACGGTGGCGTTCAACATTAAAAACGCACCCGAACAGTCGGTTTTCAGCAGTTCTGTACCCAGTTTATCGAAAAGGTTGTCCTGAAGAGAATAAATGCGTTGAGCATCGTCATTAAGCGATTTGAAAGAAATGCCTTCGTTTTCGAGAAAAACGTCGGTTTCTTTTGCAAGGCTTTCGGAAAGCGAATTTCCCATTCTCGTCATATCTTCGAAGTATTTTGCCGTTTGTCTTTCAAAAGTTATCATCTGGAAAGACAAATTATTTACGGCGTTGTTTTTGGCTGTGGAAAAATGGCCGAGGAAGAAAAGACCGCACGACAAAAACATCAGCACGATAACGGCAAGCGCAAGCATACACAAGAACAGCTTGCGTCGCATGTATGTTTTTCTGTTTTTAATGCGGGACAGAAGACTCATATTGTCATTTACCTGTATTTTTGAACATGTCGATCAGTTCTTGCGTAATGCTGTCGGCGGTTGCTCCGTTTGCGTACATTGTTCCGATTTGTTTTTGTAATTGCCTGATATTATTGTATAAAACATAGGTTTTGGGATAAAAACCGTCGCCCGACGGCTCTGAAATGAAAGTGCATTGCTCTCTTGTCGTTTTCAATGCCGAGTAGGTATTTTTAAAAGCTTCGTTTTTAAAGGTATAGTCCGAAAGTTTGTCGAAAGCTCCGTTTTTAACGGGCATGTATCCCGTTTCCGCAACGAAATCGAGGTTGCGTTTTTCTTCGGTGAACCATTTTGCAAACACGGTTGCTGCTTCGGCTTTTTTGTCGTTGGTTTTATATGCGCACAGACCCACGCCCGCCTGAGTTGCGTATTTTCTGCCTATGCTTGCTTGCGGTGTAGGCAGTACGCGAAGATTTGTGTTTTCGCTTTCGTTGTTCGGGTAGGTGATTTTTTCGTTATAATACAGGACTGCGGCGGAAGAGGACAAGCCGGCAATGGTTTGTCCCGTCATAACCTGCGTATTGGAATACAAATCCGAAACGACGATATGTCCCTTGGCAATTGCGGAGGCGAATTTTCTGTACGAACCGATTAAAATTCCGTTATCGTTGTACCAGCCGTTCGAAGCATACAAGTCGGTTGCTCCCAGGCTGTACGCGTTAAGTTCGACTGCGCGGAGAATATAATCGAAAGCGCAAAAAGGTTTTCCTCCGGAATATTCGTAGTATTTTTCCGCCACGGAAAAGAAACCGTCCCATGTCTTCATATCATCGTAACTGACGCCGGTAGCGTCGGCAAAACGGTCGAACGCACTTCCGGCTACAAATAAAAGATGAGTTGATTTGGAAACCGGCAAAACAGACAGCGAATTGCCCACTGCGCCGTCAAGCAGAAAACTGCTTACAAAATCTTTAAGTTCGTCTGCACTGAAATAATCTTTCCAGTTTATAAGATTGGATTTACCCAGTTCCGTGGCGTTGCTTGCGTGGCAGAAGAAAAGATCCGGCATTGACGGAACACCGGCTTTTCCCTGTTGAGCATTAAGCAGTTTTGCGCCGATCTGCGATGCGTTGGACATCAGCGTTACGTTGACGATAATTCCCTTTTCTTTGCCCACCGTGCTGTTGAATTTTTCTACATATCTGTTCATGGGCGAATCGGCTTGTTCGCCGTACACGTGCCACATTGTGAGAGTTACCGGTTTTTTGGGGTCGAGAAGCGTATTTTTTTTGTAGCAGCCGGACAGCGTTGCTATTGAAAAAACGATGACCAGAAACAGAGAAATTATTTTTTTCATCGGGATGCTCCTTTTTGTCGAGAGAAAGCAGTTTCCATATCTTTTTTCCTGCCTTTTTGCCGAGAGAAAAGAAAATTTTCAAAAAAATTTTTATTTTCCCTACCTTTTCGGGGTAAGGGTAGGGGACAAAAATTATTTTATCGGTATAATTAGACATGTAAAAAGCAACGACTTACCTTATTCTTGCCATAATTATATCACAAAAGCATAATTAAATCAAGGGGTAACAAAGCGAAACCGACGAAAAATTTCTGAAAATCGTAATTGACAAAAAAGACGACGCTCTATTGTTCGGCGGATACATTGTAAAACCGACAAAGCAGAATTATAGTAAACAACCGTCTATTTAAATAATATAAAAGAGGCAATCGAGATAAAATTTTTTAATTGTAAACAACAACGCACTCCCACCGGAACCGAATTATTAAAACAAGCAAATTAATGGAGGTATTGCATATGACAAAAAAGGTAACCGATAAATCAAAGATATTAGCGCTTATTTTAGGTCTAACGATGTGCCTTGCACTTATGCTCGGCATAGTGTTTGCAAGCCCGACGAGTACGGTCTACGCAGAAGGCGGAACGGGAACGACAGGCGGACTTACAATCGGCGGAGAATCCGATATACTCGGCGTTGGGTATTCCTATGAAGGCAAGACACAAACGCTGACTCTGAACGGCTACAACGGTAAGGAAATTGATTTTAGCGGTAAAACGATTAAAGTTGAAGGGAACAACACCATAACGGTTGACAAAACTTCCAAGACGTTTAACGCTTTTGGTTATTCTTATTATGTCGGTATTGGTTCTAAAGGAGCAATCACTATCACGGGTAGTGGTTCTTTGGCGATCAACGTTGATAAAACCGATATGACCAATCAGCCCTTTGCTATTTGGACAAATGGAGATCTTACCATAAACGGCGGTAATATCACGATAGGCAAAGACGTAGATAACGGCAGATGGGAAATCGGACTTTATTCGGACGACGGTTCCATCAGTGTAGCGGGAGAAGCGTCGCTCGACGTTACGGCTACTTACACCGCGATAAACGCATCAAGTGGAAAAACCACGTTGGCAGGCAAGGGTAATAAAAAAATACTGATAAATAAAGAAGGCAAAAACTATCAAGCCTACGGAATTTACGCCGGAAGTGGCGAAGTGGATATTTCGGGCGTGGATAGTCCGGACAAGGGAAAGGTAACCTGTTTATTCTCAAATAGCGGTGGGAGCAATGATACTGCCATTTACGCAAAAAAACAAATCAAAATACACAGCAAAGCCGACGTGGAAGTGTCGGAAAAGATAATGTCTTACTTCGCAAACTCTTCGGACATTCCTGCTGTGGAAATTTCCGGCAGTAAGGTAAAGATCACAGAGATAGATGTCGGAACTACGTCTATTATAAATATATTAGATAGTAATGTAACGGCAATCAATTTATCTAACCCGGGTTATATTATTAAATGCAAAAAATTAGAGGTTGCAGGAAAATCCACCGTGTATTTTTCATCGGAGAAGAGCAAAATTATTGCGCCCGCAACGGAAGAAGTCTTTTTCCGGCTTTCAGACGGCGGCAGCATTACGATGGCGAGTAACAATTATTATGCAAATGATCCAAGTTTAGCAATAACTCTCGGCGCCGGAACTGTTATGGAAACGGGCATAAAAGGGGATGAATTGATTGAAAAACCCGGCACGTGGAGATATGGTTTTCAGTATAAAAATCCTGCTATTTTAAGGTTTGTTCACAGCGCGACCACGCCGGCATCTGCCATTGCGGACGACGTTACGATAAGCGGAATTACGGACGCGGCTTTGACGGAACAAGATATAAAACTTACGCTTACGGGCGACACTTTCAAAGCGATTGCAAAAGATACGGACGTAACGGCGTGGTTTAATAATATGCCGAAAGGTCTTTCCGCAAAGGTGAAAGCGGACGTTACGGCAGGCGCTACCGAAATGAAGATTACCATAAGCGGAACGCCTACGGAAGCAAGCAGTGCGTTTATTTTGATTGAAATCCCCGTAGGAACGTTGCAAACGGCGACGTACTCTTTGCTTGCGAAAGCGGCGAATATGAAGTTTGACATCGTTTCGGGTACGCCCGTTGACGTTCCGACAGCCGCAACCGGACTTGTTTACGATGGGGCTGTTAAAACCGGCATATCGGAACCGACAGACAAATCCTATACCGTGACAAACGGTAGCGCAATTAACGCGGGAACATATACGGCAACGCTTACGCTGAATAAAGGTTTCAAATGGGCGGACGGCTCAACCGAACCGAAAACGGTAACTTGGGAAATTGCAAGAATGCCCGACGTTGAAATCGAAGTCACTCTTACGCAGACCGAGTATGAATATACGGGGTTGGAAATTTCGGCGTATTTCACGATTACAATGAAGGGAACCGACAAGATAATAGATAAAAGCGAGTGTGACATCATCTACACAAACAACAAAGAAGTCGGCGATGCAACGGTAGAGATCAAGGACAACGGGAAAGGAAACTATGCAATCAAAAATACCGTTAAGAAGAACTTTACCATTAAAAAACGCACGACGGGAGAGCCTACGGGACTCACGGGCGTTGCTCCGTCGGCTGACGGCGCAAAGGACGGCAAAATTACGGGAACGACCGCCGGGATGGAATATTCCACCGATAAGGAGTTCACCTCGCCCAAACCTTGCGGGGACGGCGAAACAACGGGTCTTGCCGAAGGAACGTATTACGTTCGCTATAGAGCAACCACTACCACCGCAGCAAGCAATTCTGTTGCCGTTCACGTAAGATTGAATACTGTTACCGTTGTTGACGGCGACGGCACTAAGGTTACCAAACACAAAAGCGGAACAATCGTTACCGTCACGGTTACGATACCTACGGGCAAGTCGTTTATCAAATGGGTTTATGAAGGCGTTACCATTCCTACGGAGGACGTAACGAAACAGGAAATTACCTTCACGATGCCCGAAAAGGACGTTAAATTGACCGCTTTGTTTAAGGCTATAGATTACACCATTAACGTAGACGGTGGAAAAGCAGACAAGACAAAGGCAAACTATCAAGATGAAGTCACTGTGACGGCAAACGCTCCTGCAACGGGAGAAGAGTTTGATAAGTGGGTTGTTTCAAACATTACCTTGTCCGACGAAGATTTGGCAAAATCAACGCTTACTTTCAAGATGCCTGCAAGCGACGTGACAATGAAAGCAACATACAAAAAAGTTGTTTACATGGTTAACGTCCAAGACGCAACGGCAACTCCTGAAATGGCAACCTATCAAACGGAAGTTACCGTAAAGGCAAACGAGCCTGCACCCGATATGTATTTTGACAAGTGGGAAGTTATGGGACTTGACACCGAGGGTATGGATTTGACCAAAACGGAAATCAAGTTCCAAATGCCTGCCGGAAACGTGACCTTTAAGGCAACCTATCGGGCTATTGAAAAGTTTGCAATAGAAATGGTGGACGGCACGAAAGACAAAGAAGTTGCAAAAGCCGGTGAAACCGTGACTATAACCGCAAATCCTGCTCCGACAGGCAAAGTCTTTGACAAATGGACTTGCGAAACAGCGGGCGTAACCATTGTGTTTGAAAGCGCGACAAGTTCTACAACAACCTTTGTAATGCCTGCAAGCAACATTAAGATTCAAGCGCATTTCAGAGCTGTTGACTCCAAACCGTCCGTTGAAATCAAAGTCGAAGGCGGAACGGGCGCAGGAACTTACACCCAAGGCGAAAGTGCAACAGTAACGGCAGAAGATAAAGAAGGCAAAGTGTTCAAAGGCTGGAAGGACGAAAGCGGTAAAATCGTCAGCACAAACAAGAGTTATACCTTTACCGTGACGGAAGCAACAACCCTTACGGCTGTGTATGAAGATGCTCCCGTGGCAAAGAAAGGACTTTCGGGCGGCGCGATTGCAGGTATCGTAATCGGTTCGGTGCTGCTTGCAGGAATAGGCGGATTTGCAATCTTCTGGTTTGCAATAAGCAAAAAGACATTTGCGGACTTGGGAGCTATATTGAAGAAAGGCTTTACGGCAATCGGAAACTTCTTCAAAAATCTCGGAGCAAAAATTAAAGCATTGTTTAATAAAAAGAAATAAGATGAACGGATTAAATATTTGCCGTCGGCGATGATGTGCAAGATCGTCGAGTATGCGCAGGAATTAAGGTCGCGCTTCCGGCAAAAAAACAGTGGTTTTAAGCCGCACAAGCATGCGGGTTGAAATAAATATTATATAAGGAGAAAAAGAAATGAAAAGAAGACTAATATGCATAGTATCGCTTTTGATAATTGCTTTATCGGCATGCTTTTGTTTCACGGGGTGCAGCGCTTGCGGCGGATGTTCCGCGTGCGATAAATGCGGCACCGAAATATCGGACGTTATCAAAAGCAGTACGGGCGTAACGGTAACGGGCGGCGACTTTGAAAAAGGCGTTCAACTCGTTGCCGAAAAACTGAAATTAAACGAAGGAAAAGTCATGGACGCGTTAAAACTGCTCCCGGACAAAATGTCGGCTTCGGATCAGTCCGAAATAGCCGTTATGGATATTTCGGTGCGCAGCGGCGACGTAAAGGTTCAACCGAACGGTAAAGTAAAAGTCGCTGTTCCGGCTCCTCTTGACGGAGTTGAAGATTATGTGGTTTTCCACATAAAAGGGGAAAACCAAGCCGAAGAGTTGCCGTGCGAATACAAAGACGGAAAGGTAAGCTTCGAAACCGATTCGTTCTCGCTTTTCGTATTCGGTGCGGAGGCGGAAAGACATGCGGTTACGGTAAAGGTTGTCGGAGTCAAGGAAGGCGAAGTTGATATTTTGGTCAGAGAGTTTTGGACGTATCAAGCGTATTATCTCACAAGCGGCGAGCAAAAAACGGTGTACGTCACCGATGATGATTTTACTCCTCAATTTACAGCGAGAAACCAGGCATACAGTTCGTTATTTGCCGGATGGTATAACGAAGTCGACGGTAAAATGGAAAACGAACCGTTTTCGACGCTAAAAGTACTCGACTTACATGTGACGGAAGACCGCGTTATAGTAGCAAAGTTTGTTGCCGATCTCACAGAAATCAGTTACACCGTGCTTTACCCCGGCACGTCCGGCATACCTTCCGGTTATGCGGACGGAAGCATAGGCGGAGTGCTGTTCGTTAAAAAAGGTAATCCCGATAACATCAATCTGGACGGCGTGGAATTCCGAGCCTTTAAAAGAGTTTCGATGTTCTCAAGCGATTATGTGCCTATTCCCAAAGAGTACTACGATGTCGAAGGACTGGATAAAGTCGACTATAACAAGGAAGGTCACTATGTCGTGACGTATACGATGAAAGAAACGCAATTAACTTCTTCTTTGAACGTATACGTTACGTCGAAAATCGTCGATCTTACGGCAAGAACAATGTATGGCGGTAAATTTTATGTCGGAAAAGACACGCGCCTGCGCGAAACGGCAAAGTTTAAGGACCAATTGGTCGGAGAGAAACATACACTGACTGCGGTACCCGATGAAAAGTTCGATTTCGACGGGTGGTACGAATGCTTTGACGGCGGCGTGCTGGGCAAGCTTCTGAGTGATCAGCCTCGCTATGTGTTTACTGCGCAAGGAAAAGAAGCAATGGTTATCGCGAGATTCAGAATCAAACCTGAATTTTCCGCAAAAAAAGGCGTTTACATGTTGAACCTGCTTCCCGGAAAATCCGGAATACCTGTCGACGGAAATGGCAATCTCAGCTACTTATATTACAGACCGGGCCCTGCGGAAATAGACCTTACCAAAATAGAAGTGGAAGGCATCAGAAGATCGTCGAACGGTTACGAATCGGTTCCGCTGTATTACGGCGATTACAGTGTCGATTACAACGAAACGGACTTTGCAAAAGAAGGTAGTTACTGGGTAAGTTTTGATTCGGCATATACCAATCGTCGTTTGGTGACTATATCGATTTCCGAAAAACACGCAAACATAACAGCGGGATTTGAAGGTAACGGAAGACTTATCGTTAACGGCGACGAAAAAAATCCCATACTCAGAGGAAAATACAATTCGGGATATTTCCGTCTGCAAGATGAAAAAATAATAAAGGCAGTGCCCGATGTCGGCAATAAATTCGTAGGGTGGTATTCGATAGACGCTGAAGGAAACCGTTCGGAACAACCTGTTTCGCTCGATACGGAGTATAGATTCGAGCAGAACGGCCAGGACGTAAACATAATAGCTGTGTTCGAATATAATTTCGTCAATGTAAATATGGGTATCAGCGGCGTTGGCGACGTTTATATGAACGGTCAGAAATTATCGTTCTCTACGCCCCGTGAAATGCTTTCGATGGGAACGATAGAAAAAGGATCGACTGTAACGTTGAGAGCAGTGCCCGGCAAAATGAGCGAATACGAGTATGAATTCTTTGCATGGGCAACCGATTACGAAAATAATTCTCAAAGCGATATTGTTTCGTACAATACCGAATACTTTATCGAAAACGTTACCGAACCGATAAATATCTATGCGGTATTCGTACCTAAACTTTCGAGAATAGTCGCAGACGGTTACGATGCGGACTTTGACGAAGACGGCGTTTTCCATTATTCGCTGATTTCGCAGCAAAAGCCGAATATGCAACAGCTCGTTGTCAGAGGGTTTGCGGATGCGGAAAACGACGAACACGTTTATGTGCTCGGTTCGCTCGAATACGAAATAGACGCGAGTGCCGTAGATTATACGAAGACCGGCGAATATCCGATTACCATCACCCTTAAACGCGATACAAGCGTAAAATGCACGCTTACCGTGTCCGTGCCCGGATATACTACGTATTCTTACGTGGAAAGTTCCGAAGATTTTATGCTGCACGGCACCATAAGAAAAGGCGACGTAACGGTTGATACGCCGGACGGTCATTATGAAGAAGTGGGCATCGGCAAAACGCTTACGCTGACTGCTGTGCCCGACGACGACTATAAGTTCGATGGCTGGTATATAGCGCACGATTTCTCCGATGAGAAGCAGTTCTATTCGGCAAACGCTACCGAGACGTTTACGATAAACTCCGATACTTATATCTACGCGAAATTCGTCGAGAAACAAGAGGTTGAGTTAAACGTATATGCATTGGAATACGGCAAGATTTATAATAGCGATCCGGACGGAGACGCAGAAGCTCTCGATTCTGTCAAAGCAGTAGTTAAAGAAGGCGAAAAGGTTAAAGTTTACGCAAAAGCGTCTTATGATTATTCTAAATTTGCAGGATGGTATGACGGCGCTGATGAAAACGCAAAACTCATCTCCGAGGATAAGGCGTATGAATTCACGGTAAACGAAAACATGACTGTTTACGCCAGATTCGCATTATCGTTCACAGTGGAAGCAAGCATAGAAGGCGGCGGCGAGTTTGTAGACAATCCGGGCGAAACACATGTGGTTTTCGACAATTTGCCCAACAATTCGTTTGTGCCTGTTACGGTCAAGGAAAAAGAAGGCTATGCTTTTGTCGGCTGGTTCGACGCTAACGAAGGATTTTTCGTAGGCGGCGACCTGACATATGTAGCTAAAGTATATGTAAACGACGGCGATATCAGCACCGGAAACTTACATCTTGTTGCTAAGTTCAGAAAGACGGTTACCGACATCAGGCTTGAAGTCAGTGATACCAGCGGTTTCGATACCGACAACGAAGGAAACATAATCACGGAATATAAGGTTGGTTTGAATCAGCTGTTCGATGCTCAACCCGAAAACCTGACCGTTCTCGGTAAAACGGGCGATCAATACGAAAAACTTGTTCGTCAGACCGAATACAAAATAACAAGCACAATAGGATACAACGACGGCTTGCTCGATACAAGCGTAGAAGGCGTTTATACGATAAAATATACCTATCTTAAAAATCCGTCCGTGCAAGCGGTTATCACCATCAGAGTTGCCGAGATGTTCAACTTTATCGCATACAGCAATTACGGCGGAGGCGGCGTGATACTTGAAAACGGCGTGAAAGCCGAATTCGGGAACGGCAGACAGGTAGACAAAGGAACGAAAATAACGCTAACGGCGCAGGCTGACGATCAGTATCATGAATTTATCGGCTGGATAGATCAATCCACTCAGACTCCGCAACTTATATCTACCGATGCCGAATACACGTTTACGGTCAACGGACACATGAGCATACTTGCCGAATTTGCCGCAAAACCCATATTCAACGCATATATCGAAGGTAACGGATATATTAAGGAAAACGGCGAGACGGTAGAGTTCGGCAACGGCAGACCTGTAAACAAAGGGACTAAAATAACTCTCACGGCGGAAGCTGCCCGCGAAGCAACGTTTATCGGTTGGTTCGGCGGAGAAAATTTCGATGTGAAACTTTCCGGCGAGCAAACTTGGACGTTCACAGTCAACGACAATATGAATGTTATGGCAAAATTCCGCGGAGGCATAATAAAACTGCGTCACAATGCGCAAGGTTACAGTACGAGCGACGATACGACAATCATAAACGTCAAGCTTGGCGGACAGGATCGATTTGCTCCCGAAGACGTGGAAATATATGCGGAGATTTACGGAATGGCAAACGATATGAGGCTTGTTTTGCACGAAGATTACACGATAGATTACGGCGGACTGAATTATGGTAAAGCCGGTTTGTACACGGTTACATACACCGTTATATATCAGCCCGAAAAACAACTGAAGTTTATCTTGCGTGTGCTTGGCGAAGGCGATTATGAATATGTGTGGTTACATGCCGATCAGGAATTAGGGGAGATCGGTGAAGACGGCAACGGAAATCTTATCGTCGATTATATAATAGGCGAAAGTACTTTCGATATGACTAAAATCGTGCTGGAAGCGTCGGTGGTAGGTCAAGACACGTCGGTTACCTGGAAATACAACGACGGCTATACCATTGATGCCGGTGGCTGGGATTCTGCGAAACCCGAACCCGGTACGTATGTCGTGAAGTTTATCCCCACCGCATGTCCCGAACTTTATCGCATTATTACGCTTAATGTCCATAATGCCGGCGATATTCGCGATTTCACCGAGTTGATAATGAATGATTCCGGTTTTTCGCGAAACAACTCGTACGAACTGGTTGCGGAATACGCTATCGGCGGAGACGGAGTAAAACCAGACGCCTCGAAGATTACGGTACAAGGAACGGTTTACGGAAATCAGAATACGCAAACTTTCGAGCTTGGTACTCATTACGTAATCGACAACGGCGATCTCGATTTCACGGTTCCCGGAACCTATACCGTGAAAATCAAGGCAATTTCCAATCCGGAATGCGTAGTCGAACTGTATGTTCGCGTGTACAAAATAAATTAAACTAAGCGTGGTTTTACAAGGGGAGACGCCGTAACAGGCGTTTCCCCTGTAAATCCGTAAAGGAAAAGAGGTGAACAATGAAAAAAAGATTATTGCTTATTGCAACGTCGGTTGTCTCGCTTATTGTGTGTTTTTCGCTTGTTTTAACGCTATCCGCATGCGCGGGTAACGGAAAAAACGGAACAAAAACGGTAAAGGAACTTACCGCCGAAAGCGGCGTCACCGTAGAAGGAGTATTTGAAAACGACTCTGCGCTGAAAGTCGAACATCACTCCGTTGACAGCGAAAAAGGCAAATCGGCAATTGCGGCAATCGACAAGCCTTACGACAGCGCCAAGGTTGCCGTTTTTGACATTGCGCTTACAAAGGGCGGCGAAAAAATTCAACCTAACGGTAAAGTGAAAGTTACCATGCCGAAACCGTTCGAGTCTGACGGTTATGTTACCTACCACATTAAAGACGACAACACGGTGGAAGAACTCGCAACCACGGTTGACGGCGACAATATATACTTTGAAACGGCAAGTTTTTCCTATTTCGTGGTTGCGGGCTTAGTAAATGCCGATCAACAGCATATACACAGCTATGTCGAAAAAGTTACTGACAGAAACCTTGTGGACAATGCAACATGCCAAAGAAAGGCTGTGTATCGGCTTGTTTGCAGTATCTGCGGCAGTCTGGGCAGAGAAACGTTTGAATACGGCGAACTTACCGACCACAACCTGCGCGAAGAAAAAGGTTACGATCCGTGGTGCGAGAAAGACGGGCTGACACACGGCAAACGTTGTATAAACCCGGACTGTACTTATACCGAGCAGACTGCTATTCCCGCTATCGGACACGATATGCAGGACGTTGCCGCCAAAGAGCCGACTTGTACCGAAATCGGCTGGAAAGCATACAAAAGGTGCGAGCATTATTGCGGAAAAACCGAGGGGTACGAGGAAATCCCCGCAACGGGACATAGTATGACCATACACGTTCCGCGCGTGGAGCCGACTTGCGAAAAGTGGGGCAACGAGGAATACAAAAAGTGTTCCAACCAAGGTTGCGATTATCATACCGAATACAATGAATTGCCTGCTTTGGGACACGACAAGGAATGGCACGATCCCTACGATGCAACCTGCACGGAAGACGGGTATTGGGGAAGGTATTCCACCTGCAATCGCGAAGGTTGCGATTATTCGTCAAAGGTGGATAGATACGTCGAAAAGGCTCTCGGACACGACCTCAAACACCACGAGGCAAAACAAGCGGACTGTTTGCCCGGCTGGGAAGCGTACGACGTTTGTCAGCGCGAGGGTTGCGACTATAATACAAAGGTGGAAATTCCCGCCAACGGCAAGCATAGTTACGTTTGCGACGTTTGTACTACCTGCAACGGGCTTAATCCCGTTAGTTACACGCGTGACGGCAACTACATCTATTTCGGTTACTGGCCGCAAACCTTAGAGCGCGACGAGACCGTAATTGCAAAACTCAACGAAATGGCAGGAAAGCCGCCCCTTCCGCGTGATAAGGAAAATCCTTTTAATTGGGAAAGTCACGAGGGTACTACTTATATGTGGCAAAAAATCGTTATATATAACGGCACGAAATACCTCGGCGTTCAAATGAACGACTATCGCGCGTCGGGGGTTTATAGTCTGAGCAGCTACATCATGAAAAACGGATATTTCACGTTTGAAGTGTACTGGTTCAAGTATGAACCGATAAAGTGGAGAATCCTCACGACAAGCGGAAATTCCGCCTTTATTATGAGCGATATCGCTTTGGATTCCTTTTCGATACAGCCCGACAGAAAGAGCGAGAATCGCGACGGCTTATTTGCTTCGTACAACAATTCGACGGGTGTCCCGGACGGAACTTACGCCAACAACTGGGAATATTGTTTCCTGCGCCGTTGGCTGAACGAAACCTTCTACAACGAGGTTTTCAACAACTTGCAAAAGGAAATCATAAAAACCGTGAAACTCGACAACAGTGCGAGAAGTTCAAACCCGAACGAGTACCCGAAGTATTACGGTTACGGGGAAAACGCAGGGAAAAACAAGTTTGCAGACCAATGCAAAGATACGGACGATAAGATATTCTTGCTGTCTTTGCGTGATATTACCACCACGGCATATGGATTTAATAAGGATGTAAGAGCGAAAGATCCCGCAAGAAACCTGCTTGCAACCGATTTTGCCAAATTACACGGTGCGCCGATGAATACCAACGATAAAAAATACGTTACCTGGTACACTCGTTCGCCCGCTCCCGCCAACGGCAATCAGGGATACGCCACCTTCGTTCTGGACAGACATGCAAAAGGCGCCATAGATAGTATCGATTTGGTGCCCGACGGCGGCGTCGTCCCCGCGCTTTGGATAACCCTTTAAGACAATCTGATAAATAAGGCAATCGGGCCGTCTTTGTTAAGGCGGCTCGAACTGCCCGACGGAGAAAAATTATGAAAGCAATAAAAAATCTTATTATATCTCTTGTGGTTATAGTAGCTATACTGGGAGTTGCCATCATCGGCGGATACATTTACGTCCGTACGACGTACGGCATAGACCTATTCCGCACCGCAGGACAATTAAAAACTCTTACACAAGCAGTTGACGAAACAGCTCTTTGTCCAAATGCTTACGGTGAGCAGGATTTTGTCGAAATGAAAAGCGAACTTAACAAAAAGTTTGACGGATTTATTTTTTACGAAGAAGGTAAAGGTTACAACGGCTATTCGGTCGATTTCGGTTCGCTGTCAGGCAAAAGCCTGAGCGGTAAAATTTCGCTTACCGAAAAACAGGTCGGCGCGATTACTCAGACCGTGTTTTACGAGCAAACCGGCGGTAAAATAAAAATAGCCGAAAAAGAAGTGTCGGTTTCCGTCGTGCAGGTTGACTTTTCACAAATCGCCGAAAACGGAAGCGCAGACTTTAACGTCGTGGCAAAACTCGACCTTACGCCGTTAAAATCAAATATGAACGACTTTCCGTATAAATATTTTAAAAAATATATTCCGGACAGTTTTTATGTTTCTTCCACTGTTCGTGTAGATAAGACGGAAGCAAACGGCTTTGACTACACCATAGTGCACAAATCGCTTACGCTCAACAACCTTTCGGCTGACGATACGGCGGATTTGTTTGACACACTGAATGCCGTGTTGAAAATAGGAACTGCCGAAAGCCTTAACATGCAGATCGGATATATGGCGGTAAACGCGCTGATCGGCACGAAAGATAACCCGGGATTCGCTTATTCTATGAAAGTGGCAGGAGCAACAACGTTCAACTTTGTGACCGCTTCGCCTGCCGATTGCTTTATCGTTAATTAAACGGTGCAAAAACAACAATGCGTAGCGATATCGGTGCGCAAACGCGACTTTAGTATCATCAAAGCTTGGAAAGGAGAAACGATTATGACACACAACAAGGCGAATAAATCAAAGATATTAGCGCTTATACTCGGCCTTACAATGTGCCTTGCGCTTATGCTCGGCATAGTAACGGCAAGCCCGACTTTTGCAGCATATGCGGCAGGAGAAGACGGAACAGCGCCGACAATCGTCAAAACAGGCGGTAATGAAGTCGATAGAAAAAACCATATGGGCAAACTTCCTAATGCATTGAAGGGCGTAGAATACAAGGCGAAAGACGGTAGCAACTACAAAATTGAGGCGACGGGAACAGAACCGTTCACTTTTCGTGCGAATAAATCGGGAGAAGGCTATGCTCCACTGCCCGAAGGACTTTCGTTAAACCCGACGACAGGCGAAATCGAAGGCACACCTACGGGAGATGCAGGTCCATACAATATCAGCGTTACCGTTACAAATAAATACGGTAGTGATAACATCTCTGTGGCGATGTACGTTTATGGCGAAACCTCCAAACCGAAAATCACGACAACGCAAGCAGATATTGCGGTAGGATATAAAGATTCTTCATATTCGCAACGTATAGTTTATAATAGTGGCACGGG
>ERZ809074.3171-NODE-3171-length-16035-cov-1739.395181_pt1 | contig 16035 bp, 16 predicted proteins | sample MGYA00520795_ERZ809074 | MGnify/ENA primary metagenome ERZ809074 (study PRJEB31570, sample SAMEA3212989) | Homo sapiens | biome: human-gut; feature: human gut; material: fecal | place: Sweden | collected 2011 ...
GTTTGAAATAAGCTGAACAATCTCGTCCATGAACCTCACTCCTGTATATAGAACTATTCACTACGCTAAAGTGTTATCAACACAGTGTCGGCCTCGCTCGGTCGCTACCAGTTTGTTCCAGTTATTGTTAATTTTTAGTCAACCACTTGGTCAACTATTACGTAAGGTTGACTTTATAGTTTAATTGTGATAACATGATAGTATACTAAATAAAGGAGTGAGGTTCATGGACGAGATTGTTCAGCTTATTTCAAACGTGGGCTTTCCTATTGCTTGTTGTCTTATCATGTTTTTCTATGTCAACAAATCTGCGGAATACCACAAGGAAGAGATTAGCAATTTGACGAAGGAATACAAGGCAGAGATTTCCGAGCTTTCTACTGCTATCAATAACAATACTTCTGTTATGCAGTCTCTTATCAACACGCTCACGACTAAATGACTGAGCAAGAGCTGAGAACGTCAGTTTACAATTTCGCTCAATCGTGCATCGGCCTTAATGAATACGACGGCAGTTATAGAAAAATAATTGACGCCTATAATAGCTACCAAACAGATGTAGGAGGCCCGACCGTTACTTATGCTTCACCGTGGTGTGCAGTGTTCGTTTCATATGTCGGCATTGCTTTAGGCTTAACGGAGATTATTTTTCCGACAGCCTCTTGCCCTTACATGGTAACGCTATATCAGAACGTTAACCGATGGGAAGAAAATGACGCTTACGTCCCTCAGATGGGCGACATTATTCAATACGATTGGGACAACTCCGGTTCTGGTGACAATCAAGGGCAACCAGACCATTGTGGTATTGTCGGAGTAGTTGACACAGCGAGTAACACATTCACTGTGATTGAGGGAAATAACGGCGACTCTGTTAAGCTGACAGAACGCGCAGTAGACCAGAAGTCTATTCGCGGCTACTGTTTGCCCGATTACGCAAGCATGGCCTCTGAGGGGTTAGAGTGGGTAGCTTACTACACTAATGAACTCGGCAAAATGACGGCAGATGCTATGAGGAATAACGCACGTATCATCTGGAATTATTTTGGTGCTCTAGGTTGGTCAGTCAATGCTGTCGCTGGTATGCTTGGCAATATGCAGCATGAGTCACAGCTTAACCCGGCGCAAACAGAATTCGGCTTTGCACTTGGCAACCCATTGGCAGGTTACGGTCTTGTTCAATGGACGCCCCGCACGAAGTTCAGCGATTGGGCAGGTGATGGATGGGACGACCCGGCGCTATGCGGCGACATGGAATTAAATCGCATTAAGTTTGAGTATGATACGAATTATCAGTTTGGCGATAATCCATATTTTCCGTCGTACACGTATACTTGGGAAACTTTCATCCACTCAACAGATTCCCCGGCTACTCTTGCTGATACATGGTTTGTTCAGTATGAACGCCCTAATGTTGCCTCGTGGAACGAAACTAGAGGAATTCGCATGACCTATGCCGACAAATGGTATACCTACCTAACAAATCTTCCAGCCCCACAGCCCGCCCCCAAAAAGTCAAAGTCAATGCCATTATGGATGATGATAAATCCATACGCTCGATTCTATTAAGGAGGAATTTTAATGTGCTAACCCGCGAACAGTTTCAGACGATTATCGGAAAGTATGCTACTGCTGATGATGAAGATACGCTCAAAGACGTTTCCGACCTCATGACTACGTTCGACGAAATGTCTAACCCGCAGTTGCAGCAGGAGCGTGACGAATACAAAGAAAAGTATGAGAATGTGGTAAAGGAATACAAAGACCGTTTTCTTACCCCGAATTCTCCGGCAGACCCCAAACTCCCGGAATATGAATCCGATGAAGATGAATCCCCGGAAAAATATGATGACCTGTTTTCTTGAAAGGAGTAATTGCTTATGCCTGTTAAGCCTAAGATTAGGACGCTTACCACGTCCGCTGCGGATATTCTGAATGTTATCCGCAATAACGCTTCGGTCGATTACCGAAATTATGTTCCCAAAGCTGACGCAAACGATGTTGAATCTGTTCGCACGATTGGCGCGATTATCATGGATTATCCGGCTCTCCAGAACGAATTCCTGAACGCTCTGGTTAACCGCATTGGCCGCGTTATGCTCACGTCGAAGATGTACTCTAACCCCATTGCGTTCTTCAAGAAGGGCGTTCTTGAATACGGCGAGTCCATTGAGGAAATCTTCGTCAATATTGCAAAGGTTCAGGAGTTCAACCCTGATATTGCCGAGCAGGAAGTTTTCAAGCGCGTTGTGCCTGATGTTCGCGCCGCCTTCCATATCATGAACTATCAGAAGTTCTACAAGGCAACCGTTACGCAGGAGCAGCTTAAACAGGCGTTCCTGTCGTGGGATGGCGTGACTGACCTTATCGCTAGAATCGTCGATTCCATGTACACGGGCGCGAACTACGATGAGTTCCTTGTTATGAAGTACCTGCTTGCTCGTCACATTCTTGATGGACGTGTGTACCCCGTCACTGTCCCGACCGTGACTGCCGAAAACGCGAAAGCGATTGTCACCACCGTTAAGGGCGTGTCCAATAAACTTACGTTTATGAACAGCGAGTACAATCCCGCGGCCGTTCGCACTTTCACCGAAAAGGGCGACCAGTACATGATTGTCAACTCTGTGTTCGACGCAACTATGGACGTGAATGTCCTTGCTTCTGCTTTTAACATGGACAAGGCTGAGTTCCTTGGCCACCGTGTGCTGATTGATGGTTTCGGCGACCTCGACATTGCCCGCCTTGGTGAAATCTTTGCTGGCGACCCGACATACCACGAACCGTCTCAGGATGAGCTTACGGCTCTTAACGCAATCCCGGCAGTTATTGTCGATAAGGATTGGTTTATGGTGTTCGATATGCTGACGCAGTTCACTGAGCAGTATAACGGTCAGGGTCTTTACTGGAACTATTTCTACCACGTGTGGAAAACGTTCTCGGTGTCCCCGTTCGCTAACTCTGTCCTGTTTGTTCCGGGCACTCCGTCTGTCACTTCCGTCACTGTGTCCCCGACTACCGCATCTGTCCCGAAGGGAGGTAGCGTTTCGCTTTCCGCTGTGGTTGTTACTGAATACTTCGCCCCGCAGACGGTTGTGTGGACGAGCAGTGCAGAGGACGTTAAAGTTTCGGACGCCGGTGTTGTTACGGTTGATGCAGATGCAACCTCTACCACCGCGACGATTACCGCAACTTCCGCTTTCGACAATAAGAAGAAATCAATGTGTACTGTCACTGTTAAGTAACTAAGTTACAGACGAATGGCCACGGCGTTAAATAGTGGTCGGGCGGGTAGGTGGGAAATTTCTAAAAGGCAGGTGGTTCTATGTCGATGATTGTTCCAAACTCGGAGGTATTCATTCTAAAGAATGTCCCTCTTGAACCGTCATACGACCACACCATTTGGTTTGATAGCGCAGACCAGCAAGCTGCGGCATTTACTACGTATGCGCTTGCTTTCTATTTTGATAAAGTTTCATATCAGCGTTATCCTAGGCCATACATTACTTTGGACAAAACTGTCGATGAACTACTCGGTTGCAATTACCTGATGTTCCGTAATACTGGTTACGGCGAAAAATGGTTTTATGCGTTTATTACGCAGGTTGAGTATATCAGCAATACGACTTCGCGCATTTATTATACTATTGATATCATGCAGACGTATTTGTTCGATGTTAATGTGGAGCAGTGCTTTGTCGAGCGTGAACACGCAATGTCAGACGCGATTGGGGATAACCTTATTCCAGAATCTTTTGAGCTCGGCGAATACGTGTTTGATGCAGATTATTTTCCGCAAATTTTTGAGAAATCACATTACACTATTTGCATTCTTGCGACGTGGAAAGCTACGTACAAAGACCAAAAATGGGTGATTGAGGATGCTTCAACTGGCGGTGTCGGCGGCGTTGATAGCGGTCTTTATACAGGACTAACAAAAAACACTTTCAATTACGACCCGGATAACCCGCAGTCTGCCCCGCGCAGCGCAAATGCTGTTATCGAAGCAGCAACAAAAGCAAATAAAGCAGATGGCATTGTCAGCATTACTATGTACCCAAAGTTCTTTACTAGCTGGTCAATTACTGGTGACTTGGCTGATGGGCTTGTGCCTTATAAAATGAATGGCATCCCTGCTTTTACAGGCACGTTTGATGGCTATAAGCCTAAAAACAACAAACTTTACACTTCTCCGTTTTGCGGCGTGTATGTAGATAACCTACAAGGCAACGCAGCAAATTACGCCTATGAATATTTCACAGGCCGTAAACCGCTGTTTTATATCGTTGGTGCGTCTAATGGTAATTTGGAATGTTCTTCTATTCCAATTAACTATAAAGGCTTACCCGCGAATTATCAAGAATCGCTTATTATGGGCGGTTTTCCACAATGCGCGTGGAATGTTGACACTTTCAAGGCGTGGATTGCGCAAAACAAGTATGCTATTGCTGCTGGAGTTGCTAATACTGCTATTGATACCGTCAAGCAAGTGGCAGGAGCAGTTGCTGGCGTAGGCTTGGCTAGTGCCGCCACTGGTGCAGCGGCTCAGGCTGGGAATGTTTCGCAATTTGCCGGGGCTTCTGCCAATCAGATGGCAGCTCAACGGAATTTGACAGAAGTAAATACATCAGCTTCTGGCGATGTTCTAAGTAAAACAATCAATCTTGTTGCACAGGTTAAAACGGCGTCCACTCAGCCGAACCATTCTCGTGGTCAGCAATCTTCTAGCGTGTACTGCGCTTTGGGCGTTCAAGGTTTCCACTATATGCCTTACCGTATTCAAGGCCAGTTCGCCCGCGTCATCGACGATTTCTTTTCCATGTTCGGTTACAAGACGAACCGCCTTAAAGTCCCCAACCGAAACGGCAGAAAAGCATGGAATTATGTCAAGACCTGCGGCTGCACACTCACCGGCAGTGCTCCCGCAGACGCGACCGCCGCGCTTGTGCAGATTTATGACCGCGGTATTACTTTCTGGCGCTGCATTGACCTGTCTGCCGGAAACCCGTTTACGCGCGTAGGCAACTACTCGCTCGATAACTCGCTTTAAGTAGGTGATAACAATTTGAGTAAACCATACCGAAACCCTAAAGGCTCTCACTCGCGCCAGTTCTGGGAAACGGCATACGACAACACAACGCGCTATCAGTTTTATTTTAATAAGCTAACTGAAATCTCTACGTCCCTGTTCACGTGGGAGAATCTCCCGCCGAGTGTTGACCCGCGCTTTTTGGAGCTGTGCCTGTTCTCGACTGGTTGCGCCGTGTTCTTCAAAGACGATGTTCTTTCAGAGGCCGCACGTCTTGAGGGCAAAGAAGATTATGACAAGCAGGGCTACCTTGCATTGCGCGTAATGGCGAATGGCCCGTTTGACGTGTACAACACGCCAATTAACCGCGTGGCATACGCATCAAGCGTTGGCAAGAACCAATGGAAGCTGGATAACACTAACTCTGTTCTCGTCTGGAATAACCGCCTGAGACTTCCGTCCGCTTATGAGGCTTGGATTTACGCTCACCGCCTAGAAAACATTGACCGCGATGTTGATGTTAACGCAGCGGCGCAAAAAACTCCGGTCATTGTTACGTGCCCCGAATCTCAGCGCTTGACGTTTAAGAATCTTATGATGCAGTATGACGGAAATGTCCCCATTATTTTTGGCGACAAAGACCTGAATCTGAATAACATTCAGGTGCTTAATCCCGGCGTCCCCTATACGGCGGCAGAACTGCAAGACCTTAAACGTGAAATCTGGAATGAAGCGCTCTCAATGCAGGGTGTCCCGAACCTTACCATTTCTAAGCGTGAGCGCCTTGTTACTGATGAAATCCAACAGGCAACTGCTGGCACGTCTGCTTGTCGAATGTCAAAGCTAGAAGCACGTCAGCAAGCCGCCGAGCAAATCAATAAAATGTTCGGGCTTAATATTAAAGTTTCTGTCAATTCTCTTTATACATCTGGTATTTCCGACGATGATGGAAACACCGTTAACGACTGGCTTGACCCGAACTCTGACGGCGGGGGTGAACCGAAAGAATGAGTTTATACACAACGCAAGTAAGATTCATTTGCGAAACGCTAGCCGGTGACGCTACCAAAACCATTGACGAAATAATTGGCGTTGCCGCTCCTAAGATGTTCCCCATTGGTAGCACGGGTAGAGAAGATTCACCGTTTAAGCGCTGCGTCATTCCGTGGGAATTTGTTGATGAGCCTACCACCTATTATATTTGTAAGCGTATCCTTGCCCACTATTATACCCGTGAAATCGGGTGGGAGACGGCGGCGCTTTGGGTTTTCCACATGAATGAGCAGCTTGCCGAAATTGCGCCGTACTATACGCAGCTTGTAAAGTCCACTTTCAACAGCATTCGGGACTTTACGGCTGAGGACATTGAAGCGTTGTACGGCGACACCGACCTTGTGCGCACGTTCACAGGCGACTACAATGACAAGGCTCTTGGTGGCAGCACAAATAACAACACTATTACCGCCGATAATTACAACCTCGATAGCGACACACCACAGAATGGCCTTGTGTCCGTGAAACCCGCTGAGGACGCTGCGGGCATGGCATACCTGTCATATGCTCGCCGCGCGTTGGTTGACCAGAAGAACGGCAACACCGAATCGCACAATGAAACGTCTGACCGCAAAGCCAATACCACGGAGACAATCAAAGGCAAATCCGGTGGCAAGGCGAGAATTGAACTCATGAAAGATGTTGCTAATACGCTTATCAACATTGAGCGTAGAATGATTAGTGAACTTTCAACCGAATTTATGAACGTATGGTAAAGGAGTGAAGTTATGGACACAGTTAATATGTTGAACACCATGAGATTTTACTGCCAGCCTATTCTCCCGCTTGTGTATGACGAAAGCATGAGTTACTACGAAACCCTTTGTAAAGTAGTTGGCCAGCTTAATACCACAGGCGAGACAGTTAACAAACTCAATGAGGGCTTGACTAACGAAATCGCTGATAGACAAAAGGCAGATGCTCTTCTGAACGACCGCCTGAAAATCCTTGAAAGCACAAACGCAAAACTTCATTTCATGGCTTTTGCCGGTACGCCCCCGCATAAGGCTAAACCTGTTCTAGCCATGCCGACAAGAGACGAATTGCGTCATTGGGTAACAGATAGGGACATGATTGTTACCCTATTGGAAACCACCGATGAAGGGCGTAATATAGTATATGCGGCGTCATGCGGCTATAATGTCCCAAATTGGGAAAATGCATCATTTGATGGCTTTAATATTATCGTTCCTATCAGTACAGCTTACGACAGCGAAGGAGACTACGCCGTTCGTCAGAAAATTGCAAAAATCACGATTCCGCCCGCTTCTGCGGCTTCTCTTGATGAGGAATGGGGTTTGCAGATTATCGAGATTAACACCCCGCACACTTCCGCCGAAGGTATGGTGAATTTTACCGCGACCGTTGTCGGAGAAACTGTAACGGCAAGCATTACACCGGCGGAATTTATCAAGCTGTTTGACGCAGCTAGTGCAACGGCCAAACTTTGTGTAGGCGTAAACGCTAGGCTGAATTATAACGCGCTTGAACTTAGCTCTAGCGTGGCAACTGTTTATGATAATTCTTCCGCTAAAAGAGAAGTCAGAATCACATTTGTTCAAGACCCTCACGCGGGACGCCGTGACTATGTTCCTAGCGAAATTTTTGACTTGGTAAACATTGTTGGCGATAAAGACACTAATACATGGAAAGTTGAAACATTCGGCACTGAACTGTTTGATTTTCAGAGATATGAAGGTTTCCGGTTTACTAGAAAGGCCGGAGACATTATTGAAGCGGCCGAAGATTGCGACCCGGCAAGCGTAGCGCGGTATTATAATGACTTCCATGATAAGGACTATCAGAACTTGCCTGGTCACTTGATTGATGCAGTCGATAATGCAGATTACTGGAACGGAATATTTGATATGTACGACGATAATCACATGACGTTTACTTTCGTCACGTCCAATTATGCTACGGCTTCCGATAAAATGCTTGTTCGCATTATCGAGCTTTCTGCTGATGCTAATGACTCGGCATGGAAGTATAGGGTGAAGGAATTAGACCCCATTACTGTAACTTCTACCAAAGTTACATCCTTGGGCTACGATGCGTCAGAAGGCGCGACAAAATGGACGGTTATTTTTGACGAAAGTTTTGATTCCATTCTTGCGAACCTTGCGGCGAACAATCCGATGAAATTCAATATTACTTTGCCCGACAGCACTACCGGCTTGTCTGTTTCGTTTAATACTGGCTATGTGTCAGCAGGTAATGACAGTGACTATATTTTTACAGGTACAGTTGGTAATTCTCCTGTCACGCTGAGTATTACTAAGCTTGGCTCTGCCACTGTGTATTTGTTTGAGTCCTATCTCCCAAGCCCGAACCCGGACGACTCCGACAGCGGAAAGATTCTGTCCGTTAATGGCCATAAATGGGAAATGCAAAAGCCTTCGACCGTTTCTCTTGAAGACGGCGCTGTGACTACACAGAAACTTGCGGATGGCGCTGTGACTACGCCTAAAATTGCTGATAAGTCTGTGACTACGCCTAAAATTGCTGATAAGTCTGTGACTGATGCCAAACTTGCGGACGGCGCTGTGACTACGCCTAAAATTGCTGATAAGTCTGTGACTACGCCTAAAATTGCTGATAAGTCTGTGACTGATGCCAAACTTGCGGACGGCGCAGTATATGGCTCTAAGATTAAGGTTGGCGGCATGAGGAGCGACATGTCAGAATGGTGGTCGCCTACGATAATCATTTCAAAATCAGGAAAAGTTACAATTACAGACAAATACTTATACTATTTTCCGGGGCTTGATGCTGTTTATTTTAGCTTGACGCTGACCGACTTTGAGGACACCGATATTGCAAGTATCGTGGGCATCGACATGATCGCTATAAACGCTTCTGCCCCGATTGACGGAAGCTCATTACTGCCCAAAATTGATGTTGGGTTTACTGCGCAATTCTTTGTTCAGTCCGCGACCGGCTTTTCTGCCAACTCTATGGTTTCCCCCGCCTTTCTTAACCGAAATGGTTTGCTTGGCATAGTCCTGACCGAAGCCGCCCCGGGGGCTGCAACGTCTTATGCCACGATTAACGGGTGGTATCTAGCTAATACCCCTAGCTCTAACTAATTAACAACTTATCAAAAAAGGATGGATGGTAACATGATTATTATGAAAGAAGATGAGTATGCATGACTACTACTGACCTCCGAGAAATTCTCGTTGCAACTGCCCGTGCCTATATGGGCGCAAATAGTTACAACGGACAGAAGCAGGAAATCATCGACATTTACAACAAAAACCAGCCCAGACCCAGAGGATACAAAGTGCAGTACAGTGACGCTTGGTGCGCTACATTCGTCAGCGCTATGGGGTACATTGCGGGATTTTCCCGCATTGTATTCCCAGAATGTTCTTGCCCCGAAATGATTACCAAATATATGTTTGCCAACTGCTGGGAAGAGCGAGACGATTACGTGCCAAAGCCGGGTGACATTATCTTCTACGACTGGGATGATAATGGCCACGGAGACTGTACCGGAGTCCCAGACCATGTTGGTATTGTAGAAACCTGCAATGGCTATAATATTACAGTTATTGAGGGCAATAAGGGCGACGCTGTTGGCAGACGTAATTTGCTCGTTAATTCACGCTATGTGCGCGGGTACGGTGTTCCGAATTATTCTCTGCTTGCTGATGAAAAAGACAAACCTGAAACTAAACCTGAAAGTGAGGAAGATGAAATGGTTTATCACAATCTGAATGAAGTTCCCGATTGGGGGAAAGATACTATCAAGGCTCTCTGCGATTGCGGTGCTCTTGGTGGTGTCGGTAATGGCGACCTTAACCTGAATGAAACTCTGCTTAGAGCGCTTGTTGTAATGAAGCGCTATATGGATAGGAAGTAAGCCAAAATGGAAAGCAAGTATTATGATGGCACAAAGCTGCTAAGTCTGCTAGACATTGACGGGAACAAGCCCGAAATCTATATCTGCACAAGCAACAGAAGTGCGGGCAAAACCACATGGTTTAATCGCTATGTTGTGCGTAGGTATATCAGGGGCAAGGGGAAGTTCTGCCTTATCTATAGGTATAAGTATGAGCTTCAAGACTGCGCCGAAAAGTTCTTCAAGGAAATTGGCTCTCTGTTCTTTCCAGATTATACGCTGACACAAGTTATGTCCGACAGTAAAGCGTTCGTGCATCTAATGCTTGCAAAAGGGGAAGCGGATGCTGAGTGCTGCGGTTACGCTGTGGCACTCAACTCCGCTGAACAAGTTAAGAAATATTCGCACTATCTGAATGACACTACAATGCTGTTGTTCGATGAATTCCAAAGTGAAACCGGCGTTTACTGCGCGAATGAAATGAATAAGTTCATTTCGATTCATAAGTCTATCGCCCGTGGCGGCGGCGAGCAGAGCCGGTATGTTCCGGTGATTATGATTAGTAACCCTGTTAGCGTGCTTAATCCCTACTACTCTGCTATGGGTATCAGCAGTAGGCTGAACGATAAAGTTAAGTTCATGCGCGGGCACGGGTTTGTGCTGGAACAGGGGTACAACGAAAGCGCAGCGAAAGCACAAGCTGAAAGCGGGTTCTCTAAAGCGTTCTGTAATACAGCGTATATCGGATATTCTGATAGCGGCAAATACCTGAGCGATAATCAGGCATTCATTGAGGAAATGACCGGCAAGAATGTTTACCTGTGTACTATCAAGTATCATGGGAATGAGTATGGCGTCAGGGAATACCCAGAGGCTGACCGAAACGGCAGTATGCTTTATTGTTCGCCATCTGTTGACCAAACACACCCCATTAAAATCACTGTCAATACAGATGACCATGACGTTGATTACATTCTGGGAGGCGGCTTTGACAGCCTTGTGCTGCTACTTAGGCATCAATTTGAAATGGGCAGATTCCGTTTCAAGAATCTTGAAAGTAAGGAAGCGCTTATTAAAACTATCTCTTGCTAATATGGTATCTACTCCGCGCCACTGTTGTGACTCACTAGGAGGCTACCGGGTGAAACTGGCCTAGTGATGATTATCGGTTTTAGCAACCGCGCGGCAGCAAGCAGAGTTCTAGATATAGATATACCCCCTACGTGATTGTAGGGGGTGTATTTTTTATTCTGTAACTATAAGCGATTCCGCAATATTAGAGATATTTCTTAAAGTCAAAGAATCGGCTCCGTATGGAATAACTATGCTTTTCTCGTACTCGCAATAGTGGCACTTCACACGTATTCTGTTTCGCCGCAGACATAACCCCGACTTAACCAATAGCCGACTAATCTTCCATAACTCATGTACATTCACTCCTTCTTAAATTCAAATGTCGTATCTAACAATACTACGCCACCCGGAATACGCTTTGGGCGTAGTTTACCCGGAACGCATAGACCGGGCTTGAAATCTTGAATAGTTCTGGTTTCTGATAGAAACTCGCGCTCCATGTCGTTTTCCGGTTTAATGCCCTCATCTTCACCGCAAGATTGCAGGAAAAGTTTCTTACTGCGAACAGGCATACCGGCGCATTTTAGATCATAAAAGGGCTTCACTTCCTCATGGTTTTCTCTGACTACGTGCTCTAGGTATGTTTTCTGGCGCTGGAACAGTGCATAGTCCCACTCGCTTTCACACTTCCAACAGCCATATGTGCGTGGGTGCTCTGTGATTCCTTTAGCTTGACTTGGGGCACAATTAAGGTGTATACTGTCAGTGTCGGCGTAGCAAAAATGTTCATAGTTTGCTTGTGCCGCACGAATGGTATAACATCGGGCATAGCTAGTAATGGCCGCGCCGATAGGGATATAACCGGGCTTCTTTTCTTCGGCAAAGCAGGACGTAAAACCTAGAGCACCGTTCTCTTTTTCATAGCCAACCTTAAAACTGCTATCAGGCGATGCAGCCATTTTACCATACAAGTTATTGGAAAACAACTTGGCTAGGAAGCGAATACCCCCCGTGCTATTCTCCTTAATTTCTCTGTATTTGTTAAGGTACTTGTCGAACATACCTTTTTCGGTGTCGAAATAACAGCCGTCAAGAATCTCTAGATATGAGACATAATAATGCTCATTGAAAAGAGCAAAATCTGAACAAGTCATAGTGAGTGTTACGACTGCGGGCACACAGTTGCCCTCTAAGTCAATATAGTGACTATCATACTTACCTGTTTTACGATTATAAACATCCGACGTAAACAACCACTCTGTACCTTTATACAGGGGATTGCCTTTTATTTGAACTGTGGGTAGATAGCCTTCACGGAGCCGGAAGCGCGCTCGGAAGCGGACAAAATAGTAGCGTGGATAGAGCGTGCCGTCTGGTAGACGTTGATGCTTGGCGGCGTTGGGGATGTAATTGCCGCTCCAAAATCTAGGTTTGAAAGTTGGGTAGTAGTTTCCTGACATTGAGTGCATGGAAAAGGGGTATAGGGAATTAACGTCATAAGTACAACCGCCTTTCTGTGGTTTTCCGACAAAACGGGGGTTTACATAGCACCAACCGCCTTTGTAGGCGCGTTGGATATATCGACCAACTGACGGAGAACCAAATACAGATTCATCAAGCTCCATAGCCCACACATCTGGGTATTGGCATTTAAAGTCCTGCGATGTTCCTTGGGTTTTCTTGAACTCATCAAGGCAACACGAACCGATTGTGAGCTTGGTGTGCCCCTCGGCAAATGTTGTTTCAAGAGCTTCTTTGAGCACTAACACGTCGTTGGCAATATACTCGCGCTCGTCATGCGAAATATACCCGTGTGCGTGGCGTTCGCCCTTGTATTCCATTTCTAACTTCTGGTGTGGGGTATTAAATGCCTTGCCTAGAGCTTTGAGAGACAACGGCAGCAGTTTGAGGCTATCACGAATTTCTAGAATTTTACCTTCCTCGTTTTTAATAACAATGCGATACCATACGCCTTGTTTATCCGCGATATTGTAGGCAATAGACGCACAAGGCATCTCTTTTTCTTTATCCCAGACCGTTCCGGTAAAAGGGTTGTCTCCTGTGTGGACATACGCTTGCTTCCACTTACGTTGACAGATATAATAATCCAGAATAAAAGCGCCGTCAAACTTTAGGTTGTGAAAATAGAGAATTTGCCATTGATAGGGGCGGGCAAAAAAGGCATCAAAGAAATCGCCGATAGATGTTTGTATTGTTACATCATCTGTGGGGTCGCCAATCTTGGCGTAGGCAGCAGACCAAACTTCTGTATATTCTTGGCCTTCATACGTGCTAGTTTCAAAGTCGCACGCAAACATTGGGCGCTTCCACTTATATGAGGTAGTCCTCGCCTCTTTCGGCGTCCTCTTCATCGTTCAGCCCCCTCATTTCCTCTATGGTCATGCGATACTTGGCTGGAAGATATGCATTCATTTTTGCTATAAATGCCTTGGCTTTTTCCGCGTCATAACGGAGTTCAATGTCCGGGAAAACACCGGCGTCGGCGGCATTTAGAATCATTTGCGCCAAATCGTAACGTGGGGTGGTGAATTTCAAGCGATTCCACCATGCAAGCAAAACACGACCACCAACTGGGTTAGCGCCATAGTCGGCACGATGGGAGGAAACCACGGTTACGCTAGAGGCCATTGTTTCAAACATATCATCGTATGACTGTATAATAGCGTCAGCCTGCCGTAGAGTTTCATTATCTTCCTCTTTGCCTGTAACAATATTTTCGCGCCTGAGCGCGTTTAGCTCCTGCGCGCTATACTGGTAAATCTCGGACAGCACAAACTGCGCCTCGCGCGAGATCTCATAGCCAGCCTTGCGAGCGCGTTGAACGCGAGCCTTGAAGTTTTTGCGAGCGCGGGCTGCTTCAGATAGAGGGTTGCGTTTGCGTTTTGAATTAGGCAATTTCAAGCGCCCCCTTTTCCCTCAAATCATCGCAAATTGCGTGAAATTCGTTAATGCTTATTTGACTCTTGGTGTATTTAAGCAGATGCCCCGGTTTTACAAGCGCTAAAAGCTGATTGTAAAGAGCATAATTAACGCGCATAACTGTTCCTGTAAGCCTAATATAGCGCGCCAATGACAAACTCGGCGCTACCTTTACAGAGACGGACGCAGACGTTTCGGTGTGCGCGTCTCCTATATCTAGCGTAGCAACGAACTGCCTATTATGATACATGACGATAGACAAACGGTTATAGTTTTTATTATAGACTGCTGACCATTCAAAGTCGTAACCTAGATTATACCTTTTAGTGAGCTCAATCTCTTTTTCCTCAATCGCAACCCGCACCCCGGATTTCACTCCGTACCCAATAGGCAAATTGACGTAATCAAGACACTTACTGGGAACGTTCGGGTATGGGCAATCTAGGCACGATTTTACTTTTCCACAAGTAGCGTCGTTCAAAATAACACCGCCCTTGCAAACACCGGGAACGCCAGAACGATGGCCGCAAGAAGAAAACCGAACATCACATCACACAGCCAATATAACACCAAACGTTTTTCATGCTTTTACTCCTTTCTAAAATGCGGCCGGGGAAGAAGGAAGGAAAAAGAACCCCGGCCGCGAGAGACATATTAGAACTTTTTCTTGGGCTTGGCGGTTTTGGCCGTAGGCTTGTCAGACTGCGGAGCGCTGCCGCAAAATTCGACCTTATCGACCTGCAAGCCCCACGCCGAACGAGTTTCGCCGTACTCATCTTCCCAAATGTCGCAACGCATTTCGCCAGTCAGTAGAATTTCCTGCCCCTGGGCGAAATACTGTTTGACAAATTCGGCCGTTTTTCTCCATGCGGTGCAGCGGAAAAAGTCGGTTTCTTCACGGTTGTGAGCGCGGTCAACAGCGACGGCGAAATTGCAAAGAGCAACTCCGCCATTCGTCTCGCGCAGTTCAGGGTCTGCGCAAAGACGGCCTTTGATAGTAATATTATTCATATAGATAACTCACTTTCTGCCCTTATCGGCCGGGCCAGCCCTTTATTTGGCCTGTCTCATCAGTCGCAGAGGGCCGTTTCTGCGAGACGGGCAAAATGCCCGTTTCGACTATGGTTAAACTGAACGTTCCCAAATCACTTCAACGTCGAACGTGACGGCGGTGTCGGATGGAATGAGCCGAACGTCTGTAGGGAAGCCACTGCATTGGCAGTCGAGACAAAACATTGCGTCACTAAGTAGGGCTTTGCGAACGTAATAAGACGAGAGCGTGTAAAGCCCGTCGTTAAAAGCCACTTTTTCCTTGTCAAAGTCCCCCGTGTCAGCCTCAAGGGTAAACGTGCGGCGCTGTACGTAGGTTGTGGGCGTGTATTTCATGTAAAAACTTCCTTTCTGTATTTCGGGCGCGTGCCCTCTTTTTAATATGCGTCACTCTGCATTTATCCGGGCTGCATTACCGCCGGGAAGGCGGGGTTAGATGAAATCAATAATACCGCCCTCCGTGAGTTTGTACCAATAGCCGACGGCCATTTTATCCCATTCGGGCTTGTTGAGAACGTAGCCTAATACCTGATACGTAAATTTCCGAACGTGCCGGCCTGTTGTCGCTGAATAAGACGACCACAAACGCGAAATGTAAATATTGCCGTTTTCAGCTACTTCGACCGCAAGCACGGGCGTGCCGTAACTGTGCAAAATATAATGTGTGTCCGCGCCGGTGTCCACAGACACCATAGCTTTGCCATAAAAGGACTTCTGTCTCGCGTGAATGGGTTTCAATTCATACATTGTTAAATCCTCTCTTTCTATGTTCTAAGAAACTGTTTGTTTCCCTCTCTGTGATTATATGATACCATAGAGGCTGCAAAATGTCAAAGCTTTTTTGAAAAAAACAATATGAAAATGCGTAAATAAACAGCGTCAATTTATGCCGACGCAACTATGTGTGAATTATTTAACAATCCATATGCTTACAAATGATAAATATTTAACAATATATGCGGGTGTTCAATAATCAACGCCGTGGGGGGAATTCTTTAGCGTACTAAATAGTTCTATATACACAGAGAGGGAAACAAACAGT
>ERZ809074.3180-NODE-3180-length-16006-cov-6.791675_pt1 | contig 16006 bp, 11 predicted proteins | sample MGYA00520795_ERZ809074 | MGnify/ENA primary metagenome ERZ809074 (study PRJEB31570, sample SAMEA3212989) | Homo sapiens | biome: human-gut; feature: human gut; material: fecal | place: Sweden | collected 2011 ...
TGTTTCATTCTCGAAAGCGGATGCAAAGGTATAGCTTTTTTCAACACAAACCAAAAATTTCAACAAAAAAGTTGAAAATAAACGCAATTTTTTCGCATATTTTGACAAAAGAGGCCATTTTCGCCCATTTTGTCACGATTTTAGTGGCTCCAAAGCCAATCTTCCCTTCATGTCCCACCCACGCCAAAAGAGCGGGGAAAACCGCGAAAAGCACCCGAAGGCGCCTCTCGACCCTCATCACGCCCGCAGCCACCACCACGACACGACCCGACACCCATAATCGCCAAACAGGGCACCACCGATACCATTCCCGCGCATCCATCCAGCCCCCACGTGCCTATATATAATATAATAATGTGTAGATATTGTCAAAAACTTATGAATTAAGGTCAAAAAACAAGATGCTCAATGCCAACAATCAGTTAACTTTGCAGAAAAACTAAAAATCTTACATTAATCATGAAGAATAGAAAGTGTTTCTTTGCGGTTGACTTAGGCGCAACCAGCGGAAGAACTATCATAGGCACCCTTGCAGACGGCAAGGTTGCTTTGGAGGAGATTACCCGTTTTGGCAATCCTCTAATCAATGTCAATGGCTTTTTCTATTGGGACCTCTTTGCCCTATATAATGAAATCATCAAGGGACTCAAGACCGTCGCCGAGCGTGGCATTGAGATTACGAGCATAGGTATCGACACCTGGGGATGCGACTTCGTATGCATTGGCGACGACGGCCAGCCTCTGCGCAACCCACTCGCCTACCGCGACCCACACACCATGGGCATGATGGAGCGCTACTTCGAAGAGAAGATTAGCCGCGCCGAGGTATATCAGCGCACCGGCATCCAGTTCATGAACTTCAACTCCCTCTTCCAGCTCTACACCATGGGCGAGATGGGCAACGTGGCACTGTGCAATGCCAAGAAGATACTCTTCATGCCCGACGCGCTGAGCTACATGCTCACCGGCAACGCCATCTGCGAATACACCGTCGCCTCGACCTCAGAGATGCTCAACCCCACCACGGGCGACCTCGACGAGCGACTGCTTGAGAGCATAGGATTGAAGCGCGAGCAGTTTGGCACACTCACCCACCCCGGCACCATCATCGGCACCATCAACGAGGCCGTGCAGAAGCAGACCGGACTCGGCGCCGTGCCCGTGATAGCCGTAGCCGGGCACGACACTGCCAGCGCCGTGGCCGCTGTGCCCGCCAAGGACGAAGAGTTTGCCTACCTCAGCAGCGGCACATGGAGCCTCATGGGTATCGAGTCCAAGAAAGCCATCATCAACGACCGCAGCTACGAGCTCAACTTCACCAACGAGGGCGGCGTAGGCGGAACCACACGTTTCCTCAAGAACATCTGCGGCATGTGGCTCTACGAGCGCTGCCGACAGGAATGGTCAGAGCTGCGCCATCTGGGACACCTCGAGCTGCAGAAGGAAGCCTGGGAGATAGAGGACAACGAGAGTTTCATCTTCCCCGACGACCCCTGCTTCACCAATCCCGACTCCATGGTAGCCACCATACAGCAGTATTGCCGCGACCACGGCATGCCCGTGCCCGAAACCCACGGACAGATTATCCGCTGCATCTTCGACTCGCTCGCCCGACGCTACAGCGAGGTGCTGGGCTACCTGCGCGAGTTCAGCGAGACCGACATCAAGGTGCTCCACATCATCGGAGGCGGCTCCAAGAACGACTTCCTCAACCAGCTTACCGCCGACGCTTGCGGCATCACCGTACTGGCAGGCCCACAGGAGGGCACAGCCTTGGGCAACGTGATGCTCCAGGCCAAAGCAGCCGGGGAGGTGGATGACATCTGGCAGATGCGACGCATCATCGCCGACTCGATAGAAATCAAGAAATATGAACCAAAAAAATAACAAAATCATGAAAGTAGAAACCATTGAACAGAACTATGCCGTCGCCAAGGCGCGTTACGCTGAATTTGGCATAGACACCGACAAAGCCATCGCCGAACTCGAGAAGACCCCTATATCACTTCACTGCTGGCAAGCCGACGATGTGACAGGCTTTGAGAGCAACTCAGCTCTTACCGGTGGCATCCAGGCCACAGGCAATTACCCCGGCAAGGCACGCAACATCGACGAGCTGCGTCAGGATATAGAGAAAGTACAGACCCTGCTTGCAGGCCACCATCGCCTCAACCTCCACGAGATTTACGGAGAGTTCGGCGGCAAGTTTGTAGATCGCGACCAGGTAGAAGTTTCCCACTTCCAGGGATGGATTGACTGGGCAAAGGAGCACAACCTGAAGCTCGACTTCAACTCCACCAGTTTCTCCCACCCCAAGAGTGGCGACCTCTCGCTGGCCAATCCCGACAAGGCCATCCGCGACTTCTGGATTGAACACACCAAGCGCTGCCGCCGCATCGCCGACGCCATGGGTAAGGCACAGGGCGACCCCTGTATCATGAACATCTGGGTTCACGACGGAAGCAAGGACCTCACCGTAGAGCGCTATCGCTACCGCCAGATTCTCAAAGAGAGCCTCGACGAAATCCTCGCCGAAGACCTGCCCCACATGAAGTCTTGTCTCGAAGCCAAGCTCTTCGGCATCGGTCTCGAAGCCTACACCGTAGGTTCTCACGACTTCTTCGCAGGCTACTGCTCCAAGAACAACGCCATCTACACTCTCGACACCGGCCACTACGAGCCCACCGAGAATGTGAGTGACATGGTTTCCAGCCTCCTCCTCTTCGTGCCCGAGCTGATGCTCCACGTGAGCCGCCCCATGCACTGGGATTCCGACCACGTGACACTCTTCGACGACAACACCCGCAACCTCTTCACCGAGCTTGTGCGTGCCAACGCCCTCGACCGTGCCCACATCGGCCTCGACTATTTCGATGCATCCATCAACCGCATCGGTGCTTACGTCATCGGCGTACGTGCAGCCCAGAAGTCTCTGCTCCAGGCATTCCTTGAGCCGCTTGCCACACTGCGCAAGTACGAGGACGAAGGCAAGGGCTTCGAGCGTCTCGCCCTCCTCGAGGAGATGAAGACCCTCCCATTCGGCGCCGTATTCGACTACTTCAACCTCAAGAACAATGTGCCTGTAGCCGAGCAGTACATCGCCGAGGTACAGAAGTACGAGCAAGAAGTTCTGTCCAAGAGATAATGCTATATATATAATAAGGTATATAGCGCACTTATCACCCGCCGCATCATCAGTGCGGCAACCACTCACTTCAGGGTTGCAGGTTCCATTCCCGCAACCCTGTTTCTTTTGTTGCCCCCCAAATCGGTCATCAGACTCCAGCTCATATCCGTGTCGCGTTTGAGCAGATTGACTCAGGGATAGATTGAAGACATGGCAGACTATGTCGAAACACAAACGGAGGGAAGATGCCAAAAGAGAACTGACTCATGGACAAAGGTTCACCATACTCCATTCTATATACCCGCCGTCCTATGAGCATTATCCTGCCATTTTAGCGTGGCAGCGATAAAAAATCGCTAAGAACAATGTAATTAAAGAACTTTGTAGTATTTTTGCTGTCCCAAAGGAATAAGAAACAGACCCAAATGATACAGCTAAAAGAAAATCAAGGTATTCCCCGCAATATTCTCCTGATGATGGCCATCATCGCAGGACTCACAGTAGCCAACTGCTACTACAACCAACCGCTGCTCGAACTAATCCGTCACGACATAGGCATTACCGAGCAGAGCGCCAACCTCATCACCGTGATTACGCAGATAGGCTATGCGCTTGGCCTATTCTTCCTCATTCCCCTGGGCGACATGTTTTCACGCAAGAGACTTATCCTCTTCAATATGAGCATCGCTGCCGTGATGGCCATCGTGATGGCAGTGGCACAAAACGTGTGGATGCTCTGGGGGGCTTCGTTGCTGATAGGAGCCTGTTCCGTGATTCCACAGTTCTTCATCCCGATAGCAGGACAGTTTTCTGCACCCAAGAACAAGAGCAGGAATATGGGCTTTGTACTATCCGGATTACTGACGGGCATCCTTGCCTCACGAGTGATTAGCGGCTACATCGGCGAATGGCTGGGATGGCGCGAAATGTTTATTATCGCCGCCTTCGTGATGCTCATCTGCATGGGCGTGATGCTATTGATGATGCCAGAGATGAAACGCAACTATGAAGGTACTTATAGAGGACTAATGAGCACCATGGCAGAGATTATCATTCTCCACCCCTCGGTACGCATCTACTCCATCCGTGCCGCCTTTGGTTTCGGCAGCATGATGGCCATATGGTCGTGCCTCGCCTTTCATCTTGCCCAGCCACCTTTCAGGGCAGGAAGCGACATGGTAGGGATGCTCGGACTCTGCGGCATCATGGGTGCTGTGGCGGCAAGTGGCATAGGCAAACAGGTCCCTAAGTTCGGTATTCGTAAATTCAGTCTGTTCGGAGCAGGCATACAGATTATGGCCTGGGGAATAGCCTTGCTCTTCGGCTACACCTACGCAGGGCTCATCGCAGCCATCATCCTGGTCGACATAGGATTGCAATGTCAGCAACTCAGTAATCAAAGCGGATGCCTGCAAGAGATTCCGCATGCTTCCAACCGTGCCAACACCATCTTCATGACCACATATTTTATAGGTGGTTCACTCGGCACATTCTGTGCCGGATATTTATGGAACCGAGCTAACTGGTTAGGCGTATGCATCGTGGGCACTACCTTTGCTTTCATATCATTAGCCATTACTCTAAGCAACAGGAAATAGAGGCTCATCCATAACGCCGACAGCCCGTGTTTCCAATGCCAGCAAGCGGGGCTCAAGAAACACCAAGATAAAGCAGAAGTTACACGGTACATATCTTAACTACGCTGTAAGTGCCGGTTGTAGAATACACATCATGGCTACGCTGTAAGTGTTGCGATTAGCCGATGGCGTCATTCATAGCAGCCTGCACTGTCATATCAACAGCGAGTAACACACCGCAATCCTTGACTATGTAATCGCGGCCCAAATCCTCCCCCTGGCAAGAACTGGGAAGTGGCCCCTGTTGGAACGCCTGCCCTTCATACACGCCCCCATACTATGCAAGAGCGCCGACAACTCCTGTTTGGAATTGCCGGCGCTTATGGTTATGTCTCTGCTACTGACTAAAAGTCGTTGTCGTCGTAAGGGTGGTCAACATCTTCTTCTACGATGTCAAATCCATGCTCTTTGTCAGAGTTGGTCCAGCCGCCTGATGCAGCGAGGATGGCAGATGATGCTTCTATCTTGTATGCTGTAGTACGAGGTGCCTCGTATGAAAGTTTCTTGTTCATTTTTATCAGTCTGTTTATATCGTTTTTACTTCTTGATTACCTTTACACCATTGATGATATACACGCCATTGGGCAGATTGTCGCTCTCCATGCGCTGGCCTCCGATGGTATAGATGCCGGTGGCACGTTTGGTGGTTATCTCACCGATGTTCTTGATGTCGGTAGTGGTGCCGTTTACGTCGATAAGTCTGAGCTGCTTCTGCTGCTGGCCGCCGAAGACCACGTTGAGCCATCCACGATATGGCTTGATATTATGGTCTATGGCAGTGTGTACCAGATTGCCCTTGCTCATCATGTATGAACCGGCGGCAACCTTTGTTGACTTCTCGTAAGAACCACAGAAGTCAATTGCCTCGGCCTCGTTGCTGCTCACGCTGTTTTCCATCGTGGCAGGCTTCTCGTAGCTGATGCCGGTAGCGAAGTAGATAGGACCGTTGACCATACCGTTCTTCATCGACTCATACTGGGCGTTCGCATCGAGGTCGGCCTCGCGCGAAGGCATGATAAGGTAGGGCACGTTGGCATTGAGCACCACGTCGGCGTCATTGGCAGGACGAGCCATCTCCTTGAAGTATATCCACTTGTCTTCGGCCTTGGAGAGTTCGGCCAGCTTGGTATCGCTACCGAAAGCCTGGTCTATCTGGGCGCGGGTCATGCTTACAGGCAGGATGATGGAGTTCCAGGCATAGTCACCGGCTGCGTTCTTGGCGAGAGTGCGGTGCAGCACCATGCGCACATTGTTCATGCTGCTTTCCTCGGCAAGTGCATAGTCCTCGTCAAGCACCAGCTCACGGGCACATGGCTCGGGGTCTACCACGTCGGGTACACCGTCTTCATTGGCATCATTGCGCAGAGCCAGACCATAGAGTTTGATATTGGTGAGGGCACCCAGCACATTGACCGGAACGATGCTTACCTGGTCAAACTCCTTGGTGGGGTTGAGCATGGCATACGACTCGCCGCCGTCGCCGATGATGTCTGCGCCCAGCACCTTCCATGAGGTCAGTTCTTCCTGCTTCTCACCCTTCAGGCTGGTGATGATCTTGAGCGCATTGCCCAGTTCCACACCCAGACCCAACTTCACCTTGTCCATCACTACCACCAGCTGCTGGCCGGGAGTAGCCACACAGCCCATGTTGACTGCGAGCTTGGCTCCACCCAGATTGGCACCCAAGGGGAAATTGACACCATTTTTGAGGTTGCCGTCTATCACATTGGCGATGTTGTCTATGCCGTTGCCGATATTGGCTACACTGAACACATCGCTGTTCTTGAAGTCGATAGAGGCGTCTGTATTTTTGTGAGAGATGATGGTGGCGTTGTAGAGCAGGTCCTCTGAAGGAGTGGTATTCTCGGCGTCGTCTACAAATGCATAATAGATATTAAACTGAGAGAGGTCAGCGCTCAGCACACCAGTTTTCTGAAGCACAATCTCATCGAACACAGTACCCTTGGGCAGTTCAATGCTGTAGCGCATCTTCTGCATCTGGCCGCTGCCAGCCAGTCCGGCGGCGATGGTACTCCAGTGCTTGGTGGCATTTACCTTGACCTCTTCACCTTTATTATATATATGTACATTGAATATGTCGAGCACATTGGCAGTGAGTCCGGTGGTATTGGTGGCAACCACAAATCCTGCCTTCATCTTACCGTCAAATCCCTCGGCGAGGTTGCTGCCGTCGATGCTCTTCACACCAGCCAGCACCTTGTTTTCAATCAGGTCTACGCTTGCCTTGAGATAGCTGAAGTTGCGCAGGTCCTTAGACAGCAGCGCGCTGCTGTTCTTCACGCCGCTTGAGATAGACAGTCCGCCACCGCGTCGGTCGGTCAGTTCATAGAGAGGACGGCTCTTGTCTACATTGACCAGTATCTTCTCGCCGTTCTTGGCAGCATCATAGGCAGCCACATTGCCATAACCCAGGGTGGTGTACTCGTAGCAGCCATCTGCAGCCTGTGCCTTGAAGCGGTATTCTCCGGGAACGCTGAGCGTCACTTTGCCGGTGTTGTCCACAGTAGCGTGAGAACCTTGGGGTTCCTTGTCCACGCTCCAGGTCACATCGATGTCCTTGTTCCAGTCGAGCTGATACTCATTGTTACAATCACACACCGACTTGCTGGCTACCACATTGATGGGGCAATGGTGCGAGGCTATCTCCGAAGCCATACGGATGAAGGCGTAGTTGACCTTGACCTCACCAGCGGTTATAGACAATACGCCTGGGAATGTAATCATGGCAGAAGAGAAGTCTTTGGGAGCCTTGATAAGGAACGTACCTTTCTCAACCTTTCCTGCAGTCAAGCCCAGGACAGAGGCAGAAGCCCAGTACTCATCTATTTTTTTGTTATTGGTATCGTAGAGGGTCAGTTTGATTGTATTGGCCACAGACAGGTCCAGTCCGGTAGTGTTGGTATAGACAAATCCTACCTCTGTACCAGCCTTGAAGGTCTCTTTATTCTTAATGCCATTATCAGCAGTTACTGTAGCAGGAAGAGAAGAGAACAACTTCAACAAGACAACAACCGCACGGCCATTCTCCAAATCGTCGTCTACCAGGTCACTTGCGTTTACTGCCAAATCGTCACCTGGCGCACCGTGTCCTTTCACGGTGATGTTCTGGCCGGTCAGTTTGTTATACTCCTCAATACCACTCTTGGTAAGCGTAAAGGTTCTGGCCTTGCCTACAAAAGCATAGCGCACATTGAATGTGCCGAGGGCAGCCACGTCCACACCAGCCTTGACCAACTTGATTTCGTCAAACTCAGCGGGGGCTGTGGCGGTGATATCCTTGGTGAAGTCCATATTGCCGGGGAGCTCTATCAGCTTCAGTTCAAGGCCCTTGACATCCTGACCTTCCTTGACGGCAGCCTCGCCCACTTTCTCGCCATTGCGGTAGAACCAGATGCGATAGAAGGTACTCACGTCGAGTTTCAACAGCGCAGCGCCGGTGTTACCCTGGAGCGAGAAGCCCACCTCAGTACCAGCAGCATAGGCATTGTCGAGGTCCTTGACGCTCACGATGGGAGCCACCGCCACGCCCACATCGGCAAGCGAGGGGAAAGAGGCATAATTGGACAAGTCCTCATCCACGAGGTTCTGCAAGTCCTTGACTCCACCTATCACCTTGACTCCGTCAAACAGCGAGTTGACACTGCATCCGGGGCCAACCAGCGCACGGCGGTTGCTCAGATAATTGGGTTTACTACTGTCAGTCTCCTGATACACGGGCTTGTCTGCCGCCTGAGCAATCGAGGCTGCAAAAAGCATGTGGAGAAAGAAAAGAAATGTAACTTTGGTGATTTTTTTAAGCATACTTGTACTTAATTCCATAACTTATATAACTTTTGTTTTCTATCTAATTTCTGAAGTAATAATTAGTTTGCATAATTCCGGGGTGCAAAGGTACCCATTAAAATCCTCTAACCGAAAATTTCCATGAAGTATTCCCCCCCCGCATTTCTTGACCTATGTCAATCGGACAGAAGCGCAGAAACTCCATTTTTCAATTTTTTGTCAACATTCACACACCGCGGTCAAGCACACACTGACGGCATGATTATCAACACAAACACTATTACATATAGGGATAGACCGCAAAGGACAGAAACACGAAAAAAAAGAGCATTCCCAAAAGGTCCGCCATTGTGCCAAGCCCCCTCTCGGCAACATCCGCCTCCACGCACCGCCGCAAAGGGCGGAGCCCTGAAAAGGGACAAGACTTTTTGCGGCATCTTCGCCCCAGCAGGCGGCACGGCGAGAGAACGCCTTATACACCGCAGCCCCACCTTATTTATATATACTCATCCACAGTCCACATCCGCGCCGGCGGGCATCATCTCCACGCCAATAGAGGCTATCGTCTGCACCGTGCGCACATTTTTCGGTCCGTTGTGGTTCAAGGTAAAATATTTTTTGTACTTTTGCGATGTAAATGACATAAGCTATGGATAGCAGACAATTATACCAATTGTACCAACAACACCCCACCGTAACCACCGACAGCCGCAACTGTCCGGAGGGAAGCATCTTCATCGCGCTCAGGGGCGCCTCGTTCGACGGCAACCTTTTCGCCGACGCCGCCCTCGACAAGGGCTGTGCCTATGTGGTGATAGACAACAAGGAATACTATAAGGACGACGGCCGACACATCCTGGTCGACGACTGTCTGACCACCTTCAAGGAACTGGCACGCGAGCACCGCCGCCAGTTCGACATCCCTGTGATAGGCATCACGGGCACCAACGGCAAGACCACTACCAAGGAGCTCGTATCGGCTGTGCTCGCCGAGCGCTACTGCGTGATGCACACCGAGGGAAACTTCAACAACGATGTGGGAGTGCCCAAGACGCTGCTGCGACTCAACGACACCCACGAGATAGCCGTAGTGGAGATGGGCGCATCCCACCCCGGAGACATCCGCGCGCTGGTCGAGTATGTCGAGCCCACCTGCGGCATGATTACCAACGTGGGCCGAGCCCACCTGCAGGGATTCGGCTCGTTCGAGGGCGTGATGGCCACCAAGGGCGAACTCTACGACTTCCTCGCCGCCCACCACTGCCAGACCTTCATCGACGCCGCCAACCCCTACCTCACCGCCATGGCCGCCGAGCGCCATCTCGACGACACCATGACCTACTCTGCCGACGCCGCAAGCCATGCCGACGTGATGGGAAGGGTGGTTAGCAGCGCCCCGTTCCTCTGCTTCGAGTGGACCCACGGCGCCACCTACCGCGTGCAGACCCACCTCATAGGCACATACAATATCACCAACATGCTGGCAGCCATCACCATCGGACTCCGCTTCGGCGTGAGCCCCGAGCAGATATGCCATGCTCTCGAGCACTACATCCCGAGCAACAACCGCTCCCAGCTCACCGTGACCCAGCGCAACTCGCTCATCGTGGATGCCTACAACGCCAACCCCACCAGCATGAAGGCGGCGGTAGACAATTTCGCCTTCATGCAGGTAGACCACAAGATGGCCATCCTCGGCGACATGCGCGAACTGGGAGCCGCCTCCCACGAGGAGCACCAGCGCATAGCAGACCACATAGCCTCTCTCGGACTCAAGGATGTGTGGCTCGTGGGCGAAGAGTTTGCCCATACCGACACCGCGTATCGCAAGTTTGCCGATGTGGAGGAGGTCAAGCAAGCCCTCGCCGACAACGACATACGCGACCATTATATCCTCATCAAGGGCAGCAACGGCATACACCTCTACGAGTTGCCCCCACTGCTTTAACACCGACAACATGAAAATAGGACTTGACGCCAAACGCATCGTGCGCAACGGCACGGGGCTGGGCAGCTACGGACGCAATCTGGCCAACGACCTCGCGGGCATCATCGATGCCGACACCCGTCTGCTGCTCTACGCACCCGACGCCGGACGCGACGACCTGCGCACCCAGGTACGCACCACCGGCAATATGGACTTTGTCTACCCCCGCGGCCACATGCCCAAGTGGCTCTGGCGCTCGTGGGGCATCGTGGGCGACCTGCGCCGCGACGCCGTAGACCTCTACCACGGACTCTCGGGCGAGCTGCCGCTGGGCATCCACCGCAGCGGCATCCGCACGGTGGTCACCATCCACGACCTCATCTTCATGCGACATCCCGAGTACTACAACCGGGCCGATGTGAAGATATACACATGGAAATTCCACCGCACCATAGCCCAGGCAGACCGCATCATAGCCATCAGCGAGTGCACCAAGCGCGACATCATGCACTACGGCCACGTAGACCCCGACCGCATCGAGGTTATCTACCAGAGCTGCAGCACCCACTTCAAGTTGCGCGAGAGCGATGCCAAGCTCCAGGATGTGCACGCCCGCTACGTGCTGCCCAGCCGTTACATCATCAACGTGGGCACCGTGGAGCGACGCAAGAACATACTGCTGGCGGTGAAGGCGCTGCAGCACATAGACGATGTGGCGCTGGTCATCGTGGGCCGGCAGACCGACTATGCGCAGGAGGTCAAGGACTACATCGCCGCCCACGGACTGGGCGACCGGGTGCGCTGGCTCAGTGGCGTGCCCAATGCCGACCTGCCCTCGCTCTACCAGATGGCAGAGGCGTGTGTCTACCCCTCGCGCTACGAGGGTTTCGGCGTGCCCATCATCGAAGCCATCCAGAGCGGGCTGCCTGTAGTGGGCTGCACGGGCAGTTGTCTGGAAGAGGCGGGAGGACCCGATTGCCTCTACGTAGACCCCGACGACGACCGCGCCATGGCCCATGCCATCAGCCAGGTGCTCGTGGGAGCTCCTGGGCGCGACGAGCGCATAGCCCGCAGCATGGAATATGTAGCCCGGTTTGAGGGCAACAACGTGGGAGCCCAGGTGCTCGATGTCTATCGCCGCGTCATCCGGGGATAGACCGCGTCCCGACCGCTCCCACCGCATCTTGAGCCTCGCCGAAGCTCGCTCGGGCGTACCCGAGCCCGCCACAGATACGATTACCATCACGTTTGCAGATGACGCAAGCCATCTGCAAACGTGTTTTTTTATCCCCCACGGTCATCAGACTTTGCCCCACGCCGTTTGGGCGGCAGGCCCGCACCACCGGCCGTCCCTTGCCCCTCGCCCCGTCCGTCCTCGCTTCGTCGTCAGCCACGGTTGCCGCCCCGCAGCAGCCGTCACGCCCCCCGCACCACACCCCTGCGCCCACGCCCCTCGGCGCGCCGCGTGCCGAGGGTGGGGCTGTGGTTTTTAGGCTGTTGGCTGCAATATTTGTCCGCGTCCGCAGTTTTTCAGCCACCGTCTTCGCCGTTGTCCTTACTTTTTTTTATATTTGCACCATATTATATATATAGACAGTTACCATTATGAAAATCATCAAGCACTGCATGTTAGCGTTGGCACTCATGGCCGCCATGCCCTCATGGGCACAGACCGACGAGGGCGTGACGCGTTATGTCAACCCGTTTATCGGCACCGGCCAGGTAGATGCCCACAGCCTCAAGGGCGGCAACTTCCCCGGCGCCACCACTCCCTTTGGCATGGTCCAGCTGAGCCCCGAAGAGTTTGTATGCCCCAATGGCGACGGCGCATCGGGCTACGACTACAGCCTGAACACCATCTACGGCTTCGCCCACACCCATCTGAGCGGCACCGGCTGTGTAGACCTGCTCGACGTGATGATGCAGCCATCGGTAGACCCCATCACCCGTCTGCAGGGCGAAGACCTCTACCCCGCCACCTTCAGCCACGACAACGAGAAGGCCTCCGTGGGATATTATGCGGTTCGCTTCGACGGTTCTGGCATCAACACCGAGCTCACCGCCACCACCCGCACGGGCATGACCCGCATCACCTATCCCGCAGGCAAGCCCCAGACGCTGGCGTTCGACATGAGTCACGCCGGGCAGAACCGTGGCGGCGACCGCAAAACCATCATCTTCAATTCGCAGCTGCGCCTCGTCAACGCCACCACGCTGGTGGGCTACCGCATGCTCAGTGGATGGCAGAAGGCGCGCAAGGTCTATTTCTACGCCCAGTTCTCACGCCCCGTAGTGGCAAAGACATTCCGCCAGGGCAAGGAGGTCTATGTAGACGGCGACGTGGCCAACGGCCGCGACACCCGCTGCTTCCTCGACTTCGGCGCGTCGAACGAACCCCTCATCGTCAAGGTGGCACTCTCGCCCGTGAGCGTAGACAATGCCCGCGAAAACATGGAGGCCGAGAACCCCGGATGGAGTTTCGAGACTGTCCAGCAGCAGGCAGTGGCAGCCTGGGAGAAGGAGCTCGCCAACATACGCATCGACGGCACCGACAACCAGAAGGCCATCTTCTACACCGGCCTCTACCACGCCTATATCCAGCCCAACACCGTCTCCGATGTCAACGGCGCCTACACCCGCTCCGACTTCACCGACGCGCGTTTGCCCGAGGGCGAGACCCACTACAGCACCTTCTCCCTCTGGGACACCTTCCGTGCCTGCAACCCGCTTTATGCACTGCTCAAGCCCGAGCGAGTGGGCGATATGGTCAAGAGCATGCTGCGCCAGTACGACGTCTATGGCTATCTGCCCATCTGGCAGCTGTGGGGATCTGAAAACTACTGCATGATAGGCAACCACGCAATACCCGTCATGGTCGACGCAGCCCTCAAGGGCCTGCCCGGAGTCGACGCCGAGCGCGTCTACGAGGCTGTGCGCGGCACCTCGATGCGCGAGCACCGCCAGTCGCCATGGAAGTTGCTCGAGCAGTATGGCTATCTGCCCGAGACACGACAGATAGAGTCAGTCTCCATCACGCTCGAGAACGCCTTCGACGATGCCTGCGTGGCGCGACTCGCCAAGCACCTGGGCAAGATGGACGACTATGAATACTTCAACCGCCGTGCCCACCTCTACCGCAACCTCTACGACGAGAAGACTGGTTTCTTCCGCGCCAAAGACGAGAACGGCAAGTGGATGGAGCCATTCAATCCATACACCTACCGACCCAAGGGCATGCACCCCTATGCCGAAGGCAACGCCTGGCAGTACAACTTCTTCGTGCCCCACGATGTGCCCGACATGATCAGCCTCATGGGTGGCAACAAGAAGTTTGAGAAGGAACTCGACCACCTCTTCGCCGACACCACCCGAGTGGACCTCGACGGCGGCGGCAATGCCAGCGGATTTATAGGACAGTACGCCCACGGCAACGAGCCCAGCCACCACTGCGCATACCTTTACAACTGGGTCGGCGCAGACCGCAAGGCACAGTACTACACCAACAAGGTGATGACCGAGCAGTACTTCAACCGCATCGACGGCTACTCGGGCAACGAGGACTGCGGACAGATGTCGTCATGGTACATCTGGTCGAGCATGGGTTTCTACCCCGTAGACCCCGCGTCGGGCGTATACAGCTTCGGCTCGCCCCAGCTGCGCCGCGCAGACATCACCCTCGCCAACGGCAAGACCTTCACCGTAAAGACCAACCGCCGCGGCGCCGACGACTGCTACATCAAGGCGGTCAAGCTCAACGGCAAGAAGTATAAGAAGAACTACATCACCTACGCAGACATCATGGCAGGTGGCACCCTCGAGTTTGTCATGGGCAAGTAGTCTTCCAGAAGCATAGCCAGGGGCAATAGCCCCTGAATCACCCTCAACTGAAGCCCCTCCCCAACCCTCCCCAAGGGGCGGGAGTCCCATCTCACAGTGTTTAAGGCACTTGGATGGCGCTCCTCCCCCTTGTGAAAGGTCGGGAGGGGTTTCTGTTGGAACCCCTTCACCTTGAAGAAGGCAGGGATAGACCAGCATTGGAGTTCCTTCACCTTGAAGAAGGCTGGGATGGGGCTTCAGTTGTAGCTCCATCCCCTTGAAGAAGGCTGGGATAGGCCAGCAGTTGAAGCTCCTTCCCCTTGGGGAAGGCTGGGATGGGGCTTCCGTTGTAGCTCCATCCCCTTGAAGGGGCTTTAGGAGGGTTGGAATGGGGCTTGATGTGGAACTCCTGCCCCTTGGGGAGGCTTCGGGGAGGGGCTTACACAAGCAACAGCAACTCTGTAGGAGTTGCGATTCCCCAGCCCAGGGTTGCGGGCGAAGCACGCTACCCTGGGTATCCACCCCACCAGCCATGCAACGCTGTAAGTGTTGCGATTAGCCGTAAGCGTTACCCTCAGGGGAAAATTATCAAATGGTCCAAACCCGGGAACGTTCCCTCATGGGAAAATTATCATAAAATATAAACCGGGAAAACCTCGCTGCGGGTAACGCCTACGGCTAATCGCAACTCCTTCAGAGTAGCTTTATCTTTTATCATTGTACCCAGGGTAGAGGCGCTGCGCACCTCAACCCTGGGCTATGAAATCGCAACTCCTACAGAGTTGCCAAGGGTGCGCACCATCCTCTCACCGCACACCACGGATAACCACACACCCCGACCAACCAACCCATCGCACCCCACGGACACCCACACGCCCCGACCAACCAACCCATCACACCCCACGGACACCCACACAACCCTACCAGCCAACCCATCGCACCCCAAGGACACCCACACACCTCAACCGACCCAACCCGTCACACCCCACGGATAACCACACGCCCCGACCGACCATCGCATCGCACCCCATGGACACCCACACACCCCGACCGACCAACCCATCGCACCCCACGGATAACCACGCGCCCCTACCAACCAACTCTGTGCACCCCGTGACCATCGCCACAATTATTCTGATGACCTCTGCGAAAATTATGACCATCTCCACAAAATTTCTGATGACCTCCACAAATCTTCTGACCCTCTCTGCGACGCTGGAGACCACCTCTACAAATATCCTGACCAACTCCGCCGGCTCGTATCGTCCGAAACGTGTGTACGTGCCTTCCGAAACGCGTGTCCGTGCCTTCCGAAACGCGCATCCGCGCCATACGATACGAGCCAGCGAAGTGGCTTTTGGCATTACTATCGGCGTCTTCGGATGATGCTAAACGCCATGGCGGCCTTCTCGAACTCACCAATATTAAAAATAAAGGAGATTTATTTTGTAATACCTTCGGTTTGCACTAACTTTACATAAATTAGGGCGGCACCTCAACAATACAAAATGAAAATACATACGTTTTTTCTTTGTATTGTCTTCGGTTTGCACACTTTACGGCGAAGCCGTGAAGTTAGGCGGCACCTCAATAGTAAAAATAAAGGAGATTTATTTTGTAATATCTTCGGTTTGCACTAACTTTACATAAGTTACGGCGGCCCCTCAACAATACAAAATGAAAATACATACGTTT
>ERZ809074.3187-NODE-3187-length-15981-cov-4.805915_pt1 | contig 15981 bp, 17 predicted proteins | sample MGYA00520795_ERZ809074 | MGnify/ENA primary metagenome ERZ809074 (study PRJEB31570, sample SAMEA3212989) | Homo sapiens | biome: human-gut; feature: human gut; material: fecal | place: Sweden | collected 2011 ...
CCAGTACTTATGGGGAGTTGTGGCGGCGGAGATGCCCGCCTCCTTCTCCCAGGAGGCCCTGAAGGCCCAGGCGGTGGCCGCCCGTACCTATGCCCTGAACAAGGGCCCTTCCTCCAACCATCCCGACGCGGATCTGTGCACCGACTATGCCTGCTGCCAGGCCTGGATTGCCCGGGACAAGGCCCAGGGCAACTGGGGGGACAAGGCGGCGGAGTACACCAATAAAATTACCACCGCCGTGGCGGAGACGGGCAACCAGGTCATTCTCTACCAGGGGCAGCTCATCGACGCGGTCTTCCACTCCTCCTCCAGCGCGGCCACCCAGGACGCGGTGGAGGTCTGGGGCAACAGCGTGCCCTATCTCCAGAGTGTGGACTCCCCCGAGGGGGAGGGCGTGCCCAACTATGAGAGCCAGGTGACCCTCACCACCCAGGAATTCAAGGACGCCTTCCTGAAAGCCCAGCCCACGGCCAGCCTGGAGGGCGACCCCGCCAGCTGGGTGGGGACCATCGAGCGCACCCAGAGCGGGAGCGTCCACGCCATCACCATCGGCGGGGGGACCGTCTCCGGGGCCCAGGCCCGGCAGATCTTCTCCCTGCGCTCGGCGTCCTTTGACGTGTCTCTGTCCGGGGATACCTTTACCTTTTCCGTCACCGGCTTTGGCCACGGCGTGGGGATGAGCCAGTACGGCGCCGACGCCATGGCCGAGGAGGGGAAGGGCTATGTGGAGATTCTCCAGCACTACTACACCGGCGTGACGGTGGAGGAGTGCCCGGCGGAGTATCTCCCCCAATAGAGCCAAACCAGGCGCCCGGCCGCGGGGATTCCCTGCGGCCGGGCTTTTTTGTGGGAAAAGGGTTGCGCTTTGGGTCGAATCGGGTGTAAGATAGCATCCATTAAAACCTTCCGGGGCGGTGTCTCGGGAGAGATGTGGAGAAGGAGGCCCCTTATGATTCGTGTCTTGTTGTGGGATGTGGATAACACCCTGCTGGACTTCCCGGCGGCGGAGCGCCGGGCCCTGCAGGAGACCTTCGCCCAGTTCCGCCTGGGCCCCTGCCCCGAGGATCGGGTGGAACGGTACGCCGCCCTGAACGCCAGCTACTGGCGCCGGCTGGAGCGGGGAGAGATTACCAAAGCCCAGCTGCTTCCCGGCCGGTTTCAGGAGTTTTTCCAGCGGGAGGGCATTGCCTGCACCGACTACGACCAGGTCAACGCCGCCTACCAGTGTCACCTGGGGGACACGGTGGTCTTCCTGGACCAGAGCTATGACCTGGTGCGGGACCTGCGGGGCCGGGTCAAGCAGTACGCGGTTACCAACGGCACCCGCACAGCCCAGGAGCGGAAGCTGGCCCGCTCCGGCCTGGGGGACCTCTTTGACGGGGTGTTTATCTCGGAGGTGGTGGGGGCGGAGAAGCCCAGCCTGGACTTTTTCCGCCCGGTGCTGGAGGCCATCGGCCCCTATGACCGGGAGGAACTGCTCCTCATCGGGGACTCCCTGACCAGCGACATGGAGGGCGGCAGCCGGGCGGGTATCCCCTGCTGCTGGTACAACCCCAAGGGCCTGCCCCGCCCGGACCGCCCTGTGATCCGGTATGAGGTCCGCAATTTGAACCAGGTGCGGGAGATTGTGGCGGGGCAGAGGTGACGGTTGCTGGAGGTGTCCCCTCATGGAAAGAAGCAGTAAATAGGGCCCTCACCGGGGAAACCGGTGAGGGCCCTATTTGCATAAACTCCAGATGTAGGGGGGCTATCATCTGGATCGGAGGAATCAGTGGAAAATATAGAAATTACCACGTCCCGGGGAATCATAAGTACTTACACGGACAGAATAATAGGTTCCCAACAGGAGCGACTCTGGGGGCCCAGCCTTGTGACACACCACCTGAGGTTGAAGCACCAATGTTGCAAGTTGAACAAGTCGAAAGACTACGAACAGTTACCTGGAATATTTCAGAGGAGTTTGCCTTAAAGGTACCCATTGATTTAGTAGAAACGGAGGAATTAAATTTAGGAATAGACACATTATCGCGGGAGGTCCGTACGAGTGTACCACCAAAGGAGTCCCCTAATTGGGAGGAAGAATTCTCTGTTGAAGGAGAGGGCGTATCCCAGACGGGAAGATCCCACCCAGGGAAAAGATCAGAGAATTTAGGAAGTGCGGTAGTGGTTCCATCAGGTTGTACAACGAACCCGGTACCGTCAACGGTCCAACCTTCACTATGGATGATGACATCTCGCGCTTTAAGAATGTCATCTCTTAATGAAATAGGCGCTGTATCAAGATCAAGATACGCATAGACCGCGGCAGAGGACAACGATTCATCTGCCAGAATGTGTGCCCGTAAAGTTGGGGAAATTGCGTTGAAGTTGTGTTCTGCTTGAGGAGACATGGAAAGTTCATTTGTGGGTTCAGCAGCCATTGCAGAAGAAATGGAGGCAATCATAACAATTGCCATGGCGAAAGAAATCGCGTGCTTAAATCTTTTCATTTGAAAATCTCCTTTTATTTTTTAGAATTATAATGAAGAAGCGTAGCACCTCCCTTCAGTAGTTCTATTTTGATAGAACAGTGTTGCCCCCCTATGTTAATTCTCTCCTGTGCGCAGGGTCAGAAGGGAATTTCTGTTGTGCCGAGGATAACTGCCTCCACGGTACTCGGGTCAATAGGGGTGTGGAAGCGGTAGTGATAGTGTGTGCGGAGCGTACCAGCTTGCGCATCTCCGGTAAAGAGGACATTTTTGACACAGGTTTGCGTATTCAAAGGCAGTTGCGTGCCATCCCGGCATTTTAGGGCGACAGGCAGGGAATCTGTGGCTTGTCCTGTGGAAAAGATGGAGAAGGAAAGGGGTGTGAGAGATAAATCAGAGAGGTAAACGGCAACGCCATCTACTTTGATGGTTTGGTGGGGAGCATTGTGCACGGTTTGGTTGCTCTGTTTCAGGGTCCATTGCAGAAGAATGGGCTCGTTAACCAGGGAGACATGTTCCCCGTCTGCGGTGTCGTATCCAAAATCGGCAAAAAAGAGCCGTACAGGGCCTGGAGAGACAGGGGCACTGAGGCCTTCCACAGTAACAAGACCCGTCCATTGGTGGGGGGTCTGTGTCAGGATTTCGTGCGCTCCGCCACCGGCACGTTGATGCTGGCTTCCTTGCGGGACATCCAAGGTGGGCAGAAGCAGACCTTCGCTGGGCACTGCGCCAGCAGGGAGCGTGACACGCTCAGGAAGCGTCACTTTGTAAATGACATAAATGCCGGCGGTGTCTGCGACGGTCTGTGTGATGGTAATGGTCACACCATCTTGTGTTACGGTGCAGACCGGGGTGTCTGTGGCGGCAGAGACGAGAGCTTGGGTTTCCTCGTCTGCAGGGAAGAGGGCGGCCAGCTTCTCATGGAGCCCCAGATTCACCGCCAGCGCCGTCCCCGCCACCGCCAGACACACCAGAACAGCGGCCAAAACCACGGGGTAGCGGCCCAGCCGGTGCCGTTTGGCCGGCCGGCGGGTCTGGAGCTCACGCCAGCCCGCCTCGGGGTCAAAGGTTGCCCCGCCCGTTTGCCGGTCCAGCTGGTCCAGAATGGCCCGGATGGCGTCTGGGTCCGGGGTCTCCCGGGCCATTTCCTCTTCTAAGGCTTGGATGAATGCCTCCTCCTGGGCTTGGAAAAGAATATCATGTTTTTTCAACAGGGTTCCCTCCTTCCGAAAGGGTTAAGTAATGTTTGCACCGCTGCCGGGCCCGGTAGAGCCAGGTGCCGCAGGTGGCCGGGGGAATGCCCAGACGCCGGCTGATTTCCTCGTAGGTCAGGCCCTCCTCGTAGGCCATTTTCAGCAGTTGGCGGTCCCGTTCCGGCAGCTGTCGGGGAAGAATCTCGTCCAGGGTGCCGCCGGTGGCGGGGAGCGGGGCAGGCAGCCAATCCGGGTCGGCCTCCCCGGCCTCGTATTTGGCCCGGACCGCCTGGCGGGAAAAGGCGTGCCCCAGCTTATACTGAAGGGTTTTCCAAAGCCACCCGGCAGGGTTGGGGTGGTGCTTGACCTGGGCCTGCTTGTCCAGCAGGGTCAAAAAGACCTCCTGGGTCAGGTCGTAGGCCAGCTCCGGGTCCTGGAGCCGGTACCTTGCTGCCCGGTACAGGTCCGGGGCGTGGGTCAGATACAGCTGACGGACCCAGTCCTCATGTTCTCTGGGCAAGAGATCACCTCCTTTGGGTTCGGGTACCCGTTCACTATTACTATCCCGTGAGGAAGGGAATTTCTTTCAGAAAAAGAAAAAATAAAAGGAAAATGGTAGAGAGAACGAAAAAAAGGACGTGCCGCAGCGGAACACGTCCTTTTTTCCATGGGGCAAAGCCACGCCAAACAGTCCAAACACCCCCGCCCCACCGGCATACGCCGACGGGGCGGGGGTGTTTGGGGGGTTAGAGAGAGAAAAAGTAGGAGGCTTCACTTTGCCTTCTATATAAATAACGTTTCAGAGAGCCGTTTTGTGACAAATTTTTCAGAAAAATTTTCGATTTGGAGGAAGTTACAAAAGAACAGAGGATAAGTTGGTGGATTTTACAAAAAACCGGCGGTCTGGCTCAACCAGACCGCCGGAGAAACAACTATCAGCACAGCTTCGCGCCGGCGGGGATTCCGTCGTCCAGCATCAGCAGATGCAGGACCTCTTCCCCATTTTCCTTGTGGACCGCGGACAGGAGCATGCCCTGGCTCTCCTGCCCCATCATCTTCCGGGGGGGCAGGTTCACAATGGCCACCAGGGTCTTGCCCACCAGGTCCTCCGGCTTGTAGTACATGGCGATGCCGGAGAGGATCTGCCGGTCGGTGCCGGAACCGTCGTCCAGGGTGAACTTCAGCAGTTTCTTGGACTTCTTCACCGCCTCGCAGGCCTTCACCTTCACCACCCGGAAATCGGACTGGGCAAAGGTGTCAAAGTCCACCGGGTCCTCCCAGGGCTCCAGCTCCACGGCGGGCTGCTGGGGGGCGGCGGCAGCGGCCTGGATGGCCTCCAGCTCAGCCAGGGCCTTGTCCATGTCCACCCGGGGGAAGAGGTTCTCCCCCTTGGTCACCGCCGCGGTCTCTGCCCGGCTGCCCCACTGGGCGGCAGAGTCCCAGGTGCGGCAGCCGTCACAGGCGCCGATCTGGGCAAAGAGCTTTTCACAGGAGGCGGGGATGAAGGGGGACAGGAGGATGCCGCAGATGCGGGTGGCCTCCAGGAGGTTGTACAGCACGTGAGCCAGGCGGGCGCCGTTGGCCGCCATGTCCTTGGCCAGGGCCCAGGGCATGGACTCGTCGATGTACTTGTTGGCCCGCTGGATGACCTTAAAGACCTCCTCCAGGGCTTTGTGAGGGGCACAGGCCTCCATGACCTCCTCATAGCGGCCCCGCAGGCCGGCGGCCAGGGTGATGAGCTCGGTGTCATAGGCCTCGGGGGCGTCCCAGGCTTTGCAGCCGGCGGGCAGAGTGCTGCCGAAGTACTTCTGCACCATGGCGGTGGTCCGGCTGACCAGGTTGCCCAGGTCGTTGGCCAGGTCCACGTTGATGGTGTTGATGAGCAGTTCATTGGAGAAGTTCCCGTCGGAGCCAAAGGGGAAGGTCCGCATCAGGAAGAACCGCAGGGAATCCACCCCGAACTTCTCCGCCAGCACATAGGGGTCCACCACATTGCCCTTGGACTTGGACATCTTGCCCCCGTCCAGCAGGAGCCACCCGTGGCCAAAGACGTGCTTGGGCAGGGGCATCTCCATGCTCATGAGCATAGCCGGCCAGATGATGGAGTGGAATCGGACGATCTCCTTGCCCACAAAGTGATAGTCCGCGGGCCAGTAGCGGTCGTAGTCGTCGTACTTGTCGTTGTACAGCCCCAGGGCGGTGGTGTAGTTGAACAGGGCGTCCACCCACACATAGACCACGTGGCCGGGGTCAAAATCCACCGGCACCCCCCAGGAGAAGGAGGTCCGGGAGACGCACAGGTCCTCCAGGCCGGGCTTGATGAAGTTGTTTACCATCTCGTGGACCCGGGAACGGGGCTGGAGAAAGTCGGTGTTTTCCAGCAGGTCCTGGACGGGCTGGGCATATTTGGACAGGCGGAAGAAGTAGGCCTCCTCCTCTGCGTCCTGAACCTCCCGGCCGCAGTCGGGACACTTCCCGTCCACCAGCTGGCTCTCGGTCCAGAAGGACTCGCAGGGCTTGCAGTACTTGCCCACGTACTTACCCTTGTAGATGTCCCCTTTTTCATACATCTTTTTGAAAATTTTCTGGATGGCGGCCACATGGTAGTCGTCGGTGGTGCGGATGAACCGGTCATTGGAGATGTTCATGAGCCGCCACAGGTCCAGCACGCCCTTCTCCCCGGTGACGATGTTGTCCACAAACTGCTGGGGGGTGACGCCGGCCTGGCTGGCCTTGTCCTCAATCTTCTGGCCGTGCTCGTCCGTGCCTGTGAGGAACATGACGTCGTAGCCCTGGAGACGCTTGTACCGCGCCATGGCGTCAGTGGCCACGGTGCAGTAGGTGTGGCCGATGTGGAGCTTGTCCGAGGGATAGTAGATGGGGGTGGTAATATAAAACTTTTTCTTCTGATCTCTTTCCATATTGGGTGAACCTCCATACGCCCAGGGAGGGCGTGTTGTTTTCCTTGGTGTCACTGGGGCTGATCCGGTGTCTGTCCGTCCGTGCCGGCGGGGGGCTGGCCGCCCTGGGTCCCCATGGGGGCGCAGCCCGGGCAGCCGGCGCAGTTGGGGGCGCAGGCCGGCGGGGCCTCTGGCTTGGCGTCGTTTCTGGCCAGGGCGGCGGCCATGGACAGCAGGTAGAACATCATGCCCAGATAGAGGGCGGTGTCCGCCAGGGGCAAACCGTCGGCCAGGGCCATGATATTAAAGGCGCCGGCGGCCAGGCACACCGTCAGGGTGAGGGTCACCCGGGCCTTGCCGAAGGCGAAGCCACCCACCAGGAAACAGGCGATCATGGACAGCAGGGCCCCCAGCATGGGGATTAGGTACTGACCCAGCACGGGCTCCTCCGCCCAACTCTGGTAGTAGTTGGCCATGATCCACAGGCAGCAGGCAAAGCCGGGGACCACGGCCCAGGCGGTGAGAATGGGGGCGCCCCGGCGCATTTTCTGGGCGACAAAGTAGATGCCGGCGGCGGCCAGCAGGCTGAGAACCCCCAGCCCGGCCCAGGCAATGCTCATCGTCCGCTGGCCCAGCAGGGTGCGGGGGCTGCCGGCCCAGGCGGCCAGGGCCAAAAAGCCGCCGATGGCCAGGAGAACCGCCCCGGCCAGGGCGCCGGAGAGCAGAGGGGTGGTGTCCGGCGAGAAAGCGCCGGTGTAGCACTGGTCGAACTTGCGGTGCTTGCCCCGGCTCAGAACCAGCAGCGCGGCCGCCACCGCCGCCGAGACAAGGACCATGGCCCACAGACTGGGGGCGCCGGAGATGGGCAGGCCGGTGCCCGCCTCAAACCCATGGGCCAGATAAACCCGCCGAACAAACAGACCGACCAGGCCGCCGGCCACGGCCACGCCGGGCAGGATGACAGATTTCCGCATGAAAAAGGACTCCCTTCGGTGAAACGGCGGGAGGGAACCCACTCCCGCGCATAGCTTCTTTTCATCTTACCACATTCCACCGGAAAACGCACGGGGATTTTGAGGTTTCGGGGAATTTTTTTGAAGGGGGAGGGGCCGGAGAGGTTGACGAGACAAAAAATTTGAAAAAAGTTTTCGGTTGGCGCAAAAATTTGCTGTCGGTGCTACATGGAAGGAGTAGAGGGGAAAATTTCCCCGGGATTGGAGGTGGTGAGAAAGTACTTACGTAAATTTAGGTTATATCCAGGAGAAATAAAATGAAGAAATTTTGTGTTTTGTTCGTCGGAATAGTCATCCTTGCGATTGCTGGAATCTCTGCGTATGGTACAGAAGAAAAACCGGTAGAATCTGAACTTGGAAGCTATTATGAGGAGGCCGTAGACCAAGAGAACTCTGAAACGGATGTTGTGATGGCTGTCTACAAAGAAAAAACGGTGATGAAATCTGTCGTAGAATATCAAAGGAAGGCGCAAGAAGCCTTGGCCGGAAAGCCAGAGGGGACAGGGAGCAGTGATCGAGAGATCGTGGATGATATCTTAAAGAATGTCATCTTACAGGAAGAGGCGGAACAGAGGGGGCTGATGCCAACCGAAGAAGAAGTGGAGCAGTACCTTCAAGAGACCGTCTATGCGGCGTATGCCATGCCAGAGGGGAAGGAAGGGATCGATGCCTATTGTGCCAGCGCGGGGATAACCTACGAAGAATATGTGGAAAATTTGCGCGATCAAGCGCCCAGAGTGTTGGCAAAGGGGAAACTGAAAGAGGCGATTGCGGAGGAATCCTGTCAATCCCATGGTCTCACCTATGACCGGCTTAATACGCCGCAGGAGGCACTGGATGCGGTGGAGGAATATATGAACAATCTTCTGGAACTCCACAAGGAAGAGATTACTTATTATATTTCATAAGTGTCCGCAGGACACAAGGAGAAAAAATTTTTTCAATGGGGTGTCACAAAGTATGGGTTCCTTTCGTTCTTGAGAATAGAAAGGTACGTTCTACACGAAGGGAAGCGCCCCAGAGAAAGAGACTTTTTTGTTGATTCTTCAGTGCGATGAAGGTATGATGAGCATGAAAGGAAAGAATCGACGCAAGCGGAGAAGAAAGGAGGGGATAGGATGCATTGGATCATCCGGTTGGGCCTTTCTATCGCGTTCTTTGGCGCAATAGTCTATGCGGATCGAAGGGAACGGCGGCTGCTTCTCTTTCTCCTGTTTGGTGCGGTGCTTGCCCTGTGGGTTTTTGGCCTGCTGGGGCTGTTTGGCCTTCCGCCGGCCTCTCTGTATCTCTCCGGCGTGGTGGGGATCAGCCTGGGCTTTGTCATTCGCAGTCTGGCCCGTTGGAAAAGAAAGAGAACGCATGGGACAGACGTTTCGTGATTGACCGGTGTGGACTGCGTTTTCAGGGAGGACGTGCTTTATGAAATCAGAAAAGATGACGCCTCTTTTGCAATCTATGTGGCTCCAGGTGCTTTGGATCTTGTGGACCCTTTGGTTTGTCTTGGACCCTGCCTGGGACCTGTTTGCCTCGGGCGTGGAATGGCTGCTCTCCATGGGGGTGCTGGGATGGTTCCTCGGCCTGGTGGCGCTGGCCCTGGCGGTCTCCCTGTTCCGAACCTATGGTCCGGCAGGAGGGATTCTGTCCATAATGGCGACCTTTCTGTTGCTCTGGGGCATTGGGGATGGGCTGCCGGGGGCCCTCCTCCCCAACCCCTATCAGCTGCTGTTTATATTGCAGGATGCCACCTATGACAATTTCGTTTTTTTCCTCCTCTGGCTTCAGGGGTGGGTGGTCTGCCTGGGCTTGATCTGGGTGGGGGCCCGGTGGTTCTGCAAAAAATTTCCCCCGGCGGAAACGTAAAAAGGAGAGCACGGAGATCTTCTCTGTGCTCTCCTTTTTGTGTTTGGCGGCAGCCTGGGAGTGGCGCGGAGGGGAGAGATATGGTATGATAAGCCTGATTTTCAACAAGAAGGAGGCGACGCCCCATGCGGATCTTGGTGGTGGAGGACGAGGCCGACCTGAATCTGCTGCTCTGCAAGGTGCTCACCAAGGCGGGCTACACCGTGGACGGGTGCCTGGACGGCGAGGACGCCCAGGCTCACCTGCTGGGCGCGGCATACGATGGGATTCTGCTGGATGTGATGCTGCCCAAAAAGGACGGATACACCCTGGTGCAGGAACTGCGGGACCAGGGGAACGACACCCCGGTACTCTTTCTCACCGCCCGGGACAGTGTGGCCGACCGGGTCAAGGGGCTGGACCTGGGCGGGGACGACTATCTGGTCAAACCCTTTGACTTTGCCGAGCTGCTGGCCCGTATCCGGGCCATGACCCGCAAGCGGGTGGGCCAGCGCACCAACCGGTTTACCGTGGGGGACCTGACCCTGGACACCGAGCGGCGGCAGGCTGTCCGGGGCGGAGAGGAGATTCCCCTGCTGCCCAAGGAGTTTTCCATTCTGGAGTATCTGGTCCGGAACAAGGAAAAAGTCCTCTCCCGGGAGCAGATTGAGGACCAGATTTGGAACTATGACTACGCTGGCAGCTCCAACAACGTGGATGTCTACCTCAGCCGCCTGCGGAAAAAGATCGACGGGGGGCGGGAGGAAAAACTGATCCACACCGTGCGGGGGATGGGCTGGGCCATCCGGGAGCCTGCGGCCCCGAAAGGAGGGACCCGGTGAGAAAGCGCAGCGTCAAGGTCAAGATTACCCTCTGGTATCTGCTGCTGATGGGTCTGATGGCCGGCCTGATGCTGGTCTTTCTCCGGCTGATCAGCGGTTCTGTGTACACCCAAAGCGCCATGGAGCAGCTGGACCAGACGGTGCGGGAGAACCTGGGGCAGGTGACCCTTGTGGACGGGCGGCCCCAGATGGGGGAGGGGTTCCAGTTCTATGAGAATGGAGTCTATACCCTGGTGTACAGCCAGGACAAAACCCTGCTGGCCGGGCAGGTGCCGGTGGCCTTTACCGCAGCGGAGCCCTTTCACAACGGCTTGACCCGACTGGTAGACACCGACACCGGGCAATACTATGTCCTGGACTTCTGGGTGCCCGCTGGCTGGGAGGAGGGCCTGTGGGTCCGGGGCCTGCTGGAGGTGCCGGCAGGGGCCCAGAGCATGCCCGCCCTGCTGTGGGTGGCCGCGGTGTCCCTCCCCCTGTTCCTTCTGCTGGCCGCGGTGGGGGGGTACTGGATCGCCCGACGGGCCTTCCGGCCCCTGGAACACATCACCGCCACCGCCGACGCCATCAGCCAGGCCTCCGATCTGTCCGCCCGGGTGGCGGTGCCTCCAGGCGGCAACGAGTTCAGCCGGCTGGCTGCCACCTTCAACCAGATGTTTGCCCGGCTGGAGCAGTCCTTCGAGGCCGAGACCCAGTTCACCGCCGACGCCTCCCATGAGCTGCGGACCCCCGTATCCGTGATCAAGAGCGCCTGTGAGTATGGGGAAACCTATGGGGAGACCCTGGAGGAGCAGCGGGAGACCCTGGCCATGATCCACCGGCAGGCAGACAAGATGTCCCAGCTCATCGACCAGCTGCTCCGGATCACCCGCTTGGACCAGGGGACGGAACTGGCCCGGCGGGAACGGGTGGATCTGGCCGCCCTGGCCCGGGATGTGTGTGCCGAGGGCCCCTGGCCCCAGGATCGCCTGACCTTGGAGGGAGGGGAGCCTGTCTTTGCCCAGGTAGACCGGGCGCTGATTGCCCGGCTGCTGCAAAATCTCATTGACAATGGGTTCAAATATGGAAAGCCGGGGGGTGGGGTCTGGGTGACCCTTCGCCGCCAGGGCGGGGAGGCACTGCTCACCGTGCGGGACGACGGGATTGGCATTGCCCCGGACCAGCAGGCACGGGTGTGGCAGCGGTTTTACCAGGTGGACCCCGTTCGGGGAGAGAAGAGCGGCGCCGGTCTGGGCCTGTCTATGGTCTGGAAGATTGCCCAGGCCCACGGCGGACACATGAGCCTGGAGAGCGTGCCCGGTCAGGGGAGTTCTTTTACCCTCCACCTTCCGGCGGAGAGATAGGCCGAAAAAAAGAGGGTTTGTCGGGCGAAATTTCATGTTCCTTTCATGTTTCCATGGTAAGATAACGCCAGAATGAAGAAGGAGGTTTTAAGATGAGACGAAAATTGGTATGGATGCTTTTGGTTGCTGCGGCGCTTGGCCTGGTGCTGACAGGCTGCGGCCAGCAGCGTACCCAGGCCAGTTATATTGGGGCGGACGCGGCCAAAGCGATTGCCCTGGACGCCGCCGGCATCGCGGAGGGCGCAGCCACCTTTGCGTCTGCGGACCTGGAGAACCGGAATGGTACAGATTACTATCAGGTAACATTCACCGCCGACGGCCAAAACTATGCCTACGACATTGACGCGGTCACTGGTGTGGTGATCAGCGGCACCCAGAACGGCGGAACCGGCGGTGGTGCGGATGCGTCCGGCACCGAAACCGCAGCGGTGGGGGAGGGGAAGGCCAAGGAGATTGCCCTGAACCACGCCGGCCTGACCGAGGATCAGGTCACCTTTGTCCGGAGCCGCCTGGACTGGGAGGACGGCCGCCAGGTCTACGACGTGGAGTTCTACACCAGCGACTACAAAGAGTATGACTACGAGATTGACGCCACCACGGGAGAGGTGCTCTCTTACGACTATGACGCAGAGGGCTACGCCCCCTCAGCGGATGCCGGGACCCAGACCATCTCTGCGGACCGGGCCAAGGAAATTGCCTTGGCGGAGGTCCCCGGCGCCACGACGAAAGACATCTATGAGTTTGAGGTGGACCGGGACGACGGACGTCTGGAGTATGAAGGGACCATCTATTACAACGGCGTGGAATATGAGTTCAGCATTGACGGGTACAGCGGCGCCATCCGCAGCTGGGAGGTTGACAGCCACCGTTAAAGCCGGGGAGTCCCCCTACCCCGGAATAAAAATCTATGGTAGAAACCGAAAGAATCATTAGGAGGATTGAACTATGAAAAAGCACATGCTTGCAAAACGAATGGGAGCCATCGCCCTGTGTGCGGTGCTTTCCACCGGGCTCCTGTCCGCCACAGCCGCTGCCCAGGGGAAGGATGTCACCGCGTATCTCTCCCCCGATCTGTCCATCGTGGTGGATGGGTCCTACCGGACCTTCTACAACGCAGTTGGTCAGGAAGTCCACCCCATCCTTTATGGGGGCACCACCTACCTGCCCATCCGGGCCATTGGGGAGCTGATGGGGAAAAATGTGAACTGGAGCCAGTCCACGCTGACGGTTTCTCTGGCGGGAGACCGGCCCAATGGCTCAGTGACGGGAACCCCGGATTCTGCAGCCAAGGCACAGACGGTTCAGGCTGCCATCCGGCCGGACATTACCATTCTGGTGGACCATGTCCGTCAGACCTTCGCTGACGCCAACGGCGATACCGTATACCCCCTGCTTTACAGCGGCTCGGTCTATCTGCCGGTGCGGAGCATTGGAGAACTGATGGACAAAGAGGTGAACTGGAACAACGCAACCCGTACCGTTACACTGAGCGGAGGCTCTCTGGTGACCGATGCGGATAGCTTTGAGGACAACAACGGGAACAACAACGGCGGTAATAACGGCAGCAATAACGGCAACAACAACCAGCCCAGCACCCCCACTGGGATGCTCACCGCCGAACAGGCCAAGCAAAAAGCGCTGGCCCATGCGGGTCTCCAGAGCAGTCAGGTCTCTTTCGTCCGCGCCCATCTGGACTGGGAAAATGGCCGCCAGGTCTATGATGTAGAGTTCTACACCAAGGATTACAGAGAGTATGACTATGAGATCGACGCCTACACGGGCAAGGTGCTCAGCTTTGACTATGATGCGGAGCATTACAGACCCGGCACTGGCAACGGCAACCAAAATTCTGGCTCCTACATCGGCGAGGCAGAGGCCAAGCGCATTGCCCTGGCTCAGGTACCTGGCGCGACGGAGAATAACGTCCGCAGAGTGAAACTGGACTGGGATGACGGTCGGGCAGAATATGAGGTGAAGATCGTAGTTGGAATGTTGGAGTATGAGTTTGAGATCAACGCCGTAAATGGCGTCATCCTGTCCCAGGATGTGGATTCCATCTATGACTGACCCCCTGCAATCAACGGCCAGTTTTGTGAGAATAAAACGTGGGAAGAACAGGCCAAACTGGAACCAACGGAATGATATCACATGACAAAAGCACCTGCGGCCGCAGGTGCTTTTGTTTGGTGCAGAGGGGGCGCCTTTCAGGAGAAGCACATAGAAAACGTCAAGATATTTGTGTATATTATGATATAAATTGTTGATTTTAACGGGACGATTTGATAAATTAAAGAAAGAAGGACGAGAATAACACGGAGGGGATGATATGGCCCACGGGTTCCTTGGACTGCGCACCAATGCTGTGGTTCTTGGTTTGATCCCCTATGCCGATCGAATGGAAAAGGAGGGCGAAGTATGGTTTCCTGGTTTCATCAGACGGAACTGACCACGGTGCTTGACCTGGCGCGGTGCGAGGAATTCCGGCGGCGTCTGGATGCCCACGGCATCCCCTATAAAGTCAAGGTGAAGGATCGCTCCTCCCCGTGGTTCAGCCTGTGGGGCGGACGGGAGCGGACCGGTGTTTTCTTCCAGAACGCCAGCCTGGACAGGCAATACGTGATCTATGTTTCCCGGGAAAATCTTTCCCTGGCCCAAGCGGTGACCGGCTTGGAAGCGAAGCGATAGCCCGGTGCAGTGTGCCTGGCAGAGAAAACGTTTAGATAATATACAACGCAAGGAACAAAATCAATCTTCTTTCCACCGCGGTTGTTCTGCCTGCAATTTTGTGTTATAATATTACAAAAGAAGCCAAGACCACGTACATTCTTAATATACACCAACGGAAGGACCTGCCCTTGGTCCGGAAAGAAGAGAGAAACCATGCCTTATGACAAAGAGCTGATTGCCCACAAGCTCATCCGGTGGGAGCATTATCTGAACAACTACAAGCTCCCCGCCTGGAAGGAGCTGCCGGACATTGGTCTGTACATGGACCAGGTGATCGCCCTGCTGGGCCAGTACCTGGATTTCATCCCCATGGAGGACTCCAAGGACAAGCCGGTGACCCCCACCACCATCAACAACTATGTCCGGCTGAAGGTGATGCCCGCCCCGGAAAAACGGAAGTATTACCGGGTACACATCGCCTTTCTCATTATGATCTTCACCCTCAAGCAGGGCATCAGCATCAACGGGCTGCAGCAGCTGCTCCCCTCCACCGCCGACGAGGAGGAGATCAAGAACTTCTATACCAGCTATGTGGAGCGGCTCCAGGAGGTGGGCAACTTTTACACGGCCCAGACCCGGGCGGCGGTGCAGGATATCCTGGACCCCCAGGTGACCGACGAGGGGGTGGTGGAGAACGTCATCATCCAGAGCATTCTCCAGTCGGGGTTCTCCCGGATCATGGCGGAAAAGCTCCTCCACCTCCAGGACGCCGACCCGGAGCGGGTGCTGGAATTGGAGAAAATCAGCGACGGACGGGGCCGCCACCCCCTGGGACAGCTGCCGGAAAAGGAGGAGTGAGCCATGCTCTTTGATACCCATGCCCATTACTACGCCGAGGCCTTTGACCCGGACCGGGACGCGGTTCTCTCCGCCCTCCCCGCGGCCGGGGTGGGGCTGGTCCTGTGCCCGGGGTGCGACCTGGACACCTCCCGCCAGTCCATCCAGCTGGCGGAGGCCTACCCCCATGTCTACGCCGCCGCCGGGGTCCACCCGGAGGACGCCCTGGGGCTGCCGGTGGACTGGCTGGACCAGGTGGCGGAGATGACCCGCCACCCCAAGGTGAAGGCCATTGGGGAGATCGGCCTGGACTACTATTGGAAGGAGGTCCCCCGGGACCTGCAAAAGGAGGTCTTCCGGGCCCAGCTCCAGCTGGCCAAGGTCCTGGACCTGCCCGTCATCGTCCACGACCGGGAGGCCCATGCCGACTGCCTGGCCATAGTGCGGGAATTCCCCGGGGTCCGGGGGGTCTTTCACTGCTACTCCGGCAGCGCCGAGGACGCAAAAACCCTGGTGAAGCTGGGCTGGCACCTGTCCTTCACCGGGACCATCACCTTCAAAAACGCCCGGAAGGCCCCGGAGGTCATCGCGGCAGTGCCTTTGGAGCGGATCATGGTGGAGACCGACGCCCCCTACATGGCCCCCACTCCCTTTCGGGGCAAGCGGTGCGACTCCCGCTATGTCTACCGAATGGTGGAGACCATTGCGGAGATCAAGGGGCTCACCCCGGCGGAAGTGGAGCAGGCCACCACGGAGAATGGCAAGGCGCTCTTCGCCATTCCATAACAGGCGGACCGAGCGGTCCGGAGGATTTTTGGGGAGGTGTTTTTCGTGCAAGGGGATATTGTGACCTATGACTACTTCGGCGGACTCTATATTAAC
>ERZ809074.3197-NODE-3197-length-15928-cov-7.775153_pt1 | contig 15928 bp, 9 predicted proteins | sample MGYA00520795_ERZ809074 | MGnify/ENA primary metagenome ERZ809074 (study PRJEB31570, sample SAMEA3212989) | Homo sapiens | biome: human-gut; feature: human gut; material: fecal | place: Sweden | collected 2011 ...
TAGGGCGCGTGCAAGCCGATGCCCACGTCGAAACGGATGACGATGAAGTCGAGGTCGTAGCGCAAGCCCGCGCCCGTGCCGACGGCCAACTTGCCGAGGTTCTTGGCGTTGAACTTGCCGCCGGGGCGGTTGGGGTCGTCGCGCGTGAGCCACACGTTACCGGCATCGAGGAACACGGCGCCGTGGAGGCTGCCGAAGAGCCGCGCGCGCAGTTCGACGTTGGCTTCGAGTTTCACGTCGCCCGTCTGGTCCATATAGGCGTATTTGCTGTCGGCGGCGCGGAAGCCGCCGGGGCCGATGCTGCGCACCGTGAAGGCGCGCACGCTGTTGGCACCGCCCACATAGAACTGTTCGGAATAGGGGGCGCGGAGCGCATTGCCGTAGGAGAAGATCACGCCGCCGAAGGCGCGGGCCGCCAGTTTGAGGTCGCGGTTGATGCGAATGGTGTGGTGCACCTCGGCTGTGAATTTGAGGAACTGTGCGAAGGGGTTGCCGAATAGTTCCTTATTCTGCCGCTCAAAAGGTTTGCCGAAAGCGGCGTAAATGCCCGAAATGAGGTTGCCGCCCTCCTTGCCCGCTACCTGCACCCAAGTGGCGTTGCGATGCGAAGCGGACGAAGCGTAAGTGAGATTGTAGCCAAACGTAGGCACAAACTGGTCGCGCATACTCATATAGAGCGCGGGGTTGGCGGTCATGATAGAGTCGAAGGCGGCGGTGGTGTGGAGGAGTTTGTCGAAACTAAAATCGAAGAGCGTGAGTTCGTGTTTGAGCGTGGCTTTCTTGTGCCACTTATACGTGGCGCTGATGCCCATGCTCACCATGTTGAAGAAGTTGCTGCGGTTTTTCCAATCGGCATCGATGGCAAAGACGGTATTGGCTTTGAGGCGGCGCAGGCGGCGGCTGTTGCCGGGAAGCATGAGACGGGGAAAGTCGAACGCTAATTGCGTGCCGAGTTCGTAGGAGTTGAGCAGGGAATTGCCGCCCTTTGCCCCCGCGCCCGTCTGCCATTCGTAAGAACCGAATATCTTCCACGACACTTTTTCCGCGCCACGGAATGCGTTGCGCTTGGCGAGTTCGTAAGAGATGCCGGGGCCTATCTGCTGGTTGCTCTTGAGCGTGGCGTTCATCTCGAAGGTGCTCTCGTAGAGTTTGTCGAGCGTGGCGGTGACCACAACGTCGAGGGTGTCGCAGGTGGGGAGCGTGTCGCGCGGGATATAATCTACCGAAATTTGCGAGAGCACGCCGAGCGCACCGAGTTTCTCGAGCGTGGCGTTTTCGTCGGAAAGACTATAAAGTTCGCCGCGCCGATGGCTGATGCTGCGCCGCCAGAGCCCTGTGCGCAGGGGCATTTTGTCGCCACCGTGGATATAGTTGTAACTGCGGCGGCGTATGTGCTTGTCGAGCGTCTCGCTGTCGTTGCGGCGCACGCTGACGGTGGTTTTGCCAATGTGCCACGGGTGGCTCACCTTTTCGGGCAAGGCCGTGGGGCGCATGCGCAACTGCACCCTGCCGGGCTGCATGAGGGTGTCGGCAAGGTAGGTGGTGTAGGAACCGGTGAAGAAGTAGTAGCCGTTTTCGCGGAAGAGTTTTTCAAGGCGCGTCTTTTCGTCGGCAAGGTTCACCACGCTGAACGCATCGCCCGTGCGCAGCAGGGAAGCGCGGCTGCTGGCGCGGAGCAGGCTGTCCATGCCATGGGGAAAGCCTACGTATTCCACCGAACCGAGGCGCGAAAGCGGGCCGGAGTTTACTTTATAGGCGATGCGGGCTTTCTTGGGGTTCTTGGGCGAGGGGATCACCTCGTAGCCCACCTTTCCGCGAAAGAAACCGTAATTGTGGAGCGTGTTGGTCGCCACCTTGGTGCGCACCTCGGGACTGACGGTGCTGATGAGCACGGGCTCCGTGCCGAAGGTGCGGTACACCCATTTGCCAAACTTGCTTTTCTTCTCAGCAAAACCGTTGTGCACCCAAAGGCCGATTTGCAAGGGCGAGCGCAGCGACGACGAACCGAACAGGGCATTGTTGGGCGGATAAGCGAGCACGGCATCCACTTCCTCTTTGGCTGTTTCAAAATCCTTGGCCTGACGCTCGGCGGCTGCTTTGAGGCGGGCACGCTCTTCCTTGGAAAGGCTGTCGGCGGCAAACTGCGCCAGGGCTTCGAGATTGCCCGCGCCCCTGCCTTCGAGCACGGCATTCACCGCCTTGACGGCATCGCCGATAGAGGTAATCACGCCCACGCTGTCGGGGGCGGCAGCCTTCTTGGCAGCCTTCTTGCTCTTCTTGGCTGCGGAGGAGTTGTTGTAGTCTATGTCGGCAATGCCAATATACAACTGCTCGCCCTCGGGAAGATGCGACGTGGTGGAGCAGGAGGCAAGCAAGAGGGCGAATAGGGCGGCAAGGAGGAGGGAGGGGGCAGAACTCTCACAACAGCCTTTCCCGAGGACTTCGTCCCCGGTTATCGTTGGGCGGGCGTTTTGCAAAACGCCCCTACTTGCTAACCAATTATATATGTGTATGAAAAACTTCATTTCCTATCTGTTGGAATTAACTGCATATTTGTTGCTAACAAAGTTTCTGACCCACGAGTTATTTTTTGCAAAACAAACTATGCATTACAAAAATCATCTCGTAGGCATATATTATTTTCGTGAACCACTGAAAAATTTCATTTCTTCTTTTTGAAAATAAAGAGTTCGCCGAGTTTGTCGGTCTTGCGGCGCAGCACGAGGCCGACACCCGTCTTGGTGAGTTGCCCTTCGAGGGGGTCGCGCGTGTCGCGGTCGTAGAACATCTTGACGTAGCGCGAGGAACTCTTGTCGAGACGATACTCCACGCTGATGTTGTCGATGATGCTGGCTGCTGAATTGGTGGCATCCTCGCCCGTGCTCACCTTACCGCCCACGATGACGCTGATGCGGTCGCCCCAGAAGCGTTTGGCAAACTTGAAGGAGTAGTCGGTGGTTTCCGCGCCCGTTTCTGACGTGCCGCTCTCCACGCCGATGCTGAGGTCAACGGTTTTGAGCGCCGAGCCCGCAATGTTCTGGATTTCGCTTTGCAGGAAGGCGTTGAGGGCGTTGCTGGCCTTGAAGCCCGAGCCGTTCATCATGCTCTCGTCGGTGAGATACATGCCTGTGGCAAGCATCGTGACGGCTGCCTTGCCGCGCTGCTCGCGCGTCATGGCGGCGAGTTGGTTGGTCACGGCGAGGTCTTCGGGGGCTTCGATTACGAACTCAAGCCCCATGTCGTTGAGCGGCTTGGTGATGGCAATGCCCACGTCGAACGCCACGGAGCGCGACTGGTCGCCGTCGCTCACCACGGCTTTCATGCGCTCCTTGGCTGTGATGTTGAGCGTGGGGTTCATCATGTCGCCCGTAAACTCGATGTAACTGCCCTGCACGAGGTTGAACGTTTTGAGCGGGATAACAGGCAGCGAGTATTTCATCTCGCCGCTATTGATGGTGAAGCGTCCCGTGAGGCGCGTCTCGTTTTGCTGCGTCATGCGCATGGTGAGGTTACCGCCGCCCTCGATGTCCACATAGTTCTGCCCGTCCTCGCTGAGGTTGCAATGGAAGCGGGCGGCATCGTTCACCGTCACGCCGATGCTCATGTCGAAGGTGCTCTCGGGCGCGGGCGGGGCTACTTCGGCGGCGGCAGAGTCTTCGAAACTGGTGAACGTGACGAGGTCGTGCAGGCGGTCGTCCACAGTGAGCGGGGAGTCTTTGAGGATATAGGTCACGTCGGTACGGTCGCGCACATAAAGGTTACCGCGAATAAAGAGATTGTCGGACGTGCCGCGCATAGTGGCATTCACGTCGGTATATACCTTTCCGAAAATCATGGACTGCCGTTTGCGCTTGGTGTTGATGAGTTCGAAATTCTCGCCCGTAAGGTCGAAGTTCATGCCGATGCGCGAGAGGTTGCTCATATCCAGCGTGCCGTTGAGGACGAGCGGGTTCTTGCCGGTGGAATAAAGATTGTATCTGTCGAAAACGAGGCGGCTGTCCTTAATCTGCACGGCGCGCTCGTCGGTGCGCAGGTCGAAGCCGTAGACATCTGAATAGATGTGCGTGGAGTCGAGGTCGAGGCTGCCGTTTACCACGGGTTTGTCGAGCGTGCCTTTGACCGTCAACTCGCCGCCCGCCGTGCCGGCAAGGGCAATGTCGGTGCCGGCAAGGAAACCATTGACAAGGTTGAGCGGGAAGTCGTAGAGCCGCGCATCGCCCTCGAAACTGCCGCCGTCGCGGTCGAAATACGTGCCCTCGGCTGCCAGCACTTCCGTGCCATTGGAACTGACGAATGCCGAAGCGTGATGCTCGCCTCCCTGCTTGGGCAGATAGATTGCCTCAATGCCCACATCGCCAAGGGCGACGCCCTCGTAGGCAAATTGCGCCACTTCCATAGATGCCATGGCGGAGAAGCCCTCCGTGCGGCTGTCGGTAAGGTGAAAATCGCCGCTGAACAGGCCCGCGAGTTTCGGCATGTAGGGCAGCACGTTGGAGAGTTCCGCCATGTTCACGTGGTTAAGGCTAAGGGTGAGGTCGTTGGCGGAGTCGACCGGCTCGCCATAGAGTTTAAGGCCCGTGCCGTCGTCGGCCAGCAAGTCCACATTGGCGCGTATGCTCTTGTCGCGCCCGAGGTAGATGAGGTTGTCGCGATTTACTTTGAAATTGCGGAAGGCGATGACAGGATTTTCAGGGAAGAAACTAACGTTCAGCCCCCCGTCGGCAATGGCGGCGCGCACGCCGAGATCCACGCCCTTCTCGCCCTCTTTGTTGAAAAACTGGAAGCGCGCGCCCATATCTTCGCGGTGGACAAAGGCATTGAGGCGGCTCTCGAATTTCACGGGGTTCTTCTTATGGTCGTTGCGCACGAAGCCGTCGAGCACCAAGCCTGCCGTATCTTGCGCCAACTCCATATCGATTGTGTCGACCTGCAAGCCGGAAGTGACGAGCGTGCCGAGACGCAGCCGCCCCGTCATGCCCACGAGGGGACTGGTGTCGAGGCGGAGCCGCGCGGAGGACATCTGATAGCCTTTGAGGCGCACAATGTTGACGAGCGGGTTGTCGCGCCCGGCATCGAGGCGGAAGGAAAGCGTGGGGAAAAGCGTTTTGAGGGAATTGAAGTCAAGGTCGCGCGCCGCCATTTGGCGTTCAGCCTCACTCGTAATTTGGGAAACAGCGGCGGTAATCTCGTCGAGCGATTGCCCCGTGTCGAAATACAGGTAAAGGTCGCCGGCCGAAACGGCGGCATGGATCGTGTCGGGCGAAAGGGCGGCATCGAACGCGATGTCCTTTGCCATGGCGCTGCGCTTGGCATCGGTGAAGACGATGTTGCGCAGGCTGCCCTCTGCGCCGTAGGCGGTGAACTTCTTGTCGGCGCGGGCGTTCACGTCGATATTCACGCCGAGCAGCAGCGTGTCTTTCGTTGCGCCCAAGGCGCGGAGGTCTACCTCTTCGAGCGCTGCTTTGAGATTGGCTGTGAGGTCGCCGGGCGCAAGGTGTGCCGCGAGCGTGCCGCTGCCTGCCACGTGGGGATTGGCGGCACGGAAGGCCGCCTCAGCCTCGCCGCGCTCGAGGGTGGCGTCGAGAGATATTTTGCTCAGGTCAATGCCGTTGAGCACGAGATGCTCCACGTTGGCGGCGGCTTTCAGGCGCGAGCGCACCGACATGAAGTCGAACCCCGCACCGCTCGCCGAGGCGTCGGCCGTGAGGCGGTCGCCGCCGATGCCTTTCACAAAGGAAGCAATGGGGAAAGACTTTGCCGAGGCTTTCACGTTGTAGGCATCGCCGCGCTCGTTGTAAGCGGCCTTAACGCCGAGCGTACCGCCGCCGCAGATCAGGGCGGCATCGGCTTCGTAGCGCGTGCCGCTCATCGCGCCGTAGCCGCGCAGGGACATGCCGTCGGGGAGGTCGATGCTTTGCCGCAGGTCTTTGGGCAGGAGACTACGAACGGCTGCCAGACTGCCCGTCCGCGCATCGAGCCACACGCGCCCCGAGCGGCGCTGGTCGGCAAGGTTTTTGCCGTAGCCATGGGCTTTGAGTTGCAAGATGCCGGGCAGAGAGGCGGCAAGGCTTTCGAGGGTGAAATGTTCCATATTGCCCATTGCCGTAGCCGTGAGCAGCAAGGGCTTTGAGGGATAACTTTTAATGGTTGCCTCGTCCACAAAACCGGTGAGTGCCGTCCTGATGTCCTCTGCGCCAAAGGAGGCATCGACGTTGAACTTCATCTTGCCGAGGTTGCCGGCACGCAGGGCGCGGCGGTCGAATTCTATGCCGGCATCGAGGCGTGAGTGGGGCGTGGCAAAGCGCAGGGCGGGCACGCTGAGGCGCAGACTGTCCATATAGACTTGCCCCGAAAGGTCGCTCACTGCCAGACCGCTGCGCTCTTGCAGGGCGATGCGCTGCAAATCGAGGCGGAGCGTGCCGCAAGAGTCGTAAGACGCGGCACCGGTCTTGAGATAAAGATTTGTGAGGGCAATGTGATTGGCATCAAGGCCCTTTGGCTGCGCCGGCTCATAAGGGAGGTCGTAGGCGAGGGAGGTTTTTGCAAGGAAGAGACTGCGCAGACCGTAATTGCCGGGTCCCGTTTCGAGCACGATGCCGCGCAAGGCCGCTTCGCCGATGTTGCCGGAAAGGCGCATGGAGTCGCCGGGCATGGAAAGGCGGAAGCGCGTGTCGGCAATGTCGGCCTTGTCCACGTCGATGCGCCACCGCGCCGTGGAGGTCGTGGTGTCTTTCGCCGCCGTGTCGGAAAGGGCAACGCTGACATCGGCCTTTCTCAGGCTCACCTTATCCAGTCGCACGAGTTCGCGGGCAAGGTCGATGCCGTGCGACGAGGCGGTCAACTCCCCCACCCTGCCCCGCACGTGTGTGTCGGGAATGAGGTCGAGGGTGTTTACTTTAGCATCGTAAATCTCAAAGCCGTCCACGTCGATGCGCCCCGAAAACAGCGGACGCACCGGCACACTGAGACGCAGGGCGCGCAGGTCGAGCACAGTGTCGGAGGGCGTGGCGGCAAGCACATTGTGCACGGCGAGGTCGAGCGGAAAAGCGAGGCGTACGCGCTCCACGCCGACGCTCATGCCGAGGCTCTCGGAAAGACCGGCGGCAACCTTGCGCACGGCAAAGTTCTGTACGGGAGGAATATAGATGAGTATCGCTAAAAGAAGAAACAGCACGATCGGCGTTGCGACTACGCAACTGGCCGCGACTAATATCCTACGCCATATTTTCTTGTGTTGCTTCTGCATAAATTATCAGTATCTTTTAATATACGGACTGTCTGAATTTCCAAGTTTTTTTTGACAAAAACAATCAAAACCGCTTGCATCGTTTGAAGCCCAAGGGCACGCCACAGGGCTTAACGCCGAGCCTGTGAGCCTCGCGGCTCACGCTCGCCCTTAATCCCTGCGGCTGCGGTCGGTGCCCGCCCGCTTCAAACGCTGCAAGCAAAAAACAGAAAAAAGTAAAGCATTTTCTTCTTTACTATTTACAACAAAAAGTAAACGTCCACTTTTTCCTGTTTTTTGCTTGTTCTGTGTGGGCGGGCGGGAACCGACCGCAGCCTTAGCGGAGAAAGCGCGAGCGAAAACCGATAGGCTTTCAGGCTCGTGGTTTATCCGATAAGGCGAGCCGCAGGCCCACACAGGACAAGCGGTTTTGAATGTTTTTGTCTCAAACTACCGTATATTTGTTACAACGCAAAGACGCGCTGGACAGTTCCTGTGTTTGTGGGGATTTTGATGCGCACGGAGTCGCAGTTTTCAAAAGGCTCTTCGGGCGTGGGCAGCAAAGGGCAGCACAGGTATGCCTCAGCGGTGTAATATTCCGGGTCGCCGCCACGGGCATGGAGCATCTGCACGACGAGGGTGTGCGTGCCGTCGGCATTTTCCCTCAATTCTTCCCTATGGAAACCGAAGGCGTGCGTACCGCCGCCCGTGAGATACGCCAGTTTGAAGTTCACATAGTTGCCGCCCTGCCAGCACGCCGTGACTGCCACGGGGGCACAGACGATTTTCTCGGCTGCATAGGTCTGTATGCGGGGTACGAGCACCTGTTGCATCGCCGTAACCGCCGCACTCGCGCCGCTCACCTCATAGGCCGCCATCACGCGCAGCACGGTATCGGCGGGCAACCCCGTCTTAAAGCCCGAAACGATGGAGAACCGCTGGCCGTCGTCGCGCAAGAGCGCGATGCTGCGCCCGCTGCCGTCGGTCTGCACGTCGAGCAAGTCCTCACGATAGGCTGGCGCGATTTCTTCGTCGTCCTTGCACCCAATGGGCAGAAGGAGCACGCATATTATTATATATATGTACCGCTTCATCGGCGCGCGGCTTCGTAGTTTTTCAACGGATTGGCATACATTTCCAGCATCATGCGGCGCAGGAATGCCTCGTCTTTATTGGGCAAATCTATCAAAGCGAGGCGCTCGGCGATATATTTGTCGAATGCTGCCTTCTGCTCTGGCGTGTAGCCACTGCCTGCGCGGCGCTCCTCGCCCGCCAGTTCATCGGCCGCCACGCAGTTGCCCGGCGTGATGAGATAGCCCGAATGGATGGCGCGGTCGATGCCTTCGGCAAGGGCTTTGAAGAAGTCGGCCTTGGGCAGGTCGGCCAAACTGTCGATCCACGTGTTTACAGGCGCGGCGGCGCAGTAGTGCACGCGGCCTTTGTAGCCGAAAATGCCGGTGCGCATGTTGTCGAGGTCGTCTTGCTTGCTCTTCTTGAAGCCTTCGATATCGCGCTTTTGCTGGAACTCCTTGGCTTTGAGAAAATCGCAGGGGTCGTATTCGTAAGAAATCGACAGCGGCACGAGGTTCAGGCTCTTGATGCGCTCCAGCGGCGTACCTTCGCCGCCCATCGCCATCATCTTCAGGAGGGCTTCCTGCGTGCGGTCGTCGGAGTCCTTGGCACGCCCCTCGCGCTGGGCAATCCAGATGTTCTCGCGCTTCTCGGCAATGGCGTAGTGCATATACTCGCTCAACTGCTTGCTGCTCGCCAGTTTCTCGCGTATGGAGGCGGAACGCTGCACGATGAACGACTTGTTGATGCGCACCAGCGTGCGGATCCAGGGACGTATGAGCAAGTTGTCGCCTATGGCTATCTCAACCGTTGTGGGGAAACCGTTCGCAATCAATAGTATCGAGAGAAAAGCGGAGTCGAGCACGATGTCGCGGTGGTTGGAGATGAAGGTATAGGGCTGCGCCTTGTCGGGAATGGCGGCGGAGTCGAAGCCGAAAGCCGTGGTGCATTTCTTCACAAGGTTGGTCAACAGGGGCAGGAAAAAGCCAATTTGCACATCGAGGTTGGTGGTGCAACCCACCAGTTGCTGTCTGAATGCCTCCGTGCGCACATTGGGGAAAAACTGCTCGGCAATCTGCAAGAACTCCTCATCGGAAAGCAGCGACGCAAAGGCTTCGGGCAGTTCTTCCGGCTCGAAGGGGCGGATATTGTCAAAGTCGTGGAGGGTCATAATGGCGATGATTTTTTAGTAAACGAGTTGACATTTAAACGAGTAAACGAGACAGAAATGTTTTGCGTATGCTTTGCTTCAAGTAACTTGACTTGTTTACTGGTCTACTCGTCTACTTGTTTACTCTATTTTATATTAAAACTTTCCTTCAATGATTTCCGAAAGCACATCCTTAATGTCCAGTCCGGCGGCACGCACCTGCTGCGGAATGAAACTGGTGGCGGTCATGCCAGGCGTGGTGTTGATTTCGAGCATATTGATTTGCTCTGCGCCTTTCTCGCCGGTAAGGATATAGTCGATGCGGATAATGCCGTAGCAGCCGAGGCGGCGATAGATGCTGCGGGTAGTATCGGCCACACGCTCGGCGGTTTCGGGCGCGATGCGTGCCGGCGTGATTTCGCTCACCTTACCGTTGTACTTGGCATCATAGTCAAAGAACTCCTGCGTAGTAACCACCTCTGTAATGGGAAAGGTCACGATTTCGCCGTTCGGGCGGCGGTAGCAGCCGCAAGTGATTTCCGTGCCGCTCATCATGCGCTCAATCATCACCTCGCTGCTTTCCATCATAGCCTTCTCGATGGCGGCGTGCAGCGCCTCCTTTTCTTTCACCTTTGTCACGCCGAAACTGCTGCCGCCGGCGTTGGGCTTCACGAAGCAAGGCAGCCCGAGGCGGGCTATCACGCTGTCCTCGTCGGGCAAGTCCTCGCCTTGGCGCACGAGCACGGAGTCGGAGATGTGCAGGTCGGGATAGGCGCGGAGGAAGTTGTTGAGCGCGAATTTGTTGAACGTCAGGGCCTCAACGAGCACGTCGCTCGTGGAATAGGGCAAGCCGATGAGGTCAAAGTAGCCCTGCAAGATGCCGTTCTCGCCCGGCGTGCCGTGAATGGTGATATAGGCAAAGTCGAACTCCCGGCGGCCGTCGGGCGTGTCGAAAGAGAAGTCTGCGCGGCTGACGGGATAGGTGGTGCCGTCGGTATCGTAGGCGTTCCAGTTGCCTTGTTTAATTTCTACGACGTAGCAGTCGTATTTTTCCTTATCCATAAAGGAGAGAATGCCTTCGGCGCTTCTCATCGAAACATCGTGCTCGGAGGAGTCGCCTCCGGCAACTATGGCAATAGTGCGTTTCATATCGTTTAAAATATTAGGTGATTCTGTGATTATCTAATGCTTTACAGTTGTTAGAGCAAGCGGTTTTCCCGTTTTTTGCCGCCTCATTTCCGTCGCCCTGCGCCCGTGGTTCAATCGCGTCACGCTCATGGTGCGACCGCGTCTCGGGCGCGGGGCGAACGCGTCACGCCCGCGGGGCGACGCTTTGCTTCGTTATCAAAACGATTATATCGGCTGCGGGATACCATTTTCCCAGACAGAGAAACGGGGCGCGGCAGGGCGATGGCTTTTCACCGCTTATTCCTGCCCCCGCATGACAGCCGCTGCGGTGTAGTTGCGCCAGCGGTCGAGCAGGGTGCCCATATCGTCGGGCAGGGGCGCGGAGAAGTCCATCTCCTCTCCCGTGCGGGGGTGCTTGAAACCGAGCGTCAGGGCGTGGAGTGCCTGCCGGGGGCAGAGGGCGAAGCAGTTGCGCACGAAACTCTTGTAACTGCCGCTCGTGGTGCCGCGCAGGATTTCGTCGCCGCCGTAGCGCGCATCGCAGAAGAGCGGATGCCCGATGTGCTTCATGTGGGCGCGTATCTGATGGGTGCGACCCGTTTCGAGCCTGCACTCAACGAGCGTCACATAACCAAAGCGTTCGAGCACGCGGTAATGCGTCACGGCCGACTTTCCCACCTCCGAACCCGGCGGATATACCGCCATGCGCAGGCGGTCGTGCACATCGCGGCCGATATTTCCCTCAATGCGCCCTTCGTCTTCTTGGAAGTTGCTCCACACGAGGGCGTTGTAGGTGCGGCGCGTGGTTTTGTTGAAAAACTGCACGCCGAGGCTGGTCTTGGCCTCGGGGGTCTTTGCCACCACGAGCAGGCCGGAGGTATCTTTGTCGATGCGGTGCACCAGTCCCACGGCGGGGTCGTTGGGGTCGTAGGCGGGACAGTCGCGCAAGTGCCAGGCTACGGCGTTGACCAAAGTGCCGTGATAGTTGCCACAACCGGGATGCACCACCATGCCTGCGGGTTTGTTGATCACCATAAGGTCGCGGTCTTCATAAACCACTTCGAGGGGAATGTCCTCCGCCTCAATCGTCGTGTCGAAACGCGGGCGGTCGAGCAGGAGTGTCACGATGTCGCGCGGCTTGACGCGGTAGTTGCTCTTTACGGGCAGTCCGTTCACGTGGATAAAGCCCGCGCGGGCCGCCTGCTGTATGCGGTTGCGCGAGGTGTCGCGCAGATGGTCTATCAGAAACTTGTCGATGCGCAGCAACTGCTGCCCGGCATCAGCCACCACGCGGAAATGCTCGTACAACTCGCCGCCCTCCTCCTCTTCAATGGAGGCAACTGCCGGCGCATCGGGGATATTTATGATTTCGGGGGGAGTCACAAATCTTAAAATTGAGAATAATTAAAATACTATTCCTCCAAGACCTCATGCTCTGCGGCATCCTGCTCGGAATTGATGATAAAGTCGAGGCTATCGTTGCCGTTGTATTCGTCTTCATAGCCTCCGCCGCCCACAACGAGCGTTACGGGCGTCTTTACCGAAAGGCGCGTGCCGGCGGCCACCTCCCTGCCGTTCACTTTCACGCCGTACACCCAATCGGGGTCGCCCACGATGTACTCCGTGGCGCCGAGGCGGAAACCGAGGGTGCGCAGGCGGTCTTCGGCCTCGCGGCGGGAGCAGTTGTCGGCCACGTCGGGCAGAGCCACTTTACGCGGCTCGGCGGCATTGATGGTAAGCGTGAGTTGACGTCCCGGTTTCACCTTTTCGCCGGGACGTATGGACTGCTCGAGCACTGCGCCGGCAGGCAAACGCTCCACGTAGCCCGTGTCGGTCACCTCGCCTTCAAGCCCCAGCGATTGCAGTTTTCGGATAGCCATGTCGGAACTTTGCCCCGTGAGGTCGGGTATCTCCACGGCCTCGCCGTGGCGCGTGTAGCGGTTGAGGAAGATGCCTGCGCCGATGATGCAGAGCAGGAAAACGCCGGCCAAACCAAGGCAGTTGCCGAGGAGCATGCGGCTGAAAATCTTGTTACGGAAGGTTTTTAAGTCCATTGGAAATGACGAGAGAGTTGCTCTCTTTTGCAAAAATACGGGTTTTATGCGCATTTTGCCCAAGAAAAGGCCATTTTGTGCGCAGATAGTATCATTTTATTCGTTGCCGCGCATCAGCAGCGAACTATCGCCGTAACTTAGGAAACGGTAACCGGCGGCAAGGGCATGGTCGTAAATCTCGCGCCAACGGCCGCCCACGAAGGCGGAGACCAGCAGGAGCAAGGTACTCTGCGGCTGGTGGAAATTGGTCACCATGGCACTGACGATGTGAAAGTCGTAGCCGGGCGCGATAATGATTTGCGTGCTAAACTGCACGGCGTTCAGGCCGTGGTTGTCCAGGTAGCGCAGCACGGCACGCAAGGCCTCTTCCGCGGTCACCGCCTGCCGCCCACCGCCCTCGGTTTCGTAGGGCAGCCACTGCGGCACGTGTAATTCCTCCTCGGGACTATGGTCGCCGCCGAGGAGCATCGCGCCCACATAATAGAGGCTTTCGAGAGATCGCACCGACGTGGTGCCCACGGCGATGCAGTGCCCGCCGTGCGCAAGGAGACGTTCCACGGTTTCGCGGCTGATGCTCACCCATTCGGCGTGCATGCCGTGACCGCCGATGCGCTCGCTCTTCACGGGCTTGAACGTGCCGGCACCTACGTGCAGGGTGATTTCCGCCCGCTCCACGCCGTGGCTGTCGAGGTCGGCGAGCACGGCGGGCGTGAAGTGCAAGCCGGCCGTGGGGGCGGCCACGCTGCCTTTTATCTTAGAATATACGGTTTGGTAGGTCGTGAGGTCTTTTTCCTCTGTGGCGCGATTCAGATACGGGGGGATAGGCAGTTCGCCAATGGCTTCGAGCACCTCGGAGAAAGCCGTTTGCCCGTCGCCCCAGTCGAAAGCAATCTCATGGCCCGTACCGCTTTCGCCGAGGCGCTCTGCTGTAAGCGTAAGTATTTTGCCCCCCACGGTGACCGTTTGCTCTAACCTACCCTCTTTCCATTTCTTCAAATTTCCCACGAGGCACGTCCAAGTGCAACGCCCTCGGGCGGCAAACGAGAGTTGGTAGTCGTGGGGCGTGTGGGGCTCGAGGCAAAATATCTCAATCAGCGCGCCCGTGGCCTTGCGAAAGTGAAGGCGGGCACGGATCACGCGCGTGTTGTTGAACACCATCAGGGTGCCCTGCGGCACATAGTCGGAAAGCCGAAAGAACTGGCTGTCCGTTATCTCGCCGCCGCGCCACACGAGCAGTTTCGAGCGGTCGCGCTCGGGCAACGGGTACTTGGCTATGCGCTCATCGGGCAAGGGATAGGCAAAGTCTTTAATGCAAATATCTTTTGGGGAGGACATATATTATTAGTAGACGAGTAGACGAATAAACGAGTAGACGAGTAAACGATATGTATATTCATAATGCCCGACTTAACTTGCCGGGTACTTGTCGGGTACTTGTCGGGGGAGGTCAGTTACAGCCCAGCAGCACGCAGCCCGCAGCCGTAATGGCGGCGCCGCACAGGAGTACGGCAATGCCGATGCGCTCGAAGCCTCGGCGGTAATAGTCGAGACCTACGAAGAACGAGGCTATGGGCAGCACCCACAGGAGTTGTGTGGCGAGATAAAGCAAAAACGCACCGAACTTACTCTCCGCCGTGCCGAACGGCTGCGCGCCGAACAAAAAGAGAGGCACAAGCAACAAGGGGATAAGGCTCAGCGCGGCCAATGCCAATATTTTCTTGGGAAATTCGCTCATGGTGTTAGTAGACGAGTGAACAAGTAGACGAGTAAACGAGGAGATTTTCGTGCAAGCGAGCGCAGAGTCGAACGATTGCGTTAAGCCAAATGAGCAAAATCGAGTTTACTCGAATTTTGCCATGGCGAGCAATCACACTTTTAAGAACTTGTTCGGACTATGCCGAGCGCAGCCGAAAATCACGAAGTAAACGAGTAGACGAGTATGAAAAATTATTTCTTCATCTCAACGATGCCCGTAGGCGGCAGTTCGCTGTTGCGCCGCTCCGTAGCCTCAACCACGGCCTGCGCCAATTGGCGGAACGCCTGCCCGGTCATCGTGTCGGCGTTTACGGCGACAGGCTCGCCCTCATCGCCGCTTTCGCAAATGCTCTGCACGATGGGGATTTGTCCCAAGAGGGGCACTTGCATTTCTTCTGCAAGGCGCTTCACGCCCTCGCGACCGAAGAGGTAGTATTTATGGTCGGGGAGTTCCGCCGGCGTGAACCACGCCATATTTTCCACCAGTCCGAGAATAGGCACGTTTACCTTTTCGTTGCGATACATGTCGATGCCTTTCCTTGCATCTGCCAACGCCACGTTCTGCGGCGTGCTCACGATGACCGCGCCCGTTATGGCAAGGTTTTGCAGCAGCGTGAGGTGAATGTCGCTCGTGCCCGGCGGCGTGTCAAGTATAAAGTAGTCCAAATCTTCCCAAAGGGCGTCTGCCACAAGTTGCTTTAAGGCGTTCGACGCCATGCCGCCGCGCCAAAGGGTCGCCGTGTCGGGATTAACGAAAAAGCCGATGGAAAGGATTTTCACGCCGTATTTCATCGCGGGGATAAGCATCTGCCTGCCCTCGCGCATTTCTGCGAAAATCTGCTCTGCTTCGAGGTGGAACATTTTGGGCACCGACGGGCCGAAGATGTCGGCATCGAGCAGGCCCACCTTGTAGCCCTGCGCCGCGAGTGCCACGGCGAGGTTGGCCGCCACGGTGCTCTTGCCCACGCCGCCCTTGCCCGAACTGACGGCAATCACGTTCTTTACGCCGGGCAGCATTTTGCCCGGTTCGGGGCGGTCGGCCTGAATGGTTTTCACGCGAATGTCGGCCTTAATGTCGGGCGAGGCGTAGGTGAGCAATGCCTTTTCGGCCGCCTTGACCACGGATTTGAGGAAGGGGTCGGTGGACTTTTCAAAGATGAGCGAGAAACTTACGTTCATGCCGTCGATGCGCAGGTCGTCTTCCACCATGCCTGCCTCCACGAGGTTCTTGCCCGTACCGGGATAGCGCACGGTGGCGAGCGCGTCGGTGATAAGTTTGGGATATAGGTGCATTGTTGGGATTATTAGTTGACGAGATTTTTAGTAAACGAGTAGACAAGTTAACAAGTAAACGAGACAGATATGTTCTTCCATAATTTATATGAGTAACTTGTCTTGTCTACTCGTTTACTTGTTTACTCTTTTAAGGTGGGTTCTATAAATTCGCTTTGGCAGATTTTGGATTTATTTTCGAGGATAAATTGTAAGTTGAAGAGGGAGCGTAGCGGGCTACGTGACCGATGAGACTTACGATTTAGACCGAAA
>ERZ809074.3198-NODE-3198-length-15927-cov-8.439201_pt1 | contig 15927 bp, 10 predicted proteins | sample MGYA00520795_ERZ809074 | MGnify/ENA primary metagenome ERZ809074 (study PRJEB31570, sample SAMEA3212989) | Homo sapiens | biome: human-gut; feature: human gut; material: fecal | place: Sweden | collected 2011 ...
ATGGCAAGATTGCGCGATTTAGAGAGCCGATACAAAAAAGAGTTGTACGCATTGCAGGACAAAATCCGCAAAGAGTTTCCCGAACAGATCCAAAGACAGGAACTGTATCTTGAAAGGGTACGTAAAGACATCGAACTGATCCGGGCGAACTACAAGCCCGATACGTTTGAGATAAACGTCGGCGGAACGGTGTATTCGGAAAGCGTGGAAAACGGAAAAAAGAACGGCGGACTTGCCCTTATGGACGCATTGTTCCATAACAAGACGGATACGGTCGTGGCGGAGTATTGCGGGTTCAAAATCAGTCTGAACCCGTTGGAACTTTTAACGAACGAGCGCAGTATAACGCTTTCGGGCGCAGGACAGTACCGAATGGACATCGGCGAAAGCGCAAGCGGTAATCTGACGCGTTTGGAGAACTTCGTAAAAGAGTTTGCGGAGCGAGAGGAAAGAGCGGTAAAGCGCTTGGAAGCCACAAAAGCCGATTTTGAAGTAGCCAAAGAGCAGGTAACCGTGCCGTTCGAGCATAAAGAGAAGATTATACTGCTCAATGAGGAACTTTCCGAGCTTAACGCCGAACTTGACCTGAACAAGCGCGACGAGGTGGTTATCGACGACGGAGAAGAAAACGAACAAGCGGAAACGGGCGATAATTATACGGCGTTGCCGCAAATACGGGAACAGCCGACCGCTCCCGCAAAGAAAATTAAAAAAAGGAGAGCAAAAATGACAGAAAGCCTTTATAGGCAATACAAGCAAATAGAAAATCAGAACCCCGAATCGCTCGTGTTCTCCGTAAAGAACGGAGAGTACACCTGTTTCGGTAAAACGGCGGAAGAAATCATCGTTCTTTCGGATATGTCGCCCGATTATTTCAAGGCGGAAAACGGAGAAGTCAAAATGCTGACGATCAGCGAAAAAGACTTTCAGGACTTTGCGAACGTTCTTACGGACGCAGGGTTTAAGATTTCGCTTTTCGACGAACCGGAAGAAGAAAAAGCGTTTATCGACGAAACCGACAAAGTCGCGGAAATGCAGGTGGATTTACTTCCCGATTATACCGTAACGGGCGAACAAATGCACGAATACGGTTACACTTGGGACGGTATGCTGCCCGTAAGAGTCAGAACGGCGAGAGTATTATACGCCGCAGGCGTGGAACTCCATAAACTCAATCGAAACGATACCGACAGTTTGGTAGAGGACGATAAGTTTGAAGATACGGACAGTCTTTACGGGGTGGAAAAACCTGATTGGGAAGAATTTATTTCTTCCGAAAAAGGCAAAGCGTATCTGACCGCTTGGCGCAGCGTTGTGGAAAGCGCAGGCGTCGTTATCAATGAAGAGATGAGTTATGTGGACGCAGGATATGCCGATCCGATCTCCGACCGTTTTTACGAGGAACGAAAAGCAATCGAAAAAGCGTTGCACGGGGAGCTTGCGCCGAGCGAAGAAGCAAAACCGTTTATCAAGCCTTTGCTTGAAAACTATCACAAGCGTTTTCCTCTCGACCTTCTTTACGAACACTATGGTTGGGATAATGACAGCGTTTATACCGCATTGGCGGAGAATATCAGCGATCCGGTATTGAACGAATATGCCGTCGATACCGTAAACGACATCAATTTCGACGAGTTTATGGACGAAAAGCTGGAAGAAATCCATTGGCTAAGTAGGCTCGGCGATGAGGATGATAAGTTTGAAGATATTGTCTGCGACTTAAAGCCTGAGCTCGAGGATTCGTATTTCAACAAGAGCGACGAGAATTATCCGTATGACGAATGGTATGACGATTTTGCAGAAGAAAAACTCAAACCGTATCTCGAAGAAAAGTTGCAAAAGTCTGGATATAAGCCGATAAACGGCATATTACAAGAGGAATCGCAAAGCTATTCGGAACGCGTGAGGGAAAGCGTGGAAAAGGAATTCGACGAGTTCAAGGCGAGCGTTACGGCAAAGCCTGCCAAAGATATTTTCTATCACAATTACGAGATCCACGTTAAGACAGAGCTTATGGAAACAATCGAATCTTACGATTTCGACGAAGAATATTTCCGCGCTCTGTATGAAGAAGTCGATCACGGCGGCATACTGCAAAACCTCTACGACGATTTCATCGGCTCGGAATATGCGAGCGTGAACACGGGCGAAGATACGGTAGATTTTATTCGAGGGTACTGCGACCGGTATCATTCCGACGTAATAAGCGAGTTTTTCGCAAAGGACAATACCGTTTACTTCGGCAAAGACGAGGAAGATACGGCGTTCTATTATTTCAAGGATAAGTTGAGCGTAGATACGCTTGCAAGGATTCAGGAACAGGCAGACGAGTATATCGTTGCCGCGCCCGTTTGCTATATGGCAACGGACTCTCTTGAAGAAAAGAACGTCACGTTTTTGAAACTTGAAAGGGATATTGACGAACCCGAATTGAACTTGGGCGATGACGCGGCAAGGTTTGCAATGAAAGCGGCGTATAACCGAAAGCTTCCTCTCGAAGCGACGGGGATAAACCGAAATTGCAGATTGGACGTCGAAAAGGGTATCGGCGAGAATTTCGACGGGTTACACCTGAACACCGACTTTATCAAAGACCTGTTTGCCCTTTACGGCGAAGAGCGTATGAATTACGTTCTTGCAAACACCGTGCAAGAGTTGGACTATGACGGCAGATTCAGCCCGGACAATAAAGCGTGGGCAAAAACATTTACCGTGAATAACAGTAAAGATGACCGCAGGCTATTTACCGTTCAGTCGCACCCTGCGGTAGTGGACGGGTTTATCTCGTCCTATCGCAAATATGTAAAAACGTTCAAAGAACAATTAGACAAGGAGGACAAAGAAGAATTGGACAATCAAAGCACGCAGGACTACACGAAAGTAACCGCAAGGGGCGATAAGGTAGTCAATATGAAAAAGGACGGCAATGGCAGAGATATTGCCATTATCGACCGAACGGAAAGAGCGAACAAAGACTTTGTCGTTGCAATCGGCTATCACACGGAAACGGGCGATTGGGAGCAAGGCAGGTACGGTTTCGATACGCTCCAAAAAGCCGAACAATGGCGCGAAGCGGAATACGGCGCAGGAAAGCAAAATCAGAACGAAATGCGCTATCTGAAAGTCAGGGTTGCGACGGACGCACTGATTAAGCAGTATCCGACGAGCAGTCTGTTCAGGATGCCGACGAGCGGAGAGTATGCGGGATACGCCTACTATATTTTCAACGACAAAATCAAACAGTCACGTCAGATTACGGATTTAAGAAGCGACAGCCGTGAACTTTGCTATGAGCTTTCGGTGCGTCCCGAACAGGAAATCGAACTTCGCAAGAAGGGCGACGACGAGGACAGAATCGTGCTTACCGCCGAACAGTTTGTAAAAGCGGTGGACGGCACGGCAAACAAGGACTACGAAACGCAGGGCAACACCGATAAAAAGTGGCTTAATACGAGCGTTCCGCAGGAAGCATTCAGAAAAGAATACGATAACAGCGTACTGTTCGTAATGCCGAACAAAGAGGATTTCGGCGGACTTTCCTACTTCATTCCGAGCGGATTTATCGGAGAAGATAAGGCAAGCAACGACGGACGTATTCTCATTCGTTTGCCCGAAGATTTTACCGTAAAGGCGCAAAGCCGCGACGGGGACAGAAAAGAAGAACTTACCGCATACGACTTCAATCAGATCTGCCACAATACGACCGCTGACGATTACAAATTCCAAAAGCGTGAAAACGCGCAGGAAGGCGGTACTTCGGGAGAATGGAACTACGTTTCCGTTCCCGAAAAGTCAAAAATCGCGGAGTACGAAGAAAGCACGCTTTTCAGAATGCCGGACGGCGAGTATCAGGATTTCTGCTATTACATTCCGAACAAATGCGTCAAGGAGAACGAAGAGAAGGGCACGATCCGTTTGAGTTTGCATAACGACTTTACCGTACGCCTTGCAAACAACAAGGGCGAAGAAAAAGTAACGGTGGATCTGAACGCAAAAGAGTTTGTCGAAGCGGTCAAAGGCAAAGACGCAAGCGCATACGGCGCGGAATACAAAAAGCCGGGCGAAGAACAAAAATCTGCGTTTGCGGAGCGCGAAAAGACTTTGCGCGACTGCGTTCCCGACGAGATGAAAGCCCGCCCGAATTGGGTGGCAGTCAAGACTTGGTGGAACGAGGCAAAAGGCAGAGTGGAAAAACGCCCGATAAACTGTAATACGGGCGATTATGCCGAAAGCGATAACCCCGCAACGTGGACGAGCTTTGAAAACGCATTAAAGTACGCAAGGGAGAACGGCGCAACGACCGTTGCTTACGCTTTGGACGGTAAGGACAAGATTGCCTGTATCGACCTTGACCGTTGCTACCGCGAGGGAGAACAGCCGTCGGCGTTCGTGGATGAGATTCTTTCCAAATGTGGTAAGACCTACGTTGAACTCTCGTTAAGCGGCAATGGGCTACATATTTTCGGTAAAACAGACGGTATGGACTTGCGTTCGTTCTCGAAAGACGGGGACTTGGAATTTTATCAGAAAGAGCATTTTATTGCCATGACGGGCAAGGGCGCGGGATATTCCCGACTCGAAAGTTTCGACCGACCTGAAATGAAAGAGATTCTTTCCCGAAAATGCGAGAAGCGTACCGAATGGAAAGGCACGGGAAAAGGCGTATCCGGGCTTTCTACCATGTCGGATAAAGACGTGGTGGAAAAGGCAAGCACGGCGAAAAACGGCGAAAAGTTCAAGGCGTTGTATTCGGGTGTGGACTTGCAGAACAACCATTCCAATTCGGATATGTCGCTTATGAATCTTCTTGCTTATTGGTGCAACGGCGACAAGGAACAGATGCTTCGTATCTTCGCAACGAGCGGCTTATTCAGACAGAACAAGTCTGCCGATTATTACGAGATTACGGCAATCAAAGCGATACGCGATTTGCCCGCCCGACCGACTTATACGCCTACTCCGCCTAAAAGTTCAGGCGGAAACGGAAAGAGATGAGGGGGCTTTATCACGGCGACTGTCTGAACGTAATGAAAGACCTTCCCGAAAGAAGCGTTGACCTGATTTTGTGCGATCTTCCGTATGCCTGCGGAAAGACGAAACATAAATGGGACAAAGAGATTGACCTTGCGGCGCTTTGGAAAGCGTACAACCGCTTGCTGAAACCGGACGGAATCGTCTGCTTATTCGGGAATGAACCTTTCACAAGCAAACTAATTCAAAGTAATACGGAACTGTTTCGCTACAAACTGATATGGGAAAAAGAAAGCCCTACGGGATTTTTGAATTGCAACTATAAGCCGCTCTCCCTGTTTGAAGATATTGTTGTTTTCAGCAGGGGGACGGTGGGAAGTAAGAGCAAATTGCCGATACGGTATTACCCGCAAGGACTTATTCAAAAAGAGCAGATAAAGCGAAACAGACCGAACTCGACGTGGCGACGGGACAAAGGATACGGCGGAAACAATAAACTCAATTCGGATACGGAATACGTTACACATTATGCGAATTACCCGACGGATATATTGAAATTTTCAAGAGATAAGAACGCCGTGCACCCGACGCAGAAACCCGTCGCGCTTCTCGAATATCTGATTAAAACCTATACGAAAGAAAACGAAGTCGTAATGGACAACTGTATGGGTTCGGGAAGTTCAGGCGTGGCTTGCAGAAATACAGGCAGGCAGTTTATCGGAATCGAAGCAGATGATTATTATTTTCAATCGGCAAAAGCACGGATAGAAACGGATTAAAAGGAGGATGAAAGTTGAAGAAAAAACATATCAGAGACACCCCTGAAATCGTAATTCCGAAAGGATACGGGATAGACGACCTTTTGGACTTTGACGACGAGGGATACGAAAACGGCGAACCTGTACTTGTGGAGGAGGTGAAAGTTACTTTTGAGCGAGAATGAAACGAAAAGCAGCGCGTATGAAAAATTAACGCCGCAGAGAAAACAGCTCGTCGATCAGGTTCTTGCAAACCTCGAAAAAGGTAACCTATTCTGGACACAGGGATGGGTTGCCGCAGGCGCGCCGGAATCTGCGGTAACGGGCAAGAAATACAGAGGGATAAACAATCTGTATCTTTCCCTTGTCGCAATGGCGGAAAACTACGGGGATAACCGATGGGCGACTTTTCGGCAGATGGAAGAAAAGGGGTGGACGTTCAAAAAGGACGAAGAAGGTCATACGCTCGGCAAGGGGAAAAGCGTATCCGTCGAATACTACGAAATGCGCGATAAGGAAACCAAACGCCGCTTTGACAGAAGCGTTCTGGACGGTATGACCTTTGACGAGCAACGCGAGTACATGGATAAGAACGTGTATTGGCTCAGGAAGTTTTACCGCGTGTTCAACTGTTCGTTAATGGACGGCGTACCCGCAAAGGAAATGCCGACGATCGACGTCAACGACCGCATCGAAAAAGCGGAAGCGATCCTCGATTATTGGAACGCGAACGAATCGAAAATCGTGTACGGCGGCAGTCAGGCGTTTTACCGTCCGAGTACGGACGAAGTGCATTTGCCCGAACGCGAAAAGTTCAAGTCAACGCAATCGTTCTATGACACGGCGTTTCACGAAATCGGACACAGCACAGGACACCAAAGCCGACTTAACCGTGATTTATCGGGTGGGTTCGGCAGTCAGAGCTACGCAATGGAAGAACTCCGGGCGGAAATCGCTTCTATCTTTATGGCGCAGGACCTCGGAATAGAGCCGAGCGAAGATAGATTGCAGAATAACGCGGCATACATACAGTCGTGGAAAGACGAAATCAAGGAAAATCCGAACGCACTGTTTACGGCAATCGCCGACGCAGACAAAATCGCAAGGTATGTTTCAAGCAAAGAGCAGGCGTACAGGCAGACCAAAGACGTCGAATATTACGCGATCGTGGAAGAAACGAACGCTTATTCGGAGCAGGTTTACAGGTGCTATATCTGCGACGAAGAGGGCAAGGTAAAACCGCTTATCAACTACGGCTTTGCCGACAGGGACGCGCTCGAAAAAGAACTCGATAAAATCAAAGAACTTGACCTTTGGAAAGATAAGACCTTTGAAGAAGTCGGAATAGAAGCACTGAAAGCCAAAAGCGAAGAAAAAGAAAAAGCGGGCAAGGTAGAACAGGAGAAGTCAACGGAATATATCAGACCTTCCGAACTTGTAGCGGCGGAAGTTGCGGCAAAAGCCTTGCCCGTCAGTATGGACGGCAGAGGGTTGGAAAGTCTTACCCGCATGAGCGACCGCGAAACGCTTTCGCGAGCGGAAACCTATTACGGGAAAGACGGCAAATTCTCCGACTTGTATCACGGTAAGAACGTCCTCAAAAGCGAAGAAGAAAGCGAATACGGACTGATGGTACGGCTTGCGATGTTCTGCGGCGGCGATCAAGATAGGCTCTTGCGAGTGTTCCGTTCATCGGGGCAATATCGTGAGGAAAAGCCGAACGCTTATTACGAGAAAATGGCGGAAAACAGTCTGAAATTCATCAGCGACACCAAGCGTTCTTTCGCACCGATGGGCGAGCAGAGCGGATTTTCCAAGGGCAAGCAAGGCATCAATTCAAAGAGGTAACCAAATGAAGTAGCAGAAATGATAAGACGGTTTTTTATAGCGATAAACGTAATTCTTTTTCTTCTATCGCTGTTCTTTCTGATAAAGACGGCGACGGACAAAAAGGAAATCAACCGTTATTACGGAGAAAAATTTTCGTACACCGAAACGGCGGGCGGCGAAGTCGAGCTTGAGATGTCAGACGGAGAAACCGTGCGATTGCGCTTTGATAAAGAAGTGGTAAAAGCGGAGCAATCGTACAGAGTAAAGGACAGAGCCGGGCAGATATATCTGACAACATTCATATATTCCTACGCACGGGAAAAGGAAATACATATCGAGAGAAAATTTACGGATATGCTCGGAGAACTCCGTTTGCACAACGCGCTCTATGCGGTCGGATACAAGAGAGAACAGACCGCAGACGCGGACTTGGATTTCACCTCGGACAAGCGGTGGTACGTCAATTTCATAAGCACAATATTTTAAGAAAAAAAGGAGACGAAAAATGAAAGAAAGAAATTTCAGATTCAGAAAAAGTTTTGCGGAAGTCATCAGGGTGATGGACGACAAACAGGCAGGCAAATTCATCAAAGCGGTATGCGATTACGTTTTTGACGGAAGAGGTTACGACGGGAACGACACGGCGATCAAGACGGCGTTCACGCTCGTAAAGGTTACGTTGGACGCCGAGAAAACGGACAGAGAGAACGGTAGACGCGGCGGGATCAAAAGCAGAGAAATCCGCAAGGCGCAGGATCAAAAGCCGAGCGTGGCAAAGGTTATCGCCGGCGGAATTATGGCAGGCGAGATGCTGAAAAGTATCCTTGAAAGTCAGAACGAACAGTCGGACGAAGATGACGAACCCACTGAAAATAAGTTTGAAAAAGGGGGCTTTTGAGAAGCAGGATAAGGTTTTCCCAAACTATCGGGAAAACGATATGAAGAACAAGTCGGAAACCGACTTTTCAGAAAGGAGGCTGAAATGGGCAGAAAAATAAAATTCGATAAGAACTGCGGCAGTAAATTCATCACGATCGACGACGAGAAGAAGTGGGAATTGATCCGCGAAATTGCAACGGTAAAAAGATACGAGAGCAGCTTCAATGCGATCGTCAACGACGCGCTTGCGTTCGGACTTCCCGAACTGCACAAAAGACTGTTCGACAAGGTACAGCTTGACGGCGAAGAAAAAGCCGTGAGCGTTCCGAAAGAATACAGCGTGGACGCGTTCTATTTTGAACTGATACGACTGATGAAAGAAATCATCGCAAACCAAGTGGTGGAGAAACGACTGATATGCTCCATCTTCAATCTTCTCTCGTTATGGGCGGACGGAACGCGGTCAGGCGAAAATTTCAGGAAAGGATTTCTGAAAGACACGCCGGACTTCATCGTGAAAGACGAAGCAAGACTATTGAAAGAAGCGGGGAGGTAAACGACAATCAGCAATCAACCGGTCGTACTGAATATACAATACACGCCGTACCGCTTGCCGAAGAACGCGAGCGGACTTGAAAGAGCGGCGCACGAAGCGGAGCGCGGATTTTACGATATGACGGGCGGCAAAAACGTCTATGACTATATCACGACGGAAGGAAAAATCACGGGTAAGAAAACGGGGCAAATCACCGCGCTCGAATACCTGCAAAAATCCACGGGCGTGTTCAACGGCGACGGAATGATTTCCGCGGAGCAAGTGGAAGAAATGAAAGCGCGGCTGAAAAAGAACGAGGGAAATATCTATCACGGATTTATCTCTCTGAATGAGGAACAATCGTACAAGATCGACACGCCCGAAAAGTGTATCGGACTAATCAAAAACACGTTCGGTCAGTTTTTGGAGGACGCGAAATTCAACAGGAAGAACATCGACCTGATGTGCGCGTTGCACCTCGACAAGCCGCATCATCTGCATATCCACTTTGTCTTTTGGGAGAAAGAACCGACGTATAAAACCCAAAAAGGCACGTTCGGCTATCGTAGAAAAGGCAAGATAGATATGACGGCAATCAATAACTTATTCGTCCGAATCGGACTGTACATAGACAGCGACAGGGACAAGCTCTATAAAACGCGGGTGGAGGCGATCAGAACGCTTCGGGGTATGACTTCCGTCAAAGCGGCGATGGGAAGCAGCGACGAGATAAGAAAGGAGATTTTGTCGCTTGCAAAGGACTTGCCGAAAACAGGCAGGCTCTCCTACGGTAGCAAGGATATGGAAGCATACGTTGGGAGGGTAGATAAAATAGTCGATATGCTCATCGGCTATCAGGGACAAGCGCGGAAAGCGAACGCCCGGTTTTACAGAGAACTCGAAAGAAAGGAACGGGCAATCAAGAATATTTGCGGGATGCCCTATGCGCTCGCAAGGAAGAACATAGGGCTTGAAGAAATGGAACGGGACTTGCCGAAGTACCATAACAGGATTGACGAGAGTAAACTCACGATCATTCAGGATATAGAAGCCGACTATAAGAGGCGGCAAGGAAACCCCGTTCTCAAACTCGCAAAATTCATAAAACCCGAAATCTACGAAAAACCGAGATTCGGCAAGCTGAAACCGAGCGATACGAACCACAAACGCCGACTTGCGATGTCCCGCCGTAAAATCAAATCTCTGTTCGGAAAATTTCTGCGCTCTTTCGGAGAGGACAGCGAACTGTTGGAACGTGATTTTTCCCGCAGGTTGCAGGAAGTCGAAGAAGAAATGGAGGAAAAGCGCAAACGGGAAAACGGAGAAAGACAGGAGGTGAACAGTAAGGATTGAACAGAAAAGAAGGAACAAAACACAGAAAGAGGAAATCGAACAAACTCAAAATCTTATTTTGGGCGATTCTGTTCGCGTTTGTATCCGTACTCATTCTGTATCTGTTTTCGCTCGGCGGTGAGAACGGGATAGCCGAAATCCTGAATATGCGGGATTATTGGTTGTCCGTCGGCGTTGCGAACGGACTGATACTCATCGGGTATCTGATGATGTATCGGGTGGACGCGCAGAATATCGCCCTGAACGAAAACGACCTTGAAGATACGGAGTGGCTGTCGGTCAAGCGCCTGAAAAAATTAAAAGAATTTCAGGTGTACGACTATAAAGCAGCGGACAGCAAGCAGGACGGAATCGTCATCGGCGCGGAGAAAAAGGGCGGAAACGTTGAAGTGATAACGACAAGTCAGTTGCACGCGCTCATCGTCGGTACGACGGGTAGCGGTAAAACGACGGGCTTCGTCGATCAGAATATAGCGGTTTTGGGGAAAAGCCAAAGCAAGCCGAGCATCGTCATATCCGATCCGAAGAAAGAACTTTACGAAAAGCACGCAAAGAACCTTGAAAAGCAGGGATATAAAATCTCCGTTCTCGATCTGCGCGAGCCGTACAGTTCCGAGCGGTGGAATCCGATGAACGTGCTGCTGAGGAGAATCCGCTTGGTAAAAGACCTTGAAAACAACTTGGAGCAGAAAGACGGGAAATATTACGGCGCGGGCGAAGTGTTCCTTTCTTACCGCGACGCAAGAACGCGTATGCAGGAGTTAAAGGACGAAATCTACGAAAATGCGCAGGACCTTGTGTACACGCTATGTCCCGTTCAGAATAAAGACCAACCGACTTGGGAGCAGGGAGCAAGGAATCTTATTTTCGGCTTCGTGCTTGCGATGTGCGAGGACTGTATCAAAGGAAAGCTCGACGAAAAACAACTCGTGCTTTTCAACGTCTATCACAATATCTGCAAGTATTGTTCGGAAGATACGACGATGCTCAAAAAATACCTGATGGAAGGGAGAGATGAATTTTCAAAAGTCAGAGGGTTGGTAAACACCGTGCTTATTACCTCGGACAAAACGCTAACGAGTTATTTGTCCGAAGTAAACAGTTATATGCAACAGTTGTCCGACGACGGCATTATGTCGATGACCGCCGAAAACGACCTTGACATCGTGAACTTGGACGAACAGCCGAACGCGGTATTCATCATCGTGCCGGACGAACGGTTTACGCGCCATCGCTTTGTCACTCTGTTTATTACGCAGATGTACAAGGAACTTGTGGAAAAGGCGAACCTGAATCTCCGTCGCGGCGAGAAAGATACGGCGATTCTCAAAAGGAACACTTATTTCGTCTTGGACGAATTTGCGAATCTTCCAAAGTTTGACAACATCGAAGGTATGGTAACGGTAGCGCGTTCGCGCGGAATCCGGTTCCTGTTCGTATTGCAGAGTTATTCACAGCTTACGGCAAAATACGGACGGGATATAGGCGACATTATCAAGACGAATTGCAACGTAAAAATCTTTATCGGCTCGGACGATTCGGAAACAAGGAAAGAGTTTTCGGAACTTTGCGGACAGAAGAAGATAAAGCAATTCTCGGTCAATACCAATGCGGAAAACCCCGCAAGCAGTAACACGGGCGCAACGACGCAGCCGCTGATTACGGTAGGTATGCTTGAACGGTTAAACGGCGACGAAAAGGGCGACGCGATTGTGTCGGTCAGAGGATACGAGCCGATATGGACGGTATTCACGCCGTCGTATGAACTGAAAAAGGTTTATTTCCCCGAAGGGAAAGCGGCAATCGGAAAACGCGAAGCGGTGCTGTTCGAGAAAGAGAAATACGTTTTCGATATATCGGGCGAGAGCGGACAATCCATGGAAGATAAGATCAATGAGGCTATCGAAGAACGGGAAGCCGAGAAAGCGGAAATGCTTGAAAAAGACAAAGAGCGCCGCGTTGCCGAGCTGACGAAAAAGTGGGACGACGTGGAAGCGGAACTGCAACGCGTGGTAGATAACGTCTGTCATTATCTTGACGGAACGGACGAAAAGGCTCTGCGCCAAGCGTCTTACGAAAACAAAGCGCGATTGCTTCTGATGATTACCGAAAACTATCAAAGGAGCATTGCGGACGAAATCAGAGTGGCGGCAGACAAGATACAACTTGAACTTCTGCCGAAAATGAAAGAATATCAGGAACAAGCCAAAAGATAGCTTGAAAGGAGGAACATTGAAACACAAACATACACTTTTGCTGTCGGCGTTGATGCTGACGGCATTGACGAGCGTATTTGTCGGAACGGGCGCGACGGCGTATGCCGCCGAGGTCTGTACGCACGAATACGACGAACATATCATTGAGGCAACCTGCACGGAAATGGGTTACACGGAGTACGTTTGCAGTCTTTGCGGCGAAAGTTACAAAGACAACTACACCGAAGCCAAGGGGCATACCTATACCGAAACGGAAACGCAAGCGACATGTACCGAAAAGGGATATATCACTTACGTTTGCGACGATTGCGGATATACCTATACGAGCGTGAACGCGGACGAAACGGGACACGATTTTGAAAGTATCGTAGTCCAAAGCGATTGCACGCACAAGGGCTATACCGCGCATTTCTGTAAGAATTGCGGTTATGAGTACGTCGATAACTATACGGAAGCGACGGGACATACTTTTGCGGAAACGGTCTATGAAGCGACCTGTACGGGCGAGGGATATACGCAGTACGTCTGCGAAGTGTGCGGTTATACCTATAACGCCGACGTAACGGAAAAACTTCCACATACATACGAAGCGGTAACGGTAGAGCCGACCTGCACCGAGGGCGGATATACGACCTATACCTGTGCGGAGTGCGGCGACAGTTACGTTGCGGACGTCACGGAAGCGAAAGGACATTCCTACGTGGAAACGGTAGTAAAACCGACCTGCGTGGCTTACGGATATACCGAACATCTCTGCTCCGATTGCGGCGACAGATATGTGACGGACTACAAGTATCCCACGGGACACAATTATGTGAAAGAAGTGGTCGAACCTACGGAAACGGAAGTCGGGTACACGAAATATACCTGCCAAAACTGCGAATACAGTTATCTTTCGGATTACGTTACGAGCGGCGACGGCGGATATAAGGACATAGAACCCGTAACGCCCGACGAGCCTGAAACGCCCGATAATCCCGTTGAACCCGGTGAGCCTGCGGAACCCGATAATCCCGACGAACCCGTAACGCCCGACGAGCCTGAAAACCCTGACGAACCGGACGTACCCGACGAGCCTGAAACGCCCGAACAGCCGACCGAGCCTGACGAACACACGCATACATATATCCTTTACTCAGTATTGAGTGAAGAAAACAAGAATATGAGCGTGGAATATAAGTGCGAATGCGGCGACGAGCGCACGGAGTACGTCAAGGTAGAATTTGCGGGCGAGGACGGAAGCGGAATCGTACTCGTGCCGGACGAAAACGGCGTGATAGACTTCTCGGACTTGGAGGGAAAATATATGCTCATTGCAACGGACGACACGGGCGAGGAACTGATGATTTACGAGATAAATCTTGCGCCGAACACGCCCGACGAGCCTGCGGAGCCTGAACAGCCCGACGAACCCGTAACGCCCGACGAGCCGACAAACCCCGATGAACCCGAAACACCCGACGAACCTGAAACGCCCGATCATACGGGAGATAAGGAACAGGAAAACGGAGAGCGGGAAGAAAAGAAAACCTCGGCAGCAGCCGTATTACTGCCCATTCTGTTTGTTCTCGGAATCGGCGGTGTGGTAACGTTTATCATCATCAAAAAGAAAAAATCTAATAACAAATCTGAAAACAAAAAGGAGAATCAATAATCAATGAATACTTTACTTGCAGCAACTACCCTCGACGACAGTTTGCAGGGTATCGTCACCAAATTGCAGTCGCTCATGGACAGCTTTTGGATTTACAGTGCGACTCGTTCCTAAGTGAAAAGCTTAGGCACAAACAAGGTTAAAAACTTTGATTGGAGAACTGACAATCTGATGAGTGGAATGACGGAGTAACGCCCCGAAACGCTCACTCTAATACTCCGACTTGCCGTACAAAGAGAAATCTTAACGGTAAGAAGCTCGGTGAAGTCGGCTGAAAATAGCCGTATGCCAAGTAAAAGGCAACGAAATCTGTCCAGAGGCGGACGGTGCTATCGACAGGTCGGGAGTCTATAAATTATCTATGGTTAGAATGTCTGAAAAAGACTGACGAATTCGCGAATGTACGGGTCTAAACCAAAACTATATAGAAATGTGTAGGATGATAAAATCGTCTCTAATGTGGTTAAGTAAAAGTTGTAAATATGAAAGACCATAATACGTTACAGGCGTATTCAAGTTAGCAGGCTTAAAGCGGAAACCTAAGGATAAATGTAAAGATAGGATTATCGGAACGAGGAAAGGTACCGAGCGTAACAGCAGACAGACGAAGAATGATAAGCTGTCGAATCGGTGCTGAAAAGCAGAGCTCGAATCAATGAAGCTTTTGTAATGAAAGTGGAGAAATGGGCTCAAGTCGTATGTAAGAACAAATACTTCATCAATCATATAAGGATTGCGAGTAAGACAAAAAGGGTCACTCAATCAAGCAAAACGAGGAGGTGATGCCTTATGCCTAAAAAGATTAAAGAAAAGCAGTTATGTGTTGAAGATTTACGCCACGCCGAATATTACGGAATGCAGAAAACTTTTGACAATCTATATGCAGATAGTAAAAACGGGAAGATATTTACCAATCTTATGGAACTAATATTAAGCCGTGAAAACATACTTTTAGCGTATAGGAACATCAAAGCAAACAGCGGAAGTAAGGCGGCGGGAACGGACAAACTCACGATAGATTCAATCGGGAGAATGTCTGCGGAAAAGGTCGTGGAAAAAGTCCGCTTTATAATAAGCGGAACTAAACACGGTTACAGACCTAAACCCGTAAGGCGAAAGGAAATACCGAAGCTAAACGGAACAACGAGACCGTTAGGAATACCTTGTATATGGGATAGACTTGTACAGCAATGTATAAGACAGATATTGGACCCTGTATGTGAGGCGAAATTCAGTCATAACAGTTACGGATTCAGACCGAATCGAAGTGCGAAGAACGCAATGCGCAGAGTGTATAACTTAATGCAGTTGTCAAGATTGCACTATGTTGCGGAATTTGACATAAAAGGTTTCTTCGATAACGTCAATCATTCCAAACTGATAAGGCAGATATGGAGTTTAGGAATACGGGACAAACATTTGATATATCTCATAAAACAGATACTTAAAGCACCTATAAAAATGCCTGACGGTAAACTGGTATATCCTGATAAAGGAACGCCGCAAGGCGGTATAATCTCGCCGCTCCTTGCAAACATAGTTCTGAATGAATTAGACAAATGGATAGAGAGTCAATGGCAATCTAATCCGCTGACTCAAAAAATTGCGTCTACAAGGTGTAATGGAAAGGAATATCCGCGATACAGATTACTTGAAGCGACAAGATTAAAGAAGATATTCATAGTTCGCTACGCCGACGATTTCAGAATATTTTGCAGAAACAAGGATGAG
>ERZ809074.3203-NODE-3203-length-15921-cov-8.543426_pt1 | contig 15921 bp, 13 predicted proteins | sample MGYA00520795_ERZ809074 | MGnify/ENA primary metagenome ERZ809074 (study PRJEB31570, sample SAMEA3212989) | Homo sapiens | biome: human-gut; feature: human gut; material: fecal | place: Sweden | collected 2011 ...
GAAGTAATCGCCACGTCGCAGTCGGGTAAAGTTACTTTATACATCTTTTTCTCCTTATTGTTCGTTTATTGTCGGTTTATTCCGCATGAAATTGAAATGTACAGTCTTGTATGTTTATGGAAAGTCGCCGCAGTTGTTTTCATTATAGCACATTAAATTGCGCCCTGCAAGCAATTGCGGATTGTTTTTCTCTCTCGGCGTAGGAAGTTTTGTTTTGCACAAGTCCTGCGTTTTATAGTGCAAGAAAACGGGGCTGTTGCGCTTGGAAAAGAAGCGTATCGGGCGTTTTTGAAGAAAAAAAGAAAAGCACGGAGAGGAAAGGCCGTGCTTTTTTGGTATTAGTTGTTTTCCCGGAGCGAACGGAGAGGATTATTGCCTGTACGCTTTTCGTCCCGTTGCCCGCATGTTCCGGATTTTTACAGACGGTATGCTATAACGAGTACCTGCATTTTATGTCTATCGTGCCGTTCTTTTCTTCCAGCTCGAACAGTTGCAGGTGTTCGGTGCTGCCGTCGTACTTGCCGTTGGGTCCGTGCAGAGGCATGACGACCTTGCCGCTTTTGTCGTAAAAAATCATTGCGTGACCGCCGTCGGTGTTGAAGTCGGGGCGCAGGTGGCGGCAGTAGAGCAGGTCTTTGCGCTGCGACCAGTTGCCGTCGATTTTGCCGTCGGAGTAAGCAACGCCGACGCAGTAGCCTTCTTTGCAGCCGTTGGACCAGATCATGCCGATTTTGCCGTCGGTCTGCGTAAATACGTAAGGTCCGTCGGTAACGCCGTTTGTCGCCCATTCGGGGTCGCGTGCGAGAAAGAGCTGAACGGGTTCGCTTATAAAATGAGTAAAGTCTTCGCTGAGTTTAGCAGCGCACATGCCGCCGTTATGGTCGGGCATGGAAGTCCATTCGTGAACGAATATCATCCAGGGCTGACCCTGATCGTCAACGTACAGCGTTCCGTCGATTGCGTCCCAGTCCTTGGGAGTTATGCAGCCTTCCGCAATGTCGGTAAACGGTCCGAGCGGATTGTCCGCGCGGTACACCGAGATGGTGCGGTGGTTGTATTTTCCGGAGAACACCGACGTGAATATGTAGAAATTACCTTTGTAGTAGTGGCATTCGGGTGCCCAGAAAAGGTCCTTTATTCCGTGGAAGCTTTCGGGAACGGTGAAAACGGTTTGCGGTTTGGTCCAGTTTTCGAGGTCGTCGCTAACCGCGCAGCCGATGCCGTTACTGCCCATTCCGCGATAGAAATAGTATTTTCCGCCGTAGAGCAGGATGTAGGGGTCGCGGCAGCCGTAGAATACCGAAGTTTTCTGCGTGTCGATTTCTGCGGGGAAAGTTTTCGGATTGTTTTCCGCTTTCACCGGAATGTTCATGTTTGATACTTTCATCATAGTCCTATAAATACCTCTTGTATGTTTTTGCCTTTCGGCTTGACTTTATTATATCATATCGAATGCGCTATTGCAAGTCGATTGACGCAAAATAATACGCTAAATCCTCGTAATCGTGCCGCTTCCGTAATAGCTGTCGTCATCGTCGTCGGTTTTAAGCCAGTCGATGGGTTGCTGCCCGTTTGCAACGAGAAATTGGTTGGCTTTACGGAAGTGACCGCAACCGAAAAATCCGCGGTAGGCGGAAAGCGGACTGGGGTGCGCGCTCTCTAAAACAAGGTGCGGAGCGGAGATGAATTTCTTTTTTGCGATTGCGTTGCTGCCCCACAAAAGGAACACCATGGGCTTACTACGCTTGTTGCACGCCTCTATAACCGCGTCGGTGAACTGCTGCCAGCCGTACGCCGAATGGCTCTGCGGCGAAGCTTCGCGGACGGTAAGCACGGTGTTCAGGAGCAATACGCCTTGTTTTGCCCAGCCGATAAGCGTTCCGCCGTCGGGAGAAGCGCCGTATTCGTTCTGAATTTCCTTAAAAATGTTCTGAAGCGACGGGGGAAGCGGCACGCCCTTGTTTACCGAAAACGCCATGCCGTTTGCCTGACCGGCGCCGTGATAGGGGTCCTGCCCGATTATTACCGCCTTGACTTTATCGTAATCCACCGTTTTCATTGCTGCAAAAATTTCGTCTTTGGGCGGATAAACAGTTCCGGTTGCGTATTCGGCGTTTACTTTTTCCATAAGCGCCTTGAAGTATGGTGCGTTGAATTCGCCGGAAAGAATTTCGTCCCAGCCGTTGCCCGTATAGTTCATAATGCTTTCTCCAAAGTTGTTTTTCACTTTTTATTTTATCATAAATAGCGCGTTATGTAAAGTTTTTTGCTTACTTTTTTGAAAAAAAGTAAGCAAAAAACTTTTAAGCTAATGGAAAAAGAAAGAACAAGGTTTTTTTCTGCTTGTGTGATTAGAGGGGCAATCGCCGCATATTTTTTGGAAAAGTAAGCAAAAAACTTTTGAGCTAAAGGAGAAAGAAAGAACAAGGTTTTTTTTCTGCTTGTGTGAAAAGGAAGACTAACTATCGCATATTTTTTGAAAAAGTCACGCAAAAAACTTTAGAGCTAATGGAGAAAGAAAGAACGAGGTTGTTTTTCTGCTTGCGTAAAAAGAAAGACCACTCGCTTTAATTTACAGAAAAGAAGCAGTCAAAGCGGGTTTCTTTGTATAAAAAAAGCAACATTGACAAAAACTGACGCAATTATAAAACCGAAAAAGTTGCAAAATCGGATATTAAATGGTATAATTATAATAAAAGGAGAAATAGTATGGAAAATTTCGGAGAGCAACTTAAAAACAGGCGGAAGGAGAGCGGCATAAGCCAAAGCGAATTGGCGGAAAGACTTGGCGTTCACATTCAGACTGTTTCCAAATGGGAACGCGGCATAATGCTCCCCGATGTCGGTCAGTTCGGCGACATAGCCAAAGCTCTCGATCTTCCGCTCGAAACGTTGCTTATGCAGCCGCTTGGCGAAAAAAGCTACACGGGGGAATTTTCCGTGTCCGCGCTAAGCGAAAAAATAATAGAATTGCGCCGAAAAAAAGGACTTAGTCAATCGGACGTCGCCGAGGCGGTGGATTGCTCGCCCGACGCCGTGTCGAGATGGGAACGCGGCGTAACCTGCCCGTACATAGATAATATAATCGCATTGGCTGATGTGTTCGGCGTTCCGTTGTCCGCACTGTATTTCAGCGATCTGCATAAAAAAAGTGCGGATAAAAAAGTTCCGGATAAGTCCGGTGGCAGTCGAACGCCGTCTAAAAGACTTAAAATCGCGCTCGGAGCGGGGTTTGCGGCGGCAATAACGGCGTTATGCGTAGTGCTGGCGATTATACTTCCCGGAACACTCCGAACTAAAGCGGATTCTAATAATTATTCGGAGATAGTTGTCGACGGAGAAATTGTACGCGTTGTTACCGGCACAAGGTACATGCCGAAAAAAGAAGTCAGATCAGGCTACGATTTTATCGGCTGGCAAGACAAGTCCGGCGAGTTTGTATCCGTACCGGTGACGGTAGGCGAAGAGGTTATGGTTATCAACCCGGTGTACAGATTGATCGAGTATCCCATAACGTATGAACTTGACGGCGGCGAATTTGTTTCCGAACCCGTCAGGTCGTGTAACGTCGAAAGCGGAATAATAACGTTGCCCGTTCCCAAGCGCGACGGCTGCGTTTTCCTTGGGTGGAAATATGAAGGGAACACCGATAATTATGTTACCAGTATCAGTTGTGCGAGAAGCGAAGTTGTGTTACGTGCATGCTGGGCGGGAAAAATACAGGATAATGTTTGCGAGATAATAGTTGACGGAATTGCACATTGGGCTACAAAAGGCTCGCAATTTATGCCCGAACACGAAGAAAAAGAGGGGTACGACTTCGTGGGCTGGAAAGATAAATCCGGTAATATTGTATCCGTTCCGATAACGGTGGATAAAGACGTTGAAATAACAGCAGAGTATCAAATGCACGAATACGCGATTGAGTATCAATTGAACGGCGGAAAATTTCTTATCGAACCGCCGCGTACGTACACTATAAAAAGGGGCGCGCTTATCTCTCCCGTGTGGGAAGGTCACAATTTTTCGGGCTGGTACGATAACCCGGAGTTTTACGGAAACGCAATCGATTATATTCGCGGCAGGACGGGCGATATAGTATTGTACGCGAAGTGGGATGAGGTTGAAACCGGCATAAACGAAGACGGATTCGTGTATGCGATAGAAGACTCCCGGGCAGTAATAACCGATTATATCGGCGACCGCGGCAAAGATGTCTGGCTTAACATTCCCGAAAAGATTAAAACATTCCCCGTGACCAAAATAAGATGCACGTTCGGCAGCGGCGTTATTGACGAATATTGCGAATACGCCGGTATAACTATGCCGCTTCTGGAAGAACTGGGCGAAAACGCGTTCGCTTGGGTAAAATGCGAAAGCGAAGTGAAAATTCCACCCACCGTTAACGTTATCGGGCGCAATTGTTTTTATGCGGCAAAGCTAAATCTGAAGTTTTCCACGGCAGGATATTCTTTGGGAACTGTGGGAGAATACGCGTTTGCGAATGCTAAGCTGTCCTCGCCGCTAATTTTGCCAGAGTCGGTCAGGAGAATCAAAAAAGGCGGCTTGTATAACGTGTGCGCAGTGCTTAACGACGGGCTGGAAATAATCGACGAAGGCGCTATTTATCTTGAAGACGGAAACGAAGAAATTTTCGTGCCGTCGTCGGTAAAGTATATCGGCAAAAACGGAATAGATTGTCGTCGTACGGATAAGGGCAAAATTTATATGCAAGGCGACGTCTCGTCGATTGCCGGCTTCCCTTACGGTTGGAGAAGCGGAATCGAAGTCGAATATTCGCACAAATCCTTTAAGTTAACTTTGCGTGTCGGAGGAAGCACAAAAACCGTATTCGGTTACCGCGTGGTATTGCCTGCGCAGGAATACTCATTCGGACGGTGCTTTGTCGGCTGGAAAACCCTGAACGGCGAAATTTTCTCCGGTAAAGTGTATCACGGCAACTACGGCGATACGCTTACCGCTTGTTATGAACAAATCGAAGAAAAGGAAGGGCGGCGGGCGGACTATGCGCTTTTCGTCGAGGAAGGAGATACTCGCGTTCTTTTTGTTCCGGCGGCAGGGATGGACGCTTTTTATTTCAAACCGAATTTATCCGGAAACGTTACAATTTCGGTAAGCTGCCCCGACGACCCCGATTTAAGTTTCGTCTTTATTTATCGGGGCGAATACTTTAACTCCGGCAGCCTGTTTGACGTTACTCCCGACAGCGTTATCAAATTGGAATGCTATGGTTTGGTGAACGCCAGGTATTGTACGATAACGATAAAAAAGCTTTGATAGAGATTGTTTTTCATAAATTTACGGGTTGGTTGTTTGTTTTTCGGACGAATAACCGACTTTTTTTTGTGCTGCCGAACTGTGCCGGAACGCAAAAAACTCTCTTCTTCGCGCATAACCGTCATTGCCGCACGATAAATGCCGTTTTGTCTGTAATCGTCGCCGAACCTGCCGAAAAATGTCAAAATTGCATAATAAAACATTATTCTACCGTGAAATTAAGCGTAAACTGCGGGTAATTAAGCGCAATTTACGAGTAAAACCGCACTTTGCGCTTACCTTTTTCTCTTGCGTAAAGGCGTTTTTCGGTGCTATACTTAATGTGTAAACGGGAAACGGAAAACCTGTTTTCCCCGGACGGCGCCGTCTGCTTTTAATTTTAAGGAGGCAGACAAAATGAAAACCAATCACATTCTCAAACTGTACGACGCACTGCAAAAAGGAGAGGTCGTTTCTCGCGAAAAATTCTGCCGCGAAAATCAAATTTCCGCGCGCACTTTCTATCGCTATATCGACGACATCCGTTACTTTCTCAAGACCGAAAAAGGCGTTTGCACTTTGCAAAAAATCGGTTCCGACAACTGCTATCGGTTGAAATCGGATAGCGAAAATATGCAGAAATCTAGCCACGATTCCTACGATTTCGGTCGGTCGATCGTACGCAGCGCAAGCGCCTGCATGGGCGAAGAAAGCCGTGACGCAGCAGTAAATTTGTAATTGGAAAATGTATTTATCCTCAGGAGGATTTTTTATGGAAAAAAAGAACGACAAAGAGATTATTGCGGAAAACGAAAGATATTTTAAGTTTTTTAACGTTTTACCCTACGTTGTAACCATCGTTTTTGCAGTGGCGTGTTTTGTTCTGGGAATAGTGTTTGCCGCTGCATTCGAAGCAGCCTATTGCATCCCTATCTTCTGGTTCGGAGGGGCGGCATTTTGCGTTGCTAACTATTGGGTTTTAAAAATCGTGTTATCGTACCGTATTCTTCAGATTTACTATCTGAAAAAGATTGCTTCGAACAGCAACAGCGACGCCGAGCAAGCAGAAGACGACACCGACGAGTTGCCCGTAATCTGACGGACGTTATCGGAGAAGAAAAATGGACAATAAATACAAAATTCTATTTTCGCTTATCGACAATCTGTATGCCGACAACGCCCCTTTACTGATAGAAGCCGGTGTGCTTGTCGTAAATACGGAAAACGGAAAAACGCACGTCCAACTTAAATTCAAAAACTTATCCAACCGCGTAATTTCCATGGTCAAAATCGAATTGACTTTAATGGACTCCGTCGGACGCGTAATCGGTTGCGACGAAAAACAGTACTTAGACTTAGACGCAAAACCCAATCAATCGTTCGGTTCGCAAGATCCCGCGCGACTGTCCGACAATACCGCACGGCGATTTTCGGTTGCAATCAAAGAAATATGCTTTTCCGACAGAACGATATGGACGGCTCCCGAAAATGCCGTCTGGAAACCGATCCCGAAACCTCAGACTATTCGAGAAATACTGCCGTCCGACGAAGCGATAGACGAATTCGAAACATCTTATTGTGGCGAAGCACTTTTCTTTCCGCTCGTCTATGAAGATCTGTGGGTATGTTCGTGCGGAAACGTAAACAAAAAATCCGGTGACGTTTGCGCCTCGTGCGGAGCGTGGCTTTCAAAAATGCTCGGCGTAAACGACGAAACGCTGAAAAACGAAAACATTTACCGTAAAGCAACGGAACTGACCGAAAAACACAATTTTTCCGCTATCGGAGAAGGAATTGCTCTATTCGAAAAAATTCCCTCGTGGAAAGACTCCACCATTAAAGCCGAAGAAGCAAGAAAGAAACTCGACGTCGTTACCCGAGAAGAGCAGCAGGAACAGAAAAAAAAGAAAAAGAATCTTATTATCGCCCTCTCCTGCATAGCGGCGATAGTTGTGCTGATTATCGGAATATGCATCGTTAGTTCGGCGGTTAAAGCCGACAAATACGCGAAAGCGCAGGCATTTTTGTCCGACCATAAATACCGCGAAGCCATGGAACTGCTCGAAGATCTGTCCGGTTATAAAGACGCCGACGAAATGTACACTATGGCATTTAAAATTGTGTGCGGAGATTACCAAAACGCAATTAATTGGTACAATCTGACGGAATTTTACATTCCCGAAGACACCCTCTCAATAAAAGAATACGCATTCAAAGGCTGCACTAAACTTGAAAAAGTATTTATCCCGGACAGCGTAACGAGCATAGGAAGATATGCGTTCGAGGGTTGTAGCAAACTTACAAGCATAACCATTCCGAATAGCGTGACGAGTATAGGAGAGAGCGCGTTTCGATATTGCAGTGGACTGACAAGCGTAACCATTCCGAACAGCGTAACGAGCATAGGAAGATATGCGTTCGAGGGTTGTAGCAAACTTACAAGCATAACCATTCCGAATAGCGTGACGAGTATAGGAGAGAGCGCGTTTCGATATTGCAGTGGACTGACAAGCATAACCATTCCGAATAGCGTGACGAGCATAGGAGGCAGTGCGTTCTATGATTGCAGCGGACTTACAAGCGTCACCATCGGAAGCAGCGTTAAAACCATCGGCGAATACGCGTTCTACGGTTGTAGCAAACTGACAAGCGTAACCATTCCGAACAGCGTAACGAGCATAGGAAGATATGCGTTCGAGGGTTGTAGCAAACTTACAAGCATAACCATCCCGAACAGCGTAACGAGTATAGGATATGGTGCGTTCTGCGGTTGCATCAGTCTGACAAGCGTAACCATACCATTTGTCGGAAAGGAAAAAGACGGAAGCGGTAATACAAACTTTGGATATATTTTCGACTCCGAACGTTATTCTAATAAAAATAGCGATGTGCCGAACTCTCTCAAAAAGGTCACTATAACAGGTGGTAAAAGCATAGCCGCTTCTGCCTTCAGCGATTGCAGTGGACTGACAAGCATAACCATCCCGAACAGCGTAACGAGCATAGGAAATTATGCGTTCGATTCCTGCAAAAGTCTTACAAGCGTAACAATCCCAAACAGTGTAACGAGCATAGGAAAAAGTGCATTCAATGGCTGTAACAAGCTTAAAGAAGTCAATTACAGGGGAACGGTGGAACAATGGATGAAAATAGAGATAGGCTCTGGTAACAACTATTTGACAAAAGCAAAGAGAAATTATATTAAATAAAAAGGAATGTGGAGATATTTATTAAAAAAAGAACGGCGAGAGATCGTCGTTCTTTTTTTGTGATTGAGTGATGGCGGGAGGGGGAAGTCCTTCCCCTCGGTAAGAGGTCATTTGTATAATACAAAACGAAATTGTCCTATTTATACTATCCCGCTTGCTTTTGCTTAAAACTACGATCGGACAGCCGAGGACGTCTGTCCCTACAGTAAAGCTTAAAACTACGATCGGACAGCCGAGGACGTCTGTCCCTACAGTAAAGTAACAAGCGTTTGTTTTCTCTCTTACCTAAAAGCGTTGCGGGGTTTGGGACGCAGTTGCAGTAGTAGTCACAGGCGACTTTTTTGCTTCTTTTTTCTTCGCCTGAAAAAAGAAGTTACTCCACACAGTCGGGGACGCCTGTTCCTACAAATCCCTCTCCGTCACGGTAAACCGTGCCACCTCTCCCGGAGTGAGAGGCTTTAAGGTGCATTTAACAAGCAAAAAAGGTTGATTTTTCTTCTATACACAAGCAGAAAAACCAACCTTTATACACAAGCAGAAAAACCAACCTTGATTAAACTTCATATTAAACTCAAAAGTTTTTTGCCTACTTTTTTACAAAAAAGTACGGTGCTTGTTTTATATACGAAGCAAAAGCAGAACAACCAATTTCTATAATATAATAACCCTGACTCAAAAGTTTTTTGCCTACTTTTTTACAAAAAAGAAGGGGCTTACTTTTTTACAAAAAAGTATGGGTCGATTTTGGCAAGACCGCCAAGCGAAGTCTCGCGATAGCAGGCGCTGAGATCCTCGCCGGTCTCTTTCATGGTTTTAATCACGCGGTCAAGCGAGATTTTGCGCGTGTCGAACAAAAATTCGGCAAGATCGGCGTTTGTCACCGCGCTCATGGCGGCAACGGCGTTGCGCTCGATGCAGGGTATCTGAACAAGCCCCGCAATCGGGTCGCAGGTAAGACCGAGATGGTGTTCGATCGACATTTCGGCGGCGTACTCGATTTTATCTATGCTCGTGCCGCGCAGCGAACAAAGCGCGGCGGCGGTCATGGCGCACGCACTGCCTATTTCCGCCTGGCAACCGCATTCCGCACCCGAAATGGACGCGTTCGTTTTTATAAGATTGCCGATAATTCCCGCCGTTGCGAGAGCATGACATATTTTTTCATCGTCGCAGCCGTACTTTTTTTGATAATGATATAAAACCGACGGAAGAACACCCGCCGAGCCGCACGTGGGCGCAGTTACTATGGTTTCGCCCATTGCGTTCTGCTCGCCCACGGCAAAAGCGTAGGCGCAGATAAAGCGCGAATCGGCGTTTTCGGCGGACTTTGACAGCCCTTCGTACAAAGCCTTGGCGCGTTTATTGACGTTAAGACCGCCGGGAAGCACGCCGTCGTCCGCTATTCCGCGCGCAATGGACTGCTTCATGGCAGACCAGGCTTCCAGCAGGTATTTTTCAAAATTTTCGTCCTCGTGCGAGTAAACGAACTGCCATAAAGAAAGGTCGTTTTTCTTGCAGAAATCGCGAATTTCCCCGAAAGAGTTTTCGCTGTAAACGACAGGGCTTTCCGGCGAGCATTCCCTCTCAAACCTGATATTGCCGCCGCCCACGCTGAAAACGCGCGCTTTTGCAATCGGCTTGTCGCCCTTGAAGGCAAAAAGCTCCATGGTGTTGGGGTGCGGAAGATGGGTCGTTTTAACGTCGCACGTCACTTCCGCGGGGAAAGGCGCAAAAGTCTTTTTAATAACCGTGTCCGTGCCGTGCCCCTTGCCCGTAAGAGCCAGCGAGCCGTATAAAACCGCCTTGAAGTTGTCCGCTTCGGGATGATTGCGACGGAATATCATGCAGGCGCGCTCCGGCCCTATCGTATGCGATGATGACGGACCTCTGCCGATTTTGTATATTTCTTTAACCGAAGTCATTCCCGATTGCCCGGACTGCGATTGTGACATAACTTTGCCTCGAAAAAGTAATTTCAAGTAAATTATAGCATATAGCCCGCCAAAATAAAAGCGTTTTGCGGAAGAAGAGATAAAAATCGTTTGTTTTGCAAAAGAGTGCAAAAAGAGCGGCGGCAAAAACGTCGTTCTTTTTTGTATAAAAAAACGACAAAGGCTGAAATACCTTTGCCGGAATTAAATTTAAAATTAAGTGTTATCGTTACCGAAAAATCGCAGACGTATTGCTGTAAACCGAACATATAAAGCCCGACAAAAAAATTCTGCCGCAAACTAAAACGGAAGTACGCCGAGGTGTTCGAGCAGTATTTTAATGCCCATGAGGATAAGAACCGCGCCGCCGATGATTTCCGCAACCGATTTGTTTTTCGCTCCGAACACGTTGCCGACTTTAACTCCGACGGCGGAGAGAGTGAAGGTAGTGGCACCGATAAACAGGGTAGCCCACCAGATATTGGCGGACAGGAACGCGAAAGTCACGCCCACGGCAAGCGCGTCTATGCTTGTTGCGATTGCCATAAGCAGCATGGTTTTTAATCCGAACGGGTTATCCGACTTTTTATCTTCGTCGTCGTTTTTGCACGCCTCTATAATCATGCCTATTCCGATAAGAAGCAAAAGCGCAAAGGCAATCCAGTGATCGACCGCCTCTATATGCGGAGCGACGAGAACGCCCGCAAAGTAGCCGATAAGCGGCATCAGCATCTGAAAACCGCCAAACCAGGCTCCCGTAATCATACAGTGTCTGAATTTAACCTTGTCCACCGCAAGACCTTTACATACAGATACGGCAAAAGCGTCCATGGAAAGCGCGACCGCCGTTATAAAAAGTTCCCAGATACTCATAGGTAAAAGCCCCCGGAAAAAGAATAACCCCGTTATTTTATCACGGCGTGCGGCTTATGTCAACCGAAAGCCGGCGTTTCGGATAAAAACGAGGTTATTTCCGTTTTTTTGTCAATAAAACGACTGCGGTTATTCTATTTCAAGCATAGCGGTGTCGTAAAGCTTTAATTCAAGCGATATTTTGCCGTCCGAAACGTCTATGACATGCGATTTTTCAAGATCGTGCTTTTCGTCAAGAAGATAAACGGTTGCCGTTTTCGCGCCCGAAAGTTCTATTTCTACCGTTTTGTCGGGCTGAGGCTCGGCGTCGAGATAGTAGGTCATAAGCGCGAGTTTTTTGCCGTCGTCGCCTTTTGCCGCGCACACGTAAACTCCGTCGTCGTCGCTTTCGGAAAAAACTTCGTTTCCGAGGGTAAGCAGTTTTCCGAACGCCGCAATAGAATAATAGCCTTTTCTCGGCTGCATGAAGGTGTCAAACAATCCGTTCATATTGAAATTAAGGCGCGCGTCGTAGTACATAAGTGCGGTTACGTCTTCGCGCTGGCAGGCGCACATAACGCCGGTTATGAACGACGCGCCTTTCAGGCTTTGCTCGGTTTTAATAGAGCGCGTCCAGTTTTCGCCCTGAAATCCGCACGAATAATTCCACTCGTTTAAGTAGGTTTCGCAGTCGCCGTATCCGATTTCACGCAAAAATTCGTTTGCCGAGCGGATATGCGAAACATAATCTTTAGGGTCGGCGGCGTACTGATGATAGGATATAAAATCGAGTTTAAGTCCTGTTTCGGCAATTGCGCGCATAATGCTTCTGGGGTGATCGCCTTTGAGATTGCAAAACGCCGGTCCGCCTATTTTAAGGGAGGGGAAGGTATTTTTCAGATAGTTTACCGCCGTTACGAAGAAATCGACAAACTGTTCGTCGGTGCCTTGCCAGCACGGATTGTGTCCGAGCGTGCCGCAGTCCGGTTCATTCCAAACTTCCCAGTATTTTACGTTCATTTTAAAGCCGTTTGCCCAGCCTTGGTTGTAGTGGAGTATTATATGTTCGCAGATTTTTGCCCATTTAAGGTAATTTTTGGGCGGGAGGGTGCCTTCTTTTTTATAGTGCTCGATGCTTGCGCCCAGACGGTAGAAAATCTCCGTTCCGCACTCGCAAAGACTGCGCATATAAATGTCGGTCATTTCGAAGTCGTAGGACGCGGGGTCGTTCTCGTCTGCGTCGAAATTACGGAATATGCGGTGTACGTCCACGCTCCATTCTCCGCCGTAATGCTCGCAAAAGCACGAGTCGTGCAATCTTGTAAAAGGAATGTTTGCAGCTTTAAATAAGTCGAAATTACTGTCGCCGCGTACGCTCATCGCCGCCGGACCGTTGTTTACTGCGTTCATTGGTTTTATTTTGCCGGTCATTTTGTTAAAATTGATTTTTATGCTCATTGTTTTTCTCCTTAATGTGACTTTATTTCTTTATTTTTGAAACAATTTGATTAAAATATATTCTTTTTGCTTCACATATTCGTCCGCCGGTTGTATAATTGATTAAAAAAGAATTTTTCGGAGCGAAATATGGTAAACGTTTTTCATCTGAACGAACCGAACGCATTTACGTTCGAATTCAATTTCAGCGGCAAAGGAAGCACGTCAAGAGGGGAATATGCGTTGCATCTGCACGATAAAACGGAAATTCTGGTACTTACGGACGGAGAATGCGAGTTTTTCGTGGACGGGAAAAGATATTCTCTTAAGCCCGGCGACGCTCTTGTTATAAAGCCCAACGTATTGCACCACTGCGTTTTGCCGGCGGGCAGACTTTTTGAATTTATCTGCTGTTGGGTGGATTGCGACAGCCCGCTTTTTCAGCCGCTTTTACATCTGCCGTCTCCGCTTGTGAAGTCAGGCGACGGACAAGCCGAAGTGCTTGCCTGCGCCGAATATTTTGCTTTCGGATACAAGGAAGACAAGCCGCTTAAAACTTATTCGTTTATCCTTAGACTTCTTTCCGCTCTTGCAGAAAGAGGAGAGGGACAAGACGACTGCGGAGAGGTTTCGTTTTTGCGCGAAAGTCGTCTGCTTACCGACATATTGACCGACGTCAACCTCAATTATGCCGAAATTTCGTCGGTAAAACAGCTTGCCGGGAGGCACTTTATTTCTGCCGCAACGCTTGGCAGGATGTTTTCCGCATGTCTTTGTACTACACCGGGCGTTTATCTCGAAACGCGTCGTCTGGCAGCCGCGCGCACTTTTTTGTCCGAAGGGGCAAGCGTGTCGGAGGCAGCCGAAAAAGCGGGATTTTCGGACCGCTCCAACTTCATTCGCCTTTTCAAAGCTCGTTTTTCCTGCACTCCCGGCGAATATAAGAAGAATTATCAGGCTTATTAAGAGCTGCTTTTATCGGACCGGGTATCGTTGCCGGCGGCGCCGGCGTCTGCTTGTTCGGCGACTTGTTCGCCTTCCGATTTTCTTTTGCCGAATGCGAAATGCGAGAACGCGGCAAGAAACAGCACGATCACAAGGCTTATTACGGCGAAAATTTGCTGCGAATAAACGGTTATGCCGAAAACCGAGTTGCCTTTTCCTTTTATAAAGGTCATGAGGGGCGCGAGTGCAAGCGTGACCAAAAAGCCGATTATGCCCGAAACGCTTTGTTTAATGGCAAGCACGCCGCTCGTTCTGGTGGACGGAACGTAGTCGTATACTATGTTGATCATCGAGCCGTTTATGCCCGCCATAGCCACACAGTACAGCACGTAGTACACGGTGAACAGCACTTTTCCGTTGGAAGGAGCGGTAAACGCCATCGCAAGATATGCCGCCGCCGCGATGAGAAAGCTGACGTAAAGCAAAGTCGAAAAGCCTTTTTTGTCGCCTAACTTTCCGAGCGGTACCGAAAAAACGGCGCGCGCAACGCTGCCTGCTGCGGCTATTATCGCCGACAAGGTAAGCGAAAAGCCCAGTTCGTTAAGGCGATAGGTCCCCGAGAAGGAAAGAGTTGCGTAGTTTGCCGCGCTCCACAGCGACGAGAGAAAAACTATTTTCCACATGGTTTTGTCGCGTAATAACGCTTTAACGGATGTTTTCTGCACACCCGATTGAGCAATCGAACCGTCTTTTTCCGAAAAATCGGGTTTTTCTTTGGTGAAAACAAGAGTAATCGTGTGCAGAAGAGTTACTATTCCCAGAATTACCGCGCCGCATATAAACGAGCCGGTTTGGTTACCGTCCGCTTCGAATTTATCGAAAAGAAAAGCAAGTCCGTACGTAAACGCCATACCGCCGAAAAGCGAAACTATTTCCTTTATCGCGGTGAAAGCCCCGCGTTTCTCGTCTTTCAGCATGGACATATACCAGTCGGTTTTGGGTGCATTGACGGCGTTGTGCAGAATCTGCGCGACGAGAAGAGCGATAACCAGCAAAGCCGATTTTATCTGCCCCGAACAGGCGGCAAGCGGAACAAGGTAGGCGCATGTAAACAAAAGCTGGCTTAATATGTGCCCGGCAGTCGCCTTTTTCTTTACTTTGTTGCTTCGGAAAAAGAATATGGATAAAAATTGGAATCCGCAGCCGAGCGATACGAACGAAGTAAGGACGGCGGTTGCCTGATCGCTCATTCCGGTTGCCGCGGCTATTTTTACGAGATATACGTCCGCAACCGACAACGCCACGAAGTATTCGAGCATGGCTTCTATTATGTAAAGAAAAGCGCAGTCGCCGTATTTTCTGTCTATAAAGTTTGCCTTTCGCTCTTTGGATTGCATGATTCTCGCGTATTTGCTCCGTAATTTTGGTTTACGACACAATTATATCACTGACGAAAAGAAAATAATATCGCTATTTTCGTCATAAAGTATTCAATTTAAATCATGAATGTGTGTCGTAAGGGGCTATGTGAGCGCGTTTTGTTTTAATGAGAAGGCGGAGCAAAAAAAATACGAGCGGAAAACAAAAAAATGCCCGACCGGACTTTTTCGTCCGATCGGGCATTTTAATGGAGCTGATAACCGGATTTGAACCGGTGACCTCGTCCTTACCAAGGACGCGCTCTACCAACTGAGCCATATCAGCACGCCGATTTCTTTCAATCAGCCTTTCTATTATACTTAATTGACAAATAATTGTCAAACGTTTTTGCGTAATTTATCAAAATTTATTTTTTGTCGTTTTTTTTGATGTATTTGCCGTTTTCGTAGGACGGGGTGCTTCCGCCGCATTGTAAGGCGGGAGACCACAGTTCTCCCCTACGGGTTGGAGCGAGGAAACGGGCGAACGAAAGGAACAAGCTGCGTTCGTCCGCAAACCTCTGTAAATAAGCCCTCTCTGTTACGGCAAGCCGTGCCGCCTCTCCCAAGGGGCGAGACCTTAAAAGAAGCCGTCGGAGGGCTGAATAAAAAAAATTGTTCTGATTGTATGAAAAAAAACGACAAATGCTTGTTTTTTTGTCAGATATTGTCACTAACTTGCAAAAGAACACAAAAAAAGAGAATAAACGTGAAAATTTTCACCAAATTTTCACATTAAAGTGTTGACAAACCAAAAAATTTATAATATAATGAGCATACAAACGAACGAAAGCTTGTTTGTCAAACGAATATCGGCAAAACCGTCGTGAGGCGGTGACGCAAAGCCAAGGA
>ERZ809074.3206-NODE-3206-length-15904-cov-3.820683_pt1 | contig 15904 bp, 11 predicted proteins | sample MGYA00520795_ERZ809074 | MGnify/ENA primary metagenome ERZ809074 (study PRJEB31570, sample SAMEA3212989) | Homo sapiens | biome: human-gut; feature: human gut; material: fecal | place: Sweden | collected 2011 ...
AGCCCCGTCTTCTGATAGGGCCGCAGTTCCGCATGAAGCGCCCTGGGCGGCTCGGCCTGCGTCTTCTGCGCCGCGCCGAGACGCTCCATCCACGTTTCCAGCGCTTTGGGCATATCCAGCGAAACGCCCTTGCGATCCGCAAGCGCCTGTTCCAGATACATCGCCCGTTCCAGCGGCATTGCGCCGCCTTTCTGCGCTTCTTCGGCGGTCATGCCTGCGCTGTCGAGCACCTGGCTGATCTGCGCCGCCTGCTCCAAAGCGTCTTCCGAAAGGAACGTGCCGTTTTTCAGCCGGACATATTTGCGCTTCTGGCGATACGCCGCATAGGCCGCGTCCAGATCCGCCTGCGTCAGCCCGCCGAGATCGGCGTGAACGAGCAGCTGCGCGCCCTGCCTGCTCATGCCGAAGGTCATCGCGCGGCTGGTCTTCACATTCATGCGCGCCAGCCGGTCGGAAATCATCACTTCGCCCGCGTTTTCCAGCTCATGCAGGCGCGTCGTCAGCAGCTCGTAGCAGGCGTCATCCTCCCCGTCAAAGGCATACTCCCATTCCGCCTTTTTCTGCGGAAAAATCTGCTGTACGCGCGAAAGCAGCTGATTCTCGCGGAACGTGTCCCGGCGGATATGCGGCGCATCCTCGCCGGGATGCACCCTCGCCGCGCCATACAGCCATTCCGGACGGCACAGCAGCGCGTTTTCCTCGCCGCAGTCGATGTAAAAGCGCGCCGTCATCTCCATCGGGGTGTGCTTCTGCACCAGCTCACGCCCCCTGACCACCGTCGCCCGCGCGGGCGCAATGATCTGCGAACAGACGGGCGCAATCTGCTTTTTCGGAATGACGAGGCCGTCCGGGCGTTCCGCCGCGCTCTTCAGCAGCGCCGCAATCCGGCGAAAATCCGCGTCAAACGCGCAGACGATTTCGCTCGGCAGAAATTCATATGCGCCCACCGAACCGAGCGCCACGCTCTGCGCCCTGACGCGCAGCCGTGCGCCGTCCCCCTTTTTTTCCAGCGCGACGGCGGGCGTAATTTCGCCCCGGCTCACCCGAACGCGGATTGGGGTTTCCCCCTCCCGCTTCATCTCCGCCATACCGCCCAAAAGCAGGCGCATGGTCTGATCCAACAGCGCGCCGGTCAGTGGAATCGTCTGCGCGTTTTGCCGGGGCATCGCCTGCGTAAGCAGCAGCGCATGATCCAGCAGCGGCAGGTCCCGTTCGTCGATCATCTCCCGGTCGTGGGCAAACGCAAGCCCTTTGCCGTAGGCAAAGTAATCGCCGTTTGCCACGCGCTGCGCAAAATCCCACGGGTTACGGACAATGTACGCCCTCGCGCCTTCCCGGCCGACTTTAAATTCCAGCTCAACGCACTGCATGTCGGCGCGCTCAAGCACGGGATACAGGCGGATTCTGCGTCCGTCCGTCTGTTCGGCGGGCATGCGCGCCTTTTCGCCCAGCTGAATCATCCGGTTGATGAAAGCTTCGTTTTCGCGCGCCTGTTCTTCCCGCCTTCTCTTTTCGTATTCCTGCTGTCTCTGCCTGGCCTCGCGTTCATATTCCTGCCGCGCCATATTTTCGATCATCAGCGCGGCGATATGCTTGCAGGCGGTTCTTGTGCGTTCAAACGCGGGGCAGGTGCAGCCGCCCACGATCTGCGTATCCGTCTCCTTATACCACGTTTGATACAGGTCATACCGTCCGCGTACCCTGGCCGTATAGCGCACGCCGTCCGATTCATTTTCCGCATGAATGGTTATCACGCGTCCATCCTGCACATAGTCAAACGCTTTCTTCATCGTCGTCGGGTTGCCCACCAGCTGATAAACATCTTCCATTCGCATCAAGGCGCTTGTCCCCCCGCTTTCGCATTCTGTTTTGATTATAGCACACTTGCGCCGCAAGCGAAAACCCGTTACAATAATCCCGACTTTCTTTTTTGAGGTGCTGATCATGCGTTTGTTTTACGGTCTTTCTCTCCCCGACGACATCCGCGCGGAAGCCGCCTTCGCCGCCCGCCGAGCCGAAGCGCGGATGCCCGGCCGATATGGCGTCCCTTCCAATTATCACATCACGCTGGCGTTTCTGGGTGAAGTTGCGCCCGAACGCCTCCCCGACGCGCAGGCCATTTTGGCCGGGCATATCGCCCAAATGCCCGCGCCGACCATCACGCTGGGGCCTGTCGATTTTTTCGGCCGCGCGGAAAACGCCATTCTGATTCTGCGGGCGCTGTGCAATCCGCCGCTGGACGCGCTGCACAACGCCCTTGCGGCCGACGCGCAGGCATGCGGTCTGCCCGTCGATCCCGGCCCGTTCGCCCCGCACATCACCCTCGCACGGCATGCGCAGACCACGGCCAAAGCGCTGGCCGCCGTTTCCATATCCCCGCTTTCCTTTGCGCCGAAATCGGCGCACCTCTTTCTGAGCGCGCGGGATGACGCGGATGCGCTGCGCTATACGCCGCTGTTCAGCGCAGATTTCGCTTCCTTTGTTTCACTGTGACGGCTTGTTTATTAAAATTCGCTTGACAAATGTTACAATCCGTAATAAAATAGTCACAGACTTGAAATGAAAGGAGACGCATGCCCTTATGTCAATTCGTGCGTCTAACAAAAGATGGATTGCGGCGCTTTCCGCCGCTTTGATGGTATGCGTCTGTGCAAGCGCCTGCGCGCAGGATTACAGCCTCGGCGATGAGGCGGACGAAATCGCGACGATTCAGACCGCGCTCAAGCAACTCAAGCTGTACAGCGCCGGCATTACCGGCCACTACGGCGAAAAGACGGAAACCGCGGTCAAGAAATTCCAGAAGAAATACGCGCTTGAGGACAACGGCATTGTGAACGAGGCCACGCGCGCCGCGCTGTATGAGGCGGCGGGCATCACCTATACTGCCTCCTCCGGCAGCTCGTCTTCATCCTCGTCGTCGTCTTCTTCCTCCTCTTCCACCGTGTCGGACAGCTCCATCCTCCGTTATGGCACGCGCAGCGACGAGGTCATGAAGCTCCAACAGAACCTGACCGCGCTCGGCCTGTATTCCGGCACGATCAGCGGCCATTACGGCAGCATCACTGAAGCCGCCGTCATGAATTTTCAGCGCAAAAACGGCCTTTCCGCCGACGGCATTGCGGGCGCAAAGACGCTGGCCAAAATCGCGGAAGCGGTCAACGGCTCGTCGTCCTCTTCGAGCAGCTCGTCGTCTTCGTCGTCAAGCGGCAGTTCCGGCTCGTCGTCGAGCAGCCTGCTGAAATACGGCACCAACTCGGAAGCCGTCCGCACCCTTCAGCAGAACCTTAAAACGCTGGGTTATTACACCGGTTCCGTCACCGGTAATTTCGGCCGTCTGACCAAGGAGGCCGTTTATAACTTCCAGAAGGCCAACGGCCTTTCCGCCGACGGCGTGGCGGGCAGCAAGACGCTCGCCGCCATCACGGGCAAGCTTTCCGGAAGCAGCAGCTCCGGCAGCAACAATACAAATTCCGGCAGCTCTTCAAGTAGTAGCAGTTCCGGCAGCTCTTCTTCCTCGTCCACGACCCTCAACACGAGTGTTATGCTCCAGCAGGGATCTTCCGGCGACGAGGTGCTCAAACTGCAAAACATGCTGACCTCGCTGGGCTTCTACACCGGCAACAAGACCGGCAACTTTGGCGCTCTGACCGCCGATGCGGTCACGGCTTATCAAAAATCCAAGGGGCTGACAGCGGACGGCATTGCGGGCAAGCGGACGCTCGCCGCTATCAACGCGGATTATTCCGGCAACGGCAGCAGCAGCGCGGGCTCGACCGATGGCACGACCACGCCGAGCGCACAGGTCGCCGGTAACGTCATCTACGACAACTTCTACAACTGGCGGCGCAACTATCAGAACGGCGAATACTGCACGGTGTATGATTTCTCCACCGGCTATTCCTGGAAGCTGCGCATCATGACCAAGGACGCGCATATGGACGCCGAACCCGCCACGGCGGAGGATACGGCCATCATGCTCAAGGCGTTTGGCGGCAAGACGACGTGGACGCCGAAAGCGGTCTGGGTCACCTTCTCGGATGGCAAGACCTACATCGGCTCCACCCACGACGTACCGCACTCCCCGCAGCACCTCTCCAACAACAACTTCAACGGCCACCTGTGCGTGCATTTCCCGATCTCCATAGACAAAGCCAAGAGCATCGGCCCGTATGCCACGAGCCATCAGGAAGCCATCAACGAGGGCTGGGCGGCCACCCAGAAACTCAAATACTGATTTGCCCTTCATCAGGAGGTTTGCTGACATAAGCAGACCAGGCTTGAATGGCAGAATCAACAAATTCAATTCTTCTTTCATTTGCGGAAAGAGCTATTCTCCCCCCTTTGGGGGAGAATAGCTTTTTATTTACAGTCTGGGAGGCTGTTCACGCAGCCTCTTTTTTCTTTGCCTGTTTGCAGTTTAGCGCTCAACATGGTATAATCAGTTATCAGATCGATCAGGGAGGACTTGTTCATGGCTACAATGAAGGATATCGCCGGGCTCGTCGGCGTCAGTCTGACGACCGTTTCCAATGTCGTTCATGGCAACTACGACCGCGTTTCCCCGCAGACGGTGCAGCGCATTCTGGCGGCCATCGACGAGCTGCATTATGTGCCCAACATGTCCGCGCGGGCGCTGGTGAGCCACTCCTCCCGAATCATCGCCTATGTGGACACCCACAGCCCGCAGGAAACCTACGCGGGCAACGGCTTTGCGGGCGTGATGCTCTCCGGGCTGGAAAGCGTCGTCACCGACCACGGCTATTTTCTGATGACGCGGCGCGGCACGGACGAAGACGTGCTCCGCCTGATGCTCAACAACTGGAATCCCGACGGCGTGATCTTCAAAGACCGCGTTCCGCAGAGCCTCGTGGATTTCGTCAAAAAGCAGGGCAAGCCGTGCGTGACCATCAACACCTATCTCGACGATCCGACGCTCATTCAGGTGCGCGCCGAGGATCGCCGGGGCGGCTATCTGGCCGCAAAGCACCTCATCGATTTGGGCCACAGAAATATTCTGTTCATCGGCGCGGTACACTGCGGCTTCATGAACAACGACCAGCGCTATGCGGGCTACTGCGACGCGCTTGAGGAAGCCGGAATTGCGCCAAACCCCGACAATCTGATGACCAATCTGTTCCCCTTTAACGCTGAGCGCGGCATTGCGCTGGGGCGACAGCTGGCCGCGCGGCGGGATTTCACGGGCATCTGCGTCAGCGGCGATCAATACGCCGCCGCCGTCATCACGGGGCTGCGCGAAGGCGGCGCACGCGTGCCGGAGGATGTCTCCATCGTCGGGTTCGACGATGTGGATATCGCCCGCATGACGTTTCCGCCGCTGACCACCATCCATCAGGATGGCATCGGCAAGGGCCGCCGCGCGGCGGAAGCGATTTTCGCCCTCATCGACGGAGAAAACCCGGATCCGAAGGATTTCAACCTGCCGGTGGAATTGGTGGTGCGGGGGACGACGTGCCCTCACCCATAAATGTTATCTACTTTTTCCAATCCTCTCTTGACGCGCCCCTTGCATTATGCCATATTGCACATAGAAGCGCATCTATATCAGTTAAATGTTACCAATAATTGTGTGAGAGGGTGGTTTTCATGAAAAAGTGGATGGGATGGATTCTGGCGCTGTGCATGTTTTTCGCTGCTTGTGCGGCACTGGCCGATGGCGGCTATGGCTACGGCTTTATCGACCGAAGCGGTAATGTTGTCATCGAACCACAATTTGACTGGGCTTCAAATTTTTCGGAAGACTATGCTTGTGTTTTTAGGGGAACTTTATCTAAATACGACCAGCCAGAAGACGGTAAATACGGTTTCATCGATCGAAGCGGCAATCTTGTGATCAATTTTCTCTACGACAAAGCTACTCGGTTTTCGGGTGGAGTTGCCGCAGTCAAGAAAAACGGGAAATTCGGTTTAATTGATAAAAGCGGCGAAACCGTAGTAGATTTTAAATATGATAACATTGAAATTTCTTATGATAATTTTATGGCCTTTACTGGCATAGTAAACGAGTATGGGTTTACAGAGCTAGGGACGTATACAATTCTCAAACCGGATGGAACTGAGATTTTTTCCTTAAGCGACATATCAAAATTGTATTGTTTTGGCTCATATTATCAAGCCAAAAGAGATGATCGATACACATTATTTGGTTTAGATGGTACGCAGCTCACCGATTTCAAATGGGAGAGCTTTACTGCGACATCTGACGATATTTTGGGATTCGAACTCAACAATCTGTACGGTTATATCGATATTCACGGCAACGAAGTAATTCCAGCGCAATTTGACAAGATATCTGCTTTTGAGGGCGATCATGCCATCGTTAAGAAAGATGGAAAATACAGCCTGATTGATCGGAGCGGCAATATAATTTTTGATTATTCTGCTGATTGGGTAAACACTTCTCTATGTGATGGTTATACACATGGTTTTGATGGCGTATTGGATGATTATGGACGCCCTTCCGATGGATATTACTATCTGATTGGACCAGATGGCAAACGTATTAGCGAAAGCTATCAAAATGCTTATAGCATCCATACAAAATACAAACTTTGGTCTGCTCAGAAAGATTCCAAGTGGTATGTTCTTAATATGCAGGGCGATGTTGTTTTGGGGCCGCTTGATTGTGATACTCTCGATCATTGTGCTGAACAGTATATCCTTAAGAAAGATAAAAAAGAATCTCTATTCGCTTCGGATGGCACTCAAATCACTGATTACATCTATGATGATATTTCCATCACATATGATCCATTGATCTGCGTGCGCGTCAAGCAGACGATTCCAGATTTCCGTCAAACCTCGTGGGGTATGTCTGAATCCGATGTTCGCGCTTTGGAGGGAAATTCGCCGGATTACACGGGTACGCTTTCCGGAAACGGTGCCAAATACATCGGCTACGATGCCGAGCTGATGGGCAACGACGTTATTGTCGCATTCTATTTTGGGCCGGATGGCTTGTATTCCACACGCTACATCTGGGAAGAAGAGCACAGCAACGAAAACCTGTTCATCTCCGATTATAACAGCGTGAAAGAACAGCTGACCGCGAAATATGGCGACCCGCTGATCGATAAAGAAAATTGGGATACGACCTCGCATGAAAAATATTATGAGGATGACAAGGGCGATGCGCTCAGCTATGGTTTTCTGACCTACGCTACCTTCTATTTAACTGATCGTTCTTTCATCTCTATGACAATGAGCGCCGACAATTATGATATCAGTTTCTTTATCGATTATGAAAGCAGAGATATTGATGCACCCAAAGCCGATTGCTCAAACGTTCTCTAATCTCCGACTCTAGCACCGTGCGCCGTCCATAAAAAAACGTGCGCATGCAAGATCATCGTTACATCATTTCCCGCAAACTAAAAAAAGCGTATCTGCATCGCGTTGCATGTACGCTTTTTTGTTATCGTCTTTCAACAATCCGTAATGGATTTTTACGTTTAAAAAGCCGTTAGTCCTGCACCAAACTCCCCGCCGCCTCGGCTTCCTCCAGCTCGTGCATATACTTGTAAACCGTATACCGCGACACATTCAGCCGCTCGGCGACAATCGCCACGGATTTCTGATACGTAAACGCGCGGCGCTTATAGAGCATGCGGATGATGCGCATGCGGTCGGTCTTTTTCATCGCCTCCGGCTCTTTGCCCACGGCGCTGATGCACTCGCGCAGCAGCTCTTCGAGCTGGCTTCTCGCGTCCTGCATGAGCGTCTGCTGCAAATCGCCGCTGGTGGCGGTCAGCTCGCTGAGCATCTGCCCGGCGCGCACCATGTTGGTGATATCCAGATTGATGCCCAGCGCGAAATGATAGTCCTCGCCGACGATATTGAAGGTCGAGCTTTTAAGCGTGCGCCCGTCGCGGGAGAGCACCAGCTGGTTGATGTAGTCCTTATTCTGGTAGATGCTCTCGTCGTAATCGCCGATGTCGCCGAAGATATCCGCCGTCGAGCCGACCTCGCGGCCTGTCACCGTGCCGTTGAAAATCGCCAGAATCGGATGGCCGGGGCGGGTCATATCGTGGACAATGGTTTCGCAGTTCGGCCCGAACATCACGGAGATGCCCCGCGCCTCGTTTTTCAAAAAATTGAGCATTTCTTCCCGGTTCATGTCAAAGTCCTCCGTCCCGCAGCATGCAGGTTTTCATTTTGTTTGTTTTGTTTTCTAACTGAAAACGTTCCGGCTGACCTTTTTTCGCCGGGAAAAAGTGACATTCTGTTGCTTTTAATCCATTATATCACATTTTCGTCCCGTTGGGTATGCCTCAAAGTCAAAATCAGCGCCGCAAGCATCATCAGCGCACAGACGGGCAGGCTGAACAGCGTTTCCCAATAACAGCTAAACGACGCGAACACAGCCAGCGCGCAGACGGGCGCGGCCTTTTTGTCATAGGCCGCAAGCGCGACGCTCAGAATATCCGCCAGATAGAAATACCGCTCGTGCATCCGCGGCAGGAAAAACACAATCGCCAGCGGCAGCAGCAGCGCCAGACACAGATAGCCCGCACGCGTCATCCTGCCCGCGCGCTTTACGCCGGCGCTCACCAGCAGCGCGCACACGCCAAACGCCAGCGCCATGCCGAAATTACCGTAGGCATACACGTCCAGCCCGGTCGTATTCATCAGCGCAAAGAAGCTCGGCGCGTTGTAGGTCAGCCCCGTATACAGCCCCGTCTGCGCCGTGTAGATGGAAAGCAGCGCGCCGATGCTCTTGCCGCCCAGCAGCGCGGGCAGCGCCGTCAGCACGAGCGTGCCCAAAAAGACGAGCGCGTCCGAAAGGCGCAGTTTCCTGTCCGCCCACAGCACGACGACGATAGGCAGGATGAACACAGCTTGCAGCTTAAACGCCAGCGACAGCGCAAAACTCGCCGCCGCGCGCGCGGGCTTTCCTTCCAGCGCAAGCGCCAGTCCCCACAGCGCACAGGCCGCGTACAGGCTGTCGCACTGGGCGAACATGCCGCCGTTTAAGACGATCGTCGGCAGGAGCAGCGCCAGACCGAACGCGGCCATGCTCTTTTTGCCGTCCTTCTGCGCCAATGCAGCCGCCGCGCCCGCCAGAAACGCGTCCCCAATGAAGGAAACCGCCTTCACCGCGTAGAGCGACGGCACGGACAGCCGCGTGATGATAAACAGAATGTATTGATACAGCACATTGTATTCGCCGATGTTTTGGCGCATCCCCTCGGCGAACGATCCGCCCGCCAGCTTTTGCAGCCAGTCCGCCAGATAGATGTCGTAATCGCCGGAGGAACGCTCCAAAAAGCTGACCCGCGCCAGCATCGCCGCCGCGCAAAGCGCGCACAGCAACAGCGCCCCCAGCACGCCCTGCTCATGTTCCTTCGCAATCCGCATCGCAAAGACGAGCATCGCCGCCAGCGGCACGCACAGCGCCGCCGCCGTCGCCATGGGATGCCCCAGCGCGAGGGTACGCGTCGCCATCACCAGCGCAAAGCCAAACGCCGTCAGAGCGGCGCAGACGATCCGCGCCGCCCGGCCGCAGGGCCGCGTCAGCAGACCGTGCAGGCGCTCGTCCAGCGCGTCAAGCGTTGCTTTCATGGCTAAGCGCCCCCTTGATGCCCAACTTATCCAGCAGTTCCAGCAGAATGACCGTCGCGCAGGCAATCGCCATCAGGCTGAGCACGTTCATCGGGATGATCGTGCAGTTGAAAATCGCCTCCATATAGCTGCACAGCGAAATCAATTCCAGCACCCCGGCAATCGCCAGCCGCCGCGCGCTGCCCGCGCAAGCAAAGGCCAGCATGCCCGCCAGATACAGACTGCGCGCGTTCATCTGCGGCAGAATCAGCGGCAGACCCGCCGCCAGCAGCAGCCCCGCCAGCAGCAGCGTGTCCGCGTCCACATCCGCATGCGCATGGATCAGCGCAAAGGCGACCAGCAGCGCACAGGCAAAGCCCAGATACATGCCCATGCCGCTGAACTCACGAACGGAGGCCACCGTCATCAGGCTGTAAACGCCCGCCGCGTGATCCGCCAGACCCGCGCCTTCATACGCCATTTCATTGATCTGCTGAGCATAGCGGCCAAAGACCGCCGCCAGGCCCTGTCCATCCATCAGGAAGGCCGCCTGCATCAGCACAAACGCCGCCAGTCCCGCGAGCAGATGGCGGATGGAGACTTTCCCCTTCATGAAAAACACAAGCAGCAGGGGGAACAGGAACGCCGCCTGAAGCTTCGTCGCCGCAGCCAGCCCCCACAGCATGCAGCCCCAGACCGGATGGACGCCCAGCAGCAGCGCCAGTCCCCAGAGCGTCAGCGCGGCGAACATCGCGTCGCACTGCGCCCAGCAGCCGCTGTTCATCAGCATCGTCGGCGCGAGCACACAGGCAAACATCGCGCCCACCGCCGTGCCCGGCTTTGCGTTCCGGGTGAGCGCCAGCTTCAAAACGGCCAGCGCCGCCGCCGTCTGGCAGACCATGTCAACCAGTTTGACAGCGTACAACTGCGAAAAGTTTTCCAGCCGGGAAATCAGCGCCATCACAATAAGGTAGCCGCCCGACCACGCGCCGTCTTCCCACGCCATCGCCGTGCCGAGGTCATAGTTCCACATCTCCTCCAGCATCGGCGCAAGCACCTTGCTCACGCGTCCCGGCTTGATATCCAGCATTGCCAGGTGCGCCGCCACCGCCAGCATCGCCAGCATCGCCGCGCACAGCAGCACCATCACCGGCTGCTCTTTCAGCGCGCACCACGCGCCAAAGGTCAGGAGCGCCATGCAGGCCGCGCCGATCAGCGCAACCGCGGCCGCGCCTTCCATTCCGGCGCAGTTCTTCATTTCCAGCGCAAAAAACACGAGCACCGCCGCCACGCCCAGCAGCAGCTTGGGCAGGCCATGCGCCCGCGCTTCCATCCCGGCGCGCAGCGGGTCGCGCATCACATTTTGATTCATCATGCCTTCACCTCCGCCAGAGCGGCTTCCGCCTTTTCTTCGTTCAGGCTTCTGTAAAGCGCCGCGGCCGTCAGCGCGACGGCGGCGCCCTGAAACACCGTCGCCCACTTGAGATCAAAAATCGCGTCGCCCGGCAGGCCCGCCGTGTAGCAGATGTAAGAGGACAGCCCGAACAGCAACGGCAGCCAGACGCGCTTTGGATTGTAAGCCGCAATCGCCAGCGCAAGCACATCCGCGCCGAAGGTATAGCGCTCGTGCATCTTCGGCAGGAAGAACGGCACGCCGCCCAGCACCAGCAGGCAGGTCAGCAGCGTTCCTTCCCGCGTGATGTGTTCCCGGTGCAGACAAACCATCAGGCAGACGATCGCCAGCATCGCCATACCCAGCGCCATCGCCATGCCGCTGAACATCGTATACAGCGTGCCCCTGTCCATCGAGGCGGGCAGGAAATTATACAGGCTCGGCCCGTTGACGGTCATGAAATTGTAGGTGCTCGCCTGTGCGGTGTAGACCGTCAGCGCATGGTGCAGCGATTTGCCGCCCCAAAACGCCGGAATCATCATCGCCATATAGGCCGCCGGAATCAGCGCCAGATGGCGCAGCTTGATATCCTTACGCAGCCACAGCGGCAGCAGCGCGGGCAGGAAAAAGACCGTTTGCAGCTTAAACGAAAGCGCCATGCCGAACAGGATCATGCTCCGCGCGCTCTTCTTTTGCAGCGCCATGTACAGCGCCGTCAGGCACAGGGAGGTATAGATCACGTCGCACTGGCCCCAATACGCGCCGTTGAAGACGACGGTCGGCAGCATCAGCGTGAGGTTGAAGATCACGACGCGCTTGCCCGCGCCCCTAACCTGCAAACCGGCCAGCTGCGTGACCGCATAAGCCAGCAGCACCTCAAACGCCATCGAGACGGCTTTGACCAGATACTGCCACGGATAATTCTTCACCCGTGAAATCAGCAGCAGCAGATACAGATACGGCGGCGTATAGTCGCTGCCGATATACGTGCCCAGCCCCTGCTTGATGCCCATCTGGGAATACTCGTAAATCCAGTTGCTCAAAAAGATGTCATAGTCGTCACTCACATAGTCGAACAGCGAGACTTTCGCCAGCAGAATCAAGCCCACGACCACGCACAGCAGCGCCTGTGCGCCGACGTTCAGCTTTCTGCCGATATGCAGCTCCACCGCCACGGTCAGCGCATAGAGCGCGGCAAGCACCCCGGCGATCAGCCGCGTCATTTCTTCCATGCGGAAGCCCGTAAATTCATCGATCTTCGCGTATCGCGCATGATAGGCGAACACCGCAAACACCGCCGTCGCCGCCAGCACAAGCGCGTAGCGCGCCCACGCGGGCATGCGCCGCCCCATCAGGCCGCGCAGCGCGTCGTCCGCAACATTTTTGTTCATATGCTTTCCTTCCTTCGGGCAAACGCCCGCGTTGGTTTCCATCGTTTTTTATTATACTGAAAAAACCGCCTTCTGTACAGCAGAAAACCATCCCGCCCGTCATTTTTGCCGCTTTCCCCGCATAAAGTAGGTTTTAGCGGTTTCTTTCATGGTTGCTCACATTTTTGCCCGCTTTGAGCCGCATTCCGGCAACAACCTTGGCGTATGCTGAGGATAACGATTTTCATCAGATTGATTTTTGAGGTGATTGCCTTGCAGCGTATTTCTTCCGTACAGCCGATGCGCACGCCGAAGACGGCGGATTTTGGTTTTTCGTTTTACGCGCCCTATGAAGCGGCGGTGGAAACCGCGTTTCTGGCGCTCTGCGCGGCGCGAATGCAGCTTGAAGAAGAATCCACGCCTTTTGCCGTCCGCTCGATGACGTTTCGGCTCAAGTCGCCCGCGTCCATCCGCGACAAGCTGACTCGGCGCGGTCTGCCGCAAAACGCGGAAGGCGCGGCATATCTGCACGACATCGCCGGTCTGCGCGTCGTGCTTTCCAGCGTGGAAGCCGTGTACCGTTTCGCGGATATTCTGCGCGCGTCGCCCTCGTGGCAGTTTGTCTGCGCGCGGGACTACATCGCCGTGCCGAAGAAGAGCGGCTACCGCAGTCTGCATCTGGTGATGCTCGTGCCCATCTGCCGAAACGGAAAAAGCGCTTCCGTTCCCGTGGAAATTCAGCTGCGCACACCCGCGATGGATATGTGGGCCTGTGTCGAGCATGATTTGTGCTATAAGCCCGTGAAAGAAGCGTAAACTCCTTCAGTCGCGCTAACGCGCGCCAGCTCCCTCTGAGAGGGAGCCTTTTTGCATAAGTAACATCAGCGTAAGAATCAAGCCTCCCTCTTTGAGGGAGGTGGGTGCCGAAGGCAGCCGGAAGGAGTCAAAAAGCGAACCTCCTTCTTTCGAAAGAGATTCGCTTTTTATATTCACGGTCTCAGGCCGCTTTTTTATCGAACGATGAAGAAATATCCCGCCAGCGCCAACACCGCCATCACGGCAAGACAGATCGGCACAATGGTAATCATCGCGGCGATGAGCATCGCCAGCCCGTCGCCTTTCTCCATTTCGTCGCAGGGCGCGCGGTCGGTAATCTGCTCGCCCATCTTTTCCCTTTGCAGCTTGCGGAAACGCTCGTAGCGTCCCTGAAAGGGCATGCGCACGCGCATGGCTTATTCCTCCCCGCCCAACGGATGGTGGCAGGCGACGAAGTGGCCCGGCGCCATTTCCTTCCACTCCGGCACGGCGTGCTTGCAGATTTCCGTGCAGTGCGCGCAGCGCGTGTGGAATTTGCATCCCTGCGGCGGATTGACCGGGCTGGGGATGTCGCCTTCCAGAATGCGCAGCTCACGGTGTTCCTCCACATCCGTGGTCGGAATCGCGGCCATCAGCGCTTCCGTGTACGGGTGCAGCGGATGGTCAAACAGCTCCTGCGTGTTCGCCAGCTCGACCATGTTGCCCAGATACATGACGCCGATGCGGTCGGAAATGTACTTGACGACGGAAAGATCGTGCGTGATGAACAGATAGGTCAGGTTGCTCTGTTCCTTTAAATCGGCCAGCAGGTTGATGATCTGGCTCTGAATGGACACGTCCAGCGCGGAAACCGCTTCGTCGCAGACGACAAACTTCGGCTGCACCGCCAGGCTGCGGGCGATGCCGATGCGCTGGCGCTGGCCGCCGGAGAACTGGTGCGGGAAGCGATGCAGGAAGTAGCTCGCCAGACCCGCGTCCTCCATCGTCTTGATGATGTATTCCTGCATGCGCTCGTCGTTCTTCTTGAAGAAGCCGTGCGCCAGCAGACCTTCGCCGATGATGTTACCCACGGTCATGCGCGGGTTCAGGCTGGAATACGGATCCTGGAAGATGAGCTGCAAGTCGCGGCGCAGCCTGCGGATTTCGTTGTATTCCAGACGCGCAAGATCGATGCCTTCGTCGCGCAGCACTTCGTAACGCGCAAAGTCCGCGTCGCCCGCGTACTGCGCCCGCATCGTGTCGAGCTGCTTGCGCACGTCGCCGATCTGGCACGCGAGATCGGCCAGCTTTTCGTCGATCTTCGCGAGATCCGCGCGCAGTTTGGTTTCCTTGTTCTTGAGCCCGCCGACGTTCTTGCCTTTCTCTTCGCCTTTCTTGATGTCAAAGAGCGCGTCGTCCAGATCGAGCTGCACCGCCGCACGGCGGTTCATTTCCTTTACGCGGGCGCTGGAAATGCGGTATTCCTCCAGGAACAGCTTCTGCGCGGGATGAACGTCCTTCACGCAGACGAAGCCGCCGATGAGGTTCGCCATATCCAGCAGCGCGTCGTTCTCGTCCTTGACGGCCTTGTCCAGCTCGTTGTGCTTCTTGTACTTCGCCTCGCCGTCCGGCAGCGCGTCGTATTCCTTCTGCACGTTGGCCAGATGCTTTTTCAGCTCGTGCCACTTTTCGCGGCGCTTGTCGAGCGTTTGCAGCGTCTTTTTGACGTAAGCTGGGGCGAGATCGTCCAGCGTGCGGCCGTAATACATCGTTCGGCCGTCCGTCTGGCGATAGAGCTGGAGCAGCGTGCGGCCCAGCGTGGACTTGCCGCAGCCGCTCTCGCCGACCAGGCCAAAAGTTTCGCCCTCGTAGATATCCAGCGTAATGCCGTCGTTGGCCTTGACGAAAAGGCCCTTCTTTTTCAGCGGGAAGTATTGCTTGAGGTTGCTGACGCGAAGCAGCACCTTCTTCCCCTCTTTACTTGAGGTTTGCACGGCGCTCCTCCTTTCTGGGGTAGAAGCAGCGCACCTGCTGCTCCTCCGTCACGTTCACCAGCTCCGGTTCTTCCTCCAGGCAGCGCTGCTGGCAATACTTGCAGCGCGGCGCAAATTTGCAGCCCTTCGGCAGGTTCAGCGGATGCGGCACCGAGCCGGGGATGGATTCAAGCCGAACGCCGGCGGGCGTATCCAGTCTCGGAATGGAGACCATCAGGCCCTCGGTATACGGATGGGAGAACTCGCAGTCGGTGAAGAGCGTCTTAGCCGGGGCCATTTCGACCACCTGTCCGCAGTACATGACGGCCACGTCGTCCGCCATCTGAGCGATAACGCCGAGGTCGTGGGTGATGAACAGGATGGACGTTCCATGCTCGCGCCTGAGGTCGTTCATCAGCTTCAAAATCTGCGCCTGAATCGTCACGTCCAGCGCCGTCGTCGGCTCGTCGGCGATCAGCAGCTTCGGCTTACAGGCCAGCGCCATGGCGATCATCACGCGCTGGCGCATGCCGCCGGAAAGCTGATGCGGATACTGCTTGGCGACGACTTCCGGATTCGGAATCTTCACGTCGGCCAGCATTTCCACAACCTTCTTGCGCGCCTCTTCCTTGCTCATGCCCTGATGGATGATAAACGGCTCGGAAACCTGCCGCTCAATGGTGAACACCGGGTTGAGGCTTGTCATCGGCTCCTGGAAGATGACGGAAATCGCGTTGCCGCGGATTTTCTGCATCTCGGAGAGCGACAGCTTGGTCAAATCCCGGCCGTCAAACATGATGCTGCCCCCGGCGATA
>ERZ809074.3219-NODE-3219-length-15792-cov-4.251573_pt1 | contig 15792 bp, 10 predicted proteins | sample MGYA00520795_ERZ809074 | MGnify/ENA primary metagenome ERZ809074 (study PRJEB31570, sample SAMEA3212989) | Homo sapiens | biome: human-gut; feature: human gut; material: fecal | place: Sweden | collected 2011 ...
TGAGCACCCGCTGCTGGGAGGGGGAAAGCTCGTTGTCAAAGACCACCAGGTCCGCCCCTTGGGCCTGGACCAGGGCGGCCACCTCCGCCACCTTCCCCTCTCCAATGAAGGTTCTGGCCTCGGGGGTCTCCCGATTTTGGAGCACACTGCCCACGCACACACCGCCGGCGGTTTCCAGCAACGCCTCCAATTCCTCCAGGGTGGCATCGCTGGCGTTCTCCTCCTGGGAGAGGCTGCTGGCATGGAGCCCCACCAGGACGGCGTGATTTCTCTTTTCTTCCATCGTATGATCGGTCATAGGGACCTCCTTTTTCCAAGATCAGGGAATCTGCTTTTGCCTGACCAAGACCTGGGTAATCTCTCCAATATAAACCCGGTGATAGTCCTTGGCCTGGTAGTTGCTCAGCGCCTCTTCATCCATGTGCGCCGGGTTCAGATCATTCCAATAGCGTTTTTTACACACCAGGACCAGATCGGCCTCCTGAATATACGGCGCCTGCCCCGCCGCCCCCACGTGAAACCCGCAGGCGGCAAATTTGTCCTCCTCCCGGCCGCTGACCGCGCCGCAGTAAGCCAGCTGTTTTTTCCACTGGGGACCGAAGAACGACAGGGTAAAGTATGGATTCTCCTCCAAAAAGGTATAGGTATACCGTTGGGGTCGCACATAAATGGTGGCCACCGGCTTACGCCACAGCACACCCAGTCCGCCCCAGCTGGCGGTCATGGTGTTGCAGTGGTCCGGTGTGCCGGCGGTAATGAGGGTCCACTGGTCACCAATGAGGGAAAAGACGTTTTCCTGCAGTTGTTTTGGGTCGATGGATTGAAACATGGTAACGCCTCCTATTTTTATGCAGATGAAAGGGTACTCGGCTTAGTCTATGCAAAAAGCCAGGGGCAGACACCGTCGGGGGCAAACTTTTTCCCGACGGGAACAACGGAAAAACCCGTGCCGGGAAGGGCACGGGTTCAAAGACAAAATCTTTTAGTTTTCCAAACCGAACTTTTTGTTGAAGCGGCTGACGCGTCCGCCAGTATCCACCATCTTCTGCTTGCCGGTGAAGAAGGGGTGACACTTGGAGCAAACTTCTACTCGGATGTCTTTCTTAGTAGATCTTGTCTCGATCACGTTGCCACAAGCACATCTGATTGTGGTCTGCTCGTAGTTGGGATGGATGCCTTCCTTCATGAGTGTTCACCTCTTTCTGATGTCAAAAAATGATCGCGCCTCACAAGCGCATGATACATGATACCACTTTCAGAGCAAAAATGCAACTCTTTTTTTCAGAATTATTGGGTTTTTTTCGTGGATTCAAGACAGTTCCACCCCAAGGTTGGGGACCAAAAACCAGAGTACCCGCCGGACAACCGGGATTCCGGTCACTTCCTCCAGGGCATAGGCGTAAGCTGCCATCTGCCCCCGGTACCGCTGGCTTCGCTGGGCCAGATGCTCGGCGGAGACATGGTCCGTCTTGAAATCCACCAGGGTGATCCCCTCCGCCGTCTCAAACCAGCAGTCGATCACCCCTTGGAGCAGGACCTCCTCCCCCGCCGGCGCCTGGGGAAAGAAGCGGCGGGCCTCGGTCAGGACCGAGAACGGATACTCCCGGTGCAGGTTCCGGCTCCCCCGCAGCTGCCTGCCCAGGTCCCCTGCGAAGAACCGGGCCACTGCGGCTGGGTCCACCGCCTGGGCCTGGGCTTCGGTGAGGTAGTGGGCCCCGGTCAAGCGGTCCAGCTCCGCCTGGACCTGCTCCACAGACCCTGTTCTGTCCAGACGGATGCTCTGCATCACCGTGTGGACCGCCGTCCCTCTCTGGGCCGGGGTGAGCCCCAGAGAGGCCTGGGCAAATTGCGGGCGGTAGAACGGGGCCGGCTCCCCCGATCCCTGGTCCCGGAGAAGAAACCAGCCGGCCTCCTCCGGGTCTTGGTCCGCCACCTGGGTGGCCGTCACCTTCGCAGGGGTGGCGGCGGACGCCTCATAGGGATAGCGCCAGCGCAGCTGCGCGAGGAGCTCCTCCGGCGGAAGAGCGGCATGCCGCGCCGCCTTGCAGGGACCACGGCGGGAGGACCCCCTCTGGGACACCCCGCCGCCATGGTAGGCAATGCGCCAGGATGGCCCCAGGGCTGCCGCCGGCAGGGGCAGCTCCTCCCGGCCGATGGCCGCCCGCAGTTCGCCCCCCTCCGGCCGGGCCAGCGCAGTGAGCAGGAGCCACTGACCCACACTGGTGCACCCCGCCAGCACCCGGGGGTCGGCGGGGTAGGAGACACTCTCCGCCAGGTTCCTCAGGTCTCCCCGCCCATAGGCCAGGGCGTGGGTCAGGATCAGCTTCTCTTTGGCCCGGGTCATGGCCACATAGAGCAGGCGCATCTCCTCCGCCAGCAGTTCCTTCTTCAGGGCCAGCGCCACCCCGGTCCGGGCCAGGGTGGTAAACTCCACCATAGTCTCCCGGTCCAATCCCTTGGGCCCCAGGCCCAGCCGCGGGTGAAAGAGAACCGGCTTCTGCAAATCCCCATAGTTGATCCGCCGTCCCAGGCCGCAGAGAAAGACCACCGGGTACTCCAGCCCTTTGGAGCGGTGGATGGAGAGGATTTTCACCCCGGCCTCCTCCTTGGGCGCGGCCGGCATCGCCGGCAGGCCCCCGCTCTCCCGTACCCGGTCCAAATGAAGGAGAAAGCCGAAGAGCCCTTTGTGTCCCGCTCCCTCAAACCGTCGGGCCAATTCATAGAAGGAGAGTAGATTCTCCCGGCGCTTTTCCCCGCCGGGCAGGGAGGAATACACCTCCAGCATATCGGTCTGCCGGTACAAAGACCAGAGCAGGTGATGACTGCTCTCCTCCCCTGCCCCAAACCGCAGGGCTTCCAGCTGGTCCAGAAAGGACCGGCAGTCCTCCCACCCCTGCGCCCCGGCCGCCTGAAGGGCGGTGTAAAAGGTGCCCTCCGCCAGGCCTCGAATCTCCGCCAGCCGGTCCCCGGTCATCCCCACCAAGGGGGAGCGAAGCACGGCCAGCAGGGGGATATCCTGCTGGGGGTTGTCTATGATCTGAAGCCAGGAGAGGGCCACTGAGACCTCTGAGGCAGCAAACAGATCTCCCCCCTCTTCCGCGGACCAGCCCACCCCCTGCTCCTCCAACGCCTGGGTGTAATAACGCCTCACCGGGCCGGGGGAGCGCAAAAGGATGGCAATATCATCCGGCCGGACCGGACGGGTCCCGCCGGCCCCATCGGACACGGGAAAGCCAGACTGGAGCAGTTCTGCGATCTCCTTCGCCACAAACCTGGCCTCCAGCGCATTGCGGTTTTGCTTCTCCTCGGTGTACGCTGGGTCCTCTGTAAAGTCCAGCACATGGAGCTCGGTCTCATAGCCCTCTCCCGCCGGAAACGTGCCGCCGGGGTACAGGGCCTCCCCGTCTGTGTAGTCCATCTCCCCCAACCGCCGGGACATGATGGCACGAAACAGATCGTTGGCCGCCTCCAAAACCTGGGGGCGGGAGCGGAAATTTTTGGACAGCGTAATCCGCCGCTCCTGTCCCGCCTGGGCCTGGTCATAGGGGGGGAAGGTACGGTATTTCTCCAGGAAAATGGTGGGGTCGGCCAGACGGAAACGGTAGATGGACTGCTTGACATCCCCCACCATGAAAAGGTTTCTCCCCTCCCGGGACAGCGCCTGGAAAATGGTATTCTGCACCTGATTGGTGTCCTGGTACTCGTCCACCATGATCTCCGTATACCGCGCCCCCCACTGCCGGGCCAGCGGGGTGGGCCCCCCCGCCTCGTCCACCAGCAGTCGGACCGCCAAGTGTTCCAGGTCCGAAAAGTCCAGCAGGGAGCGCTGCTTCTTCGCCGTCTCATAGGCCCGGGAGAAGTCCTCCACCAGGTCCAGCAACCCCAGCATGGCAGGGTAAACCAGCGCCATATCCGCCAGCAGGGGGGCACTGGGGCCGGACACGGTTTGGGTCAGCTCCTCCACCGCCTTTTTGCACCGGGCCCGGATGCTTTTGATCTGCTCCTGCAGGGCCGGGTCTTCCACCCCCCGGGCAGCTTTGAGCTTGGGAAAGACAATCTCCACCCGGGCCGCCTCATCCCAGCTGGTTCCGGCTGCCTGGACAAAGGCCTCCAGGCTCCTCCGGGTGGCCTGGAGGCTGTCCCCGTAGGCCTTTTCCAGCCCCGCCTCTTTCTGGGCCAGGTCACAGGCCCGGGCCATTTGGTCCGCCCAATAGGCGGCGGTTTGGCCGGCCTCCTCCAGGAGCAGGCTGCCCCAGGGGGTCTGTCCCACATCGGTCACCACCGACAGGTCCAGGGCTTCCCGCTGGCTGGCCAGCCAGGCCAAGGGGTCGGGGTAGCTCTGAATTTTTCCATAGATATCCAAGGTGATCTCCAGCAGGCGGCTGTCATCCCGCCCTTTGGAGAGCACATCCAGCAGCCTGGCAAAGGGCCCTGTGGGGTCGATCTCCTCATACCGTGCCTCCAGCACCTGGTTCAGGGTCCGGGTCATGAGGACCTGGGCCTCCTCATCCTCGCAGAGGGCAAAGTCCCCCGGGATATCCAGCAGGTGGCCCCACTGGCGCAGAAGGACCGTACAGAAAGCATGGATGGTGGAAATCTGGGTCTCATAGAGCCGGACCGTCTGCTGGCGGAGGTGGGCATGGTCGGGCTGGGCCGCCAGCGCCTCGGCGATCTCCTTGGCAATCCGGGCCCGAAGCTCCTCCGCTGCTGCCCGGGTAAAGGTGATGATGAGAAACTCGTCAATATTCCGCCCCTCCTGGAGGATGTAGTCCATCAGCCGCTCCACCAGCACCCGGGTCTTTCCCGACCCGGCGGCAGCGGAAACCAGCAGGGCGCCGCCGCGATTTTTGACCACTTCCTCCTGCTCAGGCGTTCGTTTCACCGCCATGGGTGTTCCCTCCCTCCTGGGTCTGCTCCAGCCACTGCCAGAATTCGCTGTTCTTCACCGACGGAATCCACCGCCGGCGGTCGGTGTGCTCTTCAAACTGGCAGGCCTGGAAAAATTCACAATACTGGCAGGCGTTCCTGGCCTCCCCCCGCCAGACCGGGTCAGCGTCAATGGTCCCCCGGGCAATCTCGCCGCAGATCTGGGCCAAGATCCGCTGGGTGTGCTGCTTCAGCCGGCCCAGCTTTTGGGCGCTGACCAGAGCCTCCCCCGAGATTTTTCCCGTCCGGGCGCTCACCCGCAGGGGCAAAAAGCGGGGACCGCCCTCCCCGTGCTCCATGGCCCGCAGTACGTCCTCCTCTTCCAGCAGCAGGCCTCGACGGACCAGTTCTTTGTCCAGCAGCCGCTGACGGGTTGCCTCATCCATGGAACGGCTGCCGGAAATCATGGCGTCCCGGGCCGGCAGATACAAGACCCCCGCCGGTATGGGCCGCGTTCCGAAAATGCGGTCCCCCTCCTCCTCCAGAGTGAACAGGTACAGCAGCATTTGCAGCCCCAGGCCGTGCCAGACCTCCGTCAGGTCAAAGGACTTCCGGCCCGTCTTATAGTCCACCACCCGCAGATAGAGCCGGCCGTCCTTGACCCATCCGTCTACCCGGTCCACAAACCCAGAGATCCGGAGGGTTACGCCTCCCTCGGTGATCTCCACCGGAGGGAGCTCTTTTCCCGGACCAAACCCCAGCTCAAAAAGCACCGGCTGGAAATCCGAGGCCTGGAGTTCCGCCACCACATTGTCCACCACCGCCCGGACATTTCGTTCCAGCCGGCGGAAGAGATAGCGGAAGCGGGGGGTCTGGTGCTCCATCCCCCCCAGTTCCCGGGCCACATAGTCCTCCACCGCCCGGGCCGTGCAGGCCTGGACCGCCTCTTGGGAGACCCGCGCCACCCCCCCCTGGGCCCGGACCTCCCGCAGCACGGTTTCCAGCACGAAATGGACAAAGGTTCCGTACTCCGGGGCGTGGAACCCCGCCGGGCGGCGGTCCTTTGCCCCCAGGCCGTAGCGGAGGAAATAGGCAAAGTGACAGGACTGATACTGATCCATCCGAGAGGCCGACATGGCCACCTTCTCCCCGTACAGCGCCGCCACCCGGTCCGCCGACAACCTTCCCCGGGTCCAGTGGGCCGCCCGATCCAGGCGGCGAAACAGCGTGTCGCAGAGGGGATCGTCCGACATAGCCTGTCGGACCTGGGGCAGTCCGGCCGCCATGGCACGCAGCTGATCCAGGGAGGGCGCCGCCCCCCCCTGGGCCGCCGCCGCGGGAAACAGACGGTTCAACCGTTCCACCAGGAAGGAGGGGCGTTTCTCTCCCCCTCCCGCCCCCTGGAACGGCCAGGTGACGCAGAGGCGTTCCGTGGGCTGGGCACAGGTGGTATACACAATGGTATTCTCCCGGCTGATCTTCTCCTCCAACCGGGGTGAACAGGTCAGCCCGTAGTCCTCCAGCAGCAGCCGGTCCTGGTCGGTGAGCAGGCCCTGGCCGGGGGCCACCTGGGGAATGGCCCCATCCTCCGCTCCCAGCAGGAAGAGCACCTTACAGGCCCGTCCCCCCAGCCGCTGGGCATCTCCGGCGGTCACCCGGTCCAGGGAGGCGGGAATGGTCCCCACCGAGTATTGGGACAGAAGGAGGCGCAGCAGCCGGGAAAAATCGGCAAACTCTGCCTCCACCTCCCCCAACAGCGCCTCACACTGCTCCAGGGCCCGGCAAAAAATCTCCCACAGCTGGCTGTATTGCCGGGCCAGTTCCGGCTCACCCTGGTGCAGCAGCGCCGCGCTTCGCGCCTCCAGATGCTCCGGGGCATGGATCTCCTCCAGAAACTGGTAGAGGGCGAGCACCTGTTCTCCGATGGTGCCGCCGGCGTTCTTCCGCAGCCGTTCCAGAGGCTGGATCACCCGCAGGCGGAGGGCATTGAGGGTCTCCAGCGTCTCCTCGTCCTGGGGCGTAAACCGCTGATGGTATCCCCCGGGGTGGCGCGTCCAGCCTCCGGCTCCGGTCCAGCGGCTGCCCCAGATGTCCCAGGTGAGAACATAGTTCTCCAGCTGGTCACACTCCGGCAGGCTCAGTCCGGCCAGACCGGTCTTCAAGTAGCGAAACATATCCTCATAGAGATAGCCCCCGTTCACCGCGTCCAGCGCGGCGGTGATGAGGGTAAACAGGGGCTTTTGCAGAAGGTCGGTTTTATCCGCCTGAAACAGGGGGATGTCATACTGGGCAAACACCCCCTCCAGCTGCTCCCAATAAGGGTCCATAGACCGGGCCGTCACCACAATGTCCCGGTAGCGAACCCGGCCCTGCCAGACCAGGGCCCGAATCTCCCCGGCGGCCCAAGCCACCTCCTCCCGGGGAGAGGGCAGCTCATGGACCACTATACTACCGTCCCAGGGGCCGGTATAGGGGGGCATGGGATGGGCAAAAAGTGCCTGCTCCAAATGGCGCAGGGGCGGGGTCCGCTCCCATTCCCCGGCGGGCAGAGCTTCCTCCTCCACAGGACAGCCCACCTTGGCAGCCAGCCCCTTGATCCAAGCCAGAGTTTTCCTCGCCGGGGCAAAGACCGCCTCCTCCCCAGCCCCCTCTCCATAGGTCAGCGCCAGTGTCACGGAGTGGGCCTGGCGGAGGAGTTCCGCCAGCACCAGACCCTGCTGGGGGGTAAAGTCGGTAAACCCATCCAAATACACGTCCTGACCCTGGAAAAAGGGAAACCGCCTCAGCTTTTCCGCCAAACGGGTCAGCCGGTCCCGGGGGTCCAGAGCCCCCCGGGCGGTCATGGCCTCATAGGCGCCAAAAATCAGGCCCAGGTCCCGGAGCTTCTCACCGTCCATTCCCTCGGTCTCCTCTCCCACCTGGGTCAGCTGCTCCCCTGTGATACAGTAGCTCTTCAGCTCGTCCAGGGTGGTCAGCAGACTGGTCAGAAAGGCCGGCTTCTGGGAGGGCATGGCATAGACCGTCAGATTGGCCTGCACAGAACGAAGGGCGGCGTATAGAACCAGCAGCCGGCCCCCTGCGTCCAAAACAGGCTCCGCCGCCCCGCCGCCCAGGGAGAGCACCCGGTTCTCCAGACGGGTAAAGGAGAGCACCTCCCCGTACCGCCCGGCCTGGTTGCCGTTTTCCCGGCAGAACCGCCGCTCGGTCTCAAAAGACGCCTGTTCCGGCACCAGCAGCAGCTGGGGCCGGCGCTCTCCCGCCTCCCTCATCCGGCGAAGCACCTGGGTGGTCTTGCCGCTGCCGGCCCGGCCTGTGAGGATATGCAGCATGGTCCTTCCCCCTTTCAAAACCGGTTCAGCAGGCCGGACAGGCCTTCCTCCCGGTAGATTTCCTGGTAATACGCCAGTTCCTGCTGGATCAGATCATCAATGGCCCGCATCCCCAGCAGTTCCACCGGCGCCTTGTCGTCTGTGAGAATATGCGCCCCGCCCACATAGGGGATCAGCCCCTGGGACACCCGTTCCATCTGGTCCCGCAGCTCACCCGCCGGGAGAGCTGCCCGGCGTTGGGCCAGCCACTGCACGGGGTCACCGTCCACCGCCGCAAAGAGCTCCCGGTTGGTGGTGCCGGGGACATCCACCGTAGACACATAGGGAAACAGACTGGCAATGGTGTCGCACAGGGCCTGGTTGATGCTTCCCTCCCCGTCCGAGTGCATATTCAAGTTGACCACCATCACCCCGCCCGGCGCCAGGTGGTCCCGAACCAGGGCAAAGAACTCCACCGTGGACATCTGGAAGGGGATGGTAATGTCCTGATAGGCATCCACCTGAATCACGTCATACTGGGTGTCCACCGCCTGGAGGTAGGCCCTGCCGTCATAGGTGGTCACATCCACCGTCTCGGGAAGGTCAAAATAACGCGTGGCCAGCTGGGTGATCTTGTCATCAATCTCCACCCCGGAGACCTGGACCTGGGGAAAATAGCGGGTACACTGCCGGGCATAGGTTCCGGTGCCGTTGCCCAGAACCAAAACCCGGCCCGCGGTCCCCTGGTGCAGTCCCGCCATCACCGGCGCCGCCAGGGCGTAGTCGTAGTACATCCCGGTGAGGCCCTCCTGCTTCATCTTCACCGACTGTACCCCAAACAGGACATTGGTGGAGAGGATGGTCCGGTCCTCGGTCTCTTTCACCTGGAGATAGTTGTAAACCGACTCCCCTTCATAGGTAAGGTCCTTCTCCCAGAAGGCAAATCCGCCCCGGCCGCCCAACAGGGTGCAGAGCACAAAGAGAATCCCCGCCGCCAGGCAGGTTCTCCAGCAGGTTCTCGCACTGAAGAAATAGGCCAGCCCAATGACCAGCAGAATCCCGGAAAACAGCAGGAAGGTCACCGCCGTGCCCACCGCCGGGATGGTGACAAAGGTGGGCAGAAAGGTCCCCAGGATGCTGCCGATGGTGTTGCAGGCCCCCAGGGTCCCCACCACTTTGCCGTTGTCCTCCAGGCTGTCCACCATGTACTTCACCAGGGAAGGGGTCACCGTCCCCAGCAGAAACAGGGGAAAGACAAAAATGACCATACAGGCGCAAAAGGCCGCAATCACCAAAAAGTGGGTGCTGATGGTGAGGACCAACAGACCGGAAATGCCCAAAATAATGTACTTTCCCAGCACGGGAATGGCAGCGATCCAGACCGCCGCCAGGAGCAGACGGCGGTAGAGCCGGTCAGGGTCGGGATTCCTGTCCGCGGTCCGGCCGCCCCAGAGGTTGCCCAGGGCCAAGGCAATCATAATGGTGCCGATGATGATGGTCCACACAATTTGGGAGGAGCTGAAGTACGGCGCCAGCAGACGGCTGGCCCCCAGTTCCACCGCCATGACGGAGACGCCGGAAAAGAATTCCGTCAGGTAGAGATAATACTTGTTCTTCAGAATGGAGCGTTCTTTCATGGTTCTCTTTCCTTCCCGATTTACCAAAAAACGGTACAGCGACTGCTGTACCGTTTTCTCCGTTCCACCGGACCTCAAAGGGGCCGGCCACAGACAGGTCAGACCTTGTGATCGCTGCCCAGAACATTGACGATTTTGTCCTTGACCAGATCCTTCACATACTGACGGCCTACCTTCAGATAGCCCCGGGGATCAAAGCCCGCAGGGTCCGCCATCAGCTGCTGGCGCACGCCGGCGGTCATGGCCAGGCGGAGGTCCGAGTCGATGTTAATCTTGCACACCGCCATTTTGGCCGCCTGGCGGAGCTGATCCTCCGGCACGCCGATGGCATCCTTCAGCTGGCCGCCGTTGGCGTTGATGAGCTCCACATAGTGGGGAACCACCGACGAGGCCCCGTGGAGTACAATGGGGAACCCAGGCAGGCGGCGGGAAACCTCCTCCAAGATATCAAAACGGAGCTGAGGCTTGGTCCCCGGCTTAAACTTATAGGCGCCGTGGCTGGTGCCGATGGCAATGGCCAGGCTGTCCACCCCCGTGGCCCGGACAAACTCCTCCACCTGGTTGGGATCGGTATAGGAGGAGTCCTCCGCCGAGACATTCACGTCGTCCTCAATGCCGGCCAGACGGCCCAGTTCCCCTTCCACCACCACGCCGTGCTGGTGGGCGTACTCCACCACCTGGCGGGTGAGGGCAACGTTGTCGGCAAAGGAATGCTTGGACCCGTCGATCATCACCGAGGTAAAGCCCCCGTCAATGCAGGCCTTGCAGATGGCAAAGTCCTCGCCATGGTCCAGGTGAAGGGCAATGGGCAGGCCCGTATCCTCTACGGCGGCCTCCACCAGTTTCATCAGGTAGCCGTGCTTGGCGTATTTCCGGGCCCCGGCGGACACCTGCAAAATCAGAGGAGAGCTCACTTCCTTGGCCGCCTCCGTAATGCCCTGGACAATTTCCATATTGTTGACGTTAAAGGCGCCGATGGCATACCCGCCCTCGTAGGCCTTCTGAAACATTTCTGTGGTCGTCACTAACGGCATAGATACCGCTCCTTTCCAAACAATTCGGATAAATTATTGTACCAGCATTCATTGAGAATTGCAAGAGCGGATGGGATATGTTATGATGGGTTCTCAAGAGGAATCGAGTTTGCTCTCCATTCATTTTTTATTAGGGAGGTTTTCTTTATGGAAAACTTGAAAGGCGCCTGCATCATCGGGCAGTCCGGCGGGCCCACGGCCGTCATCAACGCCAGCGCCCAGGGCGTGATTCAGACCGCGCTGGCCTCCCCCCAGATCACCCGGGTTCTGGGGGCCGCCCATGGCATCAAAGGGGTCTTGGCCGACCAGCTCTACGACATGGGACAGGAAGACCCCGGTCAGCTGGAGCTGCTCCAGTTTACCCCCTCCTCTGCGCTGGGGTCCTGCCGGTACAAGCTGGCTGACCCGGATGTGGACGACACGGACTATAAACGGATCTTGGAAATCTTCCAAAAATACGACGTCCGCTACTTCTTTTACAACGGCGGAAACGACTCCATGGATACCTGCAACAAAATCAGCAAATACATGCAGCGGGTGGGCTACCCCTGCAACATCATCGGGGTCCCCAAAACCATCGACAACGACCTGTCCGGCACCGACCACTGCCCCGGCTATGCCAGTGCCGCCAAGTACATCGCCACCTCCTGCATGGAGCTTTACCAGGACGCCCGGGTCTATGACACAGGGACTGTGGTGATCGTGGAGATCATGGGCCGCCATGCCGGCTGGCTGGCCGGTGCCGCCGGGCTGGCCACCTGGGCCGGGTCCGGCCCCGACCTCATCTACCTCCCCGAGGTGGATTTCTCCATGGAGGCCTTTCTGGCCGACGTAAAGCGGGTCTATGAGGACACCGGCAACTGCCTGGTGGCCGTCTCCGAGGGCATTCACTATGGGGACGGAACCTTTGTCTCCGAGGCCAAGACCTCTGCCACCGACGGCTTCGGCCATGCCCAGCTGGGCGGGCTGGCCGCCCTGCTGGCTGAGTCCGTGAAGAGGGCCCTGGGGGTTAAAGTACGGGGGATTGAACTCTCCCTGCTCCAGCGGTGCGGTTCTCATCTGGCCTCCCTGACCGACGTGCGGGAGGCCTATCTGGCGGGAAAGGCCGCAGTAGAGGCAGCCACCGCCGGCCTCACGGACCAAATGGTGGCCCTGGACTGCACCCGGGACGCCAGCGGCTATCGCTGCCAGACCAAGCTCATCCCCCTCACCCAGGCCGCCAACACCGAGCGCAAGGTCCCCCTGGACTGGATCACCCCCGAGGGCAACGGCATCCGCCAGCCCTTCATTGACTATGCCCTCCCCCTCATCCAGGGCGAGCTCCAACGCCCCCTGGCCCATGGTCTGCCCCAGTTTGCCAAACTGAAAAAGATTTTAACCTCTGACTAACGCAATAAACATCCAAAGAAAACTTCTTCCAACAAAAGTGCGAGGCTACCAAAAATGGTAACCTCGCACTTTTCATTCCTATTTTACGGAGATGAAAGTTCAAAAATAACACTGACATCTCGATAACTGTGCGGCATTCCTCCAACCATAATTCTACAATCCAACAATGCATAGGGGGGCAACTCCGACATATAGCTCCCGGCTTGTGAATTCGTCTCATACGACCAGGAAACAGTTGTTGGCGTTTTTACGATTGGAGAAAAAACGGATGGATTTGCATAATAAAACTTTTTATTTGTCGCATAATATAAACCGTTATTTGGAGCAGAGCCATACGCCCGATAAATTGCTACAGTATTCGATTTGGCGTCTGCTGAATATCTCAGCCCAACAGTTATTGTGACATCATCTTTTTTTACTGTCTCCACATCAACAGGTTGACTCATCGTTTTAAGTAAATACTCACTTATATCAACATTCACTTCTGCATTTCGTTCTGAACTATATTGGTTAGAAGCTCTGCTCATGCCACCAACTGAAATATCGGAAGCCGATAACTCCCAATTCCATTGTTCTCCAGTGTTTGGGTCAGAAATTGTAATTTGTCCCTTAGCCGGAAGTGTGTCTACAGCAAACGCAGGAACTGACATACTCAAAGCTAATATACCTATAAGCACTCCCATAAATAATTTATTTTTCATTTTTCTCTTTCCTTTCTTGTAAAAAGACAAGTACAATTGAGTAAATACTGGCAAGCAGAGCAAAATAAGAAGAAGTGTCTCTCATTAGAAGCGTAGATATCTGCCTTATATTACACAGAAAAATCCACAGAAATGCAATTCCAAAAACAACAACCAGTCTCAAGACCCACGAGAATTGCTGTTTCTCTTTTATGTGATATAAAATAGCAAACGAAAAATATGCTGTTAAAAAAAATGAAAACAGAGGTGCTATCGCAACAATCATGTACGGGGTTATTAAAATGGAATCGCTTCGGTGATACACTGACTCTACCCACTCGCTATAGATAGCAACCATAAGAGCCATCATGGAATAAATATCCCGATTCAATAAGCGTTTCATGATACACTATCACCCACACTTCCACCTTCCACGAAACCTTAACTTCTTCTAAATAATTAGCCCATTGGTATCCTCTCCCTATCACTTTTGTTCAATATATCATAAAAAAATAATATGTCAATAAAAAACTATGCAATATATTTATTTTCAGATTTTTTCGTATACTAACCGTATCTAACCATGGAGGTATCCCTATGAGCAACCATCTGCGGGGCCAAACCAGCCCCTATCTCCTGCAGCACGCGGACAATCCAGTGGACTGGTACCCCTGGGGACGGGAAGCTCTGCAAAAGGCCAAAATTGAGGACAAACCCATCTTTCTCAGCATCGGGTACAGCACCTGCCATTGGTGCCACGTCATGGCCCGGGAGAGCTTCGAGGACTTGGAGATTGCCCGGCTTCTCAACGAGAGCTTTGTCTCCATCAAGGTGGACCGGGAGGAGCGACCTGACATTGACAGCCTCTACATGGCGGCCTGCCAGGCCTTCACCGGCAGCGGCGGCTGGCCCACCACCCTGTTTCTCACCCCGGAACAGCTTCCCTTCTTTGCCGGAACTTATTTCCCTCCCACCAGCCGGGGCGGCCTGACCGGACTGCGGCAGCTCCTGTCTGCCATCCGGGACGCCTGGGCTCAGGACCGGGAGGCCCTCACCGCCCCGGGGCGGCAGTTTCTTCAGCTGCTTACCCAGAGACCTCCGGAGCAAAGTTCCCCCACCCGGTCCCTTTTGGAGGAGGGCGTGGCCCAGTGGAAACGGACCTATGATGAGACATACGGCGGCTTCGGCGCCGCCCCCAAATTTCCCATGGGGCACAGTCTTCTCTTTCTGCTCACCTATGGAGAGAAAAAGGCGGACCCCGCCGCCTTGGCCATGGCGGAAAAAACTCTGGAGCAGCTTTACCGCGGGGGCATCTACGACCACATCGGCGGCGGATTCTGCCGGTATTCCACCGACCGGGCCTTTCGCATCCCCCACTTTGAAAAAATGCTCTACGACAACGCCCTGCTGATGCTGGCCTACTGCAAGGCCTACGCCATCACGGGACGGACGCTTTACCGCCAGGTGGCCACGGAGACCGCCGGCTATCTCTTCAAAGAGATGTCCCTGGCCTCCGGCGCCTTTGTCAGCGCCCAGGATGCCGACAGCGACGGCAGCGAGGGCGCCTACTACGCCCTTCGCCCGGAGGAAGTGCTGGCTGTACTGGGAGAAGACCAGGGGACCGCCTTTAACGCCTGCTATGACATCACGGAAGAGGGGAACTTCCACGGCTTCAGCATCCCCAATCTGCTCCACAGCCCCTTGCCGGGGGACCGATTCGCCGCTTGCATCCCCGCCCTGTATGCATACCGGCTGGCCCGGGCCAGCCTTCATCGGGACGATAAAGTGCTGGCCGGGTGGAACGGCCTGCTGATGGGCGCCCTATCCTGGCTCTATCGGGTCTCCGGGCAGACCATTTACCGGGACGCCGCCCGGGGGATCTGGACCTACCTTTCCCGGGTTCATGGGAGCCAGGGCACCCTGTCGGCCACCAGCCGGGATGGGTTGGCCCGGGGGATTGGGTTTTTAGAGGACTACGCATTCTGCGCCTTTGGCCTGCTGTCCCTTTACGAAGCCACCCTGGAGCCGTCCTATCTGTCCCAAGCGCAGACCCTGTGCCGGCAGGTCCTCACTGATTTCACCGACCCCAGCGGCGGCTTCTTCCTCACGCCTCAAAACGCCGATCCCCTGTTGATTCGCCCCAAGGACACCGCGGACGGGGCACTTCCCAGCGGAAACACCATGATGGCCTGGAACCTGGTTCGTCTGTCCCACCTGACCCGGGAGGATACGTGGCAGAGGGCATCGGAAGCCCAAATGGCCTTTCTCTCCCCCCTGGCCGCCTCGTATCCCACGGCCTATCCTGTCTTTCTGCTGGCCTTGCTGGCCCAGGCCGTGCCGGCAGAGGAGATCACGGTGGTCTTGGCGCCGGGAGAGGCCCCGCCCCGGCAGCCCTGGCCCTTTCCCCTGGACGCCGTGGTCACCATTCTGGAACAGCCCACGGACGCCTATCCCCTGCTGGGAGAACAGACCACCTACTATGTCTGTAAAAACCACAGCTGTCTGCCTCCCTGCCACCAGTATCCATCATAAAACGCCAGACAAAGCGCCCCGGCACTGTGTGCCGGGGCGCTCCCTTTAGCTGCTCTTCCGGGGGATCAGCAGCATCTGGCCCGGGAAAATCTCCCCAGAGGTCAGGCCGCTGGCCTCCATAATGTCGCTGTCCGTGGTCAGGTAGGCCTTGGCCACGGTCCACAGGTCCTCCCCAGGGTGGACTGCCCGGAGAATCACAGAGGGCTGCCGGGCGCCGAGCTCCCGCTTTTCCCCCAAGGTCACCCGGCCAATCACCGGGGCCTCCTCCTTTTCCAGAACCATCCAGCGGAAGGCCAGGGGGAAGGAAACCTCCACTCCCTCTCCCGCCGGCGCAGCGGTGGGTTCC
>ERZ809074.3224-NODE-3224-length-15765-cov-9.491789_pt1 | contig 15765 bp, 15 predicted proteins | sample MGYA00520795_ERZ809074 | MGnify/ENA primary metagenome ERZ809074 (study PRJEB31570, sample SAMEA3212989) | Homo sapiens | biome: human-gut; feature: human gut; material: fecal | place: Sweden | collected 2011 ...
GCAGAAAAGTTCATTTTATGCCGGAATCGTTAGCTGTTTATGTGCTGTGACATTGTTTATCATTCCGATTTTCTTAGACCTTGACAATCGATTCATTCTCTTGCTATTGGCATATGCCCTGCCTTTTTCTGCCTTTTTGGCTGTCGGCGGTATCGTCCTTATGATCAAGTGCCGTTTGTTCCTGTATCAAATTTATATTGAAAGTCAAGGCATTTCAATCGTTACGAAAGCTGGAAAAGTCAAAAAATCATTTGATTGGACAAGTATAAGGAAACTGGCGCTGTGTGAATTCCGTTCTGGGATTCTGTCTTAGAAATGTACTGGAATTGAACGGCTATCTGCCGACCTTTCTGTACTTCCTTGCGCTTGGTGAGGGGCTGGGGCTGTTTGATTTGCTGGTGATTGATCTGCTTTGGTGGCGCAACAGTAAACGGATCCGCTTTTCGTTTTTGCCGGAGAAGGAATATTACCGGGATCCTGCCAAACATCTCGGTCCCTTTGTGCGGGGAATCCCGATGTTTGCCGCGGTTGCGGCGTTGAGTGCCGGTATTCTGACCGTGCTCTGATCCGGGAGCACGGCCGGAATCCGGAGGTCGACGCTATTTTGAATCCGGTTCTTCGGATGCTTTGATCTCGACGGTTCTGCCGCCGAGATTTTCGTAAATACGGTGGGAAATGGAGAGTACGGTGCGTCCGGTTGACGCGCGGCGGAGCGCTTCCAAAACCCGCGCTTCCGTTTCCGCATCCAGATTCGCTGTAATTTCATCCAGTAAAAGCACCGCGGGGTCAGCGGCGGCGGCACGTGCGATGGAGAGCAGCTGCCACTCCCCCTGGGAAAACATTTCCGGCGTGCAGACGGTTTCATAACCGGCGGGGAGCGCGCGGATTGCGTCGTCAATGCCGGCCAGCTGTGCCGCCTTTTCTGCCATCTGTTGTGTAATACGGGGATCCCGGAGTGTAATCTGGTCAAGCACGGTGCCGGGAACAGCGGAAAAGTGCTGTTCAACACAGCCGATGCACATGCGCCTGTCGCGGTCGGTAATTGCCGACACGTCTACGCCGCCAATGGTCAGGGACCCCTTTTGCGGCTTGTACAGTCCGAGCAAAAGGCGGAAAACCGTACTTTTTCCCGCACCGGTTCTGCCGACCAGCGTGACCTGTTCTCCCGCACGGACACTGAAGGACAGATCGCGCAGTACGGGGACATCGGTATAACCGAAGGTGATGTGCGAGAGTACGACCTCGCCGCGGGCGGTGTCTGTTTGCGCTGTCGGCAGGGTACGTTCCGGTTGGGCGAGAAATGCATTGATCCTTTTTACGCCTGCCATTGCCGACTGAATGGTCTGAATCTCCATTCCGAGGCTTTCGATCGGGGTGAAAATGCGGGAGATATAGTTGATGACGGCGACGGACGTACCGACGGACATGCCGAACAGGGAAATAATCTCTGCTTTGCCGGACGCGGAAAGCAACATGACGGTGCCGACAACGACGGCATTCAGAATCAGTACGACGGGGGAATAGAGTGCGTCATAAAAATTGGTTCTTTCCACGGCGGCGTAACTTTCGCCGATGCGCCGGTCGTATCGGTCTTCCATGTACCGTTCCAATCCGAGCGTGTGAATGGTGCGGATGTTATGCAGGGTTTCCGGCACCTGACCGGAAACGGCGGCAACCGCGCGGCGGTTGTCCAACTGTGCGGCAAGCATTTTTTTCTGCACATGCCGGGTAAAGACGACCAGAAGCGGCAGAATCAGAAGCAGAAGGAGTGCCAGTCCGGTATTTTTGACGGCGATCACCGCCAAAACGGAGAGAATGCGGCAGGCATCCGCAACCATGCTGATGATGCCCGATGTGAACAGTGCTTCCAAGGTGTCCACATCGCCCGAAAAGCGCGCCGCGACCTCTCCCGGGTTTTGCCCAACCAGGGTTTCGGCGGGCAGGCGGGTCATTTTTTCGGACATTTCGGAGCGGAGGGCATGTGTCATTTTCTGACCCAACAGGACAAGGAGCGTTTCCTGCGCGGAGGAAAAAATGCTTTCCAACGCAAGGGAACCGAAATAGAGCAGAGCGGCGGTGAATACGAGCGGGATGCCGCCGGTCAGGTTGTCGATGATGTCGGCAAGCAGAAGCGGGGGAATCAGGGATGCCAATACCGATGCTGCCACACACAGGATGGTGCAAACGGTGAGAATCTTATGATTGCGGATTGCTCTGCGAACGGCAGAAAATACATCCGCGCTGTGTTTATGTTTCATGGTCGGAGCCTCCTGTCTGACTTTCGTAAAGCAAGCGATATGCGGGAAGGGTATGCAGCAGCTCTTCATGGGTGCCGACGGTCACTTTCCCGTTTTCCATGAATATGATTTTTCGCATTTGCGGGAAATGGTACAACCGGTGGGAGATCAGGAAAACGATGCTCCCGCCCGTTTTTTTCTGCAGGTTGGCAAAAACCGTGTCCTCTGTTTTCCGGTCCAATGCGGAAAACGGGTCGTCCAGAATGAAGACGGGGCGGGGGTGGGCAAGGGTTCTGGCGAGGGCAAGGCGTTGTGCCTGCCCGCCCGACAGCCGGACACCGTTGCTGCCGATGACGGTTTCCTCACCCTGTTCCATGGCAAGCACCTCCCGGTCCAGCGCAGTAGCGGCAAGACAGGCATTCGCATCTCCCATGTCGCCGCAGAGAACGTTATTGCGCACGGTGTCGCTCCAAAGCTCCGGGTCATGTCCGAGGTATCCGAAAATTGCGCAGATTTCGCGAGCAGACAGACCGGAGAGCTCTTTTTCGCCGAACCGGATGGATCCGGTATACGGTTCTTCACAAAGGAACACGCGCCCCAGGGTGGATTTTCCGCAGGCGACCGGACCGGTGATGCCGATGATGTCACCGGGGCTGGCGTCAAAGGACAGCCCGGAGAATATCGGCTTTGTGCCCGGGTAGGCAAAGGAAAGATCCCTGACCGTGACCCTGGCGGGAGCCGGAATCCGCAATGGCTCCAACGTCTCCGGCGTTTTCATCAGCGGCTTGATTCGTTTCCAGGAGACCTGCGCCTTCTGTACTGCATTGAACAGCTTTGCCGCCTTGGAGGATTTGACAGACAGTTTGACAAAGCAGGACAAAAAGGTCGTGAATGCCGCGATGTCCCAGGTGCTCCAGCCGGTTCCGAGGACGTTGCGCGCGCCGAACCACAAAATGAACAGCACACTCAGATTGGATATTGCGAGGTAGAGCGGCGGCAGTGCGGATTGCCATACATTCGCGCGGACGGCGGTCTGTTCGTATGCGTCCAGCGATTTTTCGTATTGCTTTTCCTGCACGGTTTCGCACCCGTAGATGCGGTAGGTAACCGCATTTTTGGCGCGGTCGAGTGTAGCGGTGCTGAGGTTGGAAGCCGCTTTTTTATATGCCGATCCTGCTCGCTGTACCGATTTTTTCATCCGTTGTGCACAGATGTAGGAGACGGGAGGAAAGAGCAGGCAGAGAAGTGCCAGGCGCCAGTCATAGAAGAACAGCATGCCCATATAGCCGAGGAGTGCAACGCCGGTATCGAATATTTCGGTGGTGAATTTTCGCATGCCTTCCGCGCAGTCATCCACATCGGAGATTGCTTTTCTCATCAACTCTCCCGCGCCGTCGCGTTCCAGATCCGCCCTGCTTTGCCGGAGCAGGTTGGCGTAAAGAACGCCCTTCATGCGGCGGTTGATGTTGTTGCTGAACCGGCGGACATAGAAACGCTTGATAAACCGTGCCGCCTGTACGACCAATGTAACGGCGATATATGCGCATACAAGCACCGCCATGGCATCTGCGTTGCTCTTTTTGCCCGGAATATCGGTAAGACACTGGGCAAGCTTGCCCTCAAACCAAGGACCGGCAAGCAATCCGAAGTTATAGACAAGACCGGAGAGCGTTACAAAGGTCAATGTCAGCCACTCTGTGCGGAAATAGGTGCCGATCCGGTCAGGGGTGCGTGCGGCTTTACTGTTTCGTTTCATCTTTTTTCTTCTCTGTCAGCGGCAACAAATGCGGAAATCCGGCGCGGCTCTCCTCTTTGGAACGGCGGTAGAGAAGGTCGAGTGCGGACAGAAACAGTGCGCGTGTTTCTTCGTCCAAACCCTCCGTCAGATAATCGTAAAATGCACTTTCCGCCTCCGCTTTGGCATTGCGCAGTCCCTCTGCCGTCTCGGTTGCGTAGAGAAGCTGACTGCGACCGTCTTCCGGGTTCGGCTCACGGCGCAAATAGCCTTTTCGTTCCAGGTTTGCCGTTCTGCGCGCGATGGCAGGCTTATCGGTGTGAAGAGCGGCGGCAAGTTCGGTTTGCGTGATACCCGGGTTGTGCCGCACCGCGTGAATACAGTCAATTTCCGCAGTGCCAATGCCGTCCCCGCGCATGGCGAGCAGAACAAGATGCTCCGCCTCACGGGCAATTTTGGTTATTTTTCTCGCAGGATTTTCCATGTGTCGTTTGTTCCTTCTTTCTGTTGATTGTAGATACAACAAACATGTTGTACTTACAACTTTCTGCGAATGACAGTATAGTACAAAGCAGGGGAGCTGTCAAGGGTTTGGAGGCTGATTTGACAATTTTATGGCGGGGTTGACATATATTCAATTTTTTGGTTGACAACGATTGTGCGATATGCTATAATAAAAACAGGTCATATATGTGGAAAAGCCAAAGCTGTTAATACCATCTGAAAAAGGAGCGCAGAAATGAGAAATCTGACAATTGAACGGAGAAAACGGTTTGTTGCAAGTCTGGCAAAGATGTATGTCTATCTGGAGGATGCCGAGGCGGGGGACATCGATATCAATGGGGTCCGGTGCCGCAAAGTAGGAGCGTTGGCAAACGGCGGTTCACTGGTCTTCCCGATCGGGAATGAGGCAGTGCGCGTGTATGTTTCCAGTAAGGCGCTGGCAAGGGGGATGTACGCCGAGCTGTATGAGGTGCCTGCCGGGGAGTACGATATGACCCTGACGGGACAGAATATCTATTCGCCTGCTTCCGGAAATCCGTTCCGGTTTGACAACAACCAGAGCGAGGGCGCCGGTCAGCTGCGGAAAAGAAGAAAACGGTTCGGTTGGATTTATATTGCGGTTTGTGTGTTGATCGGATTGGCAGTGGGGTTGGGAATCCCTGCGGTGAAACGGCACACGGCGCGTGAATTCCAAGTCGGGGCAATGACGCTGACTCTGAACGGCGGATTTTCCGATCAGACCGAATCTTATCGCAAGAAGGGAAGCTGTGATGCGTACTTCGGAAGCAAACACATCGGTGTTGTCGTTGAGCGGTTCTCCTATGACGCATATCCGGCACTCAAAAAACAAACTGTTGTGGATTACGTACAGAATATACGCGACGCCACCGGTTTTGAAATTCAGGTGTTGGAATGGGACGGACCGGACGGTTTTACCTATCGTTCCGATGCGGATGGGCATACTTATGATTGGTCGGTCTTTTTGTACAAGACAGATCAGGCATTGTGGCTGGTACAGTTTGTGCGGGATGATTCTACGGGAGAAAAAGAGCAGAATCAGTGTCTGACATGGGCAAAGGCTATCACGGTGAAGGAATAAAACGAAAAGGCGTTACGATCGGCAAGGTCGTGACGCCTTTGATATGCAGGCAAATTCAGGGAGGTGCAGAGGCGCCGAAAACAGGCAGGTGCCTGCGGAAAGGGGGCACACTTGTGAGGAACACGGCTATTTTGCCGGATTGCGGGGAAAAAAGCTGTCAGATTTCGGCGCATGAAGGGCTTGACACACAGGTGCATTGGGTGTATAATAGCGGCGAACAATACCGGAGGGAAAAATATGAATCAAACGGAAATCAAACAGCGCAAGAAGGGGAAAGCCGAGTCGGTCGATATGACCAGCGGTCCGCTTCTGGGCAAGATATTGGCATTTTCTTTGCCGCTGATGGCAACGGGCGTTTTGCAGCTTCTGTTCAACGTTTCGGATACCATTGTGGCGGGAAGACTGGCAGGAGAGACGGCGTTGGCGGCTGTGGGCGGCTGCGGCGCACTGATCAATTTGCTGGTAAACCTGTTTATGGGATTGTCGGTCGGCGCGGGAGTCGCGGTTGCCAACGATCTGGGAGCTAAAAATCATAAAAGTGTGGAAGAGGTTCTGCATACGTCGGTTCTGACTTCGTTGATCACAGGTGTTGCGGTCGGCGTGGCGGGATTTTTTTTGGCTGAACCGCTTTTGGTGTTGATGGATACGCCGACGGATGACGGCGTTCTGCGCGAAGCGGTCCAGTACATGCAGGCTTATTTTATCGGAATGCCGGCGTGTATGTTTTACAATTATGCCGCATCGATTCTCCGTTCTGCGGGGGACACCAAACATCCGCTCCTTTTTTTGGTCATCTCCGGCAGTGTCAATGTTGTGCTGAATATTGTTTTGGTGTGCTCCTTGGGAGAGGGAAACGGTGCTTTGAGCGTCGGTATTGCGACGGCGGCGTCGCAGTATGTGGCTGCAATTGCGGTTGCCATCCATATGTGCAGGCTGACGGGATGCCTGCGGCTTACATTTGCGCGAATGCGGATTGTTTGGAGTCAGCTTGCGCGGATTATGCGGATCGGTCTGCCTGCCGGTTTGCAGGGGTGTCTGTTTTCGCTTTCCAATGTGTTGATCCAGTCGACGGTCAACGGCTACGGAACCGTGGTCATGGGCGGCAACACGGCGGCATCCAGTGTGGAGGGGTTTGTCTACATTTCCATGAACGCGCTGTATCAGGCGGCGGTAACCTTTGTCGGGCAGAATATGGGCGCGCGCAAATACGAGCGGATCGGCAGGATTGCGCTTTGCTGTGTTTTGACCGTGACGGTTGTGGGACTGACGCTCGGTTGGCTGGCAGTCCTGTTCGGCGAGCCGTTGGTCAGTTTGTTCTCTAAGGATAAGACCGATGCGGTTGTTGAAGCGGGCATGCGACGGATGTGGATCATCTGTACTACCTACTTCCTGTGCGGACTTATGGACGTCGGGTGCGGTTTGATGCGCGGAATCGGGAAGTCGGTTACGCCGATGATCGTGTCCCTGCTCGGTTCCTGTGTATTCCGCATTGTCTGGATTTACACGGTCTGCCCGTCTTTCCCGGACGACATCCGGGTTCTGTACCTTTCCTATCCCATTTCCTGGTTCCTGACGGCGGCAGTACATTTTGCGATGTTCTTTTCCTGCAAGCGGAAAATCATGCGTACCGCTACGACAGAACAACCTGTTTTGCAAGATTGAGGCTCCTATTATGCAATCGAAAATCCGGACGCGGCGTGAGCCTCGTTCGGATTTGTTTATATAACACAAAAACAACGTAATTATATATGCGATTTTATGAAGTATAGGGATTGACAGATGCAAAATGATGTGATAAAATATTTGCATCAGATGCAAGGTTGTATACGAAAGAAATTTCGATGTACGAAAATTGCGGAAAGGAGTCGCCGAAGATGATGAACAGACATTTTGCACACGGAACCGAGCAATCTTATATGACAACACCGTGCACAGAGGCGGCTTTTTCTGCGCGTGAGGAACGTGCGTCTGCGATGAATGTCTATTTTGCTGAAGACACTGCTTTTGCGGTGTCTTTCTTTGTATCTGCTATTATTCTTGCAGGGGTTCTCCTGTCTTTGATTCTGGCTCTGGTACTGATTCCGGTTGTCCTGCTGGGCGATGTAGTCATTCTGGGGATTAGAAAACAAATACATACGGGTACGGCTGAATCGATGACAGAGTGCAGAGTTGCATAAGAAAGTCAAATCAGATACCGGCTTTACCTGGAAAGGAAAGTCGGTTTTTTATTTCCGTTATTACTGTGCGTATCGCGCGGTACGTGCTGTCAATAAAAATCAAACGATATGAGAGGTAAGAAAAAATGAAACATTGGGCGAAGTTGTTTGCGGTTGTGCTCGCCGCATTGATGGTGGTTGCATGTTTTGCATCCTGTGAGAAAAAAAGCGATAATTATGCTTCCGGGAATACCGAAATCTATGTCGGTGCCTCGGGACCACTGACCGGCGGAGCGGCATCCTACGGTATTGCGGTGAAAAACGCGGCGCAGATGGCTTTTGACGAGATCAATGAAGCCGGCGGGTTGAACGGCGTCAAATTCAAATTCGTAATGATGGATGACCAGCATAAATCCGAGCTTGTCAGCACAAACTACACGACCATGTATGAGGCAGGCATGCAGATTTCACTTGCCTGTGTGACGACCGCACCCTGCATGGAATTCAAAACGCTTTCCAAGGAGAACAATCTGTTCTTCATGACGCCCTCTGCTTCCGCAGATGCTGTTGTTGAATATGACAACGCATATCAGATGTGCTTTGCGGATGCAAGACAGGGGACTGCTGCCGCAAAGTATATCAACGATCACTATAAGGGTCAGACCATCGGTATGCTGTACCGCTCCGACGATCCGTACTCCACCGGCATCCGCAAGACATTTATCGACGCACTGGACTCCTCCGTTCAGGTCGTTGAGGCAAGCTTCTCCGGTGACAGCGTGGCATCCTTCTCCGCACAGATTAATACGCTGAAGGATTGTAAGTTCGTCTTTATGCCCATTTATTCCGCACCTGCCGCACAGTTTATGACTGAGGCGAAAAACGTGATCGCCAAGGATGCCGTTTATTACGGCTGCGACGGATTGGACGGAATTGACACCAGTGTCCAGAACTTCAACATTAACGATATCCCGCAGGAGATTTCCTTCCTTTCTCACTTCAATTCCAAGGCGACGGACGGAAAGGCTGCCGAGTTTATCAAAAAATACACCGAAAAGTACGGTTCCGATACGCTGAACCAGTTCGGTGCGTCCGCTTATGACTGCGCCTATGCGCTGTATGAAGCACTCAAGCAGGCAGGGAACAAGGTCAGCGTGACCTCTTCCGCCTCCGATTACTGCGAGGCGCTCAAGGGTATTTTCCAGGGAGGCTTCACTTTCTCCGGCGTTACGGGCGATAAGATCACCTGGGACAAGGACGGATTTGTCAACAAGGATGCCATCAAGTATGTGGTAAAGGAAGCGGATAAGGACTGACAGTACCGTTTTCTTCCATTGCACGTGCCGTCGCGATGCAACGGCACGTGCCAGACTAAAGTAAAGGAAAGAAGATCATGAAGATTATTGAAACGCTGATCAGCGGCTTGAATGTGGGTGTGATCTATGCGATGATCGCATTGGGTTATACCATGGTGTACGGCATTGCGAAGCTGTTGAATTTTGCCCACGGTGATATTATCATGGTGGGTGGTTATGTGCTGTGCGTGTTCTGTGCCATGAGCGGTTCGCCATGGGTGTTTTTAGCCGCGATTGTCGCTTCGGTTGTCATCTGCGTTCTTCTGGGCGTAACGGTGGAAAAGGTCGCGTATAAGCCGTTGCGCGGCGCATCGCCTTTGGCGGTGCTGATTACGGCAATCGGTGTCAGTTATTTGTTGCAGAGCATTGCACAGATCTGTTTCGGTTCCGCCCCCAAGTATGTTGCGGTGCCCAATCTCGGAACAGTCAGCATCGGCGCATTGACGTTGAAGGTTTCCACACTGGTGACGCTGATTACTTCCGTGGTTGTGATGGTGATTCTGAGTGTGTTTGTGAAATATACCCGGATCGGACGTGCCATGATTGCGGTTTCGGAGGACCGGGACGCGGCAAAGCTGATGGGAATCAATGTCAACAGTATCATTACTGTTACATTTGCGATCGGTTCCTCGCTTGCGGCGCTTGCAGGGCTCTTTTATCTGTTGCAGTCCCCCTATCTAACCAACACCTTCGGCGCGATGCCCGGTATCAAGGCATTCACTGCGGCGGTAATCGGCGGAATCGGTTCCATTCCGGGCGCAATGCTGGGGTCGCTTGTATTGGGTCTTGTGGAGAGTATCTGTGATTCCATTCCGGTGGTTGCACCGTACAAGGACGCAATTGAGTTCTCTCTGTTGATTGTCATCCTGCTTGTCAGACCGACAGGCATTCTGGGAAAGAAAAGAAGGGAGAAGGTCTGATGGGTGCGTTTGTCATGCGGATGAAAAAGATGAAATGGAAGTATTATATCAACTATGTCGGTGTAGGTGCGGCATTGATTTTGTTTGCCGTTCTCCAAATGACCGGCAGTCTGAAATCTTCCACGCAGATTGTGCTTGAGAATATTGCCATCAGCATGATTCTGGCGGTTTCCCTCAGTTTGGTGGTCGGCTTTTTGGGCGAACTGAGTCTGGGGCATGCAGGGTTTATGTGTGTTGGCGCTTACCTTGGAGGTAAAGTCTCGGTACTTCTCGCCAAAGGGCTGGGAAATGGGGTGCCGACGCTTCTGATCTCTCTTTTGGTTGGCGGTATATGTGCGGCGTTTTTCGGGTTTCTGATCGGTTTGCCCGCATTGCGGCTGAAGGGGGACTATCTGGCAATTGTGACGCTTGCGTTTGGGGAAATCGTCAAGGTGTTCTTTCAGCAGGCGCCGGAAGACTGGTTCGGGGGAAATCTCGGACTGGCAACGCCACGCTATGATAAAAATTCCTTCTTTATTATCTGCTTTGTTGTTGTGCTTGTCGCGCTGTTTGCCATTCAGAATCTGATGCGCAGTAAACACGGCAGAGCGATTACCGCAATTCGCGACAATGAAATTGCCGCGAAGGCAACGGGAGTCAATGTCACAAAATACAAACTTGTGGCATTCATTGTATCCGCATTCTTTGCGGGAATTGCCGGCGTACTGTTCAGTTATACACAGTCGACGGTACAGGCACCGAAGTTCGGATATAACTATTCTATTGAAATTTTGGTGATGGTCGTTTTGGGCGGCATGGGGAACCTGACAGGTTCTTTGATTTCCGCAACGCTCATTACCTATTTGAATTACAAGTTGCGCACTGTCCTGACCGGGGATGCCGCGGTGCTCAAGGATTTGATTTATGCCCTGATTCTGATTGCCATCGTGATTTACAATAACGCGCCGGCGCTCAAAAATTTCAGGGAAAAATACAGCATCCGTCGCCTCTTTGGCAGGCTGCGGCGGCATGACCCGTCGGTAATCAAGGACGACGCGGCGGAATGGTCGGAAATTCCGACAAAGATCAAAATGGATGAGATTCTGTCGGTCGATCTCAAGCCGGGCGATGAATTTACGCCGGATAAACCGGACAGATCAAAGGAGGACAAGTAAATGGCGGAAACAGAATATGTGTTGCGCACTGAGCATCTCGGAATCTCCTTTGGCGGTCTGAAAGCGGTACAGGATGTAAATTTAGGAATCAGAAAGGGCGAGATTTACGGTCTGATCGGACCGAACGGCGCGGGAAAAACCACGGTTTTTAACCTGTTGACCGGGGTGTATACGCCGACGGAAGGCGATTTCTTCCTGGACGGGAAGTCGCTGAAGGGATTGGGGCAGGAGGCGATCAATCACCAGGGAATCGCACGGACGTTCCAGAATATCCGACTGTTCAACAACATGTCCGTCGTTCGTAATATCATGGTCGGACTCGCGAACCGCCCGGAATACCGGTGCACGCTGTTTGAGAGTCTGTTCCGGCTGCCCCGCCATTTCAGGGTTGAGAAAAACATGCGGGAGCACGGCAAGGAGATTTTGGATATTTTCGGACTGCTGGATGACCGCAACAACCTGGCGTGCAATCTGCCCTACGGCAAACAGCGCAAATTGGAGATTGCCCGCGCGATTGCCACAAATCCGAAGCTTCTGCTCCTGGATGAGCCGGCGGCTGGTATGAATCCGCAGGAAACGGCGGAGTTGCAGCAGACGATACGGCTGATCCGCGATCGGTTTGATCTGACGGTTCTTTTGATTGAACATGACATGAATCTCGTTTCCGGTATCTGTGACCGGGTGACGGTTTTGAATTTCGGTACCACACTGGCGCAGGGGGAGACCAAAGCGGCGCTCAATCACCCGGAAGTGGTACGGGCATATCTGGGAGGTTGATATGGCACTGTTGGAAGTGAAGGATCTGCAGGTCAGCTATGGATTGATCCGCGCAATCAAAGGCGTGTCTTTTCAGGTGCAAAAGGGAGAAATTGTGTCACTGATCGGCGCTAACGGTGCGGGAAAAACCACGATCATGCACGCGCTGTGCAATCTGATTCCGAAAACGGCGGGGCATGTGACCTTTGACGGCAAGGACATTACCAATCTGCCGGCACACAAACTGGTGCCACTGGGGATTGCGCAGGTGCCGGAGGGCAGGCACGTTTTTCAGGAACTGACCGTTGCCGAAAATCTGCGCATGGGCGCCTATACGCGCCCGGATAAGACGGAGAACGAGGAAACCATGGAGCAGATGTACGGCTATTTTCCGGTGCTCAGGGAACGTTCCAAACAGATTGCCGGAACCCTGTCCGGCGGAGAACAGCAGATGCTCGCCATGAGCCGTGCGCTGATGTCGCACCCGACGTTGCTCCTTTTGGACGAACCAAGCATGGGACTTTCGCCGCTGTATGTGCAGACCATTTTTGATATGATCAAAAAGATCAACCGGATGGGGACGACGGTACTGCTTGTGGAGCAGAATGCCAAACAGGCACTTGCGATTTCCGATCGTGCGTATGTATTGGAGATCGGTAATATGACAAAAACGGGGACCGGCGAAGAGCTTCTTGCCGACGATTCCATCCGCAAAGCTTATCTTGGCGGATGATTCGGACCCCGACAGGCGGAGTCGCTGCGGATGCGATTCCGCTTTTTTGCACCATTTTCGCTTTTTTGCTTGCAAATGTTGTGAAATGTGGTATAATGGGACTGGATCAATACGAACGAGGAGATAATAAATGAAACCGAAAATGCCATTTTATGAACAACTGACCCATGAGGAGAAACAACTGTTTGACAGCAATCTGCAATTGCAGCACTATGCGCGGGGGCAGATGATACACCGCCATGACGGAAACTGTCTGGGCATGTTTTGCGTGGATACCGGTCGTATCGGTGTTTCCATGCTGTCCGACGAGGGCAGGCAGGTGACGCTGATCCGCCTGGAGGAGGGCGATTTTTGCGTGCTTGCCGCGGCTTGCGTCATTCGGCAGATTACTTTTGAGGTCAGCGTGGAGGCGGAAACGGATACGGATGTTTGGATGCTGCCCGCGCAGGTGACCTCGGCGTTGATGAAGAGCAACGCGCAGTTTGAAAATTTTGTTCTGCGTACCGCCATGACGCACTTTTCCGATGTCATGTGGACGATGCAGCAGATCCTGTTTCTTGGCTATGACCGCAGACTCGCGTCTTTTCTGACGGAAGAGTGCGCAAGAACCGGCGGTACGGTGCTGACCCTGACGCAGGAGCAGATTGCCAAGTATACCGGTACGGTCCGGGAGGTTGTGACGCGCATGCTCAAGCGCTTTGCCGCGGAGGGCTATGTCAGGCTTGGCAGGGGAACGGTTACGGTTCTCAACAAAAACGCATTGCGACAACTGGTGTGATGCGCATAAGGAAAACCGGAAGTTTACGGAAAAATTTCTTGACAAGCGGCTGTGTTTGTATTATAATGGTATACAGCGAAGTTTGGCGCCACAGGCAGATGCTGTGATGTGAATTTCCGAGGGGGGCTTTTCCGCCTTCCGGCGACGCATCAACAAAAAAGGAACGGGAAAAATGTAAATGGGAATCAATGAAGTATTGCTGTTGGTCGGGGGTCTGGCACTGTTTTTGTTCGGAATGAACATTATGTCGGGCGCTTTGGAGCACCTGGCGGGCGGTCAGTTGCGCTCTTTGCTCGGAAAAATGACCTCCAATCCCTTCAAAGGCTTTTTGCTCGGATTTGCGGTGACGGCAATCGTGCAGTCTTCCTCCGCAACCACGGTTATGGTGGTCGGATTCGTAAACTCCGGTCTGATGACGCTGTATCAGGCGGTCGGTATTATTATCGGCGCCAACATGGGCGCCGCAATGACGCCGTTGCTTCTGTCCATTTCCAGCGTGGGCGGCGGTATTTCGTTGGATGTTGTCACACTGCTCTCCGCGGGGTTCGCGGTGGTCGGCGTGATTTTGTATGTGTTCTTAAAAAAGAGCAGTCGGCAGACCAATCTGGGGCTGTTTTTGTTGGGATTTGCCGTTTTGATGTTCGGCATGGAGATGATGTCCGATTCGGTCAGCGGACTTAAGGACGTCCCTGCATTTACGCAGGTGCTGACGCTCTTCCATAATCCGCTGATGGGAATTTTGGTCGGTATCGTGGTAACGGCGGCAATCCAGTCATCCGGTGCTTCCATCGGTATCTTGCAGGCATTGACCGCTACGGGCAGCATTGCCAACGGCATGGTCATCCCGATCATTATGGGGCAGAACATTGGTACCTGCGTCAGTGCCATGCTGGCATCCATCGGTGCCAATAAAAACGCAAAGCGTGCGGCGTTCATTCATTTGTCCTATAATATCATCAGCACGCTGATTTTCGGCGGACTGTATACGGTGTTCTATTATCTGTTACGGGGCGGCATTCTGAATTTGCCTGCCGTGTCGCAATTCCTGGCATCGAGCACCGACGCATTCGGCGTGGCGATCATTGATATTATTTATAAGGTGATTTCCACGTTGGCACTGATCTGGTTCCCGAATCTGTTTGTTCGTCTTGCAACTTTCTTTGTCCGGGAATCCGGGAAAAAGCAGGACGAAGTAGTGGAAATGCTGGATGAGCGTCTGCTTGCAACGCCCAGTGTGGCGGTTCAGCGTGCGAACGATATCTGCACAACCATGGCTGCCACGTCCTTTGAATCCATCAAGATTGCGTTGCGCGTGCTGCGCGATCAGGACTTGTCGCAGGTCAGTGAGATCCGGAAAATGGAGCAGCAGGTAGACGTTTACGAGGATAAACTGGGGTCGTATCTGGTGCAGCTCAGCGCCTGCCAACTGACCGATCGGGACGCGGCGGAGGTCACCAAGATGCTACATGTCCTCAGCGATGTTGAGCGTATTTCGGACCATGCGGTAAATCTTGCCGCATCTGCACAGGAAATGCAGGAGAAAAAGCTGACCTTTTCCGGGCGTGCGCAGGAGGAGTTCCGTGTGATGTCCCAGGCGCTCGCAGAGATTATCGATCTGACCGCGCAGGCACTGATCTACGGCGATATGGAAGCCGCGCTGCGTGTGGAACCGCTTGAACAGGTGATTGATAAGCTGCGTGAGATTATTAAACACAACCATATTCACCGTTTGCAGAAGAGCGAGTGTACCATCGAGCACGGGTTTGTTCTGTCGGATCTTCTGACAACGCTCAGCCGTGTATCCGACCACTGCTCCAACATCGCAGGCTGTCTGATCGAGATTACGCATGACAGCTTGGATATGCACGAGTATTTGTCCGGCGTTAAGAAAGACAACGGTCGGTTCAATGCGTATTATGCATCATACAGTGATAAGTATCAGCTCAAGGAGGTATAAGTATGAAGCAGACGCCGATTACGGTGGAACAGAAGTTTGTCGTTCGTGTGGACGGGAAAGAACATGTTCTTTTGTACCGAGGAAACCGGATGACCGGGCGGATTCTGTTTACTATTGACGGAGATACCTACCCGCTTCGTCACGGATTCTGCGGCATAGGGCTTTCTTTCCGGGAGGCGTTCCGCTTGGGAGAGCGTCAGGCGCTCCTGACGGTGTCTGCCGCGGGCATTGCCAGTGTGACGGTCCCGGGGACAAAGGCAATTTGAAAGACAAATAAATCGGAACGGCAAGAACGGGTCCGCGCATTTACATTGCGCGGACCCGTTTTGGTGGTGCGCTCGGCATGCGAAACAACATGGTGGTGAAAGTCCGCTACAGGCT
>ERZ809074.3225-NODE-3225-length-15765-cov-6.487906_pt1 | contig 15765 bp, 5 predicted proteins | sample MGYA00520795_ERZ809074 | MGnify/ENA primary metagenome ERZ809074 (study PRJEB31570, sample SAMEA3212989) | Homo sapiens | biome: human-gut; feature: human gut; material: fecal | place: Sweden | collected 2011 ...
GTATCTACGCGATACCCGTTCGCGCGTTGGGGTGTTAAGGGGCGGCACGCCGTGTGTCCGCTGCCCGGTGCCACGGATTGGTGCAAGCGGTCAGGTTTGTTTGCGCTATGTTGGCGCGAAGTAACCTGCCCCCTTGCGCCAAGGGTTTGACTTTTAAGACATCGTTAAGGTTTGCGCCGTGGAGCAAACCGCAGGTCAATGCTATTCTTTTACCTTATCGTATGGTGTTGTATTCTGCCTGAATTCTCTACCTGCGAACAACGGATAAACGCGACCGAGCGGAAAAGGATGGCAAGCCCGCAAGCAGGGCAAACGTAAGCGATGAGTGGCATGGACCGACATAGCGAGCTCCAGCAGCACAAGACAGCGGCCGAGTACCGTCAAGCTGCCGACGAGCACGTGCGGACCCTCAAGGATTTCTGGAAGGATTTCCTGGTGAGCGGTCTGTTTGTGCTGGCTGCCATCGTTGCCATCTTTGCATGCCTGGCCTGGTTTGCTGCGAATAACCGAGTGAGCGCCACGGGGGGCACGATCGGGGCGAAGGCGGATCGGTACACGCTGACCGCCGCGGGCGAGGGTGAGTCCGGCGCGCACGTGGGCTATTACGAGCGCTCCGAGCGCACGCCCGAGGAAAAGTATGCCATCGATGGCCTGGATACGACCGACGCCACGACGGTAACGCTCGGCTCCAACCTCAACAACGAGACCGCGGGCTCTCTGTACCCGGGTGCTCGCGGCAAGATTACATTTACGGTGAAGCCGCTGGTGAGTGACCTGGACGGGGTCACGATCAGTCTGTCGCGCTTGCTTAAGGTCACGAACACTGTTGGCGTTGTTGGGGACGGGGGAACGCTGGCGCCCGAGGCGGAGGCGCTCCTTGGCTTGATCAAAGGCCACTTGCTGTTCTTTACGAGCTGCGACCAGAACGGGTATTACTCGGGCCGCGTGGTTGATAGCAAGATCGAGATTCGCAAGTGCGAATTTTGCGAAAACGGCGATGTGAACAAGCCAACGAACAAACCCGTCACCATCAGCCTGTACTGGGTGTGGCCGGAGTACTTCCAAAACTTCGTCCTTACCGGCAACACGAATTACTACAAGAACCTGTTTGCGGCGGCGGGCGACGCAAAGTCTGACTACGGCGCTCTGCAGGCAGATATGAACGCGCATAAAGCGAACTACTTCTATGGCGCGGCAAACGGCACGAGTGCCGCCAACGCTCCTGCGGTTTCGGCTGACATATCCTTCGGCGACACCGCCATCTGCTCGGCGCTGTACAACAATGCCGACGAGCAGATCGGCAATAAGGTCAAATACATCCAACTTAGAATTAGCGCTCAGGAGGGCGTGAGCTCATGAGCACCATGCAAACGCGCCTCGGCGATGCCCGCAATTGGATAGAAAACCACCGCGCACAGGCCCTTGCGGTCCTGATATTGCTGGCGGCAATCGCTCTTATCATCGGCTTGTCGCTCTCGTGGTTTGTGGGCAGCAAAAGTCTGTCTACGGTGGGCAAGATCCAAACGCCCGCGCAGCTTAAGATCATGGGTCCCAACCAGACGAGCATCGAGCCCATCGAGATTTCGTATGACGAGTCACGGGGCGATGTTAAAAACATAGACGGCACCGTGACCGTTCGTCGCGCGTTTTGTGTGCAGAGCGACAATGGCGATCCCGCTGCCGGCGGTCAAGCGTTTGAGCTGCAGATTGCCAACACAACGAATATCACGGGGCTGACAATCAACGTGTATCACGTGACGGTCAATAATCCGAACGATAAAAACGGCACTGTGGTCGGCCTCGACGGGCTCAACCGCACCTACTCATGGAGCAAGAAGAGCAGCACCCCGATTGAGTTTGCTTTTATCAACTCCGCGGACGGGACAAGTACGTTGGCTAAAGAGCTTGAGGCAAACGACCCGACGTACGGCTCGTACGTGAATGTCCAGAAAAACGCCCGTCCGCTGTATCGGTACCACAAGTTCGCAGGGAGTGGGCTCGATGGCTGGAATGGCAAAACAGCCAACGCCGCCACGAACTTCATCATCGAGTGCACATGGAATCCGGGCGTTGTGACCGTAAACGGAAAGACGGTCTCCAACGTCAAAGAGACCGACATGGTTTATCTAATTGCTCGCGGCACGAGTGGCAACTAATAACAAGAAGGGAGGGGCGCCAGATGCGAAAAGACAAGAAAGAGCAAAATGAAATCGCGAGGCCTGTTGGCAAGCACTTTGCGCAGGTGGATGATTCTAAGGCAGAGCCTTGCTGCGTAGAGTCGGCGGCCCCTGCTTCCAAAATGCGCAAGCGCCTGTGGGCGGTTGCGGTGCTGCTATGCGCCGTCGCGATTGTGGCGGGTACCCACCTTACTTACACGGCCTTTTTGGCGGGCGACTTCCTTAAGTCGGTCGCTGTCTCGGGCACGTCACAGGCGCTGTTTGCCTCGGACATGCTTACGGGCTACACGAATGAGACGCTGAATGACGAGGGTATTGCCGTCCGAAGCGTCATCGCCGACACGAGTGGGGAAAACTGCTCTTTTACCTTTCGCATTTACAACCATCTGCTGGGCGACAAGAACAAGGTCAACGACAAGGACGTTAACGCGACGCTGAGCGTGAAGGCGACGGGAACGACGAAAGCTTGGAGCATAAGCGGTTCGCCCACGCTGACGGCGGGCGGCACGGTCGACCTTTCCTTCCCTGCCAACAGGGCAACCATGTATACCTATAAGGTTACATTTTCCAAGGCGGACCTCAACAAAGCATCCTTCACCGTTAAGGCCCAGGTCGGCTCCAATAGCCCCGGCACCAATCTTAAATGGCTCGCCGCCAAGATTGCGCCTTCCGAGCGTGCAGAGGTAACGGCTTCGGGCGTTTCGGGCGAGTGGGTCGACAAGAACTCGGATATCAACGCTTTCGACGCTTACAACTATCGCGCGACCGTTACGGGCGCGCCAACAAAAATCAAGCTTACATGGGGCGACAAGGTTGAGCTTGACCCATTTTTGGCGACGAATCATTCCGACGCGACCTTTGATGGAAGGTCGGTTACGTTCACCATGGATCCCGGGTCGGAGATTATTACCTTTTACCGTTCGACGGATACCGCGCCCGGCAGCTTGGATGACATCGGTGTTACGTGCAGGGCTGCGTAGGCCAACCGCAATCTGTGATTTTGAGACCCCGCACGGGGCATGAGATAGAACGAGGTAGGACCAGATGAGAACGGCAAAGCGCATAACAACCGCATGCCTGACTGCGATCATGATTTTCCAGGCGCTTGCGCCCTCCACGGAGGTGTTCGCGCAAGAGCTCGACGCCGTCATGGAGGCATCCGTCTCCGCCGCGCGCGCCGCGGGCAACACGGCGCGCTCCGTACAGGATGCTGTGGCCACCGCGCTGCAAGATGCTGACCAGGCTACATCTGATGATGTCGCAACGACTCCGGGCGCCGACGCTGGCGCTACCGAGGGCGGCGACGGTTCTACCAACGCTGGCGAATCACAGGACTCCACGACCGATGGAACCACTAACGGCGATACCCCAACGGAGGGCGACGCGTCCCAAGACGATGCGGCTGCCGATGAGGGTGCTGCTGACGGAGAACAAGCGGATGACGCGGACGCGGATGCTGCTGATCAGGCAAACGCCGCCCCCACCATCGCTACTGTCGAGGATCTCAGGCACGCGTTGGGTGACGGCAATGTTATCACTGACGACTTGGGCGCCGTCACGGCCATTACCTTTGAGTCCAACGCCGACCTTATCGCCATCTCCAACACCGATCCCGCCATCTACCAGAACGCGAACATCTCCAAAGGTGGCTCGACCGGCATCGACTTCGACGTGTGCGGCGCGGAGATCGTGGACGGCCTGGGTAGCCTCACGTTCCAGGGCTTCGGCAGCGATGCCTACCCTTTCAAAGGCGCGCTCAACCTCGGCGACAGGACCCTGACCGTCAACAAGACGCTCTTCAACAACATCGAGCTCAGCGACGCCAACAGCACCGTAAAGCTCACCTGGAAGGGTACCGATGCCCAGCCCATCGTGGCCGCAAAGGTCACGGGCGCGGACAAGACGCTTGCTGCCACCGTAACAGTGGGCACGCCCAAGAGCGATACCGAAAAGGACATCTGCAAGCTCGCCTCGCCACTTGTGGGCGAGGTCACGGGCGCGCTCACGCTTAACGCAACCTACGTGACAAGCGCGAACAGCCCCCTGGCGATCGATATGCAATCGAGCACAGGCAACATGGGCTTGCTTGTGAACACCCTTGCCGAAGGAGCATCGCTTACGCTTGCGGGCCTCGCCCTGCCGGACAAACTCGACGGTACCCCCACTATCAACGCGACAGCCGCTGATGCCAACGCGGGGGGTCTTATCGGCGAGGCGCGGGAGGGTGCCACCGTCGCCCTACCAACTGGCATCGATGTCTCGGCGCTGAGCGTCGCAGGTAAAAACGCGGCGGGCGGTCTTATCGGTAAGGCCACCAACCTCACGCTCAACATCGCTGATGGCGTAACGGTTAAGCCGGCGTGCAACGTCGGCGATAAAGACAGCGCTTGCTCCGGTGGCGTCATCGGCGACGTGAGCTTTGCGCAAGGATTTATCGTTAAGCCCAATATGTTCGACCTGGGCAAGCTTGTGACGCTTGGTGCATCGCAACGCGCCGGCGCCCTTTTTGGTGTGGCCGATATTTCTAATGGCGACATCGTGGTGCAAGGCGGAACGTACAAGAGCAAGTTCACCTTACCGGAAGAAGTTAGCGTCAACGGCAGCTACGGCGGCCTTGTCGGCAAGGTGTTTGCGACGGCAAAAGGCGTCGATGAGTCGCTGCGCGCCTTTGTGGTCCAAAAGGATGCGGATAAGAAAACGTGCTCAATTGAGTTTGAACTTGCGGGCAAGCTGTCCGATACGGGCGGTGTTGTTGGCTATGTTGGCGATAGCGCGGACTCCAATTCGCAGCCTGTCGCCGTTGTGCTCGACGGCGTGACGGTTGCGTGCAAGGGAGATGCTTCGGCGCGAACGGACGCCGGAAAGTTCGGTGGTGCCGTGGGCGTTGTCGACGCGCGCAATGTCCTTGACGTGCGAGATTTCAAACTTACAAGCGACAATCCTATCGGTAAGGCGCAAAGCAACCGTGCCGCGGGAATTGCAGGCTCCGCGTGGAATGCTGTAATCAAATTCAGCGGCATCACGGATCTGTCGGGCGCAAGTTTTGCCGAAAACAGCACGACGGGCCAGCTCGTATACGAGAACCACAACGCGCTGATTTTTGCTGTCGGCGATGGCTCTGACGCTGACAAGGGTGCAGCGGGCTGGACCTTCAAACGTAGCAATACTGCCTCGAAGACGGACGACATCGCGACCTACGGCGAAGTTATTCGTCTGGGCGGCGACTTCATTAAGCTTGATGTGGACACTCATAAGTTGACCTTGCCGGATTCGCTGACGGCAGCTAACGGTGCCTACACCCTAACCTCTGTTGAGGATTTCGCCAAACTTGCAATCACCTGGCAAACCAACGGCTACTACTCCATGGTCGAGGGCGTTTCCGAAAACAACCCGAACATCTTGCAGTCCTCGACCATTACGGTGAACGGCACTATTGATCTCAAGGGCACGGGCCTGACGGGTTTCACGCAGGATTGTGCAGACGGCTCGCAAGTTTTCTCGGGAACGTTGAACGGCGGCGGCACGATCAAGCTTGCTGTCGGTGAGCCTTACGGCATGCGCGGGAACGCCCCTCTGGGCGCCGACGACATCAGTGCCGGCAACGGAAAAATCTACCGTCACGGCCGCCTGGGCTTGTTCGCAGCAATCAACGGCGCAGCCGCCAACAGCGAGACTGTCTCCAACGTCACCATCGCTGGCTCCATGAGGTTCGATAACGGCTCGGCAATCGAGGCTGGATCGCTTGCGGGCGCCATTGCGGGTGGTCTGACGCTGTCTGGCGCAACGTGCGAAACGAATATCGCATGCGATGATACGTTCACCAACGATGTGAACATTGGTGGTATTGCAGGCAGCGTGTCGGCAGCTTCTACGGTTACGTTTAGGGACAGTAGCAAGGCTCAAGCGAGCATCACTGCAACTAAAACGCTTAATGGCAACAGCCGTATTGGCGGCGCCATCGGCTATGTGGGCAATTATGTCTCGACATTCAACGTTACGGGCCTTGAGGTCAGCGGAAAAATCGAGACCGGCAATTGCACCAGCGGCAAGATTGCCCAGGTCGGCGGTCTTATCGGCTGCATCGCACAGAGCACCTATGGGGCTGATGGGGCAATAGCCAACTCGGCCAAAAAGGACGTTAACATTACGGGCCTTTCGTTCAACTCGTTCAAGATGGGAGTCGGAAAGAACGGCGATAAGCTCAATGGCGTGGGCGGTCTCTTGGGTTATAGCTGGGGCAACGCGGTCGTAACTATCGGAGATGACAACATTAACAAGAGTGAAAACTCCTATGCTTTGAAAACGACCAACGCTTCTATAATCGCGACTGTGGATGATTCCAAGGAGCTTGGCGGCCTTGTATACGCAGCCAGCGGTCACTGGATTATCAACAACTACGCCATCGATCTCTCGGGCACAAAGATTAATGCAGGCGCCGCTCAGACGCTCGGCGTTCTAGTTTGCCGCGGCTGCAAGGTGGATGATAAGACGACATATGGCGTCGAGAGCTACCTAGGCCTGTACTTGGAGGACAGGGCTTATTGGGATACCGCCTATAGGGTGCCCACCGGCGAGGGGGCCATCGTTGCGTCGGGCGTAACGTCCTTCGATGAATGGGTTGGCAGCGGTGTAAAACCAAACAACGGCAGCAAGCTCATGGACGCCGACTGGAACACGGTCGTTTCGCTACACACACAGAAAAACAAGCTGGACATGGACGGCGATTCCACAAAAGACAACAGCTACCATAATCGCTCGTCTTTCGGTCGAAGCCAGAATACGAACGGCAATACCCGCTACTTCTACAACCTCGACATAGCCTCTAAGAATTGTGAAGGCGGCTTTAGTGGCAGTCAAATCGATACAGCGGACAAGCTGCTCTTATGGTCTGCTTTCTGCTATGCTCCCGCCGGTATTCGTTCGACAATCGTTCCCGATGGTACGACAGGGCTCGATGATTCCATAACCATAACGGGCACAATCGATTTGGCCGGCTACAGCTACTATCCCACTCAACCGATCGGAGAGGTGACGGTTAATAATGCGGCCATCACCTTCTACTACTCCAAGATCAAGGCCGAGCAGAATGGCAACAAGCTAAACTCCGATGCCACCCAGCACGAGAACATGCACTGCGGTCTTTTTCAAACGGTGGCAGACGGCGATCTCACAGTAAGCAACGTCACTTTGGGTGGTACCGTTGGGCCCGTTATCAATGACGGAAAGAGCTCTACTGACGCTATTGGCGCGGGCGGAAGCTCATCGGGCGCGCTCGTGTGCCGCTACGTGTATGGGTCCAGCGACGGCAATGGCACCAAGATTAGAAAGATCTCAATTGATGATCTTACACTCAACAATCTGATTGTCGACGGCGCCAACAGCGCCACGGACGCTAACGCCTATATGCCTCTGCTCATCAACGAGATGCAGAAGTACGTGAGCCTGAACGCGAAGAATATCAAGACTACTGGGTACACGAGTGGCACCAAGGCGGCTACGTCGCTGTTCGGAAAGCTTGGTGTAGGCAGTGAGGCCGATCAGGTGACGGCGAAGTTTGAGCAAATCAGCTTGCCCAGCCAAGAGAACAATACGATCTTCACCCATGCGAGCCTGCTGGAGAGTTTTGGCTACGGAAGCACGAGCACGGGCTCTGCGGACTACACCTTTACTAAGGCCGATGGCGATGCGGGCAAGGTGACCTACGGATCCGAGATTGATGGGAGCACGGAGTACCCGGGCAAGCAGCTTTGGTATTACGACGAAGCGACGTATGGTGCCGTGAGCGGCTATGTGACGGTTGATGGTAAGAAGGACGGTGACGTCAGGCCTTGGTTCGGTGACTACCTTCCTTATGTTTACAAGGGAAAAGCCGCCGAGGATGGCGTCCAGTATCACGAAATTAAAGTCAACCAGCGCATTCCAAAGCTGGTAATGGGATGTGGTACCTACGGCGATCCTTATTCCGTCACAAACGCGGCGGAGATGAATGCCATTGCCAACTACATTAATAACATGACGGCGCTTGACGGCTGGGAGGTCACCATTGTCGCCGACCAGGGTAGGCTCTGCACTCGCCGCAGCAGCGATCACTCGACCGACAATGAGGTTACGTACGTCTACAAGCAGGCGAACGGTACCGATAATAAATGGGAGAAGAAGACCGGAGACGCGTCGACCAATTCCCCGCAGACGCTGAGCGACGAAACCATGCACCGCTATATGCAGAGCGCGTATTACAGCATCGAGCCTACTGAGGGCAATACGATTACTCTCGACGGCGCATCGTTTGGCGGTTTTGGAAATAGGGCCAACCCGTTTAGGGGCGTCATCGTTGGCAACTTTGGCAGTGATAATAAAAACGCAACCATCAAGATAGAGAATAACGAGGGTTCGCTTCGCGGCCTTATTCCCTATAGTTACGGCAGCGTGGTGCGCGATCTGAATATTCGCTATGTGAACGCGTCGGCGACTATTACTTATTCTGCCAAGGATGCCGACGGCGTTCCGACGGCGTTTTTCGGTGGCGTTGTCGGCTGCATCCTTGGTGGCGATAACATTATCGATGGCGTGGTCGTTAATGGGACGACGGCCGAAAACCCTACAACGGGATTTACCGTCACGGGCGGTGGCGACAAGCCGCATCTTGTTCCCATTGGTGGCTACGTCGGTGCCATTGCGGGTGGCGGCGTGATTTTCCGCAATATGGACAAAAGCGGAAAATCTTCCTGGCGTGCTGGAACTGGTGACAAATCTCGTGGTCTGGGAAAGGGCAACTTTGATCTCTACAACAATCCCTACGTCGGTCGCGTGATTGATGGCTATGCCTTTAGCGAGGGCTGTAAGGTTGAAAACGGTAACGCTAACTACCAGATTAACGAGCTCACAAAAAAAGGAACCCCCTGTGTCACCACCACGGGCACCGACAACAAGTACCTCGGCACTAACGCCGAGGCTCCTGTGACCATGGTGAAAAACGCCCAGGGCCTTTTGGTGCTCTCGGCCATCATCAGCTCGGGTGCGGGTGCTGGCGCGGCACATACCAACTACTCCAATAATGGCGTGTTCCGCGGTTCCAAGGCTTACTGGGGCAGCGATTCGCAAGACCCGGCGATATGCGGCTACCTGTTTGGCAACAAGGAATATGGCAAGGTACGGAATGCTAACTACGCAAATGTGGGCAAGCCTGAGAGTGCTGCTGGCGATTTCGAAATCGCCAAAAACGACGACCAGAAGGCCCCCGGCAAGCAGGGGTGGCACGGCCCGCTCGACCATGATGACGATGTAAATTCGCCCTACCTGGTGGCGTCCTACGCTGCCGACTACCAAACGGGCTATGTGTGCGCGTCGAAATCGATCGGCATGAGCTTGGAGTTCAAGCAGGGCGACACCTACGATATGACCGACTACGGCACGGGGTACGTGGGCCTAAACGGCCGCTACTATTCCAATGCCTGCAATTCGAACCAGCCGGGCACCGACCGCGACCGTATTACGCCGCACGTAGCCACGATCGACGGTAACGGCGCCACCATCACGGTGGGTACCGAAGGCACCGTCTACGGCGTCGTCGAATACGCCGACGACGACTATAAGGTCTCGGGCGTGGGTGGTCTATTCAGCACCGTGATGTTCACCTCCACCAATGTGGGGCAGAGCGTCACCGCGAACGACGGCGCGCAGGTCAAAGACCTCACCTTTAGCAACTGCAACGTAGCGCTCACCTATATCGACACCAACGGCGAAGCCAAACCAGGAGAGGCGCCGAACGACCTTACCGGTGCCGGCCTTTTGGCGGGTGCAACGGCCAACTACGACGACGGCACGTGCGGCATCTACCGCAACGTGCAGATGAAGAACTGCACCGTGTCGGGCGCAAAGAGCGTAGGAGGGCTTCTTGGCAGCTCGGGCCGCGCCAGACGAACTACGAGCGAAGACAGAACCTATATGGTCGAGTTCGGGGACGGGTGGGGCCCCGCGTATCTCTATGACTGCTCATACACTGGCCTTAACGTCACGGGCGAGAAGAATGTCGGTGGCTATGTGGGTACGGTCGCCTCGGCGTGCGGTGTGTGGACAACCGCAGGCACAGGGGTGAGCGAAAGGACCGTTGGCAAAAACTCGACCATAACTGCCACAGGGACAGTGCCCTACGTGGGCGGCGTGCTCGGCTATGTCGAAAGAAGCGATATCTCGGTCAACACCAACATCGGCACCACCACAGCGGCCCAGTCGTCGTGCACGGCGGTCATCTCTGGGGTAAACGTGCTAGCCACCGGGTCGAACTCCGATGACCATATGGGCGCCGGCGGCGTGGTCGGACGCGCCCGTGGCGGCGTTATTTCTATGAGCAACGTGCGCATTGATGGCGGAAACGGCACCGAGAACGCCGTCATCGGCGATAAGGCCGGAACGAACAATAGCATCTACAATGCGGGCGGCCTGATTGGTGAGGTTACGAGTAGCGGTAGCCCCAACAAGTACTGGTTCGACGACTGCAGTGTCAAGAATGTCAGCATCGCCGGCACCGGCAAATGCTCGGGCGGGCTTATCGGCTACTTCTTCAGCAATGTGAATATAGCCTGCAACAACATCGCGATCGAGAACGCTACGATTAAGGGTAACTGGAGCGGCGGTCTGCTGGGCGCGAATAACGCGAGTAACAGCGGATCCGTCGTCATCGACGTTACCAACACAAAGGTATCCAACACCACGTTTAGCGAAAGGTCCAACGGCGGCATTATGGGCGACGGGCGCGGCCAGTTCCATCTGTTAAACGTGCTCATGGACAGCAATAGCTACAATGCGGGCAAAACCCAGGGCGTACTCTTGGGCGAGGTTGACACGGGGGATGGTAAGTACAGCCTTTCCGCAGCGGGCGTGGAAGTAAAGCCCGGTAGTGGCAAGACCACGAGCGACCTGCCGCCGATGGTTTACACGACCAATACGAATACGGCTGCTGTTAACGAGAAAACTTATATTGCCTTCGGCGACTACAACGGCACGGCTGCCGCGCCCAACGAGAACAAAACGCTTTACGGCGCAGGCGATACTGCTACCACGGCAACGAGTCCGTACGTGACCACGAGGCCCGTGAGCACGCTGGCGGTGCGTGCCTCCGACGGCGACACCACCGACCGCTACCTGTTTGGCGACGGCGCCGCCATTGACACCGCGACGACCATCCAAAGCCAAGCGGGTGCCCGCGTTCCCGGCCGCTACACCTACACCAACATCGCCGGCATCAATGATGCCGGCGCATACCAAAACACGAGCACCTATAGCGCGGACAGCTCGCGTAGCACCTATAACGCTAACAACATTACTTCGGGCAAGAAGGCCAAAACTGACTTCCCCGTGCTCGTGATTCCGGGCAACGATACCACGACGGTGGAGAGCTACCTGAACATCGTGACCAATGGCGGCTTCTCCGATGCCCGCCGCCTCAACGGCAGCACCGCGCATGTGACCGCCACCGCCGAGGTCTTCTCGCTCGCCGATAACGGCACCTTCGTCAAGGACGTAGCCGCCTCGCAAGCGCCCACGCTCAAGGTGCTCAACAATGGCACGAGCTCTATGGCATTCCGCGCGAGCACCGACTGGGACAATGAGCAGGGGCGCTTCACGCTGCTTACGGTCACCTTTAGCGAGGCCGGCCAGAGCTACCGTGTACAGGTACCCATCATCGTCAAGCGCATGCTCGAGATCGACTTTACCGCCACCTACTCCGAAGGTGCGAACTTCAAGGCTGCCGACTATGCGACAAAATACGACAAGCACGTACTTGTGAGCAGCGGCGACACCATGACCGGCTACCTTACCTGGACCTATGGCAGCGCTCGGGGCAAGCCGGTCGATTACGGCTGGAACACGCTGCTCGAAGCCGGCGGCTCTATGGGTCCGCTCAACAAGAGCATAACCTTCGGTGCCACGCTGCCCGAGGGTACACAGCTCACACTCGTGGACACGGCCAACAACAGCCGCGAATATCACTACACGGTGGGCACGGGTGGCGCGACGTCAGTCAAGCTCACCGAGTTTGTGGACGCTGGCAACAAGGCTTACTACACCGAACCGTGGCTGAGCGAAATCGTGGGCGTGAAGGCCGATGAGGCCAAGGAGGACAAGGACGGCGCTTGGGTCAAGCTCGCCGATGACGAGGTCAAGGACAAGAGCCAGGCCGAACTCGCGAAGATGGCTGGCGCCAAGGTCGATGGCGCGTACTACCGCGCGCGCACTTCTTCCGACGCGACGGGCACGTTCTATACCCTCTCCGTTGATAAGGAAGAGCCCAAGAGCGAAAACTTCTACTTGGTGGTGCGCACGCCGGCGGGGTCCGCGGGCGTCAACGGCTACACCGCCACCACGGTGGACACGAGCCTCAACGAGCACATCAACTACCTGCTGCGAGGCAAGAAAGCAGCCGACGGCAAGGCTGCCGAGGATGGGCACCAGAATACGCCCTCGACCTACAGCGTGGCATCAAACTACACGCACAGCCTCGTTGACAACAAGCGTAACCTCGTCGACAACAGGGACAGCATCAACCGGATGGAGCTCAAGGAAGCCACCTATTCGCTTTCCATGAACGTGAGCGACACCGTGACGTTTGACTCGAGCCAGCAATACACGAGCTCTGACGCGCTGTATTATCAGCTCGATTCGTCGCTTGTCACCTATCATGATGGCGTCATCGCGGGCTCGGTGGGATACCCCACGGGCACGCAGGGCACGTATGAGTTCTACGTTAAGGTGGGTGATAACTACTACACCTGGGGCGGGTCGGGTTGGAATCTGGCCGGCACGAAGGAGACCCCAGTGGTGTCGGGCCTTAGTTGGACTGCGAACGGTGGCGACATGTCACTGGTGCTTGCCGATGCTGAGGGTAATCCCATCGATATGTCGGGCCTGCGCGAGATCGCCAAGAACCATGTCAACGCCTTCACCGTTACCATGAGGGCCGCGCTCACCATGACGGAGCCTGCCTGCCAGGCGGGTATCGTGGCCTCGCAGAACAGCGGCACCGACCGCTACACCAAACCCAACTACCGCGCGTACCTTTCCACGCATGCCGACACGCTCAGCACCAGTAGCAACTCGGCATACAACGATGGCGGCGCCGGCTACTACCGTATGGATGTGGGCTCATCGACCATCGCGCTCGAGGCGTCTAAGAAATCCCAGTTGGGCATCAACATCGATGACCTCAAGTCCGCTGACGGCGAGATCGCTCTGGTGGGTACCTACGACCTGAGCAAGCTCACGGGCGCCGAGGCTAAGATCGACGCCGCAAACACGGTGACCTACACGCTGAGCCTGGAGCAGCGGCAAGATAATGGCGGCTATGCTCCGGTCGGCGATATCTCGAACTACATTACGGTGCTCGGCAGCGATTACCTAGGCACGGGTGCGGCATCCGCCGACGGCAACAGCTATGTGTTCACCGACACCAAGACCAACGGCGCGTTCCTCACGCGCGACGGCAACAGCCTTGCCTTTAAGCATGCCTTCCGCGTTAAAGTGAATACGAATGTTGAGGGTGAGAACCAAACTTACGCAAACTACCGCTTGGTGCTTACGGCCAATATTATGACCGGCAACGTTGTCGACGACACACCGGTCAACGTTAGCAACCTTGATGGCTATTCGCACTCCGACTACGTGACGTACACGCTAGCGCGCATCAACACCGAGGGCATTCGGCACGAGACGAAAACCAACTAGCTACGCGAGGGGCGGCAACCACCCGGTTGCCGCCCTTTTTCTTGTTCGCTTGGCCTACTGCTGCCCCAGCTCTCCACCAACTTTTCAGCTGTCCACTTAACTTACCACTCAAGGTGGAAAGCTGGAAAGTTAAGTGGAAAGCTGGAAAGTTAAGTGGAAAGCTGGTAAGTTAGGTGGAAAGTTGGAAAGTTGGGAGGTTCGGCATGAATGAGGAGTGGTTGGCGCAGGTTATCCATCATCTGCGGGCAATAGGAAACGACACCCAGCAGTACGAAGTAAAAGAAGCCAAGGGCGCGCTCCCCAAAAGCATCGTCGAGACGCTTTCGGCATTTTCCAACGCGCAGGGCGGCTTTATCATCCTCGGCATTTCCGAAAAGAACGGGTTTATGCCCGTCGAGGGTTTTGATGCCCGCAAGATGCAAGACGCCCTCTCTTCTGCATGTGAAAAGCTGACGCCCGTTGTGAGGCCGGATATCCAAGTGCTCCCCTTCGAGGGTAAGCTGGTGCTTTGCGCGCGCATCAAAGAAATGCATCCACGCGATAAACCCTGCTATATTGCGGCACGCGGAATGTACGATTCGTCCTTTATCCGTACGGGCGACGGCGACCGGCGCATGACTCCCTACGAAATCGATCGCTTTATGGAGGAGCATGTTCAGCCTACATACGACGACGAGCCGGTCGAAGGTGCCACGCTCGATGACCTTGACGCCGATCTTTTGCAAGGGTTTATAAAACGCCAGCGCGAGCTACACCCTAGGCTTTTGGGCACCAGAAGCGACGATGAGATTCTCCTTGACCTGCATGTGACCAAAAGGGTGGACGACGCAATCGTGCCGACGCTTGCTGCAATTGTCGCGATGGGACGGTTTCCGCAAAAGTTCTTCCCACGTCTCAATGTGACCTTTACGGCGTACCCCGGGACCACAAAAACGCAGCGAGTAAGTGATAACAAGCGTTTTGTGGATTCTCAGACCATTTTGGGTCCGATCCCTTTCATGATTGAGGACGTGCTTGCCGCCGTTGCGAGAAACACCCGAAACGCAGCGGTTATCGAGGGCGCGTTCCGGAAAGATGTGCCCGATTATCCGCCCGTGGCGCTGCGCGAGGCGGTGGCGAACGCGCTCATGCACCGCGACTACTCTTCCGCCGCGCGCGGCTCACAAGTGCAGGTCAACTTGTATATCGACCGCGTCGAGATTCTCAATCCCGGCGGGCTGTACGGCGACGTAACGATCGATTCGCTGGGAGTTTCTGGGGTTTCGTCATCCAGAAACCAGTTCCTTTCAAATATCCTCGAGACCACGCCGTACCCAGACGGTGGCTACGTGGTCGAAAATCGCGGCACTGGTTATCAGGAGATAGGTGAGCAGCTCGAGCGGGCAAACATGTTGCCGCCCGAACCAAAGAACTCGACAGTTTCTTTTTCGTTGACGTTCGATAAGCGAAAGATAATGCGGGCGGAACAGGTGACGTCTGTGGGGCATGTGGACGAGGCAATCTTGGATTACCTGGCAACACATTCTTCGGCCTCGACCAAGGAGCTCACCGACGCTTCGGGTTTGAGCAGGAGCGCCGTTTCCAACCACATAAAAGGCTTGATTGGTGCGGGCAAGATTGAGGCGATGGAGCCTCCGCGCAGCCCGCGACAACGGTATCGACTCGCGAAGTAGGGCTGTCCGTCGCCCATGCTTCGGTCTCCCAACTTCTTTCCAGCTTTCCACTTAACTTACCACTTAAGGTGGAAAGCTGGAAAGTTAAGTGGAAAGTTGGGAAGCAAGTGGAAAGCTGACATGTTAGGTGCGGACTGACGAGGGGTTAATAATTGCGCAAACCATACCAGCCAAACAAAAAGATACCAATCTGG
>ERZ809074.3231-NODE-3231-length-15737-cov-7.342686_pt1 | contig 15737 bp, 10 predicted proteins | sample MGYA00520795_ERZ809074 | MGnify/ENA primary metagenome ERZ809074 (study PRJEB31570, sample SAMEA3212989) | Homo sapiens | biome: human-gut; feature: human gut; material: fecal | place: Sweden | collected 2011 ...
TCGGCGGGCGCGTCGTCGAGCGGCAGCGAGAGGTAATGGGCTATGTCGGCATCGCCGTAAAGTTTTCCCTTTATGCGGTGCGCAATGGCTGCGGGATGATGGAGGAGGAACGTAAGCCCGCCGCCGGGGGCATCGAGGACGAACATCGTGTAGCGCACGCCCGTGAGCGTGCCGGAAGCCTTCTTTTTCCAACTTGTGAGGAAAAACACGCCGGGGTCTTTGGTGTCTTCTATCTCCCAAAACTCCGTGAAGTCGAGCCTGCCGCCGCACTCGTTCCAATAGCCGGCAAGGTCGAGGTCGTGGCGGTCGGCTTTGAGCGCGTCAGTGACAAGGTAAAGGTTCTCGCCTGTGGAGAAGTTCTCATAAACTTTGAGAATTTCGGACACGTAATAGAACAGCGTGAGCCGCGTTTTGCAGGGTTCTTCTTTCGCCTGCACGAGGACGGGGAGTTGGCTGAACACGGTGGTTCCTTGTGTGAACCGCTCAAGGAAACCTAACACGCGGTCGAAGCACTGCTGTATGTCGGTCACGTCGCCCTCTTTTGACTCGTAACTCGGCACGGCCTTCATGAGCATCAGGAGGAGAAAGGGCACGCTGATGTCGCGTTCGACGATTTCCTTGCAGATGGCCGTGATTTGCTTGCCAAGTTTTTCCTGTCGCCCCGTGGGATAGCAGAGCGTGAGGATTTCGGCGGCGGTTTTCTCAGGATAGGTGCGGCGGTAAAGGTGCTTGCGGAAGAAATTCCACGCCCTTTTGTAATGCATCAGCACGTCCTCGAGTTTTACTCTATCGTCGGTCATCTCGCAGGCTTCGGCTTTGAGGTCGCGAAAGGCAGAGCGCATTTTCTGCGGCGTGGCGCAGGCGCGGAGTATGCCGTTGCTACGAATGGAGCCGCTGTCGAGAAACGCCTCACACTCCTCGGTCGTGTTGAAAAGCAGACGCGTGTTTACAATCGCGGTAAGCCATTCGGCGTATTGCTGTGTCATGGATTGTCAGATATGAATAGTTCCTGAAACATCTGCTTGTAGTACGCGGCTTTCTTATCGAGCGACAGGGGATAGGCGCGGCTGCTGCTGGGCATGCGGTAGAGGCGGAGCGGACGGCCGGCAAACCTGACGGCGGCATACGAGCCGATTTTGGGCAACTGCGCATTGAAGTGCGCGAGGAGCGTTTCGGTAGCCTTTCCGCCCGTAGTCACTATGGCGCGGCATTGGGGCAGTTGCGAAAGCAGGGCATCGAGGTCGGTGGGCGTGACTATTTCGAGAAACTTGTCGGCAGCATTGCCTTGCAGGCGGCGCACGGCGCAGGCGGTGTCGTAGAGGGCGATGCCGGTTTCTTCGAGGAAGGGGCGCAGCAGGTCGAGGCGGAATGTCTTGGCCGCCGTATCGACGAAATAGTCGCGGTCGTTCTTGAACACCAGTCCAAAGATGCGCCACATGTCGTTGATGTAGTTGGGATAGAAAAAGTCCATCGACCACTTTTCACGCGGTGGCGGGAAACTGCCCAGCATAAGCACTTGCGCCCCTTCGGGCAGGAAGGGGCGCAGGGGGTGCTGCTCGATATTTATTGCGGGTTCGATATGCATGGTAAATTAGTAAACAAGGAGATTTTCGTGCAAGCGAGCGCAGAGCCGAACTCGTTCGGACTATGCCGAGCGCAGCCGAAAATCACGAAGTAAACGAGTAAACAAGGCGAATTTCTTATTCCATCATCTTTATCTTTTTCTGCGATGCGACTGTCCGCCGCACAGCCAATGCTTGTCCCAGAAACTTTCGTTGAGGCTCGACACCACAACGCCGCGCGAGGTGGAGGCGTGAATGAAGCGGTCGCCTTTGAGGTAGATGCCCACGTGCCCGCACTTCTTGCCCGAACCGGGCGTTGTGAAGAACACGAGGTCGCCCTCTTGCAGTTTGCTGCGGCGTATGCGGTAGCAATCCTTTTTCAGTTGGTCGGCGCTGCGGCGCGAGAGTTGCACGTTGTACACATCTTTATAAATGGCACAGGTCAACCCCGAGCAATCCACGCCGCGCTTCGTCGTGCCGCCCGACGCGTAGGGCGTGCCGAGCCATTCGGCGGAGGCAATCATCAGTTGGTGGTCGTCGTGCTCCTCAATGTCGAAACCGAGTTTCACGGCAGCGTGCACTATGGCACGCATTCGGCTGTCTACCGCCACCCGCTGGGTGCGGCAAGAAGAGAGTAGCAGGACGGCAATCAGGAGCGGGAAGAGGCGTTTCATAAGCCTTGTTCCATGAGATAGCGTTCGGCTTCGATGGCAGCCTTGCACCCTGCCGCCGCTGCGGTGATGGCTTGGCGGTAATGCGGGTCGGCCACGTCGCCGGCGGCAAACACGCCGGGCAGCACGGTGCGCGGGCTGTCGTTTTCGGTGATGATGTAGCCCGTTTCGTCGCACGGCAGGGCGGGACGGAACAACTCGCTGTTGGGGCGGTGACCTATGGCGAGGAAGAAACCGTCGATGGGCAGGTCGTAGGTGCGCTCTTCGGGCGTGCCCTTCTTATGAACAAGGTGTGCGCCTTCCACGCCGCCCTCGCCGTACAAACCGAGCGTATTGGTCTCAAAAAGCACTTCGATTTTCGGATTGTCCAGCACGCGCTGCTGCATGGCCTTTGAAGCGCGCAGGAATGGTTTGCGCACGATGAGGTAAACCTTGGCGGCAAGTCCCGCGAGATAGGAAGCCTCTTCACAAGCAGTGTCGCCGCCGCCTACCACGGCAACCGTCTTTTTACGATAGAAGAAGCCGTCGCAAGTGGCGCAGGCCGAAACGCCCATGCCGCGATATTTCTCTTCGTCGGCCAGTCCGAGGAATTTGGCTGATGCGCCTGTGGCGATGATGAGCGTGTGGCACGCCACCTGCGAACCGTCGTCGAACGTAAGCACATAGGGACGCTTCGAAAGGTCGGCGGCTGTGGCGGTCTGCTGACGGATTTCCGCGCCGAAGCGTTCGGCCTGGCGGCGAATGTCGTCCATCATCTGATTGGCGTCTACGCCTTCGGGATAGCCGGGAAAGTTTTCCACTTCGGTGGTAATGGTGAGTTGGCCGCCGGGTTGCAGGCCTTCGTAAACTACGGGGTTGAGATTGGCGCGGCCGGCATAGATGGCCGCCGTGTATCCGGCAGGGCCGGAACCGAGGATAAGGCAACGGATGGTTTCCATAGTATGTGTATCTATATTATTGGTAAAAAAATCATCTTAAATCTATGACTTCGATGCCGGGATGCTGCTTGGCGTCGAAGGTAAAGGCGGCATCGGCGAATTTCCTGCCGGTCTTGATGCTGCGCACGCGGATACGCGTCCAGTCGCCCTTGGCGTTTTTGAAACGCACGGAGAGGGGCATCAGCGTCGTGGGGTCGATGGTGAGCAAGATTTTCGGCATATTGCTGTTCTTCGACGTGGTCACGAGGCGCACCTCGTGCACGCTCTTGCCTTCGTAGGAGGCTTTGGCGAGCGTGGCGGTGTAGCCCTTCTTATATATATTAATAAATGAGTAGGGATTGATGGCCTGCAATTCGGCTGCCGTGGGCGTGCTCACGTTCACCTCGTCGCTGCCGGCGAGGAGCGTCCATTGCGTCTTGCCGTCGAACCATGTGGTGAGGCTGTTGCTTTCAATCTTGAATTTATTGCCTTTCACCTTAATCGTGCCGCTTGCGCTGCCCGTTTCCTTTGTGCCCTTGAAGGCGGTGGCCTCGAAAACGGCCTCTATGCCGCCACTGTTTTTCAGTTTACCGGCGGTCTTGTCGAGAATATCCTGCGCCTTCTGTGCCTGGGCCGGCAGCAGCGTGCAGGCGCAAAGCAGGATCAGGAAAATGTGCTTGATGTTCATGGCGTTGATGTTTTTAGTAGACGAGTTTACAGAGAAAACGAGTAGACGAGACATATAAGTCTTGCAAATTATAAATTGAGTAACTTGTCTTGTTTACTTGTCTACTTGTTTACTTGTCTACTTGTTTACTTGTCTACTTGTTTACTTGTTTACTGATAATTCTTTTGAATAATGATATTATTACCCAATGGTGCTCAACTTGTTGTCCAACTCTATTTCGTCGGCAATCAGCACCTCGCGCGGTTTCGCGCCCCGCGTCGGGCCCACGATGCCCATGGCTTCGAGTTGGTCCATGAGGCGGCCGGCGCGGTTGTAGCCGATGGAAAATTTGCGCTGGATAAGGCTCGTGGAGCCGAGTTGGTTCACCACGATGAGCCGCGCGGCTTCCTCAAACATCGGGTCGAGGTTGGAGGCGTCCACGCTTGCCGCGCCGCCTTCGCCCTCGCCTTCCACGGCAGGCTGCGGCAGTTCGAAGGCGCACGGGTAACTCTGCTGGCGGCAGATGTAGTTGTTGATTTCCTCCACCTCGGGCGTATCCACGAAGGCGCACTGCACGCGCACGGGGTCGTTGCCGCTCAGGAAGAGCATATCGCCCTTACCCACGAGTTGGTTGGCGCCGGGACGGTCGAGAATGGTGCGGCTGTCGATTTGCGACATCACCTTAAAGGCCATACGCGCCGGGAAGTTTGCCTTAATCGTACCCGTGATGATGTTCGTTGTGGGGCGTTGCGTGGCAATCACCATGTGCATGCCCACGGCACGCGCCAACTGCGCGATGCGGGCGATGGGCAGTTCCACTTCCTTGCCGGCAGTCATGATGAGGTCGCCGAACTCGTCGATAATCACCACGACGTATGGCATATACTCGTGCCCGGCTTCCGGGTTGAGGCGGCGCGCCTTAAACTTGGCGTTGTATTCCTTGATGTTCCTCACCTTGGCTTTCTTGAGCAAGTCGTAGCGGTGATCCATGAGTTGGCAGAGGCTTTTGAGCGTCTGCACCACTTTCGTCACGTCGGTGATGATGGGGTCTTCGCCGTCGGGAATTTTGGCGAGGAAATGGTTCTCAATCGGGGCGTACACGCTAAACTCCACCTTCTTCGGGTCCACCATCACGAATTTCAGTTCGGCGGGGTGCTTCTTATAGAGCAGCGAGGTGATGATGGCGTTCAGGCCGACCGACTTACCTTGACCCGTGGCACCGGCAACGAGCAGGTGGGGCATCTTGGCGAGGTCCACCATAAAGGTCTCGTTCGTAATGGTCTTGCCGAGGGCGATGGGCAGTTCGTACTCCGTTTCCTGGAATTTCTTGGAGTTGAGAATGCTCTCCATCGACACGATGCGCGGGTTCTTGTTCGGCACTTCGATACCGATTGTGCCTTTGCCGGGAATGGGCGCGATGATGCGGATGCCGAGGGCAGAGAGCGAGAGGGCGATGTCGTCCTCGAGGTTTCTGATTTTGTTGATGCGCACGCCGGGCGCGGGGGTCACCTCGTAGAGCGTAATGGTGGGGCCGATGGTAGCCTTGATGCCTGAGATTTCCACGCCGAAACTGCGCAGCACGGTGATGATGCGGTCCTTGTTGGCGTTTTGTTCCGCCATGTCTACCGCCGTGCCGCCGTCGTCGTAATGCTTCAAGAGGTTGAGCGTGGGGAAGCGATAGTTTTCGAGGTCCTTGCGTGGGTCGTAGGGCTCCATGTCCTGCACTTCGCCCACCATCTTGCCAGAAGCCTGCTCCTCGTCCTCGGGTGCTTCGATTTCCATTTCGCTCTCTCCCTCGGCGGTAGACTGCGGCGCGTCGGTATCGGCGGCGGGAGCGTCGGGCGTTTCTTCCGAAAGGATCAGCGCAGGCTGCGCCTCCTCGTCGGGATTGTCTGAAAAGTCGAGCGCAACGGTATATTCCTCGCTGTACTCCTGCGGCTGGTCGCTCTCTGGCTCTTCCTCTTCCCCGTCAGCCGGCTCTTCGTTCTGCTCCTCCTCTTTCTTCTTGTGCGGGAAGCGGCCGCGCAGATAGTCTTGCGGCTTGAGCAACTTGCGCACCACGTTAATGGTTTCGCGCGACACGTACACGAGGTATATCACAAGTGTCACAAGCAGGATAAGCAGTGTGCCGGGCACGCCGATCAGTCCGTTCGTCCACTCTTTCATGAAGTCGCCGTGCAAGCCGCCGAGTTTGAAACTGAATGCGGTGAGCACGCTCTCGGGAATTACGTAGTCGGCCGCCACGCTAAGCGCGACAGACCCCCAAATCATTAGGAAACTGAAATTGATAAACCATTTCCACAGCCTTACGCGGTACGCCCCCATCAGTTTCACGCCGAGCAGCAGCAGGAAGAGCGGAATGAACACGGCGCAAATTCCGAAGCAGCCATTCATGAAGTAGTCGGCGATGTATGCGCCGAGGCGGCCGCCGTAGTTGGCGGCATTACCCACGTTGCCCGCCTCCACGCCCGACTGGTCGGCGGGGCCCGTAAAGATGTTGGAGCAAAGACACAATAATATATATATGCTCGACACGAGGAGCGCTATGCCGATGACGAAGCGCGGCATGTCGCCCTGATAGATATCTTTGAAGAATGAGGTGTCGATACCGAAGCGGCGCGTGCCCTCGCTTTTCTTGGGCGTGCGCTTCGCAGCGGCGGCGGTAGTCTTTTTCTTGGTTGTAGGCATTGGGATATGGTTTCCCCTTGTTGCGGGGATTATTATTATTCTACGCGTTAGTAAAAATATCAAAGGGTTTTAGATAAAAACCATTAAAAACCCGTGAGACCTTGATGCTTATCAATGCTGAGGTTGGCTATTTCATTGCAAATGGCGTGTATGCGAGTGCAACAGAGCTTGCTCATATTGCCGAGCGCAGCCGACATAATGTAAATGGGTTTTTACCGGTTTTTTCCTTGTTCTGTGTGGGGCGGGCGGGGAACCGACCGCAGCCTTAGCGGAGAAAGCACGAGACAAAAGCTCTGCTTTTAGGCTCGGGATTTATTCGCTAAGGCGAGCGATAGCCCACACAGAACAAGCTGTTTTTAATGGTTTTTATCTATATGAACCAGCTGGCTTATTCCGTGTAAAACTTGATTAGCCGCTCTATGGCGCGGCGGCATACGGGGCAGAACGCCCGCGCCTCGTTGGTCTTCATGCGGCAGTCGGTAAAAGCGCGGTAAACGCCCGTCGACATATAGCCGCCGCCCTCATACACGCCGATGTCGCCCACAGTGCGCCCTTTCGGGTCGGTGGGCACGGGCGTGCCGGCGGGCAGCAGGTCCTGCCATTTCTGGGAGAAATCCTTCAAAGTCGTGATGTTCTGCTCCCACGGCTCAACTTCCGGCGTATAAAATTCTTCATACTGGTCATCGTAGTAATACTCATCGGCAAGGCCGGCAAAACTATGCCCGAACTCGTGCACCACCACTGGGCGGAATGCCACGTGCCCCGCCGTGGTGAGCGTGTAAGAATTGTAGATGCCCCCGCCGCCGTAGGTCTTCGTATTGGCCAGCACCACGATGTGCTCGTAGGGAATACCGGCGAGGCTTTCGTGCATCAGGCGCACGTTGGGCGTGGTGAGATAGCGGTCGGAATAGAAGGTGGAGAAATGCGAACCGAGTGCCGTTTGCTTCCACGCGCCCTCCTTCGGCACGCTCACGCCGCTTTCTGCCGAGGGAAGTGCAACGGCCACGAAGTTGAAACGGTCTTTCAGTTTACCGAACGGTTCGTGCGCGAGTATGGCATCTACCGCCGTCTGCGCAGCGGCATAGAACTGCTCGCTTTCAGCAGCCGTGTAGCCTTCTGCCACGATGGCCACGTCAATTTTTTCCTCCGGCTGCCCGCTTTTCAGCAGGTAGCGGTGGGGCGGCGCGGGGTGCTTTGTCTTTTTGATAAGGATATCCTGCGGGTCGATGTCGTGCGCGAACGAGGCGAGCGGCTTGCCTTGCAGCGCGTCCAGTTCCACGGTCAGCGTGGCTGTGCGCTGCGGCATCGGCACGAGAAACACGTTTTCAAACGAGCGGCTCACCCTTGTGGCTTCCTCCGTGCCCAGCCATTCCTGAAAGAGCGTGGAGAACGACGTGCGGTAAAGCACGCGCCCCGTGGCCTTATCGGCAAGCGTCAGCCGCCCGTTGCCGTTTAGGGGCAGTTTGTCCAAGTTGCCGCGCCTGCCGTACCAGCCCTCTGTCTGCGCCAACTCTACGAGCGCAATGTCCGCCGCGCCTGCTTTTCCCGAGAACGCATACGCCACGCGCAGCGTTTTGCTGAAATCAAGCCCCGCTTCCTGCGCCATAAGTTTGCCCGAGGGAGTGGCGCAGCACAGCGAGAGTATACAATATATAATATATATAGGTCGAAACATGAATCGCAATGTATAAGAGTTCTGCAAAGATAGTGCAAGGCGAGTGCAGAGGGCAAGCTCGCTTGGACTATGCCGAGCCGCAGCCTATCTTCTGTAAAGATAGTGCAAGGCGAGCGCGATAAAGTTTACTTTAATCGCCGAACCGCCGCCTATCTTCTGCAAAAATACGAATAAAATTGTAACTTTGCGGTCTATCCTATAAGCTAAGTGCGTTTTTACTTATGCCAAATACCTCTTCCACAATCCTAATTGCCGACGCCGGCAGCACCAAGACCGACTGGGCGGTGCTTGCGCCCGACGGCGGCGTGTCCCTAATTTCTACGCAGGGCATCAATCCCTTTATGCTGTCCACCGACCAAATTGTCAGCATCTTGCAGACGGAACTTCTGCCCGGTATGCCGGGCAGCGCCCCGGCCGCTGTCTATTTCTACGGAGCAGGCTGCGCGGGAGCGGGCATTGCTGTTGTGGAAGAAGCATTGCGCGGGCTGTTTCCTGCGGCGGAACTCCATGTAGCGTCCGACCTGCTCGGCGCGGCGCGCGCCCTGTGTGGCCACGGCGACGGCATAGCCTGCATTCTCGGCACAGGCAGCAACAGTTGCCTTTACTTGGACGGCGCAATCCGCGCCAACGTGTCGCCCCTCGGGTTTATCCTTGGCGACGAAGGCAGCGGCGCGGTGCTGGGACGCAGGCTTGTGGGCGATGTGCTCAAAAGGCAGTTGCCCGAAACGCTTTGCCAAGATTTTGAAAAAGAATACCAACTCACCGCCGCCGACATTATCCAGCGCGTCTACCGCTCGCCCCTTCCCAACCGCTTCCTCGCCTCCTTTGCGCCTTTCCTTTCGCGCCATAGGCATGTGCCTGCTGTGCAGACATTGCTCGAAGAAGAGTTTGCGCGCTTCTTTCGCCGCAACGTCTGTGCCTACAGCCGCCCCGACCTCCCCGTACATTTCGCGGGCAGCATCGCCCGCCATTTCCAGACGGAAGTCTTTGCCGCCGCCCGAAGCCTCGGCTTGCAGCCCGGGCGCGTAGAGGCCGCACCGATGGAGGCATTAGTGCGCTATCATCTTGACCGAGCCGATGCCTATCTTTTGAAAAGATAGTGCAAGGCGAGTGCAGAGGAAAAACTCTCTTGAACTATGCCGAGCCGCAGCCTATCTTCTAAAAAGCGCTGATTTTAATGCATTTTCTCGCACCGAATGCTTTTTTCTGCTTAAATTTGCATTTTCAGCGGTACACACCCACCGCACACCGACTCGTCTACTCGTTTACTTCGTGATTTTCGGCTGCGCTCGGCATAACTCGAACAAGTTCTTAAAAGTGCGATTGCTCGCCATGGCAAAATTCGAGTAAACTCGATTTTGCTCATTTGGCTTAACGCAATCGTTCGGCTCTGCGCTCGCTTGCACGAAAATCTCCTCGTCTACTTGTCTACTCGTTTACTCGTTTACTTGTTTACTCGTTTACTAAAAACCCTTCTACTCATCCACTCCTATTTTTTACTAAATTATGGTAGCCAATACAGATCGATACAATCCCGCCCTGCCGGATGAAGAGCAGGGCATGAGCCTTGAAGACTACGGCATGCTGTTCCTTTCGCGGTGGTACTATTTCGCCTGCGCCGTGCTGATTGCCCTAACCATTGCGGTATTCAAAATCCTCACCACCACGCCTGTCTATCAACGCAGCGCCTCCGTACTCATCAAGACCGACGACCAGAAGTCGTCGAGCGCCATGCAAGAAATAGTCAACCTCGGGCTTGTTGGGTCAAACTCCAACATCAACAACGAAGTGCTCACGCTTTGCGCACCCGTACTGATGCAGGAAGCCACCAAGCGCCTCGGGTTCGACCTGCAAATCTCCGTGCGCGAAGGCCTGCACGCTTTGCCGCTCTACAACGATGCGCCCGTGTCCGTCCACATCGCCAACCGTGAAACGGCGCTACCCTTCACCTTCAAGATGAAGGTGGACAACGACCGCAGCGTGGCTATCAGCGACTTCGTAGTCTACGGAGAGGAGGAAATACAAGTGCAAGATATCCGCACGCGCCTCGGTGCCACATTCAACACGCCCGCCGGCAAAATCCGCATCGAAGAATCGCCCGCAGGCATGGGCGACCACTATGACGAAGAAATCACCGTCACGAAATACGCCCCTGCCGCCATCGCCGCGCGCTATTCCGGCCGCCTCTCCGTGACGCTCGCCGACAAAGAGAGCACCATTCTCAACCTCAGCATCAGCGACGAGGTGCCCGCCCGCGCCGACGACTTGCTGCTCACCCTCGTGCAGGTCTACAACGAGCATTGGATGCGCGACCGCAACCTCATCGCCGAGAGCACCACGCAATTCATCACCGAGCGCCTCGCCGCCCTCTCCGAAGAACTCGGCGACGTTGACCGCAAGATATCCGACTACAAGAGCAGCAACCTCATGCCCAACCTCCAAGAGGCATCCAGCATGTACATGCAGCAGAGCGGGAAAAATGCCAACGAGCTTATTCAGCTCAACAACCAGCTCTCCATGGCCGTCTACATCAAGGACTACCTCTCCGACCGCTCCCGCTCCGGGCAACTCCTGCCCACCAACAGCGGTATAGGCGGCACGGGCGTGGAAAGCCAAATCGCAGCCTACAACCAGGCCTTGCTCATGCGCAACGACCTCCTCTCCAACAGTAGCGAGGACAACGCCCTCGTGCAGAAGATGGACCGCGACCTCGCCACACAGAAAACCGCCATCGTGCGCTCCCTCGAAAACCTCATCGCGCAGCTCCGCCAGCAAATCTCCGCCGCCGAAGCCAACGAGGCCCTCACCAACCAAAAGATAGCCTCCGCTCCGCGCCAGGCACAGCAACTCCTCAGCATCGACCGCCAGCAGAAGGTCAAGGAAGCCCTCTACATATACCTCCTCCAAAAGCGCGAAGAAAACGAACTCTCCAAAACCTTCACCGCGTGGAACACGCGCATCATACAGCCGCCCTACGGCGGCGGCATCACAGCGCCCCGGCGCGGCAGCATCCTCCTCATCGCCCTCGCCCTCGGCCTGGCCGTGCCGGGCGGCCTGCTCCTCCTCTGCGAGTTCTTCAACCGCACCGTGCGCGGCCGCAAGGATCTCGAGTCCATGCGCGTGCCCTACATCGGCGAAATTCCCCTCCTCACCCCCAAGAAGCATTGGTGGCAGCGCAAGCCCCGTAACTCTGAGCGAAAAATCCACATCAAGGAAAACAGCCGCAACCTCATCAACGAGTCGTTCCGCCTCGTGCGCACCAAGCTCGACTACTTCATGGAGAAAAAGCCCGGCGTCGCACCCGTCATCATGGTCACCAGTTTCAACGCCGGCAGCGGCAAGAGTTTCATCTCCGGCAACCTCGCCAAGACGCTCTCCCTCGGCGGCAAGCGCGTGCTCGCCATCGACATCGACCTCCGCCACAGTTCCCTCTCCCAAATGGCAGAACTTGCCAAGCAAGGACTTAGTTCCTACCTCTGCGGAGCCACCGACAACCTCGACGACATCATTCTCACCGACCAGTTCGACGGCGGCGTAGACGTGATCCCCGTCGGCGTGGTGCCCCCCAACCCCACCGAACTCCTCCAAAGCGACCGCCTCACCAACCTGTTCGAGACGCTCCGCCCGCGCTACGATGCCATCATCGTAGACTGCCCGCCCATCGACGTGGTGGCCGACACCAACATCGTGAAGCGCCATGCCGACGTGTCGCTCTTCGTGGTGCGCGTAGGGCTGATGAACCGCTACCTGCTCAAAGAAGTCGACAAACTCTATCTCGACAAGACCTACCCCCACATGGCCTTGCTCCTCAACGGTTCGCCCAGCACCTCCACGCGCTACAACCGTTACAGCTTCGGCTACGTCTACGGCTATGGCTATGGCGAGGCGCACGGCTACCACGATAAGGAATAATCCCTCCCCCTACTCCCCATACGTACGAAAAAAGGCAGAGGCCCCGCGCTCCCTGCCTTTTTTTCATATCCCTTCCTCCGTGTCGCGCAGCAGACACATTTTTTGAAAGCATTCTTTTAGCGAAGGGAAACAAAAAAGCGGACGGCACAAAAATGCGACCGTCCGCTTTTATTGTATAAATGTCCCCTTAGAACGGATAACCGATGGCAAGGTGGAGACCTACGCCGGCGTTGAAGCGGGGAATGTTGTACCAGCCGCTGCGGCCGGTGTCGTAGGGCGCGTGCAAGCCGATGCCCACGTCGAAACGGATGACGATGAAGCGGAGGTCGTAGCACAAGCCCGCGCCCGTGCCGACGGCCGGTTTGGGCTATCTCCTCGGTTTTCCCCTCGGCTTCGGCATTCGCGGCCTCTATTTCGCCTTCACGGGCGACCTGCTTTGCGCCGCCGTGCTTTACGCGGGGTGCTTTTATAAGATTGTAGGCATTTCCGCGCAAACGAGTTCATCAAAGAAATAAAGCACTAAGTTTTATTTTATTATCCCCGCGTCCGTATCTTTGAGGTTAATCTTTTTCTCTGCTGCGGGCCGTTCCTTGCCGCTATTGATGCGCCAGGAGATGCCGAGCATGAGGCGGTTGCCAAGGTCTTTGTTTCGCCCGAAGGTGTGCTTATGCAGGTAGCGGTTGAGGATTTCCGTTTCGTATGATTTATAATTATTACAGAAGGGATTGGACCACGTTACCATAAACCGCCAGTCTTTCAACCTGAAAGATGCTTGCAGAAAGGTATAGCATCCGTTAAACCCTTTTGCCTCCCCTTCGAGGAAGCGGCTGCCGCTGTCGCCTCCCGCTTGCAGGGTGAGCGCGCCGAGGTAGGCCGTGACGCTGCCGGCGCAGAAGAATGATGTGTGGCAGTGCGTGTATTCGTAGCCAAAATTGAAGCAGCGCATCATGCCGCCATATATAGATATTTGCAGTTTTTTCGGTATCGCCCAGAAACTTGTATAGACCATCGTGTGCAATAAGTCGATTTCCTTTTGATTGATTTGCGTATAGACGAAAAGGTCGTCGGCGGTGCGCTCGTAGAGAGCCATGTTGGGCTTGAGGCATTGCCTGAACATGCCTTCCGCAAATATCTGCCAGCGGTCGGCGGTGCGGGAGAGGCGCAGCGTATGTTCCAACTCGCGACGGGGCTTGAGGTCGGGGTTGCCTTTTGTCCACTCTCTGCTGTTGGTGCGAATAGAAATATCGCTCACCATTGCAATTTGCGACATTCTGTCGCGCATGGAGAACGTGTATTTAATCTGATATTTTTTCTTAAATCTGTACGCAAGGGTTGTTTTCGGACAAAACGTCCAATAGTCATAATTGTGCCCGCTCTGCCTGTAATGGATATAGTTGCCGCCCGCGCCCAATGAATAACTAAAATCCTTATGCCGCCCTTTTATTTCTGCAAAGCCATAAACCGCGCTGTTTGTCATCTGCGTCTGCGCGGGGGCTGTGCCCGTATAATCGTTATTGGTATGCTTGAAACGGTAGTTCACGCCCGAGGAAAGCGTAAAAGGCTTCATCTTATTTTCATAAATCACCTCTGAAAGCACAGACCCCGACCTGCCTGACACATTATTTATAATTGCCGTACCCTCGTCGTAATAATTGTATGACTTAGTGAAGATATACGTGCCGACGGCGTTGGCAGTAATGGACTGCCGGGGCGTGATTTGGCGGAAGTAATAGAGGTCGGCCACCGGCGAACTGCCCCTGCCGCGCTCTGTGCTCATCGCCGTGTAGCAGTCCCAGCCATCGGTTATCGCCTTAACGCTGCGGTTGCCCGGCGTTTTATTGAAAGAGCCGCTCAACGACACTTGAAACACCTGCGCTGTCGAGTCCACCCGGTTGTAAGTAAGTTTCGCGGTGTGGCTGATTTGCTTGCGGCTCGTCAGTTCGTCATTGCGCTTTATAGTGTAGATGCTCCCGTCGTTCAGGGTGTAGTCGGCCGTCTCTGTGCTTTGCGCCCCTTCGAGTTTATACCCGCCTCCGTTGTAGGAAAGTGAGAGTTCATGCCTGCCCGTGCGCCACTTGCCGTAAGCCGCCCCATCGGCCTGCACGGCTGTGAGCGTAGGATTGGCCTCGACCCCGAGCGTAAAACCAACGTCGGTTCTCCGCGTAGCAATGTCTATCACGTAAGCCACGCCCTCGCCGTAGCGCACGCCGGGGTTGTCTATAAATCTAATCCTTGAAATGGTTTTTGGGTCGAGCGATATCATCTCCTGCCTCCCCACAGCAATGCCGTTTATCCTAAGCGCCACACTGCCTTCGCCACCGATAGCCGTCACGCTGCGCGCGGCTTTGTCCACCCTGATGCCCGGCAAAGCGAGTAGGTGCAATATGCCGTAGCCGTCGAACGTGGCCTTTCGCTGCGCTTCCGTAGGGTAAATGGTTTGCCCGTCAATCTCATCCACCACCCGCGCTGCCTTCACCACCGCCTCGCCGAGTTGCGTACTCTTTTCTTCATCTTGGGCGAAGATACTGCCTGCGCACAGCAGCAATGCAATAATAATGAAAACTCCTTTCATCTTGACGTCGGTTTTAAATTCTGACGCGAAGATAGAAAGGAGTTAAAATAAGCCTGGGTAATTCTGCCTGACATTTGTCTGACATCTTTCGTCAGACTTACAAACGCTTGTCTTTCAAAGAATAACTTTTATTTCTGTCGCACTCAATTTTCAAGTTGCTGTTAGCCTCTATCACCGGTTTTATCCGTCGGATAAGGGTGTAGAGCGTGTCGCTCGCATCGGGTTTCTTCGGCCAAAGCCTCTGGCAAATCTCCTGTTTCGAGAGCGTATGGCTGTCCGATTGGAAAAACATCTCCAGCAGCGTGTGCTGCATCGGCGTTAGCCTGATTGGCGAACCGGCCGCCGTGGCAAACTGGCCTGCGCAGTAGGCGATGCCGCCATAAGTCAATGCGAGTACGGCACGCTCCCGCCTGCTTCGCCTGTGAAGCGACATGCTCCCCAAGAGCCATAGAAGCGCTGCGCAGAGCAGCGTGCCCGAGGCCCTTTGGTCGGACATCATAAGCACCTCGCGGAAACCGCAGTTCGCCTGTGCCGCCCACACGGTTTCCCATTTGCCGTTTCTGCGCACAGCGTGCACGGCAATGCCTGCCGTTTTCCTTAAAGCGGCGATGGTCAGATGGTTTCTGTAACATCTGATTGTGTCCGCGCTCACAGCGTTGCAGGGCATCTCGGCGCGGGTGATGGATAGCGCGTTGTTGAGGTCGCTTTCAATTTCCGCTTTGGCACAGTTAAAGTTATGCACCCCGGAGCAGAGCGCGGCGGCAATTATGAAGCAAAATACAAATAGCGGTAGTTTCATGAGGAAAAGGATTTTTTTGAACGTTTGTGCAAGGCGAGCGCAGAGGCCAAGTTCGCTTGGACTATGCCGAGCCGCCGCCAAACGTCTGTTGAAAACGAACATTCATTCATGCTTTACATTTATATGAATATTATACAAGAAAAAGCGAATGAATCGTCCGCTTCTTCTTGTTCCCCTTAGAACGGATAACCGATGGCAAGGTGGAGACCTACGCCGTCCTTGAAGCGGGGAATGTTGTACCAGCCGCTGCGGCCGGTGTCGTAGGGCGCGTGCA